>Ga0181516_10002666_pt1 | contig 12457 bp, 11 predicted proteins | sample PEATcosm2014_Bin_25_FD_121104 | JGI IMG/M metagenome (GOLD analysis project Ga0181516, IMG submission 121104) | Peatland microbial communities from MTU Mesocosm Facility, Houghton, MI, USA - PEATcosm2014_Bin01_10_metaG | ecosystem: Environmental > Terrestrial > Soil > Wetlands > Peat | place...
GGACCCGGGGGGGAAACGCTTGATGAGGCAGCCCGGGCCGGCCCAGGCCTCCCCGGCGGCGGCCTTGCCATCGCCGGGCTCGGGCACGAAGCGCATGTAGGTGTTGTCCCCCTCCTCCACGCCGCGCAGGCACCAGATGCACTCGCGCGGGTTCTCGATCCGCACCGCGTCCAGGGCGGCCGGCGCCGCGGCGGGCGCGGGCGCCCCGGAAGCCCAGGCCGGCGGCTCCAGTTCGACGGGCTGGGGCCCGGGCGCCGGGGCCGCCGCCAGCGGGCCGGGCCCGGGCGGGACGAAGCTCCCGGCCTGGGGCTGGCTGGCGGACGAAACCCCGTCGTCCTCGGCCTCCTTGGGCGGGTTGGCCAGGGCGGGGAGGGCGGCGAACAGTCCCAGGCCAAGGGTGACCAGGGCGAAGCGGCAACGGAGGACGGGGATCGGCATGAAACTCCTGGGGAAAGACCACTCGGGGCGAGGACGGCCGGCAGGAGGGGGTCCGGCCGGGTGACGCCTTCGGGTGATAAATGTGTTATGTAACCGGGAGGTTCCCCCAGCCTGGCCCATCCGGCGCGGTTCCGCTCCGACCCGGTCCGCTCACGGATCCCAGGGGCCCGGTCCCGGCGGCAGCCCGGAAAGGTCGAGCGGGGCATCGAATTGCGGCGGGAAAGCGCCGGGAACCGCGCCCATCGGATCGTCGCCGTGGCCCGCTTCCCCCCAGGCGTCCGGGTCGAATCCTGCCGGCAGGAAGGAGACGGGTGCCGGGCCCGTGAACGCCCCGGCATCCGCCTCCGGAGCATCCTCCAGGCCGGGGAAATCCACCGGGGAGATGCAGGGCACCCCGCTCATGGGTACCTCGCCCCAAGGCCCGTCGGCGGTGCCGGTGGTGCAGGGTGCGCTGGATGCACTCGAGGAACTGCAAGAACTAGATGAGCTATTGGAATTAGAGGAACTTGAGGAACTGGAAGAGGATTCCGGGGCGGCGGCCGGCTGGCGGTCTCCAGGGGCATGCCGCTTGGGCGCCAGCGCACCATCGTCCACGCCGGCCTTGCGCTTGGTCCCGCGCCTGGGACGGCCGGTGGGCCGGGGTCCGGCCTCCGCAAGCGCGGCGGCGGGCTGGCCGGGCCCCGGGTCCACCTCCATGGCCCGGGGACCTCCAGCCTGGCTGGCGCCGATCCTGGCCTGGAAGGCGCTCAGGAGTTGGGCCCGTACGGGATGCGTTTCAGGATTCGAATACAATTTCTTCTGTTGGCTAAGCCACTTCCGGCCGTCCCATTTGTTAGCGAAGGTGATTTCGCCAACCCGGGGCAGGGCAAAAACTTATGCATTTGAATAGGCTTGGAGAAAATTGAACAGCTTTTTTCGATCAGCTACGAGCCCCCAACAGCCCGATGATCAGGGCCACGAAGGCTTCAGGACCGTTCCAGTTGAAGCGCTCGGACCGCAGGCCGCCTTCGAGGAGGGCGGGCAGACGGGTTGCCATTGCCTGGCGCAGTTTGGGCTGGACCGAAGCTTCGGCAATGCCCAGGTCCTCGGCCTTGGCCAGCAGGGCCAGAGTTTGCGAAACGAGAGGATACACCGACATCCAGGGATATGGAGTCAGGGCTCTCCCGGCGCCCAGGAACTGGCGGAACGGAACATCCAGGCGGTAGCGCTTTTCCTTGCCTGCGCTGCGCACCTGCAGGTGGCCCGAGCGGGCCATGTCCACCATGGCGTCCTGGACGTTCTTCTGGGAATAGCCGGTCTGACGGGCGAGTACGGAAGGCGTCTGTTCCAGGCCGCTGCTTAACTGGGCCAGGATCTCGCAGCGGGCCGAACTGCCCATGAGCGCCCGGAGGGACAGGATCAGGGTGGCGGGCTCTCCTGGCAGGAAAGGCCCGGCTTGGCCGCGGGGCACGTAGACCTCCCGCCGCAGGCCCTGGCGCACGGATACGGGATCCGGCGGACCGACCTGGAGCAGCGGAGCGCCCTCCAAAGTGAAGAACAGCGGCTCAAGGCTGGAGGCGGAATGGCCCGGTTCCAGAAGCGGCCTCCACCTGTTCCCGCCACCCGCGGCGCGGCAGAGTTCCGCCAAGATTCACACGCTTGCCGAGTCAAGCTGCCATGGCTTGTCTGTTGATCAATTTATACAAAATCCAAATTAAGCAGCAGGCTGGGAAAAAAAACAACATTGACGCCGAGGTCCGGAGGACGAAGCTTATTAATTAATTATTATCATCTCCCCGCCCGGATCTCTGAACGACTGGGAAACCCAGGACTTGGACTTCTACAGGAGCAAACATGCGTCAATTCAACAGGTTTCCCGGCTCGGCCTTCCGGGTGCCGGCCCTGCTGGCGGCCGCCGCCACGCTGGCCCAGGCCGGCGGCGGCTGGGAGACCGTGACCCGGCTGATCACCAATCAGTCCGGCCAGGCCTTGAGCCTCAACGTCAACAGGGACCATTTCTCCCCGGACTGGGCCCTGGGCTACCGGATCGTCTCCGGCAGCGGCCCCGGCGCCGGGGCCGGAGGGGAGCCGGAACCGTTCCCGGAAACCCCGCTCCCCCTCCCCAATGGGACGACCCTGCAGCTCTACTTCAACAATCCCGACGGCAGGAGCGGCAGCGAACCCATCGCCGTGACCGATGCCTCCGGGGGTTCCTGCGGGAGCCTGGTGGTGAATGTGCAGGAAATGGGAGTCACCCTGGGCCCGGCCAAGGCCGGGGCGGAGTCCGAGGCCGCGGGCAAGTCGCAGGCTGCCCCCAGCCAGGCGGGCGTGGTGGAGGACTGGTCTTCCGCTGAATCGGTCGTGTTCAAGCTGGCCTCGGGGGCCCAGGCCGCCGGGGACTCCAGGCAGGCCAACGGTGACGCCTCCGCCTCCACGGTGACAGCCTCGGGCAACCCCAGTTCCGCCGCCGCCAGGGTGGAGACCAAGAGCGACTCGGGGACGGCAGGCGCAGTACCTTCCCCGGCGGACGCCAGGACCACGGCGGGCGGGACCCCGGCAACCATCAGCGCCGCTCCCTTGCCTGAGGGGAAACAGGAGCCGCCCAAGGCGCTCATCATCGGCGAGGTGGCCCGCACCCGCGTGCAATGCACGCTCCGCCTCAGCGAGTCCGGCAAGGAGCTCATCCTGGCCGACCCCGAGGGCCGCGTCCTCTGCAAATTCGAGATCACGCCGGCTTCGGGGCCCGGCTCCGAGCTTCCGGTGGACATCATCGGCGACATCTCCGGCAGCATGGAGGAGCCCCTCGCGAACGACAAAGAGAGGCCCAGGCCCGTGCCGAGGAGCACGCCCCACGAACTGATCTATCGCGCGGTTCGCAAGCAGTTTCCGGTGGGCCTCAACATGGTCTTTGATTCCGCGGTTCGTTCCTGGAACATGGAAGGGGCGATGCCCAAAGGCGGTTCCACGAGCCTGACGGATTGCCTGAGAGCCTGCAGATCCACGGCGATCACGGTGATCTTCACGGATGACAAGGGCGGCGTAGTCGCCCGGGAAGCCTTCGCCGAGGGCCGCCAGAAGCTCATCGTCACGTGCCTCCTGACCGCCTTCAGCATCGACGCCGAGTACGGCGGGGGCAGCGCGGCTGAGGAGGCTACGAACAGACGGCTCTACAGGACACGCACAGTGGGCGGCACCACTGCCGCCGGGGTTGCCCCGGGCTTCGGCGTCGCCATGATGAGTCAGCGCGACGCCCTCAACCTGATCCGGGTCGATACCGCCTACGACAGCACGGGGCAGCTGAGCGACCAGGCGGCGATCATCGGCCGCATCGCCGCCGCGATCGAGAAGGCCCGCACCGCCAAGTTCTGGCGCATCACCAACCCGACCAGATCCGATTTCATCATCCACTGCCCCTCGGGACGCTCCGTCTGCATCCTTCCGGGAACGAACACGACCATCGCCCCCGACCCATCGGACATGCAGGACAAGAGCCTCTCGAACGTCTACATCCACAGCCCGGCCCAAAACGATAGAAGAGTCCGCGGGAGGCGGTGATTTTCACCTAGGCGAGCAGCCCCGAGCGCACCAGCGCCAGCCCCGCCGCCGCCACCACCAGCCACAGCGCCAGCCCCTGCAGCATCGGCCGCACCCCGACCTCCTTGAGCGCCTTGCGGCTGAGCCCCGCCCCGATGAGGAACAGGGTGAGCACCAGGACCCGCTGGGAAGCGAAGGCCACCCAGTGCCCGGGGACGCGCAGGGCCGGCACCCAGGTCACCACCGCCGCCATGGCCAGGAACCCGGCGATGAACCAGGGCTTCTTCACCGGCGGCGCGTCGGCCGCTGCAGGGGACCCGCCCTGGTTCCGGCGCCGGCGGGCGTCCACATAGCCGATGCCCAGGGTCACCGGCACGATCCACAGGGCCCGCGCCAGCTTGACGGTGGTGGCCACTTCCAGCGCCCGGGGACCGTACGCCAGGCCCGCGCCCACCACGGAGCTGGTGTCGTGGATGGCCAGGGCCGCCCACAGCCCGAAGGCGTCCTGGCCCAGCCGGGCGGCGTGGCCGATCATGGGGAAGACCAGGAGGGCCGCGGCGTTCAGGATGAACACGGTGGCCAGGGCCACCGAGATCTGCTGGGCCCGGGCCCGCACCACCGGGGCCACCGCGGCGATGGCGCTGCCCCCGCAGATGGCCGTGCCCACGGCGATGAGCAGCCCCGCGTCGTCGTCCACCTTCAGCTTCCGGGCCAGCCACAGGCCCAGGGCCAGCACCAGGGTGATGCTCAGGGCGGTGATGGCCAGGCCGTGCAGCCCGGCCTTGGCCACGGCGATGAGGTTCATCTGCGCCCCCAGGCCGATCACCGCCAGGGGCAGCAGCCGGTGGGTCCACGCCTGGGTCTCCCGGGTGCGCGGATTGCCCAGGGTCAGGCCCAGGAAGGCGCCGCCCAGGAGTCCCGCCGCGGCGGAGGTGAAGGGGGCCAGGGCCAGGAGCGCTCCGGCGGGCAGCAGGACATAGGGCAAGGCGGCAGGGAAGGGCGAGGTTCTCGGGTTCATGGCGTCCTGGCCCATCAAAAAAAATAATGATCACGGAAACCCTCCGGAGGCCTATCCCACGAAGGTACATATAGATATTCCACGCAAACAGGCGCTCGCGTCGAATCGCATTGGATGATGTAGAATCAGGAAAGCTGATATCTGCCATGCCCATCCGCACCGCCATCGACCCGCGCCGCCTGGAAACCTTCCGGGTGGTGGCCGACGCCGGCCAGGTTTCCGCGGCGGCGCGGCTGCTGAACCTGTCCCAGCCGGCGGTGACCGCCCAGGTGCGCCTGCTGGAAGCGGAGCTGGGCTACGCGCTGTTCACCCGCCATGCGGGGGGCATGCGCCTCAACGACGCCGGCCTGCGGCTCCAGGACTATGCCCGGCGGGTGCACGGGCTGCTGGAGGAGGCCGGCGGGCTGGCCGGCCCCGGGGAACGGGCCGGGGGCCAGCTGCAGCTGGCGGCCAGCACCACCACCGCCGGCCACGTGCTGCCGCTGCTGTTCCAGGGCTACCTGGCCCGGCGCCGGCCCTGGAACCTGCGCCTGGACGTGGGCAACACCGAGGAGGTCCTGGTGTGGGTGCGGGAGGGGCGGGTGACCCTGGCCATGGTGGAGGGCCTGGCCCGGGCCCCGGGCGTGTCCATGGAGCCGTACCTGCGGGACGAGCTGGTGCCGGTGCGGGCTCCCGGCGTGGCGGGCGCCCTGGCCACCCTGCGTTCCTGCAAGGACCTGGCCGCGGTGCCCCTCATCTGGCGGGAGGAGGGTTCCGGCACCCGCACGGTGGTGGAACGGGCGTTCCGCCGGGCCCGGCTGCAGCGCCCGCACCCGGAAAGGGACCTGGTCATGGGCGACACCGAGGCCATCAAGACCTGCGTCCTGGCGGGGCTGGGCATCGGCTTCCTGTCCCGGTGGAGCATCCAGCGGGAGCTGCAGCACGGAGAACTGGAAGTGATCCCCCTCCCGGACCTGGTGATCCACCGTACCTTCTCCTGGGTCCAGGCCGGCGGCGGCCTCTCCGGGGAAGCCCAGGCGTTCCTCCGGTGGGCCCGGGACCATGCGCCGGCGCTGCGCTATTGAGAGGGTGCCTGCAAATAGGCCGAGGCGCGGAGAATATTGGCGGATAGTCGGGTAGGCCTGGGGGGTTTCACCCCCAGGCCCCCCACAGATCCGGACGTGCGCAACTAACGCATCCGGCTCTTCGGCTCACGGGTTCGCTACGTTCGGGGTGACCGAGCGGACGACATGAGGGATAGGCAGAGGGTAGCGTCTCAGCAGACGGTTGAAAGCTGGCCAGTCCAGGAAGGCCCGTTGGGAGCGGCGACTGAGCCACTTCCTCCACAACTTGCCGACCTCGTTCCGGAACCTGCCGAGGCACATCGAATTTCCTGTGACCCCGTAGTAACCGTAATGGCCCTTCAACTTCTGACTGAGCACCACCTGCTGGTCCCTGACCGGCAAGTGCCGGTTCGTCCTGCACCACTCCTTGATCCGCAGAAGCGCCCTTTTGAATCGGCTCTTGGACGTTTTCTGCCGTACCACCCAGAAGCCTTTCCTGGACTTCGCCCAGTGATGGGTGAAGCCGAGAAAGTCGAAGTTGCCCGGACCGCCCTCATCCCCGGGGCCTTTGGGGTCCCTTGGACTTCGGAAATCCAGCATCCGCGTTTTATCCGGATGAAGCGTCAGACCAAATCTTTCAAACCGCTTGGGCAGCACAGCCATCACCCGGAGCGCGTCGTCCTCACGGGCAAAGCCCATGACGAAGTCATCCGCATACCGAACGAGGAAACCCTGGCCTTTAAGCCTTGGCTTCACCTCGCGCTCGAACCATAGATCCAGCACTTCGTGCAGGTATAGGTTCGAAAGCAAGGGGCTGATCACGCCGCCCTGAGGCGAGCCGGTGTCCGGGTGCGTGACCGCCCCCTTCTCCCAGACGCCCGCATTCAGCCACTTCCCGATCAGGCGCGTGATCACGCCATCACGCATCCTGTTGGCCAGGATCGTCCGGAGATGGGCATGGTCCAGGCTGTCGAAAAACTTCCTGATATCCACGTCCAGCACCCACCCGCCGCCCATCCGCGTGAATCTGGAAAAGATAGCCGCCAACGCCTGGTGCGCCGATCGCCCGGGTCGGAATCCGAAGGAGCAGGACAGAAAGTCTTGCTCATACAGCGGTTCCAGCGCCATGACGATCGCCCTCTGCAGGACTTTGTCCTCGAAGGTCGGGATGGTGGCTTCATACTGCTTCTCCCACAGTACGCTTTCGGTTTCGAGGCTTCAGATGATGGGAATTGGCAACCCTCTGCTGGCAGGCTTGCAGCACCTCGGCTGAAAACGCCACACGCAAGCGTCCATCCGGCCCTCGCTGCGCGTCAAGGTGCTTCTTCTCGATCCAGTCGTAGACTGTGACGGAGCTGATCCCCAACTGGGCCGCCACGTCAGCAACCGCCAATTCTCCCGGGCCAAAGTGCGGCTTGGGAGGCGGAATCCGGTGGGCGTGGCGGAGCCACCTGACGGCCTGTGCATTGAAGGGCCGGCCCTTCCCGGTCTTGAGGCCCTTCGCATTCAGTTCCGCCGCGAGCTCATCGGCCGAACGATCTGATAGAAGTTGGACCAGCTCCGTGGCCCCCCTTGCGGTGCGGCTATAGCGAACCGGGCGAGCCACAACCAACTCCTCAACCGCACCTGAGCGCCAGTGGATCCCGACCCGGATGCACTCTTCCGGGTCCTGTCGGGAGAGCAGCGTGACATCCGCAATCAGGGCGCGGAGGATCCGCTTGCGATCCTTGAAGGAAGTCGAGGAGGCCGCCCACAGGCGCGGGAAATCCTCCGCCAGGGCCTCCAATTCATCCCGTGAGGCCAGCGGCGCCTTGTCGGCTTGGGCCGTGACCCACGCGCTTTCGGCCTCGGCCAGAACCTGGAGTTTCTCCTCCCACCGCTGCTCCAGAGTCCGCGCCACGAGCCGATTTTCGGGTTCGCAGGCGTTGAAGGAGCGTTCGGCCCGCCCGGCTTCGTACCTGGCCCGCTCCAACTGCAGCTCGAATGCCCGGCTCCGGCTCGCGTCCCGCACCTTGACCTCGTCGGCCGCCGCCAGCGCCAGGCGGATCTCATCCGTGGAGATCACCGCCAGCACTCGATTCGCTACCGCCGAGTCCACCGTCTCGGCCATAACTGACCGGCAGCCCGGGGTCTGGATGTGATCAGCCCGGGCATGGCAACAATCGTAGGTGGGCCTCCCATAGGGGTGGTCCGTGGACATGGCTTTTCCACAGGAACCCCAGCGCACCATTCCTTGGAGAAGCGCGGCACCTTCCCTGGGAGGTCGCGCTCCCCGGCGGTTGTCGTTGGCGGCGAGCCGTTGTTCGTTGGCCAGGTAGGTTTCCCAGGTCACGTAGGCTGCATGATGATCTTTGAGAAGCACGGGCCAGTCCTGCCGGGAGCGTCTACCGATCTTGGTCTTGAGGCTTCCATCCGGGCACACGCTGCGCTGGGCATGGTAACGGCCATAGGTGTAGGCCCCGGCATAGGAAGGATTGGAAAGGATCTGGACCACCCGTGAGTGCGTCAGCCGTCCCCACCGGACTTCCCCTGACCAGGCCCCACCAAAGGCCCGTCGCGGGAATGGCCTGTCCTTGAAAGTGCCCACCACGCCGTAGGCCGAACCTACCACTTCAAAGGCGGAGAACACGGCCGCCACCGCCGCCCGAATCTCATCGCTGGGGTCCATGACTGTCCGTCCATCCGCGTCGTAGACATAGCCCACCGGCAGGGGAGAGCGAAGTTCCCCCCGCTTGGCTGCGGCGCGCTTCGATTCCTGCAAGCGGCCGGCAAGGATGTGAAGTTCCGCTTCGGACATGGTTCCTTTCAGACCCAGGAGCAGCCGGTCGTTGAAGTTCTGGAGATCATAAACCCCATCGGCATCCACGATCAGCGTTCCGGTAAGGCTGCAGAATTCGAGCAGGCGCTGGAGGTCCGCGGAACTGCGGGCCAGTCGCGAAATTTCCAGCCCAAAGACCGCTCCAGCCTCGCCCAGACAAACCCGGCGCACCAGTTCCTGAAAACCCTTCCGGGCGTCGGCGCTGCGACCAGATACCCCCTGGTCGGCGTCGATGACCTGGATCAGGCATGGGGCCCAGCCCAGGCGCCTGGCCTCGTCGGCCAACCCATACTGTCGGGCGGTGGATTCTCGGTTTTCCCGCACCTGGGCCAGGCTCGATTGGCGCACATAGACAATGGCCATCCGCTCCAGATGCTGGCTGGTGATCTTGTTCTGGCTGCCCATCATGTCGCAAGCCTCCCGCCCTGACCGCCGCCTGCAGCATGTTCGCCACGGGCGCCACGAGATCGGCCATCAAGGCATCCAGAACCATTCAGTCCAGCTCCCCCCTGGCAAGCAGCTCGATGTTGATGGCTGAAATCTCGGCCAAGGACTCCTCGATCCGGTCGGTCTCCCCGACCAGCCTTTCCACAGCCTGGACCGCCTCGGCCGGCACGTAGACCATGCCCCGGCGTTCCTTGGTTCGCACCGCCAGGTACACGTAGGGACCATGCGGCTCCCCCTGCGCGCAACGGCAGCCTTCCTTGCCGCACCGCCGATATTGTCGTTGGAGCGAACCCCGGACCAGCCCTTCCAGGCCAGGAATTGCTCTGGCCAAGGCGGCCCGCCGCGCCCGGAGGTCGCCCACACTCATGTCGCTGAGAGGCGTTTTCTTGTGTGTCATACTTATACAAGTATCGTTCTTGGATCATGGCAAGCAAGGGCCCTCCTGGATTTTTTTCAGCAGGACCACAAGCTCTCCCAGCAGCTCCGCCGTAAGGGGGCCATCAGCTGGAGGCAGGCCGCGATCAGTGAAGGCCTCAGGCAGGGCGGCACTGCCCAGGGGGCCGCCCTCACAGACATAGATCAAGCCGCCGTGCTTCAGCCGGCGCTGGAAAAGGATCTGCACCCGCTGCCCCGCCATCGGATGGAACGGGTGGGTCACCAGAAGGGAATCAGACTCCGTGCTGCGGCTCTGCGCAGTATGGATCAACCGTCGGGATCCCCAGAGGACGGGTGGACCCATCCCCTTTCGGGATATGCACCCGCCGAACCGGCGGCGCCGTGTAGCGGTCGCCAGACTTCGCGCGATCCAGGAGGGAACGGAGGTTGCCCTCCAGGTTCACCTCATAGTCCTTCGCCGTCTGGCCGTCGATGCCTGCCGCCCCATCCTTGCGAGTGCGCCGGTAGGCCTCGAGCATCCATTCCAAGTCCATGTGATGAGACAGCGAGGTGATGGCCTTCCCCGGCATCTGCCGCGCCAACTCCGCTATCCGCTGTTGTTTCGTGGAGACGCTTGCAGGGCCTGAATTCCCTGGCATCTTTCCCTCCAACGGTTCCATGTTCCAGCAACCCCTTGGCTCCGACGGGTCCCTTGGATCGGTTCCCCGCCCTCACGGCTACTACGAGTTGCTCCGACTTCCTGCCAACCATCCCACCGCACTTCGTTTCCTTCGCTTGGCGGTACCGCCCTGTGCTCGGTTGTTCGTCTCTCCCGGAGATGTCGGCACCCCTTCTCCGGGCCGGGGTTATTTGGATCGTGGCGTCCCCAACCACTGCTCTGACGACGGAATTGGCAGGATCTCCCAGGTTCCTGGTGTCCCCCCATGCCCTCATGCCCTGCTCACTGACCCCGGTGCGGCTTCCACGCCTGACCCTTGCGGCGCTTCGGTGCTGCCTTCCGCCATTCCCACGGCGTCGGCCCCCACGATGTCTTTTATTTCGGAGCTCCATCACACGGCCTGTTGGCTCTCTATGTACGCTTCGCAGAGTCGGTCACCCTTCCCCACGCAACACTCGATTCCGGCTGCTGGTCTGCTTTGCCGGGCGGGATTGATGCCCGCTGGGGACAAATGTGAGGTTTCAGCTGTCTAACTCATGCGTCCTCCTCAGCCAGGCTTTCCTGGCGCACGGGAATTCAAAAGCCTCAAACGGCGGATAGCCTGGCCCTGGGCTGCCGGACCCCGGCGCCGGCACCTGCGCCCAAGCCGGCGCCCCAGCCCAGGAACCCGCCCAAGCCCCATTACGCCTGGTCCACCTGGAGCCACGCCCTGCCCCTGATCCACCAGGGCCGAGTGCTCCAGGTGGTGACCGGGCCCGGCGGCATCTCCCTGGTTCTGGACGATCACACCTGGGTGCACCTGCTGAACGACCCCACCGACCCCCTGCCCCCCAACCCGTGGGATGACATCGTGAAGCACGCTCCCACAGGGCACCGAAGTAGCGGTTCAAGATGTAATGTTGCATATAATTACAATCTTGAAAATCGGTAGATGCCCCCAAAAATGCCCCCACCCTCGTGTCTGCGCCTCTGGTCAAAACTCCTCGTGCTCCCGGCCCGATCGTCACGTAGACGTTGCTGCCGTTGTCGTCGCAGACCCAGCGGGCCGCCGACCTACAGAGGATGGATGGTGGCGAAGCCGCCCCAGTCCTCGGTCACGATCAGGCGCAGGCCGCGGACGAAGGCGACCCCCTGGCCGGGCCGGCAGGACAGTCCGGTGGTGCCGTCGGCCGCCGCCAGTTCCTCCTTGACCCACTTGATCCGGGACGAGTCGCCCTGGTCGTAGAGATCCAGGATCCAGGTCCACGGACCGGTTGGCCAGGTGGGTGTTGCGCAGCATCCAGTTGGCCAGCTTGCGCACGGTCTTGGTGCTGACGAAGAACTGGCCGTCCAGGTGGACCAGGCGGGGGTCGCCGGGGCCGGTGATGCCGCGCCCGTCCAGCAGCTTCTGCAACCGGTCCTGGCACTGGTTGGTGCCCTGGTACTGGTGGTCGTTGAACTCGATCCGCAGCAATGGGGTCCTCGGCGTCGTGGAACTCCGCCGGCGCGCCGGGAACGGCGAGGTCCGGAGAGGGGTCCCCGGCGCGGGCCGCCGGCTCCGGCTTAGCCTGGAAGGCCGGTCCCGCCTCTCGCCGCGGCGGTTCCTTGGCCTCCTTGCACTCCCGGGCCTGGGCCGCCTGCGCCTCCTCGCGCAGCACGCGCAGCAGAGCCTTGTGGGCCCGGGCCTCCGCAGCCCTGATCCGGGGAGCGGCCTGGATTTCCGCCTCGGCCTTGGCCGCCAGGGCCCGGGCCGAAGCGCCCGTCGGCACCGATGGGGAAGGCCCAGACCCGGCGATCCTCCATTTGCCACTTCTTCTTCCCGTCCTGGAAGAACAGGAAGCAGGTCCCATCCACCGCCTCGAGGTTGCGCAGCACCGGTTCCCTGGGCCAGCGGTCCGGGGCCAGGCACAATTGCGTGCGGCCCGAGGCGGGATCGATCCGGTAGATCATCTTGCGTCTGGGATCCGCCACCAGGCAGGCGCCATCGGCCGTCTGGAAGGCCGAGAAGCACTGGCTGCCGGTGTCCGCGCTCCCGGCCCCGGCGCCCCGGCCATCCTCCGCGCCGGCTCCGGGTCCCTTGGCCGGCCCGGCGTCGGGCTCCGGATCCTCCGGGGCGCCCACCAGCCATCGGGCCGTGGCGCCGGAAA
>Ga0181516_10002667_pt1 | contig 12453 bp, 11 predicted proteins | sample PEATcosm2014_Bin_25_FD_121104 | JGI IMG/M metagenome (GOLD analysis project Ga0181516, IMG submission 121104) | Peatland microbial communities from MTU Mesocosm Facility, Houghton, MI, USA - PEATcosm2014_Bin01_10_metaG | ecosystem: Environmental > Terrestrial > Soil > Wetlands > Peat | place...
CGCGAAGCCCTTGCCCGCCTCTCCCGCCCGCGCCGCCTCGATGGTGGCGTTGAGCGCGAGCAGCTTGGTCTGGTCGGCGATGTCCACGATCAGGTCCACCACCTTGCCGATCTCGCGACCGGCGGTGTCCAGGTGCTCCATCCGCTCGACGGTCTCCTCCACGCTCCGAACGGCCGTCACCATCTCCGACCGCGTGGATTCGGCGTTGCGCGCGATTTCGGCCACCGTGCTGGAAAGCTCCTCCACCGCCGCCGCGACCATGGAGATGCTGGTGGCCGACTGCTCGGAGGCCGCGGAAACGGACTGCATGGAACTGGACATCTCCTCGGCGGCCACGCTCACCGAGCCGGCGCGGTCCGAAGTGCGGGCTGCGGCCAAGCTCATCTGCTGGCTCACGGCGGAAAGTTCCTCGGAGGCTCCGCCCAGTTCCTGGGAGTTGCCCTGGATGCCGGAGAGAATTCCACCCAAGGTCTCCAAGGTCGCGTCCAGGGAGCGGGCCATCTGCCCGATCTCGTCCTTGCTCGCCATCGAAAGCCGGACGGAGAAATCCTTTCCGGCCACGCGGGAGAGGATTTCTTGGGTCCGAGCCAGCGGACGCTGGATGCCGCGGGAGATGCGGATGCCCGCGAACAGGCTCACCGCGCACGCCACCAGGAGCAGGAGAATGGACATCTCCTCCGTCCACGCCGCCGAGGCCATATCCGTTTCGATGGTCTGCTTGGCGAACCCGGTGTTCTTGGCGACCACGACCTGCAACTGCGCCTCGAATCTCTTCGTGGCAGGTCTGAGGAAGTCGCGCCGGTACGCATGCGCCTCCTGGATCCGACCTTGGGCGACAAGGCCGAACATCGTGTCCTGCCGCAGGTCGTAGGCGGCGTCCTGCCGCAGCATCTCCGTGAAATTCGCGCTGTCCTCGGCGTCCAGGAAGGTTCGCGCGTAGGCGTTGCCCACGCTGTCCATGGTGGCGCGGTTCGAGAGGATCTCGGTTCGCTTGGCGCCCAGTCCGGCGGAATCGACTTGGGCGTCGAGATCGGCGATCCGGACCCGGGTGTTCTCGTGGGCCGTCTCGAAGCGACCCAACAGCTCCATGGCCAGCACCACGTTGTCGTAGAGGCCCTTTTCCCGGTTCTTGAGGGAGGCGATGGAGTGGAGGGCGATCCCGCCGACGGCGGCGGTGAAGGACACCGACATTCCGGCGAACAGGAGCAGGCGGAAACGGACGGACAGATTTTGCATCATGGCTTGGGTTCCTCGGTTCGCGGATCGCCGCTTGCCGCGGCACCGCAGGGTTGGTCGTGGAACGCATCGGGGATGTTCCCCGACGCGTGGAGATCAGGCTTCGCGTTCGGCGAGAGGGAGGGTGGCGAGAAAGCTCGTGCCCGAGGGGTCCGAACGCTCCAGGCGCAGGCTGCCCCCCATGGCCTCCAGGATCCAGCGGGCGGAGAACAGCCCTATTCCGTTCCCGGCAGGCTTTCCTTGGGTGGTTCCGGGGGCGAAGAGGCGATCGGCGATCTCCAGCGGTATCCCCGGTCCGTCGTCGACGATGCGAAAAATCGCGACGGCTCCCGTCCGGCAGACCTCCACGACGACCTGGCTTGCTCCGGCCTGCCAGGCGTTCCGGGCGATGTCTGCAAGGGCCCGCAAGGTCTTGCGGGGATCGCAGGTGACCGCGAACCCGGGAAACTCCGGCAAGTCGAGGCCGGGAACCTGCACTTTCAGGCGCTGCAGGAGTTCCTCCACTGGGATGGCCTCCGTGCGGAAGAAGGACTCCAATCGACCGGAGGCCAATGCGCTCGCCTCGCGCACCAGATCGACGATCCCCTTTTGCGCCTTCGCCAGGTTGCGGCACTTCTCCCGGCAGCGGGGGTCCAGTTCCTCCCGGGAGAACAGCTCCAGCGTGCCCACGATGGTGGCGAGCTGGTTGTTCATCTCGTGGACGAGGGAAGCGGTCTGCATCCCCAGGATGGCGAAATGTTCGATCCGGTTTTCGGAGAGGCTTGCTGCCGCGATCTTCACGGCTGCGCACCGGAGAAGGAGGACACGGAGTTGTCGGCGAGATCCCGCACGGCCTTCACCAGCCGTTGCGCGGAAAACGGTTCCACGAGCACTTCGATCTCGGGACGCTCGCGCACCCGGTCCAGCAGGTGCAGGGTGTCGGGACCCGCCACCAGCAGGGTCTGGGGAAGATCGGGAACCGCGGCCAGGATCTGCAATCGGCCCAGGGTGGCCGGATCGGCTTCACCGGCCTCAAGGACCACGGCATCCAGGAGACGGGCCTCGTCCTTCCAGCGAGCGAGGTAGGCGAGGAGCGAATCGGTCCCGATGATCGCCATCCCGGCACCGCGCAGGGTCAATTCGATGCTCCGTCGCATGCGGGAATCACCGGAGATCACGAGCACCTGGAGAGGCCTGGTGGATGTCGATGTCATGTCGGCTCCTTGGTTGTGGAACCACGACACAGCGAGTCGCGTGCCAACGCCTCGGAACCGGTCCGAACATCGGCTTCGGGGATCGACGGGGGTGTCGCCGAATCTACCACTGTCACCGAACGCGACAGCTCCTCAGTTCGGGGTGTCGCCTTGGTCCAGTTCCTTCGCCTTGCGCACCATGGTCTGGCGCGCCATGCCCACCAGATCCGCCGCCTGGGAGCGGTTTCCCTTGGTGCGCCGCAGGGCTTCGCGGACCAGGAGGTCTTCCATCTCCTTCAGCGAAGGAAGGACGTCGGGAAACTCCAAGCCCGCGACGGAACCGGAATTGGACGGATTTTGACTCCCTCCCCGTACCGGCGCCATGCGCTCCTTCAGGGGTTCGAGCGAAAGGACGGTTCCGTGGGACCTGCCGACGGCGTCGAACAGGAGCCCCTTGAGTTCCCGTACGTTTCCCGGCCAGCCGTGGTTGGAAAGCAGGGTCCAGAGCTCGGCGGGAAGCTGGATGGGCGTCCTGCCGAACTGCTGGCATGCCTCGGCGACGAAGGCCCTGGCGAGGATGGGAAGATCCTCCCTCCGCTCCCGCAGGGGGGGAAGGCGGACTTCGTGGGGCTGGAGCCGGTAGTACAGGTCCGCGCGGAAGACGTTTTCGCGCAGCGACGTCGAGAGATCCCGGTGGGTGGCCGCGACCACCCGCACGTCGGCGCTCTTTTGCCGGTCGGAGCCGAGCGGGTGGTAGGTCCCTTCCTGCAGGAGCCGCAGCAGCTTGACCTGGCTTTCCGGTCTGAGGTCGCCGATCTCGTCCAGGAACAGCGTTCCGCCCGCGGCCTCCTCCACCATTCCCTTGCGCTCGCGGTCGGCGCCGGTGAACGCTCCGCGGACATGGCCGAACAGGGTGTCCGAGAAGAGGTGGTCGTCGATTCCCGCGGCGTTGACCACCACGAAGGCCCCCGCGCGACCCGAAAGGTCGTGGACCGCGCGGGCCATGGCCTCCTTGCCCGTCCCCGTCTCTCCGGAAACCAGCACGGGAAGCCGGGAGGGGGCGATGGCCTCCACGTAGCGGAAGATCTTCGCCATCCTCGGACTCGCTGTCAGGATCCGTCCGAAGGCCTCGGGGAATTCGCTCTCCTCGGAGAGCATCCCCCGCTTCAGGGATTCCGCTTCGCGCCGAAGCAGCCTCGCCTCCAGGATCCTGCGCAAGCCGCCCAGGTACTGCTCGTTGGAGACGGGCTTCACCAGGTAGTCGGCGGCGCCGCGACGCATGCATTCCACGGCGGTGGGCACGTCGGACATCGCCGTGACCATGCACACGGAGATTTCCGGTCGTTCCCGGGAAATCGCCTCCAGGATCTCCAACCCGGTCTTGCCCGGGAGCTGCAGGTCCAGGAACGCGATGCCGTGCCCGCCCCGGCGGAGGATCTCCAGGGCCTCGGACCCGTGGGCGCAGGTGTCCACTTCCAGGTGGCCCGCGATCCGCAGCGCCAGTTGGGCAGATCGCAGGAACTGCGCTTCGTCGTCCACGATCAGGATGCGGTCGATCATGCGGTCTCCCGCGGTTTCGAGGCCGGAAGGCGGAGGATGGCCCGCGTGCCTCCTCCCTCGCGGGGAAGAAAGGTCAATTGCCCGCGGTGGGCCTGCACGATCGCCCAGGAGACCGCGAGTCCGAGTCCGGTTCCCCCCTCCTCGCGCTTGGTGGTGAAGAAGGGATCCAGGATCTTGGGGAGGTTCTCCGATGCGATCCCGACGCCCTCGTCCTCGACTTCCAGCTCCACGGTCCCGGGCTCCGACATCCGGGTCCGCACCCGCAGGAGCCGGTCGCGGGCCGGGAGGGCCTGGCAGGCGTTGGTCAAGAGGTTCAGGACCACCTGCTCCAACCGCTGGGGGTCGCCGTCCACCTTCGGCAGGGGTTCCGCCAGGTCCGACTCGAAACGGTCGGTCGACTTGCGAACCAGGTTCCCCACCAGGAGGAGCGATGATTGGACGACCTGCGAAAGGTCCACGGGACGGTGGTCGGACACGGGGTTGCGCCGGGAGAAGTCCTTCAGGCCCGAGATGATGTCCCGGATGCGCAGGGTCGATCCGCGGATGCCCTCGACGAGGGCGTGGACCTCGGGCTTCATCTCCAGGTAGGGAATGCCGGAAAGGGCGAAGTCCGGATGCCTGGCGTGGTGCGCGTCCAGGACGGGTTCCGCTTCGGACAGGATTCGTTCCAGGAGTTCCGCGTTGAACATCGCCAGGTTGTTGGGATTGTTGATCTCGTGGGCCATGCCGGCCAGGAGCACACCCAGCGAAGCCATGCGGTCGGCGTGGATCAGCTGCTCGCGCTGGGCCTCCTCGCGCTCCGCGGCGTGGACGGATTCCGTCGTATCCACCAGGAACCCGACCACCGCCTCGCCTTCGTCGAAGGCCACGAAGGCCGTGGAGATGTGGGCATGGAAGTGGGATCCGTCCTTCCGGAGGAGGATGCCGTCGTATTCCCGGGGCGGCATTCCACCGGCCGCCCGGATCCTGAAGCGTTCTTCGATCAGTTCACGGTCGTCGGGATGGTAGGTCTCGCGGTGGGGGACCTTCAGCAGGGAATCGAGGTCCGGATAGCCGAACAGGTCGACGCAGGCCCTGTTCGCGTAGATGGTCCGGCCCCCCTGCGTGATGCGGATGGCCAGGGAAGCGTCCTCCACCAGCGTGCGGAATCGCGATTCGCTGCGGACCAGGGCGTCGCGGGCGCGGACAGATTCCGTCGTATCGGTGAGGAACCCGACCACGGCCTTCCCCCCGTCGAGCTCCACGTAGGAGGAGGAGACGTGGACGTCGAACCGGGTCCCGTCCCGTCGCAGGCACGAGGAATCGTATTCGTCGGGCGGTTGACCGCCATCCTTCCTCATCGCGAGTCGGCGGTCGATCATCGCCCTTTCGCCCGGTTCGTAGGTGCCCCAGACCGTCGTGCGGAGGAAGGATTCCAGATCCGGGTATCCGAAGAGGTCCAGGCAGGCGCGGTTCGCGTAGACGGTCCGGCCGGCACGGGAGATGCGGATGGCGATCGAAGCCTTCTCGACCAGCGAGCGGAACCGCGCCTCGCTGCGGTCGAGCGTCCGTTGGGCCTTCGTCCTCTCGATGTCGTGGGCTTCTTCCTTGCCGGCGAACACCGCGACCGAGATGCAGCCGGCGGCTCCCACCAGCGACAGGACCAGGATGAACCAGGCGGCTTCCATGTCCGCGACACGGTTGTGCTCGGCCATCTCGCGCGCCGCGTCCAGGTTCTTCTCAACCACCTTCCGGAAGGCGATGCCCGCTTGCACTTCGACGGGCGCCGCGGCGGCGGAGACCTTCAGGCGACGGCGCACTTCGCGCAGTTCGCCGAACTGCCGTATGTCCTGGGTGTCCAGATACGTCTCCGAGTAGGCCCGCTCGAGGCTGTCCAGTCTCGACTTGGCGGCCTCGGGTCCCGGAAACCGGGCACCCATCCGGCCCAGTTCCAGGCCGTAGAGCGAGGTCTGTCCCAGCGGCTCGACGGCGCGCTCGACCAGCCTGCTGGTCCTTACCCGGACCGACGACAACGTCGCCCAACCCAGGAGCCCGATCAAGAGGACCAGGAAGGCGACCCCGACCAATCCCAGACGGATCCGGTGGTATTTCCGCCTTTCCGGTCTCCGGTTGTCCCGCTCCTGGCCCATGAACCCTCCCGGATCCCGTCGACGCCCCCCCGCGGAGGGTGGTCGAACGCCATCCCCGATGGTGGATGCTACCGGAATCCGCCCATGCCCGGGAGTCCGGGCATCTTCACGGATCCCATGATGGCCTCGGACTGGGCCGAAAGCCGCTCCTTCGCCTGGTGGAACGCGGTGAGGATCAGATCTTCCAGGAGTTCCACGTCCTCGGGATCCACCACCGACTTGTCCAGCTTCAGGGACTTCAGGTCCCCCTTGCCCGTGAGCACCACCGCGACCTTCCCGCCTCCGGCCTCCCCGGCGAATTCGGCGGTCTCCATCTCCTGCTGCGCGGCCATGACCTTCTTCTGGACCTGCTGCAACTGCTTCATCATCGCGTTCATGTTCATGGATGGCTCATTCCGAGGTGGGTGTGGCGTCGAAGGCGTCCACGATCCGGCCCAGGACAGGATCGGCCTCGACGGCCTGCTGCAGGTTGGGTCCGCGGGCGGATGCCGGGCGGGAGCCGGATTCCGACTCCCGCCCGGGTGGGGAGGGCCGGGGAGGGTCGGAGCCGGGTCGTGTGGAAGCGGTCGTGGTTCCGATCGGAGCGGGGCCGCGGTCGGGGGCGCGCGGCGCAAGGGCCTGGGCGACGGAAGTTGTCGGATGCGCCAGGGGCGGGAGGTCCTCTCCGGAAAGGAGCTTGCGGAGGTCCACCACCTTGTCCAGCGCCGCCATGCGGGCCACGGCCATCTCCAGGGCCAACCTGGGATGGTGGGCGTCACGCATCTGCTGGGTGGTGTCGGACACCATCCGCGCCCAGCGCAGGAGGTCGCCCTCGGAGAGATTCGCCGTGGCGCGCTTGAGTTCCTCCACCCGTTCCGGCATCAGACTCAACGCCCCGTCGGGCAATCCCTGGAGCCTGCTGAAGAGGACGTTGCGCAGGAATTCCCCGAACCCCCTGATGTATTCCACGGCGTCCACGCCGCGCTCCAGGGCCAAGTGGATCTCTCCCACGGCGGCTCCGGTGGCGCCGGCCGCGAGATGTTCCAGGAGACGCAGGTGGGACGCCTGGTCGGGCACGCCCAGGGTCTTCCGCACGTCGTCGGCGGTCACGGTGCTCCCGGCGTAGGCGAAGACCTGGTCGAACAGCGACAGGCCGTCGCGCATGGAGCCGTCGGCGCGCAGGGCCACGATCTCCAAGGCCTCGGGCTCGGCCTGGATCCCGTCCTCCCTGCAGATGAGCAACAGGCGGTCGCGCACCTGCGCCGGGGTCAGCCGACGGAAATCGTACCGCTGGACGCGGGACAGGATGGTCTGGGGAACCTTGTGGACTTCGGTGGTGGCCAGGATGAACACCACGTGGGGGGGTGGTTCCTCCAGGGTCTTCAGAAGCGCGTTGAAGGCCGCCTTGGACAGCATGTGGACTTCGTCCAGGATCACCACGCGGTAACGCCCGTGGGAAGCGGCGTACTTGAGCTGCTCGCGCAGTTCGCGCACGTCGTCCACGCCGGTGTGGCTGGCCGCGTCGATCTCCAGCACATCCATGCTCGAGCCCTTCTCGATCTCCAGGCAACTTTCGCAGACTCCGCAGGGTCTTTTCTCCGGATCCGTCTCCGAGCAGTTGAGCATGCGCGCGAGGATGCGGGCCGATGTCGTCTTCCCCACCCCCCTGGTTCCCGTGAAGAGGAAGGCGTGGTGCAGATGGCCGCGCACCAGGGCGTTGCGCAGGGTGCGGGCCACATGCTCCTGCCCCACCATGTCTTCGAAGCGCCTGGGCCGCCAGCGGCGCGCCATGGCCTGATAACTCATCTAGCCTCCGATAGGGTGCTTGCCTCTAGAAGTAGCTCCAATGTCGCCACGTTCCCCTTGTCGTTGTAGCGCAGCGACTGGAACGCGTGGCTCGCCATCAGGATTCCGCGGCCATGCCGGGCTCCGATGTTGTTCTGGCTGAAGGGATCGGGGAGATTGCGCCAATCGAAGCCGTCGCCTTCGTCCTCCACGCGGAACCGGACCAGGCCTTCCTCGGGGTCCACCAGGCATCGGGCCAGCACCCGTCTGTCCTTCCATGGCGACTCCTGGGAACGCCGGTGCGCGAGATCGTAGAAGACGGAACTCCGCAGCGCCTCGCGCTTCTCCTCGTAGGAGATGCCCAGGTTCCCGTGCTCGATGGCGTTGGTGAGGATCTCCACCAGGCCCAGAGTGACGGGGGTCCGGCGCGGATCGTAGTAGGAAAGGGAGGTTTCCACCAAGGACAGGGCGACCGGAGTCACCAGGGAGAAATCGTTGTCCAGGGTGATCAGCCGCTGCTGGAAACCCAACCGGAGCGGATCGAAACGCTCGGCGAGGGTCGTGAGGGCATGCCCGATGTGGAATCCGATCTCCTCCTCGGTGAAGGGAGCGGGCACCACGGCGAACACCCCCAGGCGCTGGGCCTCCAGCAGCTCGGTCCGCCGCCCGAGGCCCGCCAGGACCAGCACGGGGCGGTGGTCGCCTTCGGTGTGCAGATGGCGCAGCAACCGCATGCTCTTGGGTTCGTCCAGATCCAGCACCAGGACATCCGCACCGACGCAGTCCAGGCGGGCGACAAAGGGTTCCGCCGCCTCGAAAACCTCCAGGGACTGCCCGAAACTGATCACGGCGTTCTGCAGGATCTCCCGGGTGGATTCCGACGACACCAGCGCCAAGACCAGCTTGGGATCGTTCCGGCTGGTTGTGGCGTTGGAGTCGATCACCTTCCAAATATGCCTTTGCGCCCTCCCTTCCCGCCGACGGATTTCCTACTCTTGGTCGCAACTATGCCGCGGCTCCTGCAATCGACCCTGCACCCTGGTTCGGCCACCCAATGGCTGGACGATCTCCGGGGCGACTCCCGTGTCGTGACCCTGTCTCCCGCCCATCCCACTCTGCTGGTGCGCCTGCGTTGCGAGGACGGGATGTGGATCACCCAGCACGAGCTGGTGTTCGGTCTGTTCCGGACCGTCTGGCACTGTCCCGCGAAAGTGGACTTGGACGCCGGCCGGTTGGTCGCCAATGGATGGTCCCAGCATTTCCAGTCCTTCGAGCAGACCCTCTGCTGGAACCAGACCGAGCATGGCCTTTCCCTCCAGTCCGACCTTTCGTTCGAAGGGGCCAGAACCGGACTGGAAGATCTGTTGCTTCGCTCGCTCTTGCGCTTCCCCGGTCTGCCCTCGACCCAAGCCTCCGAACGCCCCACCCAGCGGATCGCGATGGAGGGTCAGGCGGCGGCTTAAAAGACAGGCCTCCCTTTCCACCACCCGGTGAAAGTTGGTTCGGGAATGACGTGTCCGGTACCGCGTACTTCCAGCCGTTTGGCCACCTTGCTTTCAGGTGGATGTGCCGACACAGATTCCAAACGCATACTTTATGTCCATAATATATCTATTATGAGTATGTTATGAGTGTAAAATATAAAGGCAGAGGTAAAACGCTTGGCCCTCGGGCGGCCCAGTTGATCGCGGAACTGAACGAACGCGGCAGATCGACGTTCAAGGTGGCTGACGTGGTCTCGATCACGGGTCTGTCGATGATCGCGGCCCGCAATCTGGTGCACCGGGCGCAATTACGAGGTGTGGTGGCGCGGTTGAAGCCGGGTCTGTACAACCTCGTGCCCTACGAGCTTGGCTGGTCTACCGTTCACACAGACAGTCCATACATGATCGCGCGCGAACTTGCGGGTGGAGCCACTTACTTCCTGTCGCACGGAACGGCGATGGAATTGAACCGCATGGTGACCCAGCCGAACTTCACGGTGTACGTGTCCTGTACTCGACGTGTGCACCCACAGCGGGTCGGCGGGTACGACTTCCGGTTTGTGCAGATCCAACCAGACCAGGAGTTTGGCCAGGCGAAGCACTGGATCGAAAAGTCGCGATTCGTAGTGGTCAGCGACGTGGAGCGCACCGTCGTCGACGGCCTTCGACAGCCAGCCTACTGCGGAGGCATCACGGAGGTCGCCAAGGGCCTGTGGATGAAGCGGGAGACGCTGAAGATCGAACGACTGATCGACTACGCGAAACGCTTGGGAACCGGAGCCGTTTTCCGTCGCCTGGGCTATCTGCTGGAACACTACGGCCTGGCGGACACGTCGGAGCTGGAGCAACTTCGGGGAATGCTGACCGCGACCTACCAGCGCCTGGATCCATCCCTTTCCGCAGGGGGGGCGTTTCTCTCGAGTTGGCGAATCCAGCTCAACGTGACTCCTGAAGAACTCGATGCCGTGAGGCTTGGATGATTCCCCAGCGCAACATCTCCTTGATCTCGAACACCTTGATGACCGCCGGCGGAAAGCGCATCCCCGAGGCCGTCATCGAGCGCGACTACGTGTTGGCCTGGTTTCTTGTCGGCTTGGCCGGACATCCGTTGCGCGAGGTTCTGGCCTTCAAGGGGGGCACATCCTTGCGGCGGTGCTGGTTCCAGGACTATCGGTTTTCGGAAGATCTGGATTTCACATTGATTCGCCGGGCCACTCTTGACCAGATTTTGGCGGGCCTGGACGAAATCTTCGCGTCCGTCGAAGCGGCCTGCGGCCTGCGGATGGCGTTCCAACGGGAAGATCGGCATGGCCACAAAAACAGCCACACGGTCTATCTGCGCTACCAGGGGCCGCTACCAGCCGCGAACGACGTCAAGGTGGACATCACGGTCGACGAAGTTCTGTGCTTCCCCCTACGGGATCGTACGATCCATCGCATCTACGATGGTTTCGACGATCTGCCGGAAGGACCGACCGTCAAGGTCTACGCCGTCGAGGAGATCGTGGTGGAAAAACTGTTGGCCTTGAGCGACCGGGCACGCAACGAGCCTCGGGATCTGTACGACCTATGGTATCTGTTCCGTTCCACCGACGTGCGCGTTTCCGAGATGCGCTCCGAACTCGATGCCAAGCTGGCCCTACGGCAACGAGTGGCCGCAGGAATGGAGCAGGCAATCGCCACCAAGGAAGATCGACTTCGGCGATTGTGGACATCCCGGCTTGCGCACCAGATGACGGAACTGCCGCCATACGAAGATGTGTTCCGCGACGTGATGCGCGCCGTTCGCGCGGCAAACCTGCCGAAGTCGTGACTCTCGACCTCCCATCCACAATCACATTTGCTTGCCGATGCCAGGCCTCCCTTTCCACCACCCGGTGAACCGCTGGATGCCGTCCTCCAAGGCGATGCCCGGTCGGAAGCCCGTCAGAGCCACCAGTCGCGAGGGGTCGGCGCGGGTCTCCCAGACCTCTCCCGGCGGTGCCGGGCGATGCTCGATGCGGATGGGCTTGTCCAAAGCGCGGGCCAGCAGCTCCAGGAACCGGATCACCCTCACGGGGCGTTCTCCCCCCACGTTCAGCGCTCTCCAAGGGGCACTGGAGGTTCCCCGGTCATCGGGATCGAATTCCCCTGTTGTCGGCGGAAGCCCCGCGACGCGGAAGATGGACTCCACCACGTCGTCGATGAACGTGAAATCCCGCAGCATGGCACCTTCCGCGAACAGGGGAATGGCGAAACCCTCCTCCAAGGCGCGGGCGAAGAGGAAGGGGATCATGTCGGGTCGGCCCCAAGGGCCGTAGACGGTGAAGAAGCGAAGGCAGGTGCAGGGCAGCTGGAAGAGATGGGCGTAGCTGTGGGCCATCAGTTCCCCGGCGCGCTTGGTGGCGGCATAGAGGCTCGCGGGGTGGTCGCCGCCGTCCGATTCCGCGAAGGGAGTCCGATCCAGTCCATACACGGAGCTCGTGCTGGCGAACAGGAAATGCTTCACGCGGGCGCGGCGGCAGTTCTCCAGGACATGCACGGTGCCCTTGAGATTGCCGTCGATGTAGTCGTAGGGATGGTCCACGGAATGGCGCACTCCCGCCTGGGAGGCCAGGTGGAACACGAAGTCGAACCCCCCGTCGAACACTTCCCCCAGCCCGGCGGCATCCGCGATGTCCAGTTTGCGGAAGGAGAACCCCGTCCGCGACGAGAGTCGGGACAGCCTCGCTTCCTTCCACGCCGGATCGTAGTAGGCGTTCAGGTTGTCGATTCCCACCACCTGGGCACCTTCGTCCAGCAGTCGGTGCGCCAGATGGGACCCGATGAACCCCGCGCAGCCCGTGACCAGGCATCGGCTACCGGAGAGGTTCATTGGGGGTCCGTGGGCATGTTGAGCAAATTTGCGCCGGTGGGCTTTTCAACCGCGTTGCGAGCCCAGCACCGGCGCATGTCGGAATCGCGGATCCGGCCTACCCCGCCACCCACTGCAGCGCGAAGTGGACGCGGCCCGGCCCCAGGCTGGGTGCCCCGACCCCGAAATCCCCGAGCTTGGTGCGCGCCGTCCAGGACGGGTCGTTGCGCAGGACCTCCCAGCCCGCTTCCAGTCCAAGACCGAAGCCGACCGAA
>Ga0181516_10002668_pt1 | contig 12450 bp, 10 predicted proteins | sample PEATcosm2014_Bin_25_FD_121104 | JGI IMG/M metagenome (GOLD analysis project Ga0181516, IMG submission 121104) | Peatland microbial communities from MTU Mesocosm Facility, Houghton, MI, USA - PEATcosm2014_Bin01_10_metaG | ecosystem: Environmental > Terrestrial > Soil > Wetlands > Peat | place...
CCTGCCGGGCATGGACACCAACACGGCGGCGCAATTCGTCGCCTCGCGCACGTCCCTTCTCGCCGACCCGAACAACCAAAACACCGTCGCCTGGGTCACCCAGGTCCTGACCCCGCAGCAGGCGGTGCAGATCGGACCGTGGATCACCGCCCGCAGCTATCAGTTCACGGCCGACATCGCCGCCGTCGGCCACGAGGGACGCGGCTACCGGCGCACGCGCTTTGTGTTTGACACCAGCACCGGCACGCCCGTCATTGTTTACCGTCAAGACCTCACGGACCTGGGCTGGGCCCTCGGCGCGCAGGCCCGCGCCCAGTTGGTGGCGTCCAAATAGAAAGAACGCGATGAATCTGTTCCGCAAACAAATGCCGGCCTCGATCCTCGGCCTCGCCCTGGATGGCAACCGCCTCGAGGCCGTCGTCCTGCGCCGCTCGGGCGACGCCTTGCAGGTGAAGGAATTCGTCATCGCCCCGCTCGCCCTCTCGCCCCTGGGCGGCGATCCCGCCCTCGTCGGCCGCGAGATTCGCAACCAGCTCGACCAGGCCGGCGTCCGCGAACGCCGTTGCGCCGTCTGCATCCCCGTCAACTGGGTGCTTTCGCTCCAAACCAAGCTGCCCGACCTCCCGGAGGCGGACCTCGAAAGTTTCCTGCAGATCGAGGCGGAACGCGGCTTCACCTCCGGCCACGAAAACCTGTTCATCGTCAATTCCCGCTGGCAGACGCCCGCCGGCGAGAAATTCGCCACGCTGCTCGCCGTGCCCCGCAATCATCTCGACACCCTCGAAAAAGCTCTGAAGGCCGCGCAGCTCAAGCCGGTCACGTTTGTGCTCGGCCTGGCCGCGCTCGAAGGCGCCGGCCGCGAACCCTCGGCGGGCACGCTCGCGGTCGCGCTCGGTACCGACAGCCTGGAACTGGGCGCCGCGGCTGGCGGCGGCATCGCCGCCCTGCGCTCCCTCGACGGCGCGATTGAAACCACCGGCCCGCAGAAGCATGTCGATGCCGACCTCGTGGCGCGCGAAATCAGGATCACGCTCGGTCAGTTGCCCGCCGCGCTCGCCGAGCGCATGCGCGGCGTCAAGGTCTTCGCGCGCGGCGAACTCGCCCGCCCGTTCGTCAACGACCTTTCCCCGCGGCTCCAAACCATGGGCTTGCGCCTCGAATCCATGGACCGCGCGTCAGCAGCGGAGTTCACCGCCCTGCCACCGTCGGAAATCGCCCTCTCGCCCGCGCTCGCCGCCGCCGCCAATTGCGTGCGCGGCGTTGTCTCCGGGCCGGAACTCCTGCCGCCCAAGATCAACCAGTTCGAACAATGGATGACCACCAACGTGGCGTTCAAGAAGCTCGGCTGGGCGGGCGTCGCGGCGGCCGTGGTGGCGCTGCTGGTGGCCGGCGCATTTTTGGTCCAGACAATCCAGGCCGCGCGCTGGAATGCCGAGTTTCAAAGCGTCGAGCGCCAGGCGAGGGACGTGCGATACGCCCGCGACCAGATCACCAAATACAGCGCCTGGTTTGACAACTCGGCCCGCGGCTTGAGCATCTTGAAGGCGCTCGCCGAGGCCTTCCCCCAGGACGGTTCGGTCACCGCCAAAACCGTCGAAATCCGCAACCTCACCGAAGTGACCTGTTCCGGCATCGCGCGCGACAGCCTGGCCTACCGCAAGGTCATCGAGACGCTCGGCGGCAACAAGGGCGTCGGCGAAGTCACCACGGATTCGCTGCGCGGCAACTCGCCCAGCGTGCAGTTCACCTTCAAGTTCCAATGGGAAGGAGACACCGGTGGAGATTAAAATCCAGGATCGCCAGAAGGTTTTGCTCATCGTCGCCGGCGTCGTGCTGGCGCTGTTCGTGGGCAACAGCATCGTCTACGAGCCGCTCAAGCAAAGCTGGCTCGACCGCGCCAAGCGCATCGCCGACCTCAAGCAAAACGTCGCCCGCGACCGGGCGTTGCTCCGCCGCAAGACGGAGATTCTCGCCCGCTGGGAACACATGAAAAACAACGTGCTCCCCGCCAATTCCTCGCTCGCCGGCAGCGCCATCCTGAAGGCCAAGGACCGCTGGGTCCAGCAAAGCGGCGTCAGCCCGGATGATTTCTCGCCGCAGTTGAAGACGGACTCGGACACGGACTCCACCAATATCATCACCACCTGGGAATGCCGCACCGACGCCTCGGGCAACATGCACTCGCTCCTGAATTTCCTTTGGGCCGTGGAAAGCGACCCCATGGGCCTGCAACTGGAGGATGTCGAAATATCCGCTAAGGACAACGCCGGCGAGGAACTGGCCCTCGGCCTCACCATCAGCGCGCTGGTCCTCGACAATCCGCAGGCTCAAACTTCATCGCCATGAAACGAAGCTTTTTCCCAATCGCATTCATGGTGATGTCGCTGGCCGGAGTGTGGCCCGCGGCCGCGCAGGATACCAACGCCGATTCGCGGCCCGATTTCAGCTCGTTCCAGGTCATCGAACGCAACAATATCTTCGATCCCTCCCGCCGGCCGCGAATCAACAAGGGCCCGCCGCCGCCCCGCGTCTATTCCTTCACCTTGAATGGAACCATGACCTACGAAAACAAGGGCTACGCCTTCTTCGACGGCAACAGCGTCAGCCGCGGCAAGGCTTTCGCGCCCGCCGACACCATCAACGGCTACAAAATTGCCGAGATCACGAACAACACCGTCAAACTGGCCGCCGCGAGCAACCAGTTCATCACCCTCAAGGTCGGCATGCAGATGCGGAAGGAAGAAAACGGCCCGTGGAAACTCGTGAGCTCCTCCCAATATTCGCCGGACCTGACCTCGTCCGGTTCCGCGGATACAACTTCCGGTGACGCCTCCGGCGACAGCGCGTCCGCGCCCACCCCCATCAGCTCGGCGTCGGGAGCCGATGCCAGTGTGATTGCCCGCCTCATGAGACGGCGCGCCCAGGAAAACGGCGATACCAATTCAGCAGCAAACGGAGATCAAAACCCATGAAAACGCTAAAATACTTTATCGCGCTGGCCGGCCTGGCCGCTGGCTTGTTCGCCGCCACGGCGGCGCTCGCCGCCGACGCGCCGACCGACCAGACGCCGCAGCCGCCCGGCCCCGATGACCAAACACCGCCCCCGGCTGCCGTCACGCCCGCCAGACCCGCGCCCGCCCCGGTCGTCGCCGCGCCGGCGCCCGTCCCCGCCACCAACGTGCCCGCCGCCACGGAGACCTTGGACGACAGCACGAATGCCGCCGACTTTGCGCCCGATCAGGGTCTCGTCTTCAAGTTTCACGGCGTGCCGCTCGAACAAGTCCTTAATTACATGAGCAAGGCCGCCGGGTTCATCATCCATCCCGAGGTTTCCATCAATGGCAACGTGGATGCCTACAGCGACCAGCCTCTTTCCAAGGAGGAAGCCCTCACGCTCCTCGAACACGTTCTCAGCGACAACGGTTACGCCATCATCCGCGACGGCCGCGTCCTCACCATCATCTCCTCCGTCGAGGCCAAGCGCCGGGACATTCCCGTCGTTAAATTCACGTCCCTTGACGACATTCCCCATAATTCCGAGGTCGCCACCTACATCATTCCCATGCGCACGCTCAACCCGGTCGCCCTGCTCAACAATCTTCAGCCCCTGAAAGGTTCGGACACCGACCTGCAGGCCAATGAATCCGCCAATTCCCTCATCATCACCGATACCCACGATAACATCCGCCGCATCGCCAAGATCGTCATGGAACTCGACTCGGTGAGTTCCAGCATCAACACCATTGAGGTGTTTCCCTTGAAGTACGCCGATGCCAAATCGCTCGCGGACCTCGTCAAGGAACTGTTTCCTTCCGCGGCCACGGCCAACGGCCAGGGCGGCGGCGGCGGTAATTTCGGGCGCTTCGGCCGGGGCGGCGGCTTTGGTGGTTTCGGCGGCGGCGGCTTCGGAGGCGGTGGCTTCGGGGGCGGCGGTTTTGGCGGCCTGGCGGCGCTCGGCGGCGGCGGACCCGGAGGCGCGGGCGGGGCCAATTCGGGAACCACCCCGCAAAGCCGGGTCGCGGCGACTTCCGACGACCACAGCAATTCCTTGATCGTCAGCGCGCCGGAAGACCTGCTCCCGACCATCCGTGAACTGGTGGAGAAACTCGACCAGCCCATCGAGGACGTCACCGAAGTGAAGATGTTCCATCTCAAGAACGCGGACTGCACGGAAATGGCGAACATGTTGACCAGCATTTTCCCCGACCCGAACAGCGGCAATGACGCCAGCGGCTCGCGCATCCAGTTCGGCAATGGCCGGGGCGGTGCGCGCATCGGCGGGCCGTTCGGCGCGTTCTTCGGCGGCGCCCAGGCCCAGGCCCCGGCGGAAAGCCAGTACATGAAGAAGATGGCCAACGTCCTGGCCGTGCCCGACCCGCGCACCCAGTCGCTGCTCGTCAGCGCCTCGAAGGAATTGATGCCCCAAATCGAGGACATGGTCACCCAGCTCGACGAAATTGACGCCGGCGCCATGCACGTCCATCGCATCGCCCTCCAAAATGCCGACCCGCAGGACGTGCTCCAGATCATCCAGGACATCTATCCCACCGGCAACAACAGCAGCCGCAACAACAGCGCGCAACAAAACGTCCTGCAAACCCGCGCCCAGACGGTTCAGCAAAACATGATCTCCACCGGCGTCGGCAGCGGCACAACCAGCGGCTCGACCGGCGGCCGGGGAAGCGCGACTGGTTTCTAAACTCAATGACTCGAATTGACTGAATTTAACCCGACCGAACGCGGAAAGTGAAAAACATGAAAACTAACCTTCTTAATTGCCGCTCGCTGGCGCTCGTTGCCTGCCTCGGCCTGTGGACCGTCACGCCGAGCTTTGCCGGCGGCGGCGGCGGCGGCGGCGGATTTGGCGGATTTGGCGGCGGGGGTGGATTCGGTGGTGGCGGCGGAGGCCGGGGCGGCGGCGGCGGCGGATTCGGCGGGTTCGGTGGTGGAGCGGGTTCGACCAGCGGCACCACGGGCTCCTATCCCAACAGCACTCAACCGGGCACCGTCACGCCCAGTTATGACGCGGAAACTCACTCCATCATCTGGCTCTCGGACGACCGGACCGCCGACAGCGTCAGCAATCTCGTCAAGGGCCTCGACCGTCCCAAACCCCAGGCGCTTATCAAGGTCGTCTTCCTCGAAGTCACGCACGACAACGCGCTGGATTTCGGCGTGGAAGGCAGCTACAACCCGCAGCTTGGCGGTAACATGGCCTCCACCCTGGCCGGCATCGTCTCGTCCAACGGCGGTGTCATCAGCGCCCAGCCCGGCACCCTCTTTGGAACCATTGTCGCCAATGCCGCCGGCGGGCTGACCACAAATTTCCTCTCGCCGAGCAGCGCAATCCAGGGCGGCTTCGGCAATAATTTCGGACTGGCCTCGCAGGGCACCGTCGGATCCACCATCGGCGGAAACACCATGCCCACCGGCGCCGGCATCTATTCCGTGCTCGGCAACGATTATCAGGCGACCGTCCGCGCCATCGCCTCCGCCAACAACATGGAAGTCTTGTCGCGGCCCTCCATTCTCGTCCGCAACAACCAGCCCGCCACCATCCAGGTCGGCCAGAACGTTCCCCTCGTTTCCAGCGTCAGCTACGCCGCCAACACCGGCCTGCCGATTGTCACCCCGACTTACCAGTCGGTCGGCATCATTCTGCAGGTGACCCCGTTCATCACCGACGACGGCCTCGTCGAAATGATTGTCTCCCCGCAAATCTCCTCGCTGTCGAGCCAGACGGTGCAAATCGCTCCGGGCTACAGCGCGCCAGTGATTGACACCCGCGAAGCCAGCACCGTCGTCGTCGTCCCCGACGGCCAGACGGTCATCATCGGCGGCTTGATGGAAAACGACAAGGCGTCGGTAGACACCAAGATTCCCATTCTCGGCGACATCCCGATTTTGGGCAACCTGTTCAAGCGCACGCAGCGCGACCATTCCAAGACCGAGCTCATCATCTTCCTGACGCCGCACGTCGTGCGGATGCCCTCGGAACTGGCGGCAACCACGGACTCGGAAAGCGGCCGGGCCGAGATGGCCCGCAAGGCCTTCACGGAAAAGGAGTACAACCAGTATTTTGACTCTTTGCCGTTGAAAACACCCATCAAGTCTGGCAGTAAATAAACTACACGGCGATGGTTTGCGCGGCGCGCCGTTGTACATGCGGGAATCGAAGACATCATGTTGACACGGCGCAGTTGGCTCGTTTACGGGCTTTTTTTGGCGATCTGGATCGCCTTGATCGGCTGGCAGGCGGCCGAACATCTCCGCGTCAAGAAACTGGCCCAGACCGAACTGGTCAACGACGCCAAATCCGCCGCGTCCTCGCTGGCCGCCGTCGTGCGCGCCGGAAGCTTCTTCGGCGTGGCCGACACCAACCGGCTCGCGCTTTCGCTCAAATACCTCGTCACCGCGAGCGGTTCCCATCCCCTCTCCGTCCTGGTGCTCAACGCGCGCGATGAGGAACTCGTCTCCGCCGGCGCGCCCATCGATTCCCAGCGCATCACCGACGCCGAAACGAACGGCGGGGCGGAGTGGGACAACCAGACCCAGACCGTCCTGCTGATGAATCTCGTGGATTTGGGCGCCAGCTCCGGACTGACCAACACCACCATTATTTCGTCGCCGGAAGATTTCCGGCGCTCCCGCTTCACCAATGCGGCCCCAACCCTCACCAACGCCCCGGCGATCGGCACGGCGGAAATGGCCGCCGCGGCCACCAATTCTACCCCCGGCACCAACGCGCCCGGCGATGAACCTCCCCGCCGCCCCCGGCGGCCGCGCGGCAATCCCGACCGCCCCTTCGAAAAACCTTACTGGATGAGCCAGGAAGATTATGACGCCTTGATCCAGAAGCGCGGCGTCCACGCCTTCGTCGTGGTGATGTCCACGCGCTCCATGATCACGGCCACCGAAAAGGATTTCTGGCTGCGGATATTCATCGCCTCGCTCGTGAGCCTGTCCGTCGCCGGTTACGCCCTGGCCTGGGGCAACCTCAAGAAAACTTCCGAGCTCCAAATCCGCCTCGTCCGCGCGAGCGAATTGAATTCGCACCTCAAGGAAATGAACCTCGCCGCCGCCGGCCTCGCCCATGAAACCCGCAACCCGCTCAACATCGTCCGCGGCCTGGCGCAGATGATTTCGCGGCAGGAGGACGCGCCGCCGGAAATCCGCGCCCGTTCCCGCGAGATCATTGACGAGACAGACCGCGTCACCGGCCAGTTGAACGAGTTTATCAATTACTCGCGCCCGCGCGAGGTGCGCCGCGTGGCGGTGAGCTTGAATGCGTTGGCGGCGGAGGTGGTCCGCGCGCTCAATTACGATCTCGAGGAGAAGAAAGTCCAGTTGCGCGTGATCGCCGAACCGCTGACCATCCAGGCCGACGAACAGCTGTTGCGGCAGGCGCTCTTCAACCTCGTCATCAACGCCATCCAGGCCGTGCCGGCCAACGGCGAAATCTGGATTCGCGCCGGCCGGCGCGAGGGCGGGGAGGCGTTCGTCGAAGTGGCGGACAACGGCCCCGGCGTCGCGCCCGAGCATCGTTCCGAACTTTTCAAACCCTATTTCACCACGCACGAGGAAGGCACCGGCCTCGGCCTGGCGGTCGTGCAGCAGATCGTGCTCGCGCATGGCTGGGAGATTCAATGCCTGCCGAACCAGCCGGCCGGCGCCATCTTCCGCATCACCCACATCAAGGCCTCCGGCAACAAGGCTTGAACCCATGGCCCCGGAAACACCCAAAGCCGCCCCGCCCCGGATTCTGATTGTGGACGACGATCCGGGGCAGCGCAGCCTGCTCGACTCCTTTCTGACCAGCCAGGCTTTCAACACCGTCACCGCCGATTCGGGCGAACGCGCGCTCGAAGTGCTGCGCTCGCAGCCGTTCGACATGATGATCTCCGACGTGCGCATGCCGGGCATTTCCGGCCTGGAAACGCTCCGGCTGGCGCGACAGGAACACGCCACCCTGCCCATCCTCCTCGTGACGGCTTACACGGACATCCGGGACGCGGTCGGCGCCATCCGCGATGGCGCGGTGGATTATCTTGCGAAACCGATTGACCTCGACCAGTTGCTGGCCGCGGTCCGGCGCTCCACCGGCCTCACCCGCAACGTCCCGCTCAAGTTCAACGAAAACAAACAGCTCCCGCCCCATGTCATCGCCCGCAGCCCCTTGATGCAGGACATTTTTCGGGACGCCTCGCTCATTGCGCCGTCGGAAAGCCGGGTGCTCATCACCGGCGAAAGCGGCGTCGGCAAGGAGGTGCTGGCGGATGTCATCCACGCCTGGAGCCCGCGCGCCGCCGGCCCGCTCGTGAAGGTCAATTGCGCGGCCATCCCGGAGAACCTGCTCGAAAGCGAGTTGTTCGGCCACGAAAAGGGCGCCTTCACCGGCGCGGTCGCCCAACGCATCGGCCGCTTCGAGCAGGCAAATCACGGCACCATTTTCCTCGATGAAATCGCCGAGATGTCCCCGCAGCTCCAGGCCAAGCTGCTCCGCGTGGCGCAGGACGGCCGGTTCCAGCGCATCGGCTCCAATGCCGAGGTGCGCGTCAACGCGCGCATTCTGGCCGCCACCAACCGCAACCTCGAGGAGGAGGTGAAGAAGGGCCGCTTTCGCGAGGACCTTTACTACCGGCTCAACGTCGTCGAGCTCAACATTCCGCCGTTGCGCGAGCGGCGCGAGGACATCCTCCCGCTCGCCGCCGAGTTGCTCGCGGAACTCACCAACAGCCGCGCCCGGCTTTCCGCCGCCGTGTCGGAATATCTCGAGCGCTACGCGTGGCCGGGCAACGTGCGCGAATTGCGCAATGCCATGGAACGCGCGGCGCTGCTCTCGGGCGGCGAACTCATCCTTCCCGAACATCTCCCCGCCAAGGTGCGGGGCGCGCCCGGACCGCTCGTGCGTCCCGGCGTGGAACCCGCCGACGCCCGGCGCCTCGAGGAAATCGAGCGCCAGGCGGTCCTCGAGGCCCTGCGCAAATTCAATTTCAACCGCACCGACACCGCCCGCGCCCTCGGCATCAGCCGCCGCGCCTTGCTCTACAAATTGCAGCGCCTCCGCGAACAGGGCTGCGAAGTGGATCCCCGCCCCGGCAACGCCGTTTGATTCCGGGCGTTATTCATTGACGCCTTCACCGCTCTGATTCAGCCTGTATCACCGGGACATCCGGCACGCGGTTGCATCCCGATATGAGCACTGAGTCCACCATCATCAGCTACTACGCGCAAAGGGCCGCGGAGTACGAGCGCATTTACGAAAAACCCGAACGCCAGGCCGACCTGGCCCGGTTGCGCAGCCTCGTGAAACACCTCTTCACCGGCAAAAACGTCCTCGAAGTCGCCTGCGGCACCGGCTATTGGACGGAGGTCGTGCTCCATACCGCCGCCTCGGTCACCGCCGTGGACATCAACGACGAGGTCCTGGACATCGCCCGCGCAAAACCGCTCGACACGCGAAAGGTCAAGTTCAAGCGGGCTGACATCTATGCGTTGCCCGTGTTTCCCGAGGTTTTCACCGGCAGCCTGGCCGTCTTCTGGTGGTCGCACATTCCCAAAGCCAGGCTGGGCTCGTTCTTGCGCGGCTTGCACCGCTCCTTTCCGCCGGGCACGCGGGTGGTTTTCATTGACAACATTTATGTCGAAGGCAGCAGCACGCCGATTTCGCACGCGGATGCCGACGGCAACACGTACCAGAAGCGCCAGTTGGACGACGGCAGCACGCACGAGGTGCTGAAGAATTTTCCAACCGAACAGGAACTTTGCGCCGAGGTGGCCGATCTTGCTTGCGAGGCGCGGGTTGAGTTTCTTCAATATTACTGGATGTTGAGTTATGTTTCAAAGGCGCAACGCTGACGGCCCGCCGGGCGCGCCGGAATGATTGGAAGCAGCGGCATGGTTGCATGTCCGAGCAGGCATGAGCACAACTGAACTACGCAGACCCATCGTCATCGCCGGCGGAAGCGGTTACCTCGGCCGGGTGCTCGCGCAGCATTTCACGCGCATGTCCCGGCCCGTGGTGATCCTGACGCGCCGGCCGCAGGAGGCATCTCCCTTCGCGCGTTATGTCCAGTGGGACGGCGAAACGCTCGGCCCTTGGGCGCGGGAACTCGAGAACGCCGCCGCGGTCATCAACCTCTCCGGCCGCAGTGTCAATTGCCGCTATAACGAGCAAAACCGCCGGGAGATTTTGGAATCCCGCCTCCGCCCGACACATGTTCTCGGCCAGGCCATGGTTCTTTGCAGCGACCCGCCCCGGGCCTGGCTCAACGCCAGTTCCGCCACCATTTACCGCAACTCCTTCGACCAGCCGATGGACGAAAACTCCGGCGAAATCGGCGAGGGCTTTTCCGTGGACGTCTGCCAGCAATGGGAAAAAATGCTGTTCGACTTTCCCCTGCAACGCACGCGCCAGGTCGCCCTGCGCATCACCATCGTTTTCGGCCGCGAGGGCGAGGCGTTCAAGATGATGCACCGGCTGGTGCGCTTCGGGCTGGGCGGCAAAATGGGGCCGGGCAACCAATACCTGAGCTGGATTCACGAGGACGATTTCGCGCGCGCGGTGGACTGGATCATTGATCACGAGATTTTGAAGGGGCCGGTCAACCTGGCGTCGCCCAATCCGCTGCCGAACCGCGAGTTCATGCGCGCGTTTCGCAAGGTGTGCCGGCGGCCCATCGGCCTGCCCGCCGCGACGTGGATGATCGGCATCGGCACCCTGCTGCTCGGCACCGAATCGGAGCTGATCTTGAAAAGCCGCCGCGCCGTTCCCGGCCGGCTGCAGGCGACGGGCTTTCAGTTCAAATTCCCGCGCTGGCCCGAGGCGCTCCAAAACATCGTTCGCGGCCCGGCTTCCTGAACCGGCTGGCGCCCTCGAATTTACATGCCGCGAACCGCCCAACCGATGCTTGAAGTGTCCCGCCTGTCCATCCGGCGCGGCGGCACGCACATTCTGCGAAACCTCGACTGGCGCGTTGAAGCCGGCCAGCATTGGGCCATCCTCGGCGCCAACGGCTCCGGCAAAACTTCCCTCCTCAGCGCCCTGGCCGGCTACTTCATGCCCACCGATGGCGACATCTCTGTCCTTGGCCGTCGTTTCGGCGAGTCCGACTGGCGCGAACTTCGCAAGCACATCGGCCTCGTCAGTTCCTCCGTCCGCCAGCTCATGGCCGACACCGAGCCCGCCCTCGAAACCGTCGTCAGCGGACGCCACGCGATGATTGATTTCTGGGGCCGCGTCAGCCGTGCCGACCGCACCCGCGGTCTGCGCCTGCTTCGCCAAATCGAGTGCGCGCATCTCGCGGAGCGGCCGTGGCTTTTTCTCTCCCAAGGCGAACGCCAGCGCGTCCTCATTGGCCGCGCCCTCATGGCCTGCCCGCGGCTGCTCATCCTCGACGAACCCTGCGCCGGGCTCGATCCCGCCGCGCGCGAACATTTCCTCCAGTTCCTCCAGCGCCTCGGCCGCGGCAAATCCGCGCCCACGCTCGTGCTCGTCACCCATCACGTCGAGGAAATCATGCCCGTCTTCTCCCATGTCCTGATTTTGAAGGCGGGCAAGATTCTGGCCGCCGGCAAAAAAGCCCCCACGCTCAACGCCGCCTCCCTGTCCGCCGCCTTCGACGCCCCCATTCGCCTGCAAAAAAAATCCGGACGCTATTCCCTCGTTGTCACCCGCGCCTCGCGCCGGGTCCTTTGAATCCGCTTCGTCGGCAAATAAGATTTACCGCCGCCAATCCTTCCAATCGCTCGTCGTCTGGTCCCGCATCGCCTTGGCCGCCTGATGCAGCCATCGGTCCGGCTTCCGTTTCAGGCAGGCAGCCAGCTTCGCCGCGTCGGCGCTGCCGAGATGTATGTTCGCGCTTTCCCAGCCCATCGAGTACAGCAGTTCCGTCTCATTCCGTTTCGCCGGCAGCGCGCTCAACAGGATTTTGAAGCAATCCGGCGACAGCCGCCGCAACAGCCAGCCTTTGCGGACCACGACGAGCGGGTCCGGGCAACGCACCGCCAGCCGCAACATCCGCTCATAGTTTATCACGCCGCGGCTGCTCCCGCCTTCCGCCCAGCGGCACGCCGAAACCGTCAACACCTTCGCTTCCCGCGCGATCTGTCCGCCCAGCCACGAGCCCACCGCGGTGTAACGCTGCTTGCCAAGACTGCCCAATCCCGCCACTCGATGCAGGAACTTAAATGCAATGCCCTTGTCCGGCAGCAATTCGCGGAGCGCCCGCACCACGCCGGCCGGCACCGCCCCCCGCACCGGCGGGAAACTCTGGAGCTTGTGCCAAAATCTCTCGGGGTCGTTCAGCCGCTCGCGCGCCATGTCGCGCAATGGGGTGCTTTCATCCGCCAAAATGAACGGCCTGCCGCCCGCGCCAACGCAGGCGCGGTAACCTTCCAGAATCGCCGCCGAGGCGGACTTTGGCGTGAGTTCCAGTTCCCCCGCGTCGA
>Ga0181516_10002670_pt1 | contig 12448 bp, 5 predicted proteins | sample PEATcosm2014_Bin_25_FD_121104 | JGI IMG/M metagenome (GOLD analysis project Ga0181516, IMG submission 121104) | Peatland microbial communities from MTU Mesocosm Facility, Houghton, MI, USA - PEATcosm2014_Bin01_10_metaG | ecosystem: Environmental > Terrestrial > Soil > Wetlands > Peat | place...
CGATGGGCAAAAACAGGATGGCGCGCAACTGCAGGCCCAGCCAGACGGCAACCAGCAGCCGTGCCGTCTCGCGCACCAGGACAGCGATGGCCAGCACCAGGAACAGGCCCAGCCCCCTCACCCATCCGTCGCTCGCGCTCAATCCGAGGCAAACCACGGCAAGCAAGGGGAAGAAGGCATGAACGCGCATCTCAACGCCCATCCACCGTCCCAGCGGGATTGTCCAGCCACGCATACAGTGATTGTATTACGCAGGTTCGCAGCGAGCCGGTTCCGGCGCCTCCTGGGACCTGGCGCGCCGCGCACGGCTTAGAGCCTCGCCTCCATGCTAATCTGACCTTTCCAGCACAGGGAGTGTTCGTTTGCAACAGTTCGACTTAATCAAGGCAGTCTTCGAGTTTGTGGTTCTGATCTTCTCGCTTTGCGTGCACGAGTGCGCACATGCGTGGACAGCTTCATTCCTTGGCGATCAGACCGCCCGGCTGCAGGGCCGCGTGACGCTCAACCCGATGTACCACGTTGATCCGATCGGAACCCTCGTTTTTCCGGCCCTGATGATCTTCGGTCCGTTTGTGGGGCTGAGTTTCTTTGGCGGCATGCTGGTTGGCTGGGCGAAACCCACCCCTGTCATCACGCGCAACTTCCGCAAAATCGTGCGGGACGACAACCTGACCACGATGGCAGGACCCGCCTCCAACCTGCTGATTGTGCTGGCTGCCTTTCTAACGCTCGCGGTAGAGTCCAAGATCATTCCAAACGGGCGAGAGATTGTTCTTTCGTCGTTTGCCAGCGCCTTGGGGGCGCCGGGGGACCAGGCTCCGCAGCCGCTTGTGCTGCTTTGCGCCATTGCGATCCTGATCAACCTTTCGCTCTTCTTCTTTAATCTTCTGCCCATTCCGCCGCTTGACGGCAGCCATATTCTGCGCAACATGCTTCCGTACAACGCGGTCCAGATATATGACCGCATCGGCGGCATTGCCAGCTACCTGCTGATGATTTTCGTGGGTGGTTTCATCCTGCGGATGCTGCTCGGGCCTGCCCTGCAGATCATTTTCTCGGCGCTGATTCACATATAGACCTTCGCCAGCTTCGGCGGAGGCAGTGCCGCTCCCGCTACAATGGGAGAGGATTGATTTAAGGAAGCTCTGAACAAGTTCTGCCTCCTGTGACGGGGGCATTTCCTCAGAGGCTAAAGCCCATGGATGTAAATGGCTTTAGCGGTACGACGGCAGTCGTGCCCTTTGAAAACAACAACTTACTCAGAGCGCCCTTCGGCCCAATTTGAGCGATTTGCCTGGAAGACGGCCGCATCTTCAGCATCACCCCGGAATCGAAAAGCAAACATGTCCGAAACAGCCATTTCGTCGTCCCGGCCGCGTGTTCTCAGCGGCATGCGCCCCACCGGCAAGCTCCACCTGGGCAACTACATGGGCGCCCTGGCCAACTGGGTCAAGCTGCAGGACTCTGCCCAATACGAGTGCTACTTTTTTATCGCCGACTGGCACGCGCTGACCTCGGACTACGCCGATCCGTCGCAGATCGCCCCCAACACCATGGGCGTGATCCTGGACTACCTGGCCGCCGGTCTCGACCCGGAAAAGAGCGTGCTCTTCCAGCAGAGCAAAGTGCTGCAGCATGCCGAGCTGAATCTGCTGCTGGGCATGATTACCCCCATCAGTTGGCTGGAACGCGTGCCGAGCTACAAGGAGCAGCAGGAGAACCTGGCCAGCAAGGACCTGTCGAATATCGGCTTCCTGGGCTACCCGCTGTTGATGGCCTCCGACATCCTGATGTACCAGCCGCGGTTTGTGCCCGTGGGCAACGACCAGACGGCGCACGTGGAGCTGACGCGGGAGGTGGCGCGGCGCTTTAACCAGTTCTATAAGCTCGAAGGCCGCGAGGTGCTGCCTGAGCCACAGGTGCTGCTGACGCCCTCGCCCAAGCTGCCCGGCACCGACGGGCGCAAAATGTCGAAGAGTTACGGCAACACCATCCAGCTGAGCGATCCGGAGCCGGAAGTCCGCAAGAAGCTGAAGACCATGGTGACAGACCCGGCCCGTATTCGCCGTACCGACCCGGGCGACCCGGACAAGTGCCCGGTGGGCGACCTGCACAAGGTGTTCTCTTCGCCGGAGACGATAGCGAAGGTTTACGAGGGCTGCCGGACGGCCGGAATCGGGTGCATCGAATGCAAGGGATGGGCCGCCGACGCGCTGGTGCAGGTGCTGCAGCCGATCCAGGACCGCCGCGCCGGCTTTACCGAGGCGCAGGCGGCAGAGATTCTTGAGGCCGGCTCAGATCGCGCCCGCGTGCGCGCCGAGCAGACCATGGAAGAAGTGCGCGCCGCCATGCAATTGACCCCCATCGGCGAGCTGGCAAAGACCGCCGCGGTGGCTGCCGGGCCGCTTGGATAGCTTTACTGACCGGCGCAACTTCCCCTGCGCCATTGGAAGATGCACGCTGCTCGCCGGTTGAGCCGCCGAGGAAGACCCAATGGCTGAGAAGATCGCTCCGTGGTGGCGCAGGGCTCTCAATTACGCTTTAGATGGCATCCGCTCCGCGCTTGGACGATTTGGCCGGCCGGCGCCCCCGGAGCGCCAGGAAAAATCAGTAGAGCGGTTGATCGCCACTCCAGAGATTCAGGAAAAAGAAGCTGCATTGACTTACGAATCCTTACAAAACGACCCCGTCGCCGCCGAGCTGGAATTAGCGGTTGAGACCACGCCCGAGCCGCAAACGGAACTCGCCGCTCCCGCTGCCGCAACACCCGGCGAGGCTCCTGTGCATGAGCCGGAAGACCCAACCGGCCCTCCCCCTGCCGTCGACCCCGAACCGCAACCCGACCCAGAGGGCGACCCCGAGCCGGAGGACGAACCGGCCAACGAGCCCGAACCACACGCGCCTCCGGTGAAAGAGCCGGAGCCTGAGCCTGTCCACGCTGAAGCAGCGGCACTCGATGCGCCGCTGGACGCCTCGGCGATGGTGGAACCGGACGAGAGCGTTGCCGGCGAAGCTGAGCCAGCCGTTGAGACTGAAGCTGCGTCGAGCGAGCAACCCGCCGAGGGGGAGGCTTTGCCGGCCGAGCCCGTTTTGACCCCGGTTGAGCCCGCGGAGCCCGAAATTGCGGAGATTGCAGTTGTTCTCACTGTAGTTGCGGAAGAAGAAGCGCGGCAGGAGCATGTCGAGGAATCGGGCCCGGCCGACGAGCCGGCTGTCGACATCTCTCCTGCTGAAGCGGCCTCGGCCGTCCAAGTAGCGCCAGTCGAGTCCGCAGACCTTCCGGCGCAGCCCGATCCAATCGCCGAGGCGCAGACTGCGCCGGAGGCTGCCGGGCCCCAGGGCGCGCCCGAATCCGCACCGCCGGCCAAGGCACCCGTCAAGATTGAGTCGCGCGACAATCTGGCCGACCTTTCGCCCTTTTCCGTCGTTGTCGACCAGGTGTACGACGGCCCGCTCGACCTGCTGCTCGATCTCATCCGCAAGCAGGACATCGACATCTACGACATTCCCATCTCGAAGATCACGGCCCAGTTCCTGGCGTATGTGAACCAGCTCAAGGCCACCGATGTGGATGTTGCCGGGGAGTTCATTTATATTGCGTCGCTGCTGATCCACATCAAGAGCAAAATGCTGCTGCCACGGCTTGACGGCGGCCCGGACGACGCGGCCGAGGATCCGCGCCGCGAGCTGGTGGAACGGCTGCTGGAGCACGAGCGCTTCAAGAACGCCGCCCAGATGCTGCAACAGAAGCAGATGCTGGAGGCGGCCACCTGGTCCAATCCTGGCTTCCGCGACTTCAAGGACGACGCTGCAGCCGAACCGGAGATTGCCGCCGATACAACGGACCTGGTGCGGATTTTCCGCGACATTTTGGAGCGGGCCCGCAAGCGCCCTGTTTTCAATGTGGACGAAGACGCCGTGACGGTGGGCCAGATGATTCAGTTCCTGGCCCGGCGGCTCACCATGGAAGACAAGCCGGTGGCTCTGCGCCGTCTGCTGAGCCATACACGGTCGGAGCGGGCGCTGATCGCCATGTTCCTGGCACTGCTGGAGTTGGTGCGCATGCAGGCTATTCTGTTGCGCCAGGACCGTGCTTTCTCAGAGATCTTCATCAAAAAGCACACCGGCTTCGATTCTGTCGTGAATGACGGTATGGCAAGCGCTCAGGATGACTGGCGGTAGCAGCTTGTGACTGGTCCGGGCCGGACCAATCGCATGAGCGAAGGGCGACTCGGTCACAGTTTCACAGTCTCACAGCCAAAAAAGAGGCAAATTTGCGTTTTGGCCCCTTTCGGCGAAGGTAAGCCATTTTATTTCATAATCTTAGATCGGTTGGAGATCTGCTTTCTCGACGTGTGAAGAATCGTGCAAGTTGGCCTTCTTAACAAAGCCTCAGGGCTCCCACCCATCGTCCATTCGACAAAAAACAAAGACGTTCCGTGGATGGGGAACCGTTTCATCCCCCGTGGGCTGGCGACGGCCGGTGGGAGACTCAATCGAAGTTAGTACTACAGTTGTACTTCGCCAGCATGCTGGAAGAGAACAAGGGCCCGGGCCTAAAGGCCCTCTGTTTTGTGGCGGTTTCAGGGGCCTGAAGGCCCCTGCTCCCTCCGTAAAAGCCGATCTACAACTGGAGGGCGGTTTCAGGGGCCTGAAGGCCCTGCTCCCTCCGTAAAAGCCGATCTACAACTGGAGGGCGGTTTCAGGGGCCTGAAGGCCCCTGCTCCCTCCGTAAATGCCGATCTACAACTGTAGTACTAGCAGAATGGCGGGATTAATCGGCAAAGAGGTTGAGGGAGTTGCCCTGGCTCGAGGACCTCTACTTTCGCGCTGCAACCGGCGCCGGGTGTAGAATCAGGTGAGCAGGGCCCGATTTTAGCGGCTCATCGAGCAAACAACTGCACAAGAAGGTAGTTGTTGGGGTTATATGGACGCCTATTTAACCGAGGATTCACACTACAGCATCAAGCCATCTTCTTTGTATTCGCATTTGATTCCCACGTTCCAGCTTAGAAATCGGAGGCCCAGGCGCAACCGGAATTTCTCCGGCCGCATTGGTGATTTCTGATGGCCGACTTGGCGACTGCCGATTTGGCAGCCACGGTGGTGGAGCGACTCCCTGCAAAGGCGGGTCCCACGCTTCTTGACCGAAAAATGAAGAATTCGCCCAACCGCTTGGGAACAGTGGTTTTCATTGTTACTTTGCTGGCGGGATTGAGCTACATCTTCTTTCACCTGGCCAAGGACCTTGAGACCGTCAGGGTTACCAGCATCTGGCCGTATGCGCTTTTGGGACTTGCGCTGCTGATCGCCCTCGGTTTTGAATTTGTGAATGGCTTCCACGATACGGCCAATGCCGTAGCGACTGTGATTTATACCCATTCGCTGGAGCCGAACGCGGCGGTTGTGCTTTCCGGCCTGTGCAATCTGGCCGGCGTGCTCGCTTCCACGGGCACGGTGGCTTTCGCCGTCATCACCTTGCTTCCTGTCGAATTGATCCTGCAGGTAAGTTCCGGCGCCGGATTTGCGATGGTTTTTGCGCTGCTGATCGCCGCCATCGTGTGGAATCTGAGCACCTGGTGGTTCGGCTTGCCGGCCTCGAGTTCGCACACCATGGTTGGTTCGATCATCGGCGTCGGCCTTGCCAACCAATTTTTCAGCGCGCGTGTCGGCACTTCGGGAGTGGATTGGGAGCAGGCGCTGAAGGTGCTGAAAGTGCTGCTGGTGTCGCCCATCATCGGCTTTGGGTGCGCCGCACTTTTGCTGTTGCTGTTCATGTTGCTGGTGAAGTTCCCCGGGATTGTGGGCTCCTCGGTCGGTGCGGTCACCGGGATCGTTTTGGCGTGCATCCCGGCGCACTTCATTGGGGGGTGGTGGGCGAACCTCTCCGTTGGCTACCGAGTAGCCGATTCCGTACTCGCTGGAATTGTGATTGGCGGCATTCTTGTTTCGCTTTGCAGATTTCTTGCGCGCTTTCCTATTTTCGAGGCGCCGAAGGGAACAACGCCTCCGCCGTGGCCGATTCGCGTTTTGATGATTCTCACCTGCACCGGCGTCAGCTTCTTTCACGGGTCCAACGATGGGCAAAAGGGCATGGGCCTGATCATGCTCATCCTCATCGGGACTGTTCCGACGGCCTACGCGCTCAACCATGCGGTCACGGCGCACGACGTGCAGGACTTTATCGCGGCCTCGGAACAGGCCGGGCACATTCTGGACCGGCATGTGGACAAGAGCGGTTTGCTGGGCGCCGACGCCCGGGAAGAAGTGACCGACTACATCCGGACCAAGCAGGTTCAGCCGGACACGATACTTGCCCTGCGCGAACTGGTGGAGGATCTGAACCACGAAGTTTCGCTCTACAAAGTCTTCAAGTCGGTTCCAGCGCAGGATCAGACCAATGTACGCAACGACATGTACGTGGCCAGCGAAGCGCTCCGGTTGATGGAAAAGAACCACAACCCAGCCTTTACGCCGCAGGAGAGCGCGGTTCTGAAGAACTACAAGAGCAAGGTGGACAAGGCGACTAAATTCATCCCGGACTGGGTGAAGGTAGCGGTTGCGCTTGCCCTCGGCCTGGGCACCATGGTGGGTTGGAAGCGCATCGTCGTCACGGTGGGCGAGAAGATCGGCAAAGAGCACCTGACCTACGCCCAGGGCGTGAGCGCCGGCATCGTGGCGATGGGGACAATTTTTGCCGCGGACACGTGGGGATTGCCGGTTTCGACCACGCACATTTTGAGTTCCGGTGTGGCCGGTTCCATGATGGCCAACGGCAGCGGCGTGCGCATTTCCACGGTGCGCAACATCGCCGCCGGTTGGGTCTTTACGCTTCCCGCTGCCGCGCTGCTTTCGGGCTTCCTGTTCTGGCTGTTCCGGCTGATTTCCTGACGACGGAACTCAACTGTGCCGTAGACGAATCCTGATCTGAGTTGCCGGCCTTCAGGCCCTGCGGGATGGATTTTCATCCCAAAAACATCATCCGGCGGCTAAAGCCGATCCGTTTATTGCGCGATGTCTCGGCACGGCTGAAGCCGCGCCCTTTCAAAGCTGATCCTGTCGGCAGTTCGGCATTCAAATGCGATTGCCCAGCCGTATCCCCGCTTGTTTCTTGACTCTTCTTGGACTCTCTCCTAAGATTTCCACAATATCCTTCAATACCGGAAGCCGCTTCAGTTCTCTTCCCCTCGGTTGAAGCACTGGCTCCTGGAGGGCGACTGCATGTTGAAAGCGGGAAGTCGGACTGTGGATCGGGCACGGCGGGTGCTGCGCCCGATGGCCGCCGCCTCGCTGGTAGTCGCGGCCTTTCTGGCGGCCCAGCTTCTGCGCCGTTTCGGCATCACCCTTCCGCCCCTTGCTACTCTTTATCCCGCAGTGATGCTGGCGGCTCTGTGGTTCGGCCTGTGGAGCGGAATCTTCGCCACCTCACTCTCCTCCGTTCTCGCTTTCATCTGGCTCTTTCCACCGTACGGGCAGCTCAAAATCGATAACCTTTCCGATGGCATTGCGCTGGCGCTCTACTTTGCCGTGTGCATTGCGATCTGTGTTGTGGCGGATCGCTACCGCCGCAATGCCAGGCGCCTGGCGACCCTGCGCCATGCGCGGACTCTGGACGAAACGCGGCGGCAGCTCGAAGATACCTCGGCCTATCAGCAACTGGCGCTGGATGCGGCCGAGATGGGCGCCTGGGTTCACGACCTCTCCACGAAGAACCTCACCTGGGACGCGTGTTGCCGGCGAGGCTTCGGTTTCCCCCCAGAGGGCGACGTCGATTACCAGGCTGCGATTGCCCGCATCGCCGGCGAAGACCGACCGTGCGTGGAAGCTGCCGTTAAGAACGCCATTGCAGGAATAGACGGCGGGGCCTATCACCAGGAGTTCCGGGTCGTGTGGGCTGACGGGTCGGTCCACTGGATTGCCTCGCACGGCCGCTGCTACTTCGAGGGCTCGGGAGACGCGCGCAAGGCTGTCCGTTTTGTCGGCACGCACAAGGACATCACGGAGCGCAAGCGGGCCGAGGAGGCGCTGCGCGAGAGTCGGGCGCGGCTGGAAGCTGCGCTCGCCAGCATGACGGACGCGGTGGTGATCTGCGACCTCGAGGGCCGCTTTACCCACTTCAACGATGCCTTTGCCGCTTTCCACAGGTTTTCCAGCAAGGCCGAGTGCGCCAGTACACTGCCGTCCTATCCCGACCTCTTCGAGACGAGCTTTCCGAACGGGGAGCCAGCCCCGTTTGAACAGTGGCCGCTGCCGCGTGCGCTCCGCGGCGAGTCCGTGACCAACGTGGAGTACCGGCTGCGGCGGAAAGACACCGGGGAAAGCTGGATCGGCAGCTATAACTGCGAGGCTATCCGAGGGGAAGATGGCCGCATCGTCGGTGCGGTCACCACGGTGCGCGACATTACGGAGCAAAGGCTCGCCGAAGACCTGCTGGCAACAACGCTGCAGCGTTTCTATACCATTCTCTCCAACCTGAACGCGGGAGTTCTGCTGGTTACGCGTGACAACCGGGTGGAGTATGCCAACCCGGCCTATTGCAGCCTGTTTGGGATCGAACAGCCGCCTGCCGAATTAGCCGCATTGGAGGCCCGGGAGATGATCGCCATGATCCGGCCCGCCTACCGCGATCCTGAAGAGGCGGTTGCCCGCATCGAGTCGATTGTCGCGCAGGACCAAATGGTCATGGCGGAAGAAGTTCCCATGCGGAACGGCCGGACGGCGCTGCGGGATTTCGTCCCGCTGACGGTGAATGGCAAGTCTTACGGCCGCCTGTGGGTGCACACCGACATTACCGACCGCAAACGCATGGAGCTCCGGCTGCGGCGGTTCTATGAAACGAATCTGTTCGCCATACTCTACTGGAAGATCGATGGCGAAGTGGTGGATGTGAACGACGAGTTCCTCGCCATGACTGGATACACCCGCGAGGATCTCCGCGCCGGACGTTTGAACTGGGCGGAGATGACACCTGCCGAATACCGCCAGATGGATGAAGACGCGCGGCGCCAGGTGCGGGAGACCGGCGTTCACCTGCCTTACGAAAAGGAGTTCATTCGCAAGGACGGGACGAGGGTGTGGGGCACGTTCTGGGCGGCGGCGTACGAGGACAATCGGAACGAGGGCGTCTCGTTTATTTACGACATCTCGCAACGCAAGCATGCCGAAGCCGAGTTGCAGCAGGCCAGGCTGCACGCCGAGCGCAATGCCGCCCAACTGGAGGCTGTCTTTGACAGCGTGGAAGAACGACTTTATGTTTGCGATGCCGCGGGCAACCTGGTGATGGCCAACGGCGTGGCCCGTCAGACGTATGGCGACGGCACAGCGGCGCCAGCCGTGCCGGAGATGCAGAACTTTATCGCCGTTTACGGCCTTGAGGGCCGGTCATTGCCAAAATCGGAGTGGCCCATCTCGCGGATCCTGCGGGGCGAACACATTCGCGCGGAAGAAATCCGCGTCCGGTTCGGCGGAGCGGGACAGGATCGGATCCTGAGTTGCAACGGCTCCCCCATTTGCGACGCCAACGGGAACATTCTGATGGCGGTCATTACCTCCTCCGACATCACAGAGCGCAAGCGCGCCGAGGACGAGCTGCGCCGGTCGAAGTTGGAGTGGGAGCGAACCTTCAACAGCGTTCCCGATCTCATCGCAATCCTCGACAACCAGCACCGCATCGTACGCGTGAACCAGGCCATGGCGCAAAAGCTGGGCACGCCGGCAGAAGAATGCATTGGACGTAGCTGCTTCTCGAGCGTGCATGGGCTGCTTGCGCCCATTCTCAATTGCCCCCACTCCCAGACTCTGAAGGACTGCCGCGAGCATGTTGCCGAGGTGCAGGAGGAGCGGCTGGGAGGCGACTTCCTGGTGAGCACCACCCCACTGTTCGACGACCAGGGCGCGATGACGGGCGTGGTGCACGTGGCGCGAAATATCACCGAGCGCAAACGTGCCGAAGAGGAGTTGAAAAAGCTCTATCGCACCTTACGCGCCATCAGCAGCAGCAACCAGGCCCTGTTGCACGCCACCGACGAGCCGGCGTTTCTTAAAGAGGTGTGCCGCACCATCCTCGAAGATTGCGGTCACGCGGTCGCCTGGATCGGTTTTGCCGAAAACGATCCGGACCGGACGGTCCGTCCAGTGGCCCAGTCTGGATTCAAAGAGGGATACATTGAATCGCTGACGATCCGCTGGGATGAAAGCGAACTCGGCCAGGGACCGGCCGGCAAAGCCATCCGGAGCGGAGAGCCGGCGCTGTGCCGCAACATCTTGACCGACCCCGCCTTCGCTCCCTGGCGCGAACCGACCAGCCAGCGCGGCTACAATTCGGTGGTTGCCATCCCGCTCAAGGGTCAGGAAGGCGCCTTTGGCGCACTGGCAATCTATTCGAGGGAGACCGACGCCTTCTCGCAGGCAGAGATCGAGTTGCTCACAGAGTTGGCCGGCGATGTCGAGTTTGGGATTGAAACCCTGCGCACCCGAGCCGCCCACGCTCGGGCCGTGGAGGCCCTGCGTGAAAGCGAAGCCCGCTTCCGGTCCGTGCTGGACGACTCCCGCGACGTGGTCTATCGCATGAACCTGCAAACCGGGCATTACGAGTACGTGAGTCCATCGGCTGAATCGATCATGGGCTTTACACGGGAGGAACTGGCGGGCCTGAATTTCGAAGGTGCGGTCCAACGTGTCCATCCCGACGATCTTGCTACGGTGCGGTCCACCACGATGCGCCTGAACGACACCGGCAAGGAAGAGATGGAGTACCGTGTGCAGGTGCGGGACGGCCGCTACATCTGGCTCTCGAGCCGCGCTTCGCTGATCCGGGACGACGCCGGCCGCCCCCTTTACCGCGATGGAACCATCCGCGACATTACCGCGAAAAAGCTGGCCGAGGAAGCGCTGTTGCGTAGTGAAAAGCTGGCCTCGGTGGGACGCATGGCGGCCACAATCTCCCACGAGATCAACAATCCGCTAGCTGCCGTCACCAACCTGCTGTTCCTCGCACAGTGGAACCAGGAACTGCCCGAATCGGTGCGCAAGAATCTGGAGTTGGCCGACGCCGAGCTCAAGCGCATTGCGCACATTACGCAACAGTCTCTTGGCTTCTACCGGGAAACCAATGCGCCCGCTCTTGTGCGCATCGGCGCGGTGGTGCAGTCGGCCGTGGACCTGATGAAGAGCAAGATCAAGGCGAGGCGCGCCACTGTCCAGGTGAAGTCGGACCTCGATCTTGCGGTGAATGCCGTGGCTGGCGAGCTACGGCAGGTGTTTGCCAATCTCCTTGCCAACAGCCTTGACGCCATCGACGAGGGGGGCATTGTCTGCCTGCACATTGCCAGGGGCGCAAGCCCCGTGAACGGGCGCGGCGTGGTCCGCGTCGTGGTGGCCGATAACGGCAGGGGCATCGGCAAGAACTCGCAGGAGCATATCTTCGAGCCGTTCTTCACCACCAAGGGATCTGTGGGCACCGGGCTGGGCTTGTGGGTGACCCGGCAAATCATCGAAAAGCACCAGGGGACGATCCGCGCGCGATCGGCCACGGCGGGAGCGCGTCGCGGAACGGTTTTCGTGGTTACGCTGCCCGTCGCCCCGGCCGCGGGCGGGGCAGATTCCGACACCGAAGCAAGCCTCCTGAGCACGCAATAAACCCTGCAATTGCCATCACCTTGCCCGTGCACAGGCGGCCGTGTTTGACTGAATGCCGAAGGTGAACGGACGCGATGGCTTACATTCTTGCATTGGACCAAGGGACCACCAGTTCCCGCGCAATCCTGTTTGACGAGGGTGGCACGATTGCCGCCGTGGCGCAGCACGAGTTTGAACAGTTCTACCCCCAGGCCGGCTGGGTCGAACACGATCCGATGGAGATCCTTACCAGCCAGTTGGCCTGCGCCGTGGAAGCGCTGGGGCGGGCCGGGGCGCGCCCGCGCGATGTAGCCGCCATCGGCATCACCAACCAGCGCGAGACGGTGATTGTGTGGGACCGAGCGACTGGCAAGCCGATCCATCCTGCGATCGTGTGGCAGGACCGGCGAACGGCTTCTCTTTGCGCGGATTTGGAAAATACCGGCGTCGGGGATGAGGTATCGAACAAGACCGGGCTGGTGCTCGATCCGTATTTTTCCGCCACCAAGGTGAAGTGGATACTGGACAACGTGGCTGGCGCGCGCGCGCGTGCCGAGCGCGGCGAACTGGCCTTTGGCACGGTGGATAGCTGGCTCATCTGGCACCTTACCAGCGGCACCCGCCACGTTACCGACGTCACCAACGCCTCGCGCACGCTGCTTTACAACATTGTTGCCGGCGAGTGGGACGACGCTTCGCTGCGCAGCTTCGGCGTGGCGGCCAGCATGCTGCCGCAGGTGGTGTGGTCCAGCGAGAAAGTTGGCGAAGTGACCACCACCCTGGGCCTGGGCGGCGTGGAGATTGCCGGCATTGCCGGCGACCAGCAGGCGGC
>Ga0181516_10002672_pt1 | contig 12433 bp, 7 predicted proteins | sample PEATcosm2014_Bin_25_FD_121104 | JGI IMG/M metagenome (GOLD analysis project Ga0181516, IMG submission 121104) | Peatland microbial communities from MTU Mesocosm Facility, Houghton, MI, USA - PEATcosm2014_Bin01_10_metaG | ecosystem: Environmental > Terrestrial > Soil > Wetlands > Peat | place...
TCCCCGCCCAGCCCACCCGCGCCGACGCCGAAAAAGACCCCGTCCTCAAGGCCATGCTCACGGAGCTCGACCGCAGCAAATCCGACCTGCAGTTGAAAGGCTTCGAGAAGCCCTACTTTATCCAGTACCGCATTGAAGACGTGGACAACTACGAGACCAAGGCGGAGTTTGGCGCCAGCGAGGGCGCGCAGCACACGCATCAGCGCGTGGCGCGCATCACCGTCAAGGTAGGCGACTACAAGACCGACAGCTCCGGTGGACGCGCCGATGGCTCCCTGCAACTGGCCGCGCTCGACGACGATCCCATCGCGCTGCGCTCGGCGCTATGGACTGCCACCGACCAGGCCTACAAGGCGGCACTCTCGGCCCTGGCGCAAAAGCAGGCCGAGCTCAAGCAGGTGCAAACCCCGCCGCAGGCCGACGACTTCAGCAAAGAGAAGCCAATCGTTGCCCTCGAAGACCCGCTCCGCCTCAAGCTGGACGAGCCCGCCTGGGAATCCCGCGTGGCGCGCGATTCCGGCCTCTATCGCAGCGACGATGCGGTCAAAGCCGCGGAGCGCGATGTGCAGTACTCTTCGGCCGAGTTTCACGCCCGGGTCACCACCATCTGGCTGGTCAACAGCGAGGGCACGATTCTGCGCAAATCGCTCTCCGGCTACCAGGAGAGCATCGGCGTGGGCGGACAGGCTGCCGACGGCATGAGACTGGACCGCTCCTACGCCACCACCGGCTTTACGCTCGCCGATCTCGACTCGCCTCAAGACTTCCAAAAGCACGCCGTCAAGCTCATAGCCTCCCTCAGCGACCTGCGCAGCGCCCCGGTTGTCGAAGAGGAATACCATGGCCCCGTGCTGCTCAGTTCCGACGCCAGTGCCGACACGCTGCGCGCCCTGCTGGGCGGCGGCGTCACCGCAACGCGGCCCAAGCTCGGCACCGAGGCGCGCACCAACGGCCCATTCGCCTCCAGTTACCATGCTCGCGTGCTCCCCGAGTTCCTCGACGTGGTCGATTCGCCCGCGACCAGGAGCTTTGCCGGCAAAACACTCATGGGCGCTTACGACGTGGATGACGAAGGCGTTCCCGCGCAGGAAGTGAAGCTGATCACGGCTGGGCGCCTCGAGAGCTACCTCATCGGCCGCGAGCCCGTGAAGGACTTTCCGCAGTCGAACGGCCATGGCCGCGCCGGCATCACCGGGCCGCCCAGGCCGGCCCTCGGCGTGCTCAAAATCACCGCCAAAGAAGGCCTCGCCGACGACGAACTCGACCATAAGCTCGTGGCGCTCGCCAAGGATCGCGGCCTCAAGAGCGCCTACTATGTCGCGACCCTGGGCGGCGAGTTGTCCCCGCGGCTCCTCTATCGCGTCGACCAGGATGGCAAGCGCACGCTGGTGCGCGGAGCCGCCCTCGACGATCTCGACCAGCGAACCCTTCGCTCCGGCGTTGTCGCCGCCGGCAAAGACCTGTTCGTCGCCAACTCTTTCGGCGACGTGCCGCAAACGGTCCTGGCCCCGGCGCTCCTGCTCGACGAAGTCACCGTCCGCCGCGCCAACGAGAAGAACGAGAAGGTGCCCTTCTATCCCCCTCCGCAGTAGCGGCCTCGTACCCTGCGGAAGGCTTGGTTCCGTTGAAGGGTACGGGCTTTAGCCCGTACGTAACCCCTCCTCACACCAACGGGCTTTAGCCCCCGAGGGCGGGCGCATTTCATGCGGAACCAGTCCTTTTCCGCACCCGCTCCGCCACCAAAATGGCGCTGTGCTTCAAGGGCCCTCAAGCTCCCGCCCACTTGCTTTTCCAGGGGAATTGACCGACTTCAAACGCCGGGGCAGGCCGAACGTCCCCCAGGCCCGCCCCGGCGTCCCCATCGTTGCTTGCCTCCCCCGATGAAGCTTCTAATTGTCCTGTGCCGCCAGCGCATTCTCCAGTGTCACGGCAAAAAACGCGTGCCCAAACTCGGTCGGGTGGTGCGTGTCCCAGAAGAAAGTGTGATCCGGATCGGCGCAAACCGTGGTCGTCAGGCAAGGCGTGGTGACGTTGGTGAACCCAAAGTGCGTCGGGTCGGTCTCGATGGCGTTCAGCAGGCTGAAGACGTCGATCCGCAGCACCTGGATTCCATCCAGCCTCCTTTCAAGCCCGAGCAGGATGTCGATCCACTTGTCGGTAGCCGCCGACGCTGCCGCCGCAAAGCTCGTATTCCCCGCCGCCGCCGGCAGCAGCCCCACGTTAAAGAGATTCGGAATCACGAAATGCCGCGCGCCCGCCTGGCGCAGCAGCAGTTCGCTCCCGGTAATCCCCAAAGCGATCTGGTAGCCCAGCGCCTCCGGACTGCCTGAAGTGGTGCCCAGAATGTCGTTGCCGCCGCCTTCCAGCACATAGAGCGCCTGCGGGTCGGCCTTGCCCCCATGTTGCAGCAGGTAGAGCCCCACCTGCTCCGGTACGCTCGGAATCGTTCCTCCTCCCGTAATGGACTGTGGCATCGTTACCCACGCGCCGCCAAAGGCATAGTCGGTCCCGCCCAACTGGGACGCCTTGAACGGCACGCCCAGGAAGCCCGCCACGTGGTCAAGCCAGATCGGACCGTTGGAAAACCGCCCATCGTAGTAGGGCGGCGGTGGTTCTGCGCCATGGGTCGCCGCAAAGATATTGCCCACGTCGCAGTAGCTGTCGCCAAACACAATCAGGCTGTCGTATGCCGGTTTGGCTGCATTTGCCGCGGGCGTCACCACCGCAAGCAAAGCCGCCGCTATCAAAAGCCATGGGCTCTTGCGCATTGTTTTCCTCCAGCGTGCGTTTTGTCCATCGAGATGGGGATGTGCGGGGAAGCGCACAGGCGTGAGGATTATGTATCAGACACCAATGAGACTTAGCAAGTGGTTTTCTACACCGTCCGCGGACCGGGCGCAGCCGCCGTCCGCGGGCGCAGCGCCTCGGACGAAAGCTCGTCCGCCCCCCGCAGCGCGGGAAACAGCGTGGCCCATAAACCCGCCACCGCCAGCGATCCCAGGCCGCCAAAGACCGTCGCCGCCCTGGCGCCCCACCACTGCGCCGTCACCCCGCTCTCAAACTCGCCAAACTCGTTTGAGGCTCCAATAAACAGCGAATTCACCGCGCTCACGCGCCCGCGCATCTCCGGCGGCGTCGCCAGTTGCAGCAGCGATCCGCGAATGATCACGCTCACCATGTCCGCCGCGCCGCCGATCGCCAGCGCCGCCAGGGAGAGCCACAAATCGCGCGACAGGCCGAAAACCACCGTCGCTGCCCCGAAGATCGCCACGCAGATAAACAGGCTTCGTCCCGCGTGCCGGCGCAGCGGAAAGCGCGCCAGCGCCAGCGACACCGCCAGCGCCCCAATCGCCGGCGCCGCCCGCAGCATGCCCAGACCGCGCGGCCCCTGGTGCAGAATATCGTGCGCAAAAATGGGCATCAGCGCCACTGCGCCGCCCAGCAGCACCACAAACAGATCCAGCGAGAACGACCCCAGCAGCAGCGGCGCTTTGCGCACATAGTCAAACCCCGCCAGAATCACCTGGATGGAAACATCGCGGTGCTCCATGCGCCCGGGCCGCACGTGCAGGCTGCCCACAAGCACCACAAACCACAGCAGCGTGGCCAGCGTGAACACGTACACCAGCCCCGCGCCCTCGAGCCCCGGCGCCCATTGCAGCAGCGGCAGCGTAAACAACACTCCGCCCAGTGCCGGCCCCGTCACATTCGCAAATTGAAAAATGGCGCTGCCCCAGGTCACGGCGTTCACAAAATGCACTTCCTGCACCAGGTGCGGAATCAGCGCCGAACTGGCCGGCCCTGAAAACGCGCGCCCCGTTCCGATCAGCACCAGCACCGCGTAAATCGGATAAACCGAATGCGTGCCCCGCACCGCCAGCGTGAGCAGGGCCGCCGTACACAGCATTTGCAGCCCATAGCAAATCAGAATGATGCGGCGCCGATCGAAGCGATCCGCCACATGCCCGGCCGGCAGCAGAAGCAGCAGACCCGGCAAAAACAGAGCCAGCCCTGTATAGCCCAGATCGAGCGCCCGGTGCGTAATGGAGTAGACCTGCCAGGCCACCGCGACCGACTGCGCTTCCGCTCCCAAAATCGCGGCCCCGCGCGCCAACTGGTACCGCCGGAAGTCGCGATAACCAAAAGCCTCGATGCCGCGCCGCGGCCGCTGTGGGGAGAGAGGAGGCATCTATACCTTGACCTTAGCTTATCGCCCTCAACCTGGCGCACCCCGTGTGCCGCCTGTTTTGCAGGCTGGTACCGGTCGGCGTTTGGCCGCAACCCCCTCCAATTCCTTCTCGGTCCGCAAGTTATCCCCCTTCGCCATGCGCAACGGTGCGGCTTTTCAACCATCGCGGCGCCTTTCGCACAGGCCGCTTTGGCCTAAACTCAGGGGATGGCTTCCATTCCAAATCTCGCCCTCGACCAGGGACTGCCGGCGAACATCGACGCCGAAAAAACCATTCTGGGCGCGATTCTGCTCGACAACACCGCGCACTCCGAGGCCGCCGAAAAGATCGACGGAGACGACTTTTCGCTCGACTCGCATCGCCGCATCTTTATCAGAATGAGCGAGTTGATGAACTCGCAGCGCGCTGTCGACCTCGTCACCCTGGCCAACGAGCTTGCCCGCAACAAGGAGATTGAATCGGTCGGCGGCGTGGCCTACCTCGCCTCGCTCACCGAGGGTTTGCCGCGCCGCCCGGTCATCGAAGAGTACATCCGCATCGTCAAGGACAAAAGCCTCCTGCGCAAGCTCATGGCCATCTGCTCCATGGCGATTGCCCGCGCGCAAGACCAGAGCGAAGACGCCCTCGGCGTCCTCGACGCCACCGAGGGCGAACTCCTCCAGGTCAGCCAGAAGGGTCTTTCCGGCGGCTTCCAAAGCCTCGACGAAATCGTACGCAACTCCTTCGGCAGCATCGACAACCTCTACAAGGAAAGCCGCGAAGTCACAGGCCTGGCCACGGACTTTACCGACCTCGACCGCATGACCAGTGGTTTGCAAAAGGGCGAACTGGTCATCATCGCCGCCCGCCCCTCGATGGGCAAAACCGCCTTCGCCATCAATATCGCTCAGAACGCAGCCATCAATCACGGCGCCAAGGTGGCCGTCTTCTCGCTCGAAATGAGCAAGGAGTCGCTGCTGCGCCGCATGCTGGCCTCGCAGGCCTGGGTCGACCAGCAGAAGCTGCAAAAGGGCTTTCTGGGCAAGGAGGACCACGAGAAGCTGCAGAACGCATTGGGCCAACTGGTGGAGTCGAACATGTTCATCGACGACACCGCCGGCATCTCCCTGGCGGAAATGCGCGCCAAGGCCCGCCGCCTCAAGCAGAACGCGGGCGGCCTTGACCTCATCGTCGTGGACTACCTGCAACTGATGACGGCCACACTCTCCTCGGGCAAGAAAGGCTACGAAAACCGCACCCAGGAAGTGTCGGCCATCTCCCGCGGCCTCAAGGCCCTGTCAAAGGAACTGCATGTGCCGGTGGTGGCGCTGTCGCAGCTATCGCGTGCCAGCGAACGCCGCGGCGACGACAAGCGTCCCATGCTGAGCGATCTCCGCGAGTCGGGCTCCATCGAGCAGGACGCCGACGTGGTCGCGTTCATCCATCGCGAAGCCTACTACAACCGCGACGAGGAGATGAGCCAGGAAGAAAAGGCCAAGTCGGAGATTATCGTGGCCAAGCAGCGTAATGGCCCCACCGGGACGGTGCTGTTGAACTTCGTCGCGCGCTTTACGCGCTTCGACAATCCGGATTCCACACACGGGGTGTAAGCGGAGATTGAACGGGGTATTACGAACGGCGCCGGCGATGAGAATGGCGGGCGCGGCGTCCGGCAAAGGTCCACTTCCTTACCGGACCGGTGTCGACGTGAACGAATTGACCCTTGGGGTAGTAACCCACCCCCCCCGCTCCGATTGACAGCGCCGCATTCCGCAGTTGCACAGCGGGAACGCCGGGAACCCTTATATCGAGCGCGTTTCCTTCGATATGCTGCGAGTGTTCCGCCGCATTCGTGGTTCTGCTCGCGCGCAGAGCTTCGTTCGTTTCAACTGTGCGGTAGCCGCAAAGGATCTCGATCACGCTGCTTGACCGATTCAGCTTCGCAAGCATGGTGTGCAGCACGTCGAAGGTGCGGGGATCGTAGCTCTTCACCTCGTCGTTGTGACTGTCGCGCAGGAATTGGCTCAAATTGTCGAGCGCGTCGGGGATATACACGTCGCCGACTCTGTAGACCACGTCAAGGATCTCGCCGCCTCGCCGCGCCAGCTTCAGTTCGTACTTCGGGCCATCCTCAGGGATGTCCTCGTCGTCGGCAATAAAGCCCATGCCCGGCAGCACCGCATCCGACAGCACGTGCTTCATCGCGTGGAGATGAGGATGCCTGTGGCGCTCGACATTGCCCGCCCAGGCCGAAGGACCGATGGCCGCGAGCACAACAAGGGCAGTGAGCGTGTATGCAATACGTGCAGAAGCAATGCGGCAGACGGACGTGGCAAGACGCAGCGGCAAAAGGGCGGAACTCCCGAATTCTATCTACAGCTCCCTCAAGCGGCTCATCCCGGTATAACCGATGAGAAGGCCGAAATTTCCGGCCGCGCGAGGTGGCACGTTGCCACACATTAGCTGTTACCCACAATTCTACCGGAGCCGCAGCCTTTCCGTCCAAAGCCAACAGAGATTATCGGCCGGCTTCTTTTATCCCTGTCTGTGCAATCTTGGCCTTCTTTGCACGGAATCGGCACCGGCTGAGCTATTTGCGATGGGAGTCCGGGCGTTGCGGCGAGTGCGGAAAGCGGGAATTCAAAGTTCCGTTCTTGCGACTGGAGAGCGAGGAGGACCACCGGCGCCTGCCCATGGTCCTCCCGCGATCGCGGCTTGCGCTACTTGATGGTGTAGGCGGCGCTGCTTACGCCGCTGTTTGTGTACCCAGTTGCCACGGCGATCGCCTTGATCGTTTCAGAGGCCGAAACCGTGATGGCCGCAGTGTATTTCGTTGAGGCAGACGTCGGCGTCGCGCCGCTGGTTGTGTAGTAGATCACCGCGCCCTTGGTCGCATCCGTCAGCGTCACCTTCTGCGCGCCGGTGTAGGTCCCTGCCGCCAATGAAAACGCCGGCAGGGCCGCGCCGATTGTGTACTTTGCAGTGGCTACTGCGCTGCTGGCGTACCCGGGCGCCACAGCAATCGCCTCGATCGTCTCCGGCGCCGACGCCGTGAAAGCTGCCGTGTACTTCGTGGAGGCGGAAGTCGGGGCGATTCCGGTAGTGGTGTAGTAAATCACCGCGCCCGCCGTGGTATCGGTGATTGTGATTTTCTGCGCCAAAGCGTAGGCGCCTGCCACCGGACTGATCACCGGCGTTGCCGCAATCGGACTGCCGGCCAGGCTCGTGGTCGCCGACACGCTGGTGTTATACAGGCTGTCGCCGGCGTAGTGCGCGTCCACCAGGTGCGCTCCAACGCCCCCCGGCGCAATTTTCGTCGCCGTCGCGGTGGCCGTCTGGGTCAGTTCGGCCGCTTGCACCGTCAGCGTGCTGCCGGTCGTGGCCGCAATGTCCTGGTTTGTTACCGCGATGTCGGTCAGGCCGGTGCCGGAGAAGTCGCCCGCCGCCACGTTCACCGGGTTTATCCCCGTGGCCAGCGTGCCGCCGGCCACGAATGTGCCGTTGCCCTTGCCCAGCAGGATGGTGACCGTTTTGTCTCCGCTGTTCACCACCGCCAGGTCGGCTATGCCATCCGCATTAAAGTCGCCTACCGCAATCGACGTCGGGGCGTGGCCGGTGGCCGGGCTGGTCGGTTCCGCCGTCAGGGTCTCGTTGCCCTTGCCCAGCAGGATCGTCACGTTGTCGCTGCCGCCGTTGACAACGGCCAAATCGAGAAAGCCGTCGCCGTTGAAGTCGCCGGTCACCATCGCCGTGGGTTTCGTGCCGGTGTTGGCCTGCCCCTCGGGGAAGAAATAACCCTGGCCATTGTTCTGGAAGACGGTCACCTGGTCGACGCCGGTATCGGCAACCACAATGTCCGGGTAGCCATTCGTATTGAAAGCGCCCACGGCAACCAGCAGCGGATTGTTGCCAACCGCATTCAGGGTCGGCCCGCCAAAGGTGCCTTTGCCGGTGCCCAAAACCGGGGCGAAGCAGTAGACGCCGTAAATGATGCCGGAGATTACGAAATCCTCGTAACCGTCGCGGTTGAAATCTCCCGCCGCTACCGCCGTCACATTCGCCATCCCGCCCAGGCTGAAGGGCGTTCCCAGCTTTCCACCCCCGGCGCCATCGCCGATAAACAGCGCGGCATTGTTGGTTCCGCTCGCGTTGTTGTCCACCGTAAGGATGTCTAACGGGCCGCCGCTCACAAAGGGCGCTGCCACCATCGCCTGGTTGTTGGCCAGCGAGGCGTAGGTCTTCGCCGCCTGGAAGGTGCCGTTGCCGTTGCCCAGCAGGATGCTCAAATATCCCGCGGTGGCGCCGTTGGTTCCAATGGCGAGATCCGGAATTCCGTCGCCGTTGAAATCCGCCACAGTGATCGACAACGGTTGCGGCTTGGTGGCCGGATTCTGGGTATTTACCCAGGTCACCGCCTGCGTTCCCGTTCCCAGCGCAGCCGTGGCCAGCACCGCGTTGGCCTTGCTGGTGTCCTGGAACGTCACGTTTCCAGCCGGCGCAATGTCGTTTGCCGTGCCCGTTACCGTCGCCTTCAATGTGTAATTCCCGGCGCTGCCCGTCGCCGCGATCGCCGTCTTCGTTGTGCCGTAAACCAGCAGCGGCTGGGCCGTGGAAACACTGGCGCCATCGGCTGCCGTACTAACAAATTCCGCCTTGTAACTATGCGAACCCGCACGCGGCACAAACTTCACCACCGCCTTGCCCGCGCTGCTCAAACCAGCCGTGCCCAGCAGGTGAATGTCCGAGCAAATCGGGGCCGTCGCATCGCAAAAGTTCACCTGCCCCAGAGTCACGGCCTTGCCGCCGCTCTCGACCGTAGCCGTAAGCGTGACCACTGCGCCGGCATCCACTGAAGAAACACTCAGGCCATTCGCCGTGATGGCCAATGTGGTGGTGGTTGCCACCGAGGCAGCCATCAGTGTGGGAACTCCCAGGGCAAACAGCAACAGCGCTCCCAGTTGCCTGCCGCGCCCGTTCTTCGCTGCCGGGTGCGCTCCAGGCGGGTTATATCCAGCCTCAATCCAAGTCCACATCTCGTCCTCCTCGTGCTCGGGGGAATTGGGGAAACCGGCCGAGCCCGCAACATTCCTGGCTTAGAAAGCGTTTTGCGTCGCCAATTCGCCGCCTTCGGAGCCGGTGCGAGCCGGCCGGAGAGCGGGCTAAAGGATATTGGCCGATGTTTCAGCGGGGGTAATGCGAATGGTTAGATGCGCAATCAAACCCTCCAGGCAAACCTCAAAACTGCAAGAAAACAGCGGCCATGGTAGCACGGAGAAGATTCGGAGATCTTTGCGCAATCCTTCGAGCCGCACGCGGAGCCTCCGAAAATTCCACCCCCGCCGGGGTTCTTGCGGCCTGCGTCGAAAACGAATAGATGGGCGCGCGCCGAAAAATTCTCCACCGAATCGTTGAACAAATCTGCTCGCAGTGCCGTTAGCTTGTCCGAAGAACCGCTTTTCGAGGTAAATCCATGTCTTCGGTTTCCGCAATTTCAAGCCTGGCCGCAACCCCTTCCACTTCGTCGTCCACCACCACCGCAGCGGAACAGCTTTCGCAGGCAATGCAGGCGCTTGAGCAGGCGCTGCAGTCCGGCGACACCGCAAGCGCCGGCACCGCGTTGACGGCGGTCGCCAAGGCGGTCCAGGCCTCCAATCCCACCGGCGTGGTCACCGAGGCCGGCTTCAAGGTCCAGGGCGACCTCACCTCGATGGGCCAGGCGTTAAGCTCGGGCAATCTAACCGCGGCCAATAGCGTGCTCACCAACCTCCAAACCGACCTCACGGCCGCGTCTGCCCCGCCGCCCACGGTTTCGGCCATGACCCCGGCCTACGTGCTCAGCCTGCTCAGCACACTCCCCAACAGCAACTCCGACGGCAGCTCTTCCAGTGTCGACGTAGGTTCGAACTTATTGTCCGCATTGAGTGCGCAAGAGAGTGCAAACGTCACGGAACAATTAAATACCTACGCGTGACTTACAGAGTTACAACGACTTAGTTTCAAGGCGCTGTTTTCCGCTGTAATGCTACTGAAAAATGCCGATAGAAGAGTTGCTCCTTCCAGCGGGCGCTCGGGAGCCAATTCAAAAAAATAGAGACATAGTTTGCGCAGCGATTAAGAAAGTTTGTCCGGCGCCGACGGGACCTGGATCGAATGAAACTGGAACTTACCATCGGGAAAAGGCTTGTCCTCGGCATTGCCGCTTCTTTAGCTTGCCTCTTCGTCCTCAGCATCACATCGCTTTCGGTCATCTCCACGCTTGGCCGTTCGCTCGACGCGGCGGTCAACGGCACCGGCAAAAAACTGGATCTTCTCAGCGGAACCAGGGAAGCGTTCCACGGCCTCAAGACCACCTCGACGCGAGAGCAAGTCGCTTATGGAATCGGAGAACTGGAACACCATCTGCCCGCCTCGGCGCAGGGAACCTGCTCGGGCTGCCACTCGCCTTCGCCGGTAGAAGACACCGTCCGCGAGATTGAGAAGAATGGCAGCCAGGTCCGGGAACAGAGCGGCCAGTTGCGGCGCCTCCTTGCCAGCGATGCCGAGCGCAAGTCCCTCGATACGCTCGACGTCGGGGCGGGCCAGTGGCTCGACGAAACCAAGGAATATCTCAAACTGGCCAACAGCAATCACTTCGACGACGCACACGCCATTCTCCGCGACAAGATGTTCCCCCTGGTTGAGGAAACCGATAAGGCCGCTACATTTCTGGCGGACGCGGAAAAGAAGGAACTCGCCCAGACCGATCTCGAGGTGCAAGCCAAAATCGCCCATGCCCGCGACGCCATCTATGTGGTCATGGCCATCAATCTCGTCGTAGCCGGCGGCATCCTCTGGGTTATCTTCGGCGTCACTTCGAGCCTTCGCCAGGTCGCGGTCGAAATTCGCATGGGCGCCGGAGAAACCGCCTCCGCCGCCACCCAGGTCGCCGCCGCCAGCCAGTCTCTGGCGCAGGGGTCGCAACAGCAGGCGGCTTCCATTGAAGAAACCTCGGCCTCAAGCGAGGAGGTCAGGTCCATGGCCCACAAAAGCAGCGAAAGCCTCCATTCGGCGGCCGGTGTCATGGAGGAGTCGCAGAAAAAATTTGCCCATGCCGAACAGTTGCTGGATCAGATGGTTCTCGCCATGGGCGAGATCAGCGGGCAAAGTACCAAGATTTCCAAAATCATCAAGGTGATTGACGAAATTGCATTCCAAACCAACATCCTGGCCCTGAATGCCGCCGTGGAAGCGGCGCGGGCCGGCGAGGCGGGCATGGGCTTCGCGGTGGTGGCCGACGAGGTGCGTACCCTGGCGCAGCGTAGCGCGCAGGCGGCCAAAGATACGGCGGTTCTGATCGAGGAGTCCATTGCAAAATCGAACGGCGGCAAAGTCCGGGTCGATGAGGTCGCCGCGGCGATCCGCAAAATCTCCGAGGATACATCCTCCGTGAAGACGCTGGTGGATGACGCCAGCAATGGCAGCCATGAACAGCGATTGGGAATCGACCAGATCGGCAAGGCCATCACGCAGATGGAGAGCGTGACCCAGCAGACCGCCGCCAGCGCCGAGCAGAGCGCGGCGGCCGCTGAGGAACTGAACACCCAGTCGGAGGCGCTGCAGGCCATCGTGGGCCGCCTCACCACCATGGTCGGCACTTCCAGCCAATTGTCTTAGCCGGATCGGTAGGGACGGCCCTTGATTTGCGCAAAATGCCGGCCGTCCCTGCTAGAAACTGTTCACGATCAGCACGACGCGCCCCACCAGCAACTCGCTCGGCGTCGACCCAGACTCCATTTCGATCAATTCCACCGGGAATGCGAAATTGAACGGCCGAAGCACAAGCCGGTCCGCGATGTGGTCGACAAAGCTAAGTTTCAGGTGCGCGTTGTGCCGCACCGCATAGAGGTTGGCCCGGTCAGGGTGGCAGGGCGTCGCCGAGTTGTAGTGCCGATCGATCAACACGATCGCATGAGGAAAGACCAAAGGCTCCATCGGGGGAGTGTCGCCGGCGGGGATGCGCACCGCCACAAACCGTTGCCAGGCTCGATGGTGAGTCGATGCCCGCGCGCGGCATGCCTGCAGTACCCCTGCCGGAACCTGGAGAATCTCCTGGATCGCGCTCGGCCGAATGAATGGCTCAAAAAGAGCTGCCGCGTGCGATACGATCGGAATCCCGCTGTCTTCGGCTGTCCATTGCAGGCCATTTCCCACCTGCGTCGCCGGCAACAGGTCGGCCGCGTCAAGGCGCTGCGATGCCAAAACCCGGTCCACGGCCTCCAGCGAAA
>Ga0181516_10002673_pt1 | contig 12432 bp, 8 predicted proteins | sample PEATcosm2014_Bin_25_FD_121104 | JGI IMG/M metagenome (GOLD analysis project Ga0181516, IMG submission 121104) | Peatland microbial communities from MTU Mesocosm Facility, Houghton, MI, USA - PEATcosm2014_Bin01_10_metaG | ecosystem: Environmental > Terrestrial > Soil > Wetlands > Peat | place...
ACCAGTTCCTTGCCCGGCCTGTGCCCGCATCGCTTTGCGCCCACCTGGTCTTCGATGTGCCCCGCAGCCGCGCCAGCCTTGATCATCGAGCGAATGGTCCGCGCAATGTTCAGCGCCCCGCCCCAGCCCGTGTCGATATCCACCAGCAGCGGCAGGCTGGTCGCATCCGTAATGCGCCTGACATCCGTCAGCACATCTTCCATCGTGCTGATGCCCAGGTCCGGCAGCCCCAGCGAATTCGCGGCCACTCCGCCGCCCGACAAATACAGCGCGCGAAACCCCGTCGCCTCCGCCATCCGCGCCGTATACGCATTGATCGCGCCCGCCACTTGCAGCGGCTTTTCCTCGCGCACTGCCGCGCGAAATCTCTCACCCGCCGACACTCTATCGCGCCTCCGACCCATACAATGCCCGCATCATAACAGGATCAACGTTGCGCAGTGTCAACGGGCCGCCTTCCCGACCCCACCCCCACAGTGCGACAATGCTCGCGGCGGACCAAGCCGCGTACCTCCCCGGCTGCGCCCCAAGGAGAAGTCCCATGAAGCGTCTCTTACTCTGTAGCGGCGTGCTGCTCGCCGCCGCTTGTTGCCTCCCCGCCCAGCAAAAGCCCCCCGTCAGCCCCGCCGAAACCGCCACCGCCACCATCGCCGGCAAAACCGTCACCATCACCTACAACTCTCCCCGCGTCAATGGCCGCGAAGGCAAGGTCTACACCGCCGACGGCCTCATCAAGACCGCGCACGGCTCGCAATATCCCATCTGGCGTGGCGGAGCCAACGCCGCCACCACGCTCCACACCGATGCGAATCTGATGCTGGGCGACCTCATGGTCCCCGCCGGCACTTACACCCTTTTCATTGACATCTCCAATCCCGATGCGTGGACCCTCATCGTCAGCAAAAAGACCGGCGAGTGGGGCCTTGCCTACGACGCCACCCAGGACCTGGGCCGCGTGAAGATGCACATGAGCAAGCCGCCCGCCATGGTCGAAGATCTCAAATACACCATCGACGCGAACAAGATCACCCTCGCATGGGAGAATCGCGTCGCTTCCGTGCCCCTGATGGTGCACTGATCTCCTTCGCGTCCCAGCATCTCCGGCGGGGCGGTTCGTGCGCTGCGACCGCCTTGCCGCTACAATAGAGTCAGCGTCAATACTGCGTTCTAGAGGTGTCCCTCACTTGCCCCTATATGAATACCGCTGCACCCAGTGCGGCCATCACTTCGAAAAAATCCAGCACTTCAACTCCACTGAGGAGACGGAGTGTCCCAAATGCCACGGCAAACTCGAGCGCCCGCTCACCGCTCCCGCATTTAACTTCAAGGGCGCCGGCTGGTATGTCAACGACTACGCCCCCAAGGCCGCATCCTCCTCGTCCGACTCCAAATCCGCCGATTCCAAGTCCTCCGATTCCGCCGCCGCATCTGCCGACACCAAATCATCTTCCTCTGAATCGACGGCGAGCGCGCCCGCGACGTCCTCAACGTCCGACTCCGCCTCCAAGCCCGCTGCCTCTGAATCCGCTCCCAAGTCGTCTGCGCCCTCCACATCTTCCACCTAGTTCCGTCTCCCGTCTCCAGAAACCGTCCCCAATCGCGCGCCTCCAGCAATCCTCGTAAGATGGTTGCTGAATGCCTCTGCTCGATCCCATCCCGTCGCTCGTATCGAACGCCGATCTCGTCGCCCTCGAGTGGGAGCCGCTGCTCGCGCTCGTCGCCGGCTTCGCCGCATCCTCCATCGGCCGCGATGCCATCCTCTCCATGCGCCCTTCTACCGACGAGTCCTGGATCCGCTCCCAGCACGGACTCACCGGCGAAGTCCGCCTTCTGCTCGAGGAGCAGGTTTCCATCCCGCTCGGCGGCCTCTTCGATCCCACGCAGCTCGCCGCCAAAGCTCGCATCCCCGACGCTGCTCTCGAGGCCGTCGAACTCCAAGCCGTAGCCCGCCTCGCCCACGACATCTCCGGCTGGCAATCGCTGCTGCAGTCTCCGCCTGCGCGTTTAGTCGGCAAACTCGCCGGCCTCTCCGCACTCTCCACCGGCCTCACTCAATCTCTGCGTCCGCTTGCCGATTCAATCGAACGCAAAATCCAGCCCGACGGCTCCCTCGCCGACGACGCCTCGCCCGACCTGGCCCGCATCCGCCGCGAACAGGACCGACAGCGCCGCGTGATCGAAGAATCTCTCCGCTCCGCCCTGCGCAAGCTCTCCTCCGACGGCGCCACGCAAGACGACCTCATCACCATTCGCGGCGACCGCTTCGTCATCCCCGTGCGCAGCGAGCTCAAGCGCCGCGTCTCCGGCGTCGTGCACGGCGCCAGCTCCTCGGGCCAAACCGTCTACGTCGAGCCCCTCGAAACCATCGAGCAGAACAATGAACTCGTTCGCCTCCTCGAAGACGAGCAGGAAGAAATCCATCGCATCTTCGTCGCTCTCACCCGCGTCGTCGGCACGCACTCCGATGCCCTCGTCGCCGGGGCACGCGTCCTCGCTCTCGTTGACAGCCTGCTGGCTCGCGCCCGCTTCGCCCGCGACTACAACTGCGTCGAGCCGCGTCTTACCCCTGATCAACTCAGCCTGCAAGCCGCCCGCCACCCGCTCCTCGAAAAGCATCTCCGTACAACGAGAAAAGATGCCGTCGGGGCCCCCGCGGACAGGTCCTCGTCCGTGGGGAATAGCGTCGTTCCCCTCACCCTCGAACTCACCTCCGCCGCTCGTCAGCTCATCATCAGCGGACCCAATACCGGCGGCAAAACCGTCACCCTCAAAACCACCGCGCTGCTCGCCATGATGGCGCAGGCCGGCATTCCCGTTCCCGCCGCGGCCGCCAGTTTTCCTATCTTCACCGCCTTCCTCGCCGACATCGGCGACGCCCAATCCATCGAGGCCGAGCTCTCCACTTTCTCCGCCCACATCGTCAATCTCGATCGCCTCTCGCGCCTTGCCGACTCTCACTCCCTCGTCCTGCTCGACGAACTCGGCTCCGCCACCGACCCTGAAGAAGGCGCTGCGCTTGCCGTCGCTGTCGCCGCGCATTTTCTCGCCGCCGGCGCATGGTCGCTCATCTCCACCCATCACACTTCGCTCAAGGTCTACGCCGCCAACACGCCCGGCGTGCTCAACGCCGCTGCCGGCGTCGACGAAGTTACGCTCGTTCCCAACTATCAACTCCGTCTCGGCGTCCCCGGCGCTTCCGCCGGCATTCAAACTGCCGCCCGTCTTGGACTCAACCCCGGCATCATCGCTGCCGCCCGCGAGCGTCTCGGCTCGCAGCAGGTCGACATCGCCCGCTTCCTCGACAAGCTGCACAACGAAGTCGCCGCTCTCGAACTCGAGCAGAAGAAAACCCGCGAGCAGCAATACGCCCTCAATCAGGAACGCGCGAAGCTGGCTCGCGAAGGCGACGTCGAGCTGCGCAATCGCACTCGCGAGCTCGAATCCAAACTCGCCTCACTGCTCAAAGACTTTGAATTCCAGATGCGCGAAAATGTCCGCGCCATCGAAGATCGCGCCGCCCAGCAGAAGCTCTCCAAAGAGGCCGAACGCCGCATCAACCGCCTCCGCCGCGAGTTTCAGGAGAGCTTCAATCAAACCGTCGTCGCCCATCGCAGCGGCGCCGATCAAGGCGACGCCAACGCCCAGCCGCACCTATTGCGACATATAGCCCCCGGCGATCAGGTCCTGCTCAAGTCGATGAACAAGATCGCCATCGTACAGCGCGAAATCGAGAAAGACCTCTTCGAAGTCGCCCTCGGCCCCATCAAAATGCGTGCCAAACGCGATGAGCTCTCCGAACCTTCCCGTTCAGAGGCCGCATCCTCCACCCAAAAAGCTGACCCACTCGCCGCCGCCCGCCAGCAAAAGAATGTGCATGTGAGCGTCACCAGCGCCAACACTGAAGATCTGCGCATGGAGATCAACCTCATCGGCCGCACCGTCGACGAGGCTACCGAGGAACTCGAGAAGTATCTCGATCGCGCCTTCCTCGCCGGCCTGCCCCGCGTCCGCATCATTCACGGCCATGGCGCCGGCATCCTTCGCCGCGGCGTGCGCGATTTCCTCAAGTCCCATCCCCACGTCGCCACCATCGCCGAAGCGCCTCAGAACGAAGGTGGCCAGGGCGCGACCCTCGTCGACCTCCGCCAATAACCGAAATTCTTTTCCCCTTCTCCTCGCTTCTTTGACGCCACGCGGCTATCACACCGCGGCCTGTTTCAAAGTCAAGCCTGAAAACGCCGCCGCATATCACAAATACCTGGAAGATGAAGTTCTAAAAGTCGGCCAGTCGGGCCTTCTTCGCAGCTTCCGAATTCACTACCGCGCCGGCGCATGGCAAATCAACTCTCGATCTGCCTTCGCAATCGTGCTCCTATCCCCGCTCCCGGTGCTTGCCGCCGCTCCCGCCTTCATCTCTCTCAGCAGTTTCACGAGCCGCGCAAATCCCTGTTCGCGCGCCGTCTTGTTTCCCGCGACAGTATTGCCGGGGTCTTCGCCTGCCCGCATGAATCCATGCCCCGCGCCATCGTATGTCACCGGCTCATAAAATTTGCCGGCCGCTTTCATCGCCGCCACCGTCGCCGGCACCGTCGCCCCGATGCGCAGATCGTTGCCCCCATAAAAGCCATACACCGGCGCATTGATCGCAGAAACATCCTGCGGTCCCGGCCCATAAAATACAAACGCCGCCGAAAGATCCTTGCGATGCGTGGCAAACGCAAACGACTTGCCGCCGCCCCAACAGAACCCCACAACCGCGATCCTTCCGTTTCCCGCAGCCAGATGCCTGCCATAATCGGCCGCCGCATCTACGTCCGCCATCACTTGACCGGCATCCAGCCCCGAGACGGCTTTCACCGCATCGTCCTGGCTCGCAAACGCGCTTGTTCCCCCGCCATTCGGTCCCATTCCGCTCAGCAGATCCGGCGCCACAACAATGAATCCCTCGGCCGCCAACTCATCCGCCATCTCTTTGGCCCAATCGGTGAGTCCAAAAATCTCGTGAATCAAAATCACCACTGGCGCCTTCGTGCTCACCTCTGGATACACCACAAAGGCCTGCACCGTGCGCGTTCCTTGCTTCAGCGCCACATATTCCCGATGTCGCGGCGAAGCATCGAGCCGCACCTTGGCCCATTCCTGTGCGTGAACACAAACTCCAGCCGCAACCAACAGCCATGCGGCAGCAACATGCGTGGGGAAGCGATACCGATTCAATTTCATGCGCACCAGTCTAGCCTCCACCCGCACCGCCAGCAACAAAAACAAAAAGGCCCCGAAGGGAATTCCCTCCGAGGCCCGTAAGTGTCTGCCCCATGCAATGGCCGCACCGCAGTTGCTCCGTGCGAGCGCCTCTGGCTCACAGGCGCGCAAGCGCCGGCTGCCCCACCGCAGGTGGCTAAGCCATCGCTTCTCTGCCCATCGGCTCAAACCGCAACTGGTTTGAGTTGCGGTCTGCATCGATGCGCACATGCGAGCCGTGCAAGATCTCGCCATCGAGAATCTTCATGGCCATCGGATCCTGCACCATCCGTTGCAACGCTCTCTTCAGCGGCCGCGCACCGTACGCCGCATCCGAACCCGCCGCCAGGATCAACTGCCGCGCCGGATCCGTCAACTCGATCGAGATCTGCCGGTCGTCGAGCATCTTGCGCAGCTCGTTCAACCGCAGTTCGAGAATGGCGTCCATCTGCGCGTGACCCAGCGGTCTGAAGATCACCATGTCGTCCACGCGATTCAAAAACTCCGGCCTGAAGTGTTCCCGCAGCACCCGCATCACGCTCTCCCGCGCCATGTCAAAGTCGTGCTCGGTCTTCAAAGCCTCGCCCGCGAGAAACGCCGCGCCCAGGTTCGACGTCATAATCAGCACCGTGTTTTTAAAGTCCACAGTCCTGCCCTTGGAGTCCGTCAGCCGCCCGTCGTCCATCACCTGCAGCAGAATGTTGAACACATCCGGGTGCGCCTTCTCGATCTCGTCGAAAAGGATCACCGCGTACGGCCTGCGCCGCACCGCCTCGGTCAACTGCCCGCCTTCGTCGTAGCCGACATATCCCGGCGGCGCGCCAATCAGCCGCGCCACGGCGTGCTTCTCCATGTATTCGCTCATGTCGATGCGAATCATGGCCTGCTCGTCGTCAAATAAAAACTCCGCCAGCGCTCGCGCCGTCTCGGTTTTGCCCACGCCCGTCGGCCCAAGAAAAATGAAGCTCCCAATCGGCCGCTTCGGATCGCTCAGTCCCGCGCGCGATCTGCGAATCGCATTCGCCACAATGCTCAGCGCCGCATCCTGACCCACCACGCGTTCGCGCAGCCGGTCTTCCATGCTGACCAGTTTCTTCACCTCGCCTTCGAGCATCCGCGATACAGGAATCCCCGTCCACTTGCTCACGATGCCGGCGATGTCTTCCTCATCGACTTCATCTTTCAGCATGCGCGCCACACCGGCGTTGCCTTCCTGCGCGGCGCTCAATTGTTTCAACTCGGCTTCGAGCTTCGGCAGCTCGCCATACTGAATCTGCGCGGCCCGCTCCAGCATTCCCTTGCGGGTCTCTTCTTTGGCTTCAAAGCGCAAGTCCTCGATCCGCTTTTTCACATCGGTAATGCGGCTGCTGGCTTCGCGCTCCTTGGTCCATCGTGCCGAAAGCGCCGTGATTTTCTCGGTCAGCGCGCCCACTTCCTTTTCCACCGCATCGCGGCGCTCGCGGCTGTTCTTGTCGGTCTCGCGCTTCAATGCTTCGCGCTCAATCTCAAGCGAAGTTCTCTCCCGCTCAAGTTGATCGATGAGCGTGGGCTTCGATCCTTTCTGAATGGCCAGCGACGCGGCCGCCTCATCGACAAGATCGATGGCCTTGTCCGGCAAAAAACGGTCGCTGATATAGCGATGCGAAAGCGTCGCCGCCGCCACAATCGCCGAATCCTTGATGCGCACATCGTGATGCGCCTCATAGCGATCCTTCAGCCCTCGCAAAATCGCAATCGTGTCCTCGACGTTGGGCTCGCCAACATACACAATTTGAAAACGACGCTCCAGCGCCGCATCCTTCTCGATGTATTTGCGGTACTCGTTCAGCGTGGTTGCGCCAATCGCCCGCAATTCGCCCCTGGCCAGCGCCGGCTTCAGCATGTTGCTCGCGTCAATCGCGCCTTCCGCCGCGCCCGCGCCTACCAGCGTGTGCAGTTCGTCGATAAAGAGCACTACCTGCCCGTTCGCTTCCTCGATTTCCTTCAGCACCGCCTTGAGCCGGTCTTCAAATTCGCCGCGATACTTCGCGCCCGCCAGCATCGATCCAAGATCGAGCGAGATCACCCGCTTGTCCTTCAGTGCTTCCGGCACGTCGCCTGAAACAATCCTGCGTGCCAGTCCCTCGACGATGGCTGTTTTGCCCACGCCCGGTTCGCCAATCAGCACTGGATTGTTCTTCGTCCTTCTGCTCAGTACCTGGATCACGCGCCTTATCTCTTCGTCGCGCCCGATCACCGGGTCCAGTTTGCCGCGCCGCGCCAGGTCCGTCAGATCCTTGGCGTATTTCTCCAGCGCTTGAAATTTTCCTTCCGGATTCTGGTCCGTCACTCGCTGCGATCCGCGCACCGCCGTCAGCGCCTTCAAAATCGCTTCATGAGTCGCGCCCTTCGCCACCAGCGCCTCGCGCGCCGGGTCGCCTTTCAGATGCGCCGCGCCCAGCAGCAAATGCTCCGTCGACACATACTCGTCTTTAAAATTCGCAGCCTCGCGAAACGCCTGGTCCACAACCTTGCCCAGCGTCTGGCTCACGGCCGGCTGCGTCGAGGCTCCACTCACTCGCGGCAGCTTCTCTTCAATCTGGTGCAGCTCGCTCTCCAGCCGCTCTGTCGGCACACCGATCTTTTCGAGCACCGCCGGTATCACGCCCTCGCGGTCCTCAATCAGCGCCAGCAGCAAATGCACCGGCTCAATCTCAGGATTGCCAAACCCCGCGGCCCGCTCCTGCGCCTGCTGCATCGCCTGCTGCGACTTCACCGTCAATTTTTCCCATCGAATTGCCATCACTCAACTCCCGGCTGTCGCGCCGCACCTGTTTTGCTCGCGGCTCGCGGCGCCGCCTCTCGTATCTCAGATTCTCTCTCTTTTTTCTGCGTCACAAAATAAAAGCCGGAATGGCAAATCTAAATTCACCATTCCGGCTCGTTTCACCGCAGCCAGAACTCCTGATCCCTGATCTCTGACCGCTGATCTCTGACCCCTGCTCTTACGCCGCCACGTTCACCTTGATCTGCTTGGGCTGCGCTTCGGCTTTCTTCTTCAGCTCCAGCTTCAGCACGCCGGCATTGTAGGTGGCCGCTACGTTCTCGGTATCGACAGTCTGAGGCAGGCTAAAGGAGCGATAAAAGCTCCCATACCGCCGTTCGATGCGGTGGAAGTTCTCTTCCTTCTCCTCTTTCTCGAGCTTGCGCTCCCCCTTCACCGTCAGCGTGTGGTTTTCCACGCGAACGTCAAGGTCCTTCTCTTCGATGCCCGGAACTTCCAGCTTGAGCACAACCTTCTCGGTGTCCTCATAAACATCCACAGCGGGCACAAAGCTGGCCGTCGTCAACGCGCCTTCTCCCTCGTTGAAATCGCGAAACAGCGAATTCACCTGATTCTGCAGTGCCACAACTTCCCGATACGGGCTCCAGCGAAGTGTTGCCATGATTCTCTCCTCCAAATGGAATTCTGAGATTCAGCACGGCCGAGAGGTCCGCCTCCCAGCCGCCAACCTATCTGATTAAGACTATAGCACAATCGATGCATAAAATGTGAGTGTATTACACTAATAATCGGAGAAGAAATCTCCATAGCCTTATTTATCAATAATTTATCTGCTGGAAATTCCTCGGAATCCGCCCCGCCCCGCCTCACGCTTGCGAAAAACTGGGCACCGACACCCGCGTCGACGACTTCTCGCCCGCCGCCAGCCGCGTCAGCGTCAGCACGGTGATGTCGTCTTCCTGCCCGAAATCTACCGCCGCCTCTGTCGCCTTCGCCGCATCGGGGCTGGTTGCAAACAACGCATCCAGCCGCTCAAAGCTGAAAATCTCTCCATTCGCCCCGCGCGCCTCCAGCAACCCATCGGTATAGAGCGCGAAGTGATCGCCCTCCGTCAGTTCGATCGACTTTTCCGAATAACTCGCTGTGAGCATCACGCCCAGCGGCAGCGCTCCCGGCAGGTCCACTTCCTTCTTATTCAAATAAGGTGCAGGATGTCCGGCGCTGGCCATCACGCACTGGCCCTCCGGTCCAAGCCGCAGCACCAGGCACGTCGCAAATCCATCCTGAATGCGCCCGAACAGCCTCTGATTGAGATCCGCCAGCAACTCCGCCGGCCGCGGCACAAAGCGCGCCAGCGTTCGCGCCGCGCCTACGATCATTGACACCGTCATCGCCGCCTTCAATCCCTTGCCGCTCACATCGCCCAGCAAAATCAGCGTCGACCCCGCATACGCTCCCTCCAGCGGAATCACCTGGAAGAAATCGCCGCCCACCTCTGCCGCCGGCCGATAAGCGCTCGTGAACGCGAACCCCGGCAGCGACGGCAGCGCCTCGGGGATCAGCACCTGCTGCAGCTCTCGCGCGCTCTTAAACTCCTGCTCCAGCGCGCCCTGCCGCCGCAGCGTGTCCTGCATGTAGCGGAAGACCGCATAAATAATCGCCAGCAGCATCAGCGTGTCCGTGATCGTCTGCGGCAAAAATGCATTGCCGTTGATGAAGAAGAGCGGCCTGCCAATAATCTCCGCCAGGGTCCAATGCGTAAAGCGGCTGCCCTGATCGGCTGAAATTCGCAGGAAAAACAATGTCTCGGTCAGCAAACACGCAATCGCCAGCACCCACCGCGAAGCGTCAAGCCGCTTCCGTAATCCAAAGCCCAGCTCCACCCAGGGAAACATCTGCGTGATCGTAAAGATTGCAGTCAGAATCCCGTCCGCCCACTGCGCCCACGACGCAATCCACGGCTGGCTCCAGTCCAGCAGCGTCAAGCCGCCGTCCAGCGACGTTGTCGTCAGGCTGATGATAGCCAGCGTCTTGGCCGCGCGCATCAAATAGCGGTTCTTATCCAGATCCAGCAAATACAGCAGCAGAAACCACATTCCGATGTCCTGCAGGCTCAGCACCGGCTGCAGCCACCCTAGCGCCAGGTTGTCGCTCAAGGGCAGATTGAGCCCCGTGAGAAACAGTCCCACCACCGGCGATCCGGTGAATGCCGCCATGGCCAGCAATATTTTTTGTGAGCGTCGCCGAAACCACGCCAGCAGGCTCAGCGTCATCACCACCGCATCCAGCGCCCGCAGCGCAAAGGTGAATTGACGATTGCGCAGCCACGTATAGTCGAGGCTCGCCTTCTGAGCCAAAATCGCTTCAGGACTGCCCGCAAACGGCGCCGAGGTGAATCCGCCCAGCGTATCGGGATCGAAGGACTGCAGCGGCGCTTTCCACACTCGCACCGCCAGCACCCCGTCGCCCGCCTGACCCAGGTTCACAATCTGCGCGCCCTGCGAAAAGTAGTACTCCGGCCCCGGCGGCATCTTGCCGTTATGACCCACTTCCTGCCCGTTCCAATACACCTCGTAGACATCATCGACGTGTCTCACCAGCATCAGGAATTGCGCCGGTGCCCCCGGCGCTGCCGTCAGATGCAGATGCTTCCGATACCACGCGTATCCAACATAGCCGGGATGTCCCTGCGCCCCCCAGCCTTTCTCTGTGGTGATCTGCTCCCATCCGCCGCTGCCGGTTGCATCCGCCGTCTGCGGTTGCGCCCACTCTGCGTCATCGCCGAGATGAAACTGCCACGGCCCGCCCAGTTCCGCCGTGCCTTTGCCCAGCCCGTCAATCGCGAGCACTGGAACAGCAGACGGCGCCGCAGCCTGTGAGGCCGTCGCCGCCAGGGCCAGAAACATCGACCCCACTATAAGGTGTTGAAACAAGGGAAGCCGAAGCATGCGTAGAGCATATCCCGCCGCCCAAATCGAGGACAGCTTTTATTTCCTTCACATTCAACTCCGCCACCGACTCCGCTAACCCCGCCAGCTCCGCCACCGGCTCCGCTAACCCCGCTAACTCCGCTAACCCCGCTAGCTCCGCTAACCCCGCTAACCCCGCCAGCTCCGCCACTACAATAAACCTCGCATGCACTCGCTCGCGCTGGCTCTCCCCACAATTCAGTGGAACTGGGTCTGGCTCGTCGTCGCCGCCTTCATCGGCGGCGTGCTCAACGCCGTCGCCGGCGGAGGCTCCTTCCTCGTCTTTCCCGCCATGCTCGGCATGGGCATCCCGCCCGTCCAGGCCAACGCCACCAACACCGTCGCCCTCTGGCCCGGACAGCTTACGTCCATCGCCGCCTATCGCGACGACATTCGCCGCAACCTCCGCCTCGCCGTCCTCATGGGCGTCGCAGGCTTTATCGGCGGCACCATCGGCGCCATCGTTCTGCTCAACACGCCTCAGAAAACATTTCTCCATCTCGTCCCCTGGCTGCTCCTCATCGCCGCGCTCATCTTCGCCGTCAGCGGTCCCGTCTCCCGCTGGCTCGAGCGCCGCAAAAGCGCCGCCGCACGCACCCGCCCCCCTCGCCGCCTCGCCATCTTTCTCTCCACCATCGTGGTCTGCTTCTACATCGGCTACTTCGGGGCCGGCGCGGGATTCCTCATCATCACCCTGCTGTCCCTCTTCGGCTTCGACGACCTCAATGAAATCAATGCCCTCAAAGTTGTCGCTACCACCCTCGCCAACGGCATCGCCTTCGTCATCTTCGTCTGCGACGGCCAGGTCGTCTGGCGTTACTGCCTCGTCGCCATGCTCACCTGCGCCATCGGCGGATACACCTCTGCCAGCCTCGCCCGCCGCGTCCCCCAACCCGTCCTGCGCGGCTCCGTGGTCTTCATCGGACTCGCCATGGCCGCCTGGTTCTTCTGGAAGAATGGCTGAAGCATGATTCTGCACAACCTGATTCCGCGCAACCTGCTCCCGCCCTCCGCCTTCGCGTGGATCGGTTCCCTCGCCGCCTGCTGCACCACCATCTCTTTCGTGCCGCAACTGATCCGCGTCTGGCAGCGCAAAAGCGCCAGCGACATCTCCCTCATTATGTTTTTGCTCTTCAGCTTCGGAGTGGCCTGCTGGCTCATCTACGGCATCGGCATCGGCTCCTGGCCCATCACCGCCGCCAACGCCATCACTCTCGTCCTGGCCCTCGCCATCCTCATCCTCAAACTCCGCTACGACCGCCGCAGATGAGCCAGTTGATTAAGCGAGGAAGCCGAAAAGCCATCATTCGGTCGGTCCCCTACGTTGAATCGCGCGCGGATACCACCGTCCAGTTGAGTTCCGATTTAAGGCGCTTGAAGCAGTTTCTACAAACCCAGATATAAACACCGGGTTCTCGCTCTGTGTAATAGGCGTGTCGGTAGCACCCGCGCTCTTCG
>Ga0181516_10002674_pt1 | contig 12428 bp, 9 predicted proteins | sample PEATcosm2014_Bin_25_FD_121104 | JGI IMG/M metagenome (GOLD analysis project Ga0181516, IMG submission 121104) | Peatland microbial communities from MTU Mesocosm Facility, Houghton, MI, USA - PEATcosm2014_Bin01_10_metaG | ecosystem: Environmental > Terrestrial > Soil > Wetlands > Peat | place...
AAACCGGCTGGAGCAGATTGCGAATGGTGTCGGCATCCTCGATGACGCCATCAGCGCGCTGCTGCAGACCCGCGGCGGACTGGTCCGTCAAGTTGTCGAGTTTTTCGGGCGCGATGGCTCCGCCGACAGGCGTCGTGTCCGCAGGGGTGGGACGCGGCTTCTTGGTGCACCCGGCGAAAATCACCGTAGCGCTAATAAGTACGAGACACAGTTTCCGAGAGATTAGGTTCATCGAAGGCACAAGGCAGGAGTGAGTTGACGTTATTGCCGAAAGGCATAGCCCTGCGCAAGGAATTTATCATTCGGGTTATAATGTGATACAACTCGGATTTCTCCAATTTCACGGGTATCCCTCTCGCGGCTTCGAGTTGAGACGGGGTCATATCAATGGCTTCTTTGCACTCAGGTCCACGTTGCCTGCTCTTCGATAACGGCTCGCTCCGACCGGAATCGACCCTCAATCTTCGTGGAATTGCGGGCCGATTGCAGACGGCGCTAGGCGTGGAGGTACAGCCGGCATCATTGCTGCATTCCAGTGCAATTCCGCCGGGCGAACTTGAGGGCGTGCCTGCGCAGCTCCTCGTGCCGGCGCTGCAAGCGTGTCTTGCAGCCGGAACAGCCGGGATCGTGCTTTTGCCGCTGTTCTTTGGTCCAAGCGCCGCTCTGACGGACCAACTTCCGCCGAAACTGGAAGCATTGCGCCGGAAACATCCAGGGCAGCGCGTTTGGTTCGGCCGATGCCTGGTTGACCCTTCGGCCAAGGATGATTTTCGGATCGCTTCAATTCTGGCGGAGAATGTGCGAACGGCAATGACCCTGGAGTCGTTGGAACGTCCCCCGGTGGTTCTCGTGGATCACGGAAGCCCCCAGCGTGCTGTGGTTGCGGTGCGCGACTTCCTCGCCGGGCAGCTCGCGGTGTTGCTGGCCGGGGAAATCGATCAGTTGGTGGCGGCTTCGATGGAGCGGCGGCCGGGAGCGGAGTACGATTTTTGCGATCCGCTATTGTCCGCGGTGCTCCGCCGGCCTGGACTCTGCGAACGTCAGGTGATTGTTGCCCAGCAATTCCTTTCGCCCGGCCGGCACGCTGGCATGGGCGGAGATGTGGAGGGAATTTGCCGTGAAGCTGAACGTGACCATCCGCGTCTGAAAACCTACCCGACCCGATTGATCGGCGCCGATGAGCGTCTGATTCCGGTGCTTTGTGATCGCTACCGGGAGGCCTTGGCCAGTGCACCGATCATTGAATCAGACCGGTCTCAAGGGCGTAACGAGTGAGACTCGCGACATCGTGCAGATTGAGCTTGCGCATCAGATTCGTGCGGTGGTTGTCCACCGTCTTGACGCTGATGTTGAGCTTGGTCGCGATTTCCTTCGTGCTGTAGCTTTCCGCAACAAGCTGCAGGATCTCGCGCTCCCGGTCGGTGAGGAAGTCGGAACTGGCGCTCGTGGCTGGATTCGCGACCACATCGCGCAGCAGGCCGGCCACCGCCGGACCGAAGTAAGTTCCCCCGTTCGCCACGGTCTCGAGGCCCTTCTTTAGCTCAAACAATCCCGCGGTCTTCTCCACAAAACCATGCGCTCCAGCCTCGAGCATCTCCCTCACAAGGACGGGGTTTTCGTGACCCGAAAACACCAGTACGCGGAGATTGCTGAGAACCTTGGTCAGGCGTCGCAGGAGATCCACCCCGTTCAGCCCGGGAAGCTTTGCGTCCAGCACGATGACATCCGGTTTAACGTCGAGACAGAGCTGGTAGGCAGCCTGCCCATCGCCGCTCTCTCCCACGAGCTTGAAGGAAGGATCCAGGCGGAGGATTTCCGCCAGCATCTCGCGGATGGCAGTCTGGTCTTCGATGATGACAAGCCGTTTCATGTTTAATTAGGACAACCTGTTGATAAATCGGATCAACGAAGGTTTGGATTGAGGGCTATCTCAAGCGCGATGGCCATGTGTCGAAATAGTGTCATGCTTTCCGGGTATTTTACAAGTGAAGCTTTTCAGAAAACCTCCGCGACGGATCGCATCAACTGACTGCAGGCCGGCGATGGCAACCGGTGCGCTGTTGGTGCAATTGCTGGCATGCCTTGGGATGGCAGGCTGCGCCGGCGGACCTGATGCGGTCCCGGCTGCCGGTGTCTCTCCGTCGGCTGACGTCACGGTCGACCAGGCCTGGCACGACGCAAAGGTCGTGGCGGCTCGCGGAAAGGGTCGCATGCCGGCGGTCGGCAGCGGTTCGTCCATGCAACCGGTGTACGGCGACGACACGCTCCTTGTCATAAGCCCGATCGCGTACGATGACCTTCGTCCCGGCATGACCGTCGCCTACTGCAACCAACGCGGTGTGCGTGTCGTGCATCGCCTGGTGGTGAAGCTGGCAGACGGCTGGAGGATCGTGGGGATAAACAACGATCGTGTTGATGACGACGTGGTGACCCGCAAGAACCTGATCGGCGTCGTTTATGCGACCTTCAATTACGACACAGACGAGGCACCCGAAAAATCGGGCCAAGCACCGGCACCGACAGCTGGAGTGACCGGGTCAGCCCGGTAGGCCAGTTGGTGGGTCGACCGGGACTCGAACCCGGAACCAACGACTTAAAAGGACGCTGCTCTACCATTGAGCTATCGACCCAACGAACTAACATCTAACAATATAGGATTTCGATTTCCGCCGTTTCACAAGGGTCTTCCATGGTGCCGGAGTCTAACCCAGCAAACCAAGAAAAACCATGTCACCGGTATCGCAGGAATCGAAGGTTCCCAACTTGATCAGACATTCAGGGGGCAGGTACTACGGAAGATTTACGCCGGCCGGCAAGACGAAATTCATCGCCCTAGCACGAACGTTTTCGTAGTTGCGAAGATCCAGCTCTCCAAGGAACGGGTCGCGTTCGAGCGCACGCGCAAGGCCCGCACGACCCTGGCCAGTCGCCGGCCGCGGACGGGTGATCTGCTTAAATCCTCACCGGGCAAAGTGGCTGGTTGCCAGACGAAATGCCAGCGGTCGAGAAAAGCACCGGCTGGTGAGAACACTCGGTTCTGCCGGTCGGCGTCCTTATCGGGTGGCGCGCGCGAGGGCGTCAGCCAGTGTTGTCAGTGCGAATGGTTTGGCGAGGAAATCACAGAAACCATCTGCCCGTGCTCGTGTTGCATCCATCTGGGTTCCAAAGCCGGCAACAAGAATGACGGGCAATGTCGGCTGCTTGCTCCACAAGGCGCGGGCCAGATCCACGCCGGTTAGCCCGGGCATGAGGAAGTCGACTACGGCCACGGTGTATGCCTGGGGTTCGCGTTCAAACAACTCGCGGGCCTCAATCGGATCTGTCATGGCCGTGGGCAGATATCCAAGCCTTTCGAGCAACTGCGCGCAGGTGCGGGCGACACTGGGCTCATCGTCCACCACCAGGACGCGCTGACCGCTGCCTGTGGGGAATCCCGCGTTCTGCATTTGCTGTGCCGGAACTTCCCGGCCCGCAACAGCGGGAAAGAACAGGGAAAAGGTTGTCCCACGTCCTGACTGGCTGTCGACGGTGATTGCTCCGTCGTGTGACTGCACGATGCCATGGACGACGGCGAGCCCGAGGCCGGTGCCTTCGCCCTCGGGTTTCGTGGTGAAGAATGGTTCGAATATGTGTTCCAGGACGGCAGGTCTTATCCCGACGCCGGAGTCGCTTACGTCCAGGCGAACATGTGGTCCGGGATGAAGCCCGGGATGATTTTCCGCTTCGGCCGAGGATAGATCCACGCTGGTCAGCGCCACTGTAATCACACCGCCGGACCGCATCGCCTGGGCGGCATTGGTGCAAAGATTGAGCAGGACCTGATGAATCTGACTTTCATTGGCAATGACGTAGCGGTCTGATTCGAGCTGGCAGCGAACCTCGATCGTCTTCCCAATCGTCGAACGAACAAGACGCAGCGCGCTTTCGACAACCCGGGAGAAAAGCAACGCCTTGCGCTCCACCGACTGCTGGCGGCTGAAGGAAAGAATCTGCTTGATGATTTCGCGGGCTCGTTGTGCAGCGTCAGCGATGACATTGACGGAGGCTGCAATCTCGGGTGCTGAGGTGAGGCGCGGCAGTTCCAGCTTCAACAAGTCGGCATGACCCATGATTGCGGTGAGAATATTGTTGAAGTCGTGGGCAATGCCGCCGGCCAAATTGCCGAGCGCCTCCATTTTTTGCGATCGGAAGAGCTGCTGTTCGAGAATCTGCCGGCGCGCCTCGGCCTCGATGCGCGCGGTCACGTCCTGCACGATCCCGATCCGTCGTTGCGGCTGGTCGCAGGGGGATGGCTGCCGCCCGCCGCGCAGCAGCAAATGGCGGGCGCTGCCGGGAGTGGGGCCATAACGCACCTCAAGTTCCAGGACTTCCGGCTCCGGATTCGCCAACAAGACCGCCTCCGCGCGAGCGCGATCGTCCGCCACGATGCCGCCGATGAATTCAACAAACGAGGCGGGCGGCGCACCCCTGGAATCGCGCAGCAGCAGCACGGCCTCCTCCGACCACCGCAAGGTGCCGGCCGCGTCGCACTCCCAGGTGCCGATGCCTCCAACTCGCTGCGCCAGGCGCAGGAGTTCCGTGGTCTGCCGCCGTTCCTCGATCTCCTGTTCCAGGCGGCCGACCGCCGCCAGCAGTCGTTTGTTTAGCTGGCGCACCGATTCCTCGGAAGATTGAAGGGCGGCATGGGCGCGGGAAATCTCGGCCAGCTTGTCCTCAAGTTTCACCGAAACCGTGCGGGCGTATTCCTGCAGCAACTCGGGACGGGGCTCGGTGGGCAGCATCACACGGGGAGGCTTGCTCCGCAGTTCGGCCACCGCCTTTTCGCCAATGTCAAGCAGATGGTCGGGTTCGATAGGCTTGACGACAAACCGGTCGACTCCGATGGAGCGTGCGAGTCGTTCATCGCTCTCCGCCGTGTAGGTCGCCGTATAGAGAACAAACGGAAGCGCGGCGAGCGCGGGATCACGGCGTACCGCGTCGCACAGTTCGAAACCGTCGAGTGACGGCATCAGGGCGTCGGACACGATGACATCGGGGGCGCCGCGCTCACGGCAAAGCGCCAGGGCCGCCCTTCCGTCGCGGGCCGACCATACTTCATGGCCGCGACCGACAAAATATTGTTCGAGCAGGTACAGGCTTTGGGGATTGTCTTCGGCAACGAGAATTTTCATCGGAGTGTTTGGGGCGGAAGCAAGCGGGTGACCCGCGCAATGAAATCGTCCGGCTCGAACGGTTTCTCAAGGTAGTCAGCCACACCAAGCGCCAGCATGCGTTGGCGATCGCCGGCTTGGGCATACGAGCTTACGACGAGGATGGGAATTCCGGTCGTGGGTTCCGCGGCTCTCAATCGGGCGGCGACTTCAAAGCCGTCCAGTTCGGGCATTTGGATGTCGAGCACGATAAGCGCCGGCATGAGTCCGCCGGCCAAGGCAAGGCCGCGGGCGCCGTCGCTCGCGGAATGCACCTCGCAGCCGGTTCTTTCCAGGAGGAAGGTGGCCAGGTGCCGGTTGGTGTCGTTGTCCTCGATCAACAAGACTTTGGGTTTCATGGATGGCGGTGGCCTGTTTCCCAAACGGAAGGGTTTGAATCAGCCCCGGTCGGCGCAGCCGGCGCGGCCGGTGGCAGATGGACCGTGAAAATCGAGCCGCGCCCGAACTCGCTCGTCACGGCGACGGTTCCACCTAACAGCAGCAGAAGCTTCTGCACGAGGAAAAGCCCGAGCCCGGTCCCTTCGTAGACACGGCGGGCCGAACCGTCAACTTGGCGGAAGGCCGCGAACAGCCGCGGGAGGTTCTCGCTGCGGATTCCAATGCCGGTGTCGGATACTGCGATCGAGATGGCCGCGGTGCCGGACAAAGCAGCGCAGATCCGGACGCTCCCCTTGTCCGTGAATTTCACCGCGTTGTTGGCGAGATTGAGGAGTACCTGGTAGATTCGTTTGCGGTCGCTGATGATGGCGGGCAGGGCGCACGAAATCTCGGTGACGTAGGTGATCTTCTTCGCAGCCACCATCGGCGCGAGGGTGGCTTCGACCTCGCGGAGGATCTCTTCCACGTTTACGGGCTCAAGGAACAGCTCGACCCGGCCGGCCTCGATCCGCGACACGTCGAGTAGATCATTGATCAGGCTCAGCAGGTGGCGCGCGGAACCATGCACCATCTCGATTTCTTTCGTCTGCTCGGCATTCAAGGGCCCGGCCATTCCCTGCCGGAGGATGGCGCTGAAACCGATGATTGAGTTGAGCGGCGTGCGCAATTCGTGACTCATGGTCGCAAGGAATTCGCTTTTCAGCCGGTCAAGTTCCTGAAGTTTGGCGTTGGCCAGCTCCAGCTCGCGGGTGCGGTCCGCCACCCGCTGCTCCAAGGTTTCATTGAGAGCCCGCACCTCGCATTCGGCGCGCTTGCGATCAGTGATGTCGACCGGGGAGAACAATACCGCCGAGTCGGCCCCGAGTTTCACCAGTGTGACCGACAGCAGGAATACTCCCAGGCTCCCGTCGGCGCGAACGAGCCGCAATTCGCGGTCGTGGATCTCGCCCGTCCGATCCAGCTCTTCCAGGATCTCAGTCCGCGTTGCGGAATCGGGCCAGAGCCCGAGGTCAAGCGCCGTGCGACCCACCGCCGCCTGACGTTGGATGCCGAAGGTCTTTTCCCAGCGATCATTGACGTCGACGATGGATCCGTTGACGAGGTTCACGATCGACTGCGGCGTCGGAGCCCGGCGGAAGGCCTTCTGGAATCGCTCCTCGGATTCGCGGAACATCTGTTCCACACTCGTCCGCTCGGTGACGTCGAGCACCAGGGACGAAACGCCGGTGACACGTCCGCCAGCGTCGGTCACCACGGTGCTGTACCAGTCGCAAAGAATGAGCCGGCCGTCGCGGGTCAGACTGTGGTGCGAATTCCGGATGACTCCTCGGCGGGCGAGCAGCGCGCGCCACGATTCCTCGACGCTGGCGCGCTCGCCTTCGGCAATGAGGAACGATGCGTGCCGGCCGATGGCCTCGGACGCCGGCCAGCCAAAGATCATTTCGGCCGAAGGGTTCCATGCAGCCACGGCAAATTCAAGCGTCCAGTCGATCACACCCAACGGGGTGTTCTCAAGGTACACGCTCAGGCGGCGCTGGCTTGACCGCAGCGCCTCCTCCGCCCGGCGCTGTTCACTCACGTCGATGATGACGCAAACGACGCCAGTGATGCGTCCCATGCTGCGGACCGGAGCAAACACAGCATGCGTGAACACGAGGCTTCCGTCGTTGGATTCGACGAGATTGCGCCTTATCACCGGGCCTTTGAGGGCATCGTGGAAGCCGTCGGCCAGTTTCAGCGCGCCAACTCGCGGGCCGGTCACTTCGGGCAGCGATAGCCCGACGAGACTGCCGACATGAGTGTGCGAGGTCGGGTTTTGCAGAATGCAACGACCGTGTTCATCCCAAACCAACAATTCGAAGGGCACATTCGAGATCACGGCGTCGAGCATGGCTTCATGCTCCGCGCGCTGCGCAATCTCATGCTCGAGGGCACGGTTGGCGGTCGCCAATTCACGCTGACGCTCGGAAATGGAGACGGCCATGTCGCCGAAGGCGGCGGTGAGGTCGAGCAGTTCGCGCGGCGCGTAGCGGTCGGAGAGCCGGGGAGGAACGCCGGCCGCCAGGTTGGCGACGGCCGTCCGCAATTCCTCGACGGGGCGCGCCGTAAAATGCGCAAACAAGATGCTGCCGACCACCGCCACGACTGCGGCACCGCAGGCCACCGCGAATATCATCCACCGTTGTTGCCGCAGAAAAGCGCCGGCCGCCTCGCTGTGAGCGACGATGGTGAAGATGGTCCACCGCGGACGCGGTGGGCTGATCTCGGCCGTCTGCCCGAACCAGCGCGTTTCAGAATCGGGAAACAGAAAGGGGACCTCGGACGCGAGCCATTGGTCCGTCGCCTTTGCCGGCACTCCTCCAAGACCAAGCCGGCGATTATCGGGATGCGCCACGAGCCACTGATTGTTGTTCGGGCGTGACTCGACGATGAACGAATTCATTCCGGTTTCATGCTGAAGCTGCCGCATGAAACTACAGAGTGCAGACTGGTCAAAATCAGCGTCCCATACGCCGGTTATGGATCCGGAAGGTGCAAAAACCGGGAGAAAAAAAGTTACGCCGAAAATCGGTGGCCGACCTTCCGGATCCGTAAAGGGATAGGTTTCAGTCCAACCCGGCCTGCCTGTCTCAACGGCGTGACGAAAGAATGGCCGATGGCGCGGGTCGTATCCGTCCCACGGATCCTCTGCCTGGAGCCGGAAAACACCGGCATGGTATCGATACGTGCGAATTACCCTCCGACCGTCTGCAAGATCGATATAGACCAGCCATTCCATCAACCCGTCGGGGCGGCGGCGCAGGAATGCAGCCTCTCCGGTCGCCGCCAGCGAAAACCCGAGGTAGGTAAGTTCGGGCCGCTGTTCGAAGGCGGGGACCAAGCGGCTGAATATGCCTTCCCACCCGGTGGCGGGCACGGCTTCGCCCCCCATCGCTGTTGCTGCGGATTCTGCGGTCATCTCGGCCGCCCGAAGCAACTGGTCAACGCGGTAGACGACACGGTGCGAACCGTCGGCCAGTTCCGTTTTGGCGACGCCGCGCGCTGCCGCCCGTTCCTGACCGACCATCACCGCCAGCATGGCGGCAGCCACACCTGCCACAAGAAGCAGGGAACCTGTCGTCAACCAGGTTCGGATTGAACGCTTGCTGAGCTTGCGACGAAAAGAGCTCACATGGTCGTCGATTCTGTGAGATAGAATTAGAATCGCGAGCAATTTAGACTTATCAGCATGAGCAATGTGACAGGGTGAACCAGATTACAAAAGCCATGCCACGACTGCTCTTCGATCGCAGAAGTCCAGCAGGTCCAACAGTAGCTGATGGTCTTGGAGCGAGCTCGTTGGGTTAGGCTGCAACGAGTTGGGAAGGCGGCGACGGTGGCAGTCGGGCCGCGCGGCCGCATGGTGACCGCTGCAGAGATCGCAAGACTGAACGCAGAACTCTTGTGAGCGCCGGTCACTTCATGCTCGATGTCAATGCGCTCGTGGGGCTGCTGTGGAATGTGCACAGCCTGCACTCGCGGGCGAACAGGTGGTTTGCACGCGAAAGACCCCTGGTATTGGGATGCACCCTGACGGAACTCAGCTTCGTGCGTGTCTCGATGGCGGACAGGACGATTGCTGCGAGTTATGCCGATGCGGAGCGGGCGTTGGGGCAGTTCATTGCGGCGCTGGGCACGAGCTACCGGTTTCTCGCGGCGGTGCCGCCGGGTCCGTTGCTGCAAGGGCGGACGCCGCGCACCCACAAGGAAGTGAGCGATCTCTACCTATGCGCCCTGGCTAACACTGCGAGATATGCGGGCCATGCGCCTGGATCTCATCATAGAATCCTTCAAGCTTTGCGGTCTGGGATGAAAGGCTGAAGAAACGTTCGACCCGGTCGCGGCCAGCGGCTCCCATGCGCGCCCGTAGAGCGGAATCGGAGAGCAAGGCCGAGATGGCGGCCGCGAGGCCGCGTTCGTCGCGGGAATCCGCCAGGAGGGCGGTTTCTTTTTCAACGACGGCTTCTGAAACGCCCGGGCCTCGAAATCCTGCAACGGGAAGCGCCATCGCCTGGGCCTCACAAATCACGATCGGAAGACCCTCGGCGTCACCTGTTGCGGCCACAATGCTCGGGGCGGCAAGCACAGACGCGCGCTGCATGAGCGCTCGCACGGCGCTGGACGGCTGCGCGCCTGCAAACGTGAAGCGACGCACGCTGGCCTCGGCCTGACCGCGGAGTTCATCGCGCAGCGTTCCATCGCCGACCATGATCAATTGGGCCTCGGGGTGCTGGTCCTGGATCATCGCCATTGCGCGGATGAGGTGCGTGCAACCTTTCTTTTCCACAAGACGCCCGACAAAAAGCACAATCGGTTCGCGCGGCACCGCCGGATCCGGCCGGAAGGCGTCGAGGTCGACGCCGATGAAGTGGGTTCGGAGCTTTGCCTCGGGAAAGCCCCGTTCCACCGCCTTGCCCCGAATGTAATCGGAAACGCAAACAAAGACGCTGGCGCGACGGTAAAGCTCCGATTTTCGCCGGAGGTAGACGCGGCCGGCAGCGAACCGCCCGAGGACGGCGTCGGAGGACGTCACATCGTAATCATGAAGCGATACGATCATCGGTATCCCAAGCTTCTTGTGAAAGGGCAGGGCCGCAGCGGCATCGACGGCAAAATGCGCATGGATGAGGGCGGGCTTCAGGCTGCGAAGCCCGGACAAAAGCCGCGGTGCGATTCCGGTCCGCATGAAAAACCGCCGGTGCATCTTGTCGACGAGAGCGTCGCGCGAGGTCAGCGTGAGAACCTTGTCAGCGTCAAGGGGAATGCCATCAGGCACGCGCCGGAGGCCGGCGAAGCACGGCGAAAAGCGGCGAAGCGCGCCCGCCTGGGCGGCGACAAACGTCTCTGACCGCGGAAGCAGTTCACTGCGAAATACGAGGACTCGTTGCATGGTGGCTTCCGGTCTGGAGCGGGTCACAGGGTAGGGGAGGGACGGAAATCAATGGCGAGATTGTTGCCGACAATCTCCTGGTGGAAAGCGCGACCGCGAAGCGCGTCACAGAGCGCCTGTGCGCAGCCCGGCACGATGCGGTCGTGTAGTTCTATGACCAATACGCTCACCCGGTCGAGCCACTCTCCCGCGTGCCGGAGGATCTCTGCCTCGGCCCCTTCGATGTCCATTTTCAAAAGATCCAGGTGCGAGCAACCCTGTTGTGCGATCAGTTGCGCGACCGTTAGGGCGGGAATGGCCGAGGCGGGCCCGTCGACGCGCTCACTCACGCGGAATGCATTTGCCTCGGCGGAGGGGTTGGCGATGGAAACGCGGCCCGCCCGCGCCCAGACTGCGGCGTGGCAGGGTGTGATCTGCGGCCAGGCTGAAGTGTTTTTCTTCAGCAGCCCCACGTTTGTCGGTTCCGGCTCCACGGCGAGGATCCGCGCATGCGGCCAATGCCTGGCGAAATAGACCGACGTGAAGCCGACGTTTGCGCCGAGGTCGAGTATATGCCGGGGCACGAAATCTCTAAAGGGCAACTCGTAGTGTTTCGTGACGAACACTTCTTCGAATGTCACGACGTCTGATGTTCGGGACCGCACCCACACCGGATGGGCAAATCTGGGCAGTTGCAGGCGGATCAGGCGCCCCGGCGGACCATGGAGCCGGGCAATCTGAATCCCCGTCCGGAAGCCGAAATGGCGAGAACATCGCAGCACGCGTGTCAGTGGAAAATTCATTGCATTAATGTTCCGTGCCTGGTTGGCCCGGGGTCCGATTCGCGATTTCTGGATTCGAACGGATTCGCATGCGCAAGCTCACATCAGGAACATTTGGTCGCGGTATTTGGCTGACCGTTGCTGTCCGAAAAAGTTCACTCCTTTCGGTAAGTTTGGCGCAAGTCATAGCTCAAATGATTTTCATAAAGCGCCACCCCGGAATCGGGATAAAGACCGCCAGTTTGCGAAGAAGTAAGGAACCCAACTGGCCACCTGTGTTCTAATGTGGCCATTAGCGGGCATGCTTTCTGCAGCAGGAACGATGCCCATCCGAACCAGACCAGCCGATCGTCAATACATGAGCGCTCGCTCGGAGCGGTAATAACCGAACATGAAGAACATTCCGCAATTTCCGGTGCGCCAAACAACATCGGGGGCAACCGGCCGGTGCCGCTCCCCTGTGGGGACCAGAATCGGGGGGCTCGGGCTTCTGGCTGCCGTGTTTTTGACCGGCGGGTTGCGCATGGCAAGAGCCCAGGCGGGACCATCGCCCGCGCCGGCTTTGAGCGCGAATGGCGATGCGGACTCAGAATCGAAATGGGTGTTTGTGCCTTCGCTTTCGATCGCCGGAGAGTATGATGACAATCTCTTCATCACTCCGACCGACAAGCACGGGGACAGCTATCTCGTGTTGGCTCCGACCTTCGCAGTGGGGGAAGGGGATTTCCGGGGCGAATTGGCCCCGTATGCGCCGATTCCTCATTTCCTGGCACGCACCGGGGAGGAATTCATGCCTTGGAAGAACTTTGTGTTCGCGAGCTACACGCCCGAGCAGGAGTTATATTCCAAATATCACCATGAAGACGTGCTGAATCACGATCTGCGGCTCGAGGAGGAGCAGGAGCGCGATCTGTGGACCACACAGGCGACGGTGCGTTTTCAAACAGCATCAGACGCAAGCGTTGATGTTGGCCGGCGCATCGACCAATACTACTACACCGTCGATCTGCGCGGCACCTACGAATTGACCGGAAAGATCACGGGCGGCGCCGAGCTGATCGGAGATCGCTCCGACTATTCGGGAGGGTTCTCCTCGATGGATATGCGGGCGACGATTTTCGCGGACTATCAGATTGCACCGAAAACCGC
>Ga0181516_10002675_pt1 | contig 12427 bp, 7 predicted proteins | sample PEATcosm2014_Bin_25_FD_121104 | JGI IMG/M metagenome (GOLD analysis project Ga0181516, IMG submission 121104) | Peatland microbial communities from MTU Mesocosm Facility, Houghton, MI, USA - PEATcosm2014_Bin01_10_metaG | ecosystem: Environmental > Terrestrial > Soil > Wetlands > Peat | place...
AGAAACGAGCACGCGTATCCGAAGCCCACCGTCGTCGCCTGCGGACACGCCGTCTCCGTCGCCGGCGTAATCCGCACCCGCGTCGTCGATCCTGGCATCGCCGTATCCAGCAGCGCCGCCCGCACGGTCGCGCCCGGCAGCTTGCCAAAGTACACGCCGTACCCGGCGCGCACCGTGCCCCGGCCCACGCCGAAAGGCTGCCATGCAACGCCCAGCCGCGGCCCTGCGTTGTTACGGTCCTCCGGGAAAACGCTGGTCGCGCCCGTCACGCCGAACGCGGCATCCAGCGCCGCATTCGGCTGTAGCGGCAATGGCAGAAACTCGTACTCGTAGCGTACGCCTGCATGCACCGTCAGCCGCGGCGCCACGCGCCAGTCGTCCTGCGCAAAACCCGCCCACTCCTGGGTGCCGAAGGTCAGGCTGGTCGCGCCAAAGCTCTGCGAGTACGACCGGAAGCAGAACTCGTGCACCGTCGCGCCAATCGCCGGGCAACCGCCGTTGGGGTACGCATGCACATTGAACGTGTAGTCCGTGATCCAGTCCACCAGCCCGCCGGCCTTTCCGCCTGTCGCGCCGCTGTCGTAGCTGAACGTCCCCTCCGCGTTGGTCAACGAGTCCGTCCAATCGCTCAGCGCGCTGAAGTCCGCGCCAAGCTGCACGAAGTGCCGTCCCTTCACCCAGGCCAGCACATCGGCCACTTCGAACCGCCGCTCGTCCGGATACGCTCGCTGACCCAGCGCCGCCGGCGTGCCAAACACGAAACCATCGGGCCCGATAGACACCTCCGGCGCCAATCCGCCCGGTCCCACGGCCGGCTCCTGCGGCAGCGGCGGCTGCGCCGTCTCGTACTGCAACTCGCGCCCAAGCTGCATGCGCACTTCGTTGCTCAGCCGTGGCGTCACAAACTGCACCCAGCGTCCGACGCTCGCATCCACCGCGCCATAGCTCGACCCGATGCTCGCCAGGCCGCGGTCCACCACCGCGCCCGAGCGCGCTCCGCCAGGATTGCTCCACCGCGTCCGGTTGTACTCCAGCACGACCCGGTTGCCGCCACGCCGATGCCAGTCGAATCGCCCGAAGTTCACCGTCTGGTCCGACCGCCGCGCCACCGTGCCAGTCAGCGAGTCCAGATAGTTCAGCGCCGCCATGGTTTGCGCTGCCGACACGCCACGATTCGCCAATAGCGCCGTCTGCATCGCCGTCAGCGTATCGAAACCGGCGTAGCCCGGCGCGGAGATCGCGGGAAAGTTTCGCCGCTGCGCATCGAACGCATACAGGTAAAAGAGTTTGCGTCCCTGGTCCGTGGAGCTTTGTGCGGATCCATCGCCGCTCTTGCTCGGTGACAGCCGCGGAATCGGCCCGCCCAGGCGTCCGCCAAACTGCTGCCGCACATCGAGTGGCTTCACCACTGCGCTCGTCACTACGCCGTTCGAATAGGTGGACTCCACCGAGAACGGATTGGCCGCCGCCCACGCGCTGTCCCGCACGGTGTAAAACGCCATCCCATGCAGCGTTGTACCGCCAGACCGCGACACCTGCGTCACCACGCCACCTACGCCGTGCCCATACAGCGCCGACCCGTACGCTGCCGCGTCCGGCTGGCCCTGCACGCGGAACTCCCGTACCGCGGCGGACGAGAACGCATACGACGACCCCGCCCGCTGGCCGCCGTCTACGACCGAACGGGGGCCGCTGCCCACGCCCGCCGCCTGGTCCTCCGCGGCATCCGCTCCGGTGTCCGTGTCCTCCGCCACGCCTGCGCCTGTGGGACTTCCAGAGAAGCCATCGTCCGCGCTGACTCCGTCGATCCGGCTGCTGTTCTGGCTCGCCGCAATACCGCGAAAGCTTGCCTCGCTCGTGTCGTCCTCGCCGGCGTCATTGGCTCCGGCAACCATCAATGCCAGCGCACGTCCATCGCCGCCATTCACCGGCAACTCCGGCTGCGGTTGGGAGCCGCTCGCCCCGTTGGCCGGGCCTGTCGTCCCAGCCAACGGCGAACCTATCCGAGCCACAACCTCCGTCACCTCGCCGATTCCTGTGGCCACCAGTCCCGGTGCAGGCCAGACCTGGCCGCCCACCCTCACGGTAACCGTGTACTCGCCCACCGGCAGCCGCACTACCAGGAACCCGCCCCGCGCGCCTGATACCGCTCGCAGCGCAAGACCGGTGTCCACGTTACGCGCCGTTACCAGCGCCCCGGTTACCGGCGCGCCGTCTGCACGCAGCACCTGCCCGCCGATTGCCCCGTCCATGGCGCTCTGCGCCCTTGCCGCACCGAGCCCGCAGATGCCCCAGGCCGCGAGCAGACACCCCGCCGTAACCCATCCTGCCCGCCGGCGATCGCCCCAAATGCCCATCGACCCTTCGTTTTCCCTCACAGGTGAGCACGAAGAGGGTCCGGTCGCGGTCGCCGCCGCGCGTTCCGCCTTCACGCGCCCTCCGATACCGCCAATAGGAGAGATTCCGCGTTGGCCCGCACCGCCCATGCAGGCGGTGCAAGCACTCTGTTCCATGCCGTCGCCCAGGTCCTACGCCCAGGCAATGGAAGGAACAGCCGAAGATTATCCGAGTTTTTCCGGCTTGGACATGACGGCTGTCACACCCAAAAAGAAAAGGGCGGCAGCCGAAGCCGCCGCCCTGGAGTTGCAGTGCCGGACTAGAACAGAAACTTGAAGCCGATCTGTACTTGACGTGCGGTGTACAGGAATCCGCTCGAGTTCGAGTTGGTCGGCACACCGAAGTTGGCTGTGCCCGCGATGCCGTTTTGGAACGTGGCCGTTGACACATTGGGGTTGGACGAAGAAGTGCCGCCAAGCGAGTACGCCGTGCTCTGCACAGAGGTCACGTTCTGGTGGTTATACACGTTGTACAGATCGACCCGTGCCTCACCCTTGTACCGCTCGGTGAACGAGATCTGCTTCTGCAAACGCACATCCTGCACAATATCCCGCGGGTATTTGTAGGTGTTGCGGCCGATGACCGGAATCCACGACGTTCCACCCGCACCGTTCCAACTGCTGTTCAGCGCGGCGTACGAGGGATAGTTGCTCAGCGAGGCGGAGTAGGGCAATCCACTCTGCGCCTGGAAGCCGGTGTTCAGCGCCCAGTCATTGACCACATACTTCATCCAGTCGCCACGGCTCGTGTTGGGGAAGTTGTACAACACATAGCCCGCGACACGGTCCGGGACGTTGTAGTTCGAGTTGCCATAGTCCGCTCCCTGCCCGCCGTAGGGATCGTACTGGTTATTCGAGGTATTGGTCGTGGTCGCGTTCTGGTTGTAGTCCAGTGCATGCGCCCATACATAGTTCACATCCCACTGGATCGTCTTCAGCGAGCGATTCTGCACCTCGACAGCAACAGCGTTGTAGTTCGAGTTCACATTGCTCACGACTTCTGTGATGCTGGTGAAGTTCTTGTTCAAGTATCCGGTGTACTGGGGCACGGTGTACACCGCTCCGTTCGGCAGAGGTCCCTTGCCCGAAGGATCGGAGATCGTGATCACCGCATTCGAAGTGGAAGGAGCGAGGTTGGTGTTCACGAAGTTTGTGAGTTCGCGGCCAAGCGCGCCCAGGTAGCTCACCGATGCAACCGTTCCTTTGCCTACCTCCTGCTGATACACCAGATCGAACTCATGCACCATCGGGTTCTGCAGATCGTGTGCCAGGAAGTAGGAACTTGGAGTCGGCGGAGTACCGGAGGAGATAATGTTCGGGAATGTCGGAGCACCCGTAGCGTTGGGCTTTAGTGTGGCAGTGTACTGCCCCAGCGGGCTGCCAGTGTTCAGCAGCACGTTCAGCAGAACGCCGTTGGTGATGCGACCGTAGTACATTCCGTAGCCGCCGCGCAGGACCGACTTGCCGTTGCCAAATATGTCATAGGCGAAACCCAAACGGGGACCGATGTTGTTTTTGTCGCTAGGCGCATTGTTGATCCCGGCGTATGGGGTAAACGTAATCGCGGGCGTCGTCGACGAATACGGAGCCGTCAGAGTTGCATTGGCCCCAGCGCCCGGCAATATCTCATAGTCGTAGCGCAAGCCCAGTTCGAGGGTTAGTTGCGGGGTGACCTTCCAGTTGTCCTGCGCAAAGAAGCCAAGGTCGGTGGTGGAGACTGCAAAGACCGGTGGTCCAAAGCCCTGGGTAAAGCTGCCGTAGCAAGGATAGGTTCCAACTGCGCTGACAGTCGCGGTTGCAGTGTTGGCCGCCGTGCTGTTGCAGGTGGACGTCTTGCCCTCCGACGCCAGGTCGGCCAGGAAGTTGGTGGTATAGGAATAGCTGATGTATCCGTTGCTCTCGTAGGTGTTATTGATCAGGTCGTAGTTGTGCACCGTGTCTACGCCAAACTTGAAGCTGTGGTTGCCGTGGCTCAGATATAGCACATCGCCGATCTGCCACTTGCGCTCGTCCGGCAACGCCTTGCGGTAGGAGTAGTACGGAGAACCCAGATAGAAGCCGGTCGACGTCGCAAGGGCAACTTCAGGGACATTGCCTGCGGAAGAGCCTGTGCCCTGCAGATACTGCTTGGTAAAGGCGCTGTACGGCTGCTGGCCCTCGTCGTTCAACTCGCGTCCGTACTGATAGAGAAGCTCGTTGTTGATATTGGCATTTACCGACGTGGTCAGTTTGGCAACACCATAGTCTAACTTCACAAAGTCGGTGCCGAACGTGTCGATCGAATAGTTGTTGGTTGCCTGCGTCTGCACGCCGCCGGGCGAGTCCCAACGCAGCCGATTAAACAGCAGGCTCGCATGATTTTTAGGATTGATCTGCCAATCCAGCTTCGGCATGTTCACTTCCTGGTATCCGGCGCGTGGAACCGAACCAAGGTCGCCCAGCAGTACGCCGAGTCCATTGCTGTAGGCAGTTGCTCCGGCTCCGTAGTTGGCGAGTCCTTCGCGTGCCGCCAGCGTGCAGGTCTGAGCATCGAGCGCAGGGGCCGCAATGTTGTAACCCGGGGTCGGGGAAGCCGGTGGCGTCAGATAGCCGGTGGTCAGATTGCAGGTATACGTCGGATAAGTGACGGTTGCCGTGGCGGGAGGCGTTACTGTGTTCGGCGAACCCGCAACGGCCGCATCGGGCTGCGTAAAGAACGACGACGGCGAGTTGGCCTTGGCAGTGCCGGGGAAGATGCGGTGATGCTGGTCGAAAGTGTACTGCCAGAACAGCTTGTCCTTGATCAGCGCGCCGCCTGCGGTGCCGCCCCAGATCTTGCGCGAGTCCGACGGCTTGTAGGCGGATGTCGTAAAGTTCAGGCCGCCATTGCCGTTGGACGTTCCCACTGTGTTGGTGGTGTACGGATTGAACGCACCCCACGCGCTCTCACGATCATAATAGTAGACTTGGCCATGCACCTGATTGCCGCCGCTCTTGGTCACCGAGTTGATGACGCCGCCGGCTGCGCGACCGAACTCCGCCTGGTACACACCAGAGTTCACCTGGAACTCGCGGATCGCCTCTGGAGGAGTCGAATATGCCTCACGCGTGCGCCCGCGCTCTTCCGCGTAGTATGCCTGGTTGTCGTCCGCACCGTCGATCAGCACGTTGTTCAGGATGGGGCTGATGCCGCGGATCGATACAAGTCCAAATCCGTTCGAGTCTGAAACAACGCCTGGCGTGGTAAGCGCAAGGCTCGACCAGCGCAGATTATTCACCGGGACATTTTCCAGCGCGCGCGTATTCAGGCTGGCGGTAAAGTCCGGCGAATCGAAGTTCAACACGGGAGCCTCGGCCGTGACCTCCACGGTCGCAGTCGCAGCGCCGGTAACCAGATGCGGCATCAGCGTCGTCGCCTGGCTGACTTGAACGATCACTTTGTCCGCGCGATAGCCTTCAAACCCTGGAGAGGCAACTGTCACGGTATAGGTGCCCGGTTCCACTAGAGGGTCATTGAAGTTGCCGCTCTGGTCCGTCGTCACCTGGGTCTCGCCATTGGTGGCGTCATTGTGAATCGTAACTGTAGCATTGGCAATGGCCGCTCCGGTGGAGTCGAATACGGTTCCGTTGATCGCGCCCTGCGTGGAGGACTGCGCCAAGACCGGTAAGGATGCCACACCGAAAGCCGCGAGTACCACGGTACAAACTGCCACCAGCTTGATTCTGCCCATCAGATTGTTCAGCATTGAGTCTCCTAGAGGTTCCTTGGATACGAATTTCGATTCCGTCCGTCGCAACTGCGTAGATAAAGGCGTGGCGCTCTACAGGGGATTGATTCGCCGTCGCGTGGATTGAGTTATTGGCATTTATCCTGGCACTTCCGGATCAATGGGAAGTTAACTGGAAGCGCCAGTCGACAATAAAACGGAGCCGAATCGCGCGCGCAGGGGAATTCCTGCCAGCTGCACGTTCGTAAGTTCAAGGTATGAGTCGAGTCTACCCTTCTTCCTCTACACTGGAAAGAGAAAAATGTTCATTGATGAAGCAAGAATCCGCGTTAAGGCCGGAGACGGCGGCAATGGCTGCATGGCGTTTCGCCGCGAGAAATTCGTTCCACGCGGCGGCCCCTCCGGTGGTGACGGTGGTCACGGCGGAGATATCCTCATGTCGTCCTCGCTTTCCCACAACACGCTGGTCCACTTCCGCTTCAATCCGGAGTGGAAGGCCCAGCGGGGAGGCCACGGCCTCGGCTCCAACTGTTCGGGGGAAACCGCCGAGCCTACGACCTTGAATGTCCCGGTTGGCACCCTGCTCTTCGACGATCAGACCGGTGAGCTGGTCCACGACTTCGCCCACCCTGGCGAGACGCTCGTCATTGCGCGCGGCGGGCGCGGCGGGCGTGGCAATCAGCACTTTGCCACCAGCACGCATCAGGCGCCGCGCGAGCACGAGCTGGGCCGGCCTGGCGAGGAACGATCCTACCGCCTCGAACTCCGCCTGCTGGCCGATGCCGGCCTGGTTGGCTACCCCAACGTCGGCAAGTCCACGCTCATCTCTCGCCTCTCCGCTGCCAAACCCAAGATCGCCAATTACGCCTTCACCACGCTGGAGCCCAACCTCGGCGTCGTGCAGGTGGGCGAGTTCCCCCATACGGAATCGTTCACAGTCGCCGACCTGCCGGGCCTCATCGAAGGCGCGCACCTGGGCCATGGGCTCGGCATCCAGTTTCTCAAGCATATCGAGCGAACCTCGGTCATCGTCCACCTGGTCGATGTGTCGGATTCAAGCGCCGCGGAAGGTACCTCGCGCCCCGATCCCGTCGCCGACTTCAAGACCATCACCGAAGAGCTGAAATCCTTCGATCCAGCTCTTGCCGCCAAGCCGACCATCCTGGTTGCGGCTAAGGTTGACGTGGCCAATCCGGACAAGCTCAAGAAGCTGGCCGCCTTTGCCAAGCGCCGCAAGCTGCAATTCTTCCCCATCTCCGCCGTAACCGGCGAAGGTGTGGAACCGCTCAAATTCGCCATCGCCGCTCTGGTCGGTGCAAGCCGTCCGGTCGTCGATCCGTCCGCCGCTAAACCCGCCGTGCCCGTCAAGCTCAAGCCGGCCTATCCACCGCCCAAACCCAACGCCCGCGGTCGCGGTCGATAATTCGGCACTCACCCGATCTGCCTTCAAGGCAAATCTTTCTATAGACTTGTTATGGCGATGTCATGCAGATGCCGCCAGCGCCACGTTTCTTGAGGATCCATAATGAAGCTTCGGTACCTTGCCACAGTCGTCGCGCTCGCTTTGACGACCGTCGCAGCCCTCGCCCAAAGTAAAGACACCCCACGTCTGGGGAACACCGGCCTGTACTTTAACCCCATCGCTACCCGCGTCAGCAACTCCGTCGCGGACTCCGGCCCCTTCGCCTTCCTGGGCCAGAACTCCACCTCTCAGGTGTTCTATGGCTACAACATGGGCGGCTTTTATGACTTCTACCATGCGGGCTCCCTCTCCGCGGGCTTCGACGTTCGCTTTGCCGACCAGCACGCCAACAACGCCATGCTGCGCGACTTCATGATGGGCATTCGCGTTTCCGGAAGCCCGTTCGAGCGGCCCATCCACCCCTATATTCAGGCCTCCCTCGGATATGGCACCACCAAGGCGCCGGTGGCAACGGTGCACGTCACCAAGGTGACCTATGCGGTGTTCGGAGGCGTCGATTATCAGATCGCCCGCCACGTGGACTTCCGCGTCTTTGAACTCGGCTACAGCCCTCTGACCACCGTCGGCAGCGCCACAGTGGGCGCCGGCGGCAACATCGCCGTACCCTCATCCAAGCTCATCACCTTCTCCAGCGGCCTGGTTTTCCGCTTCTAAATACCCTGTTTCTGTCATGGGCGCACAGCGCCGGGCAATGGCTTCATCCTTCTTTTCCGCCACCGAAATCTCTCCCCTATAGAAATTTGCTGACATTGCCGCTTCACTTCTATATGCTCATCGGTGCGCCAAAACTCCTCGCAAAAGGAACATCGATGAAACTGCGATCCATAGCTCTTGTCCTCACCGTCGCCCTCGCGTCAGCCGCTGCCAAGGCCCAATCTGGAGCCTATTTGACCTTCAATGCCGAGCAGTTCACTCAGAATGGGATCTACGCGAATCCCGCCCAGACCTCCACGGGCCCCCATGGCAATGTGGATAAGCCATGGATCTTCGGACCTGGCTATGGCGTTTATGTGGATATTACCCATCTGCCGTATCTTGGCGTGCTCAAGACCGGACCGGTGGTTGTAGGGGTCGATGCCCGTGGGCAGACGCTGCGCGTCTCCGAGTATGGGTCCACACTTAACCGTCAGGACGGCATCTTCAGCTTGCGCGTCGCGACCAAGACTCCCATCTGGAAGTCGACCCCCTATGTTCAGGGCGGCTTCGGCATCGGACATACGAAGGTGCCCTACAAGTCCTACTACCAGAACAACCTGGTCTATCAGTTCGGAATTGGTCTGGATCGTCCGGTCTGCAAGCACATTGACTGGCGCGTGGAAGGCACCGCGGGCTTTCTGGGGAATTACACCGTTGGCGTAGGCCCCGGCCAGAGCAACTACATTGTCACTGTGGATACCGGCTTCGTCTATCGCTTTAAATAGCCTCGCGCGGCACCGGTAGTCCGAGCAAGGTTGGCGAGTGGCCTTCCCCGGAACTCCACATTGCTGTCTTCTCGTTCCACAAATGCGCAGTCGCCCGCGCCTTGCATCACCCCACCCTTTCAGTGTGTTTCCCTGAAAGGGTGACGTGTTTCTGGGCGACGCCGGCAAGACTGCTCTACCATTGTCACCATGCGTGTGGCCTTCTTCGGCGGTACCTTTGACCCCATCCATCGCGGCCACCTGGCAATCGCCTCTGCCGCCGCAAATGCCTTCGCGCTCGATCGTGTCCTCTTTGCCCCGGTCGGCCGCCAGCCGCTCAAGTCCGAAGGCGTCATCGCCTCCTTCTCCGATCGCCTTGCCATGACCACCCTCGGCATCGCCTTCGCCGATGAGCCGCACTTCACCGTCTCCAGCGTTGACGCCCCCCGTTCCGACGGCACTCCCAACTACACCGTCGACACCCTGGAAGCTCTCGCCCGCGAGTACCCAGACGCCGCACTCTTCGCTGTCACCGGCTCGGACAGCTTCCTCACTCTCTGCAAATGGCGCTCGGCCAGCCGCCTGCTCGCGCTCTCCGAATGGATCGTCGTCAGCCGCCCCGAGTTTCCCCTGACACCGGCATTTCTCGATCTGCCGGAGTTCGCGCCTCTAGCCCTCAGCCCAGCTCAGCGCGAGCGCATCCACCTGCTGGCCGGCGTCCATGAAGAGGTGTCGGCGACCGACCTCCGCCGCCGGCTCGCCACAGGAGACCCGTGCACCGGCCTGCTTGCTCCTGGCGTCGTCAGCTACATTCAGTCCCACCATCTCTACCGCTAACGCAGAATGCACTAAACTCATCCGATATGGCCGACGGCGACGATATCTCCGCTCCGCAAACGCTCGCCGGTCTGTGGCTCAAGTCCAAACCCGCCCGCAGGCCGCAGCCCGCGCCACCCGCAGAAAAGCGCGCTCCCGTGCCGCCCAGCCCGGAGCCCCAGATGGGCCTCTTCTTTGCCGCCCCGCCGGGTGAAGCACCGCCTATCACCCCTCCGTCCTCGCGCCGCCGTCGCAAAGCTGCCTCCCCCGCAGAACAAGCCGTCCCCAGCCCAAAGCGCGCCAAAGCCAAGCTTCCTCCGCCCATCGCGCAACCCTCCTCCGAACCCACCGAGCGTCGCATCTGGAGTGTCCGCGACCTTGTCACCGGCATTCGCCGCCAAGTCGAGCAGCAGTACGAGGATGTCTGGGTTGGAGGCGAGATCTCCAACTGCCGCCCTACAGTCTCCGGCCACATCTACTTCACACTCAAAGACGGCGATGCTCAACTTCAGGTTGTGCTCTTCCGCAAGCAGGCTTATCTGCTCCGCTTCCGCCCGCAGGATGGCCTCGCCATCCTGGCGCGCGGCCGCGTCTCCGTGTACGAGTCTCGCGGCCAACTGCAACTCATCGCGGAGACCCTGGAGCCCCGCGGCGCCGGCGCGCTGCAACTCGCCTTCGAGCAGCTCAAGGCCCGGCTGCTCGCCGAGGGCCTCTTCGACACCGAACGTAAGCGCCCGCTACCCGCATTCCCGCGCACCATCGGCGTGGTCACTTCCACCGGCGGCGCCGTCCTGCACGACATCGTCCACGTCGTCCGCCGGCGCCACGCGCGCCTCAACCTCCTCGTCTACCCGGCGGTGGTTCAGGGCGCCGGATGCCCAGCCTCCGTCATCGCCGGCATTCACTGGTTCAATCAACACCCGAGCCAAGTCGACCTGATCCTCGTCGCCCGGGGCGGCGGCTCCATTGAGGACCTCGCCGGCTTCAACGACGAGACCCTCGCCCGCTCCATCGCGGCCTCGGAGTTGCCCGTGGTTTCGGCAATTGGGCACGAGACCGACTTCACCATTGCAGACTTCGTCGCCGACCTGCGCGCACCCACGCCGTCCGCTGCCGCAGAACTGATTACTGCGGCCCAACACCGCATCGAAGAGCGCGTGCAGGCTCTCGACGCCCGTGTTCGCCGCGCCATCCGCTACCAACTCATGCTGGCGCGCCAGCGCTTCACGGCCCTCTCTATCCCGCAGATCCACAATCGGTTGCAAAGTCTCATCGGTCGCCGCGGTCAGCGCCTGGACGACCTCCGCCACCGCCTCGACCTGGCCGTCGCCCGCTGCCTGCGCACGCCGGCCGCGCAGGTCGCCGCGCTCACCGCCCGCGTCGAACGCCACAACCCCGCCGTCCGCCTCGCCCAAGCCAGCCGTCGCTTCGAACGCTCCCAGCAGTCTCTCGCTCGCCTTGGCACAGCCATTGTCGCCGCCCGCAGCGCACGGCTGGACCGCGCCGCTGACCATTTACACGTCCTCTCACCGCTTGCCGTGCTCAACCGCGGCTACGCGCTCGTCTATGCCGCCGACGGCACACTCCTTCGCGACGCAGCCGACACCCAGCCCGGGGCGACTATACGAGCCCGCCTCGCCAAAGGAACTCTGGAAGCAACCGTCGAGGAGACCGAGCGTTAGCAGGAGGGACTGCATACAGAGTGACGCTTTGAGTATGTCTATATCTGAGCGATGCGGGGAAGGAAGGCTACTGGGTGACTTCGCCTTCGGGTTCGTCGGTGGGGTTCTCGATTTCGGCGTGGAAGCCTTCGAGGAGCCGCTCGACGAAGGCGTCTGTATCGGTTTCGGGGTGTTGCAGTTCCTGGGCCAGGGCAATGTGGCGAGCGAGATCGGCCAGCACAATGCCCCAGGCGAAGGGGTCTTCCCATGCGCCGGAGCGGATGGAGACGTGCTGGCCCTGCTCTGCGATCCAGACGCGGAGGACTTCGAAGGAGGCCTTGTCGCGGGCGGCTGCGGGCGGGATGTCGAGGTGCTTGCTGGATGGCATGGGAACGTGGTCTCCGACGAGCGGCCAAAGTGCAATGGGATTGCGCAATTATGACAGATGATGATCCAAGTTAGCGAAGGCTTGGGAAATGGAGGAGGTTATCGAGGCTGGATCTTTCCATGTCGGGCCTTTAGCCTGGATACCCCTGCAGGGTTGGGTATCTGGGCGTGCGGCGCAGGCTGGTATATCACTGGCCTTCGACCCTGGTTTTCGCGCGACGCGGATGCTATATCCACATGTCATGTTGATAACTGGACATCTGCCCCGAAACTGATGCAACCCGTCGGCGAGGACATCCTTGAGAATAGAGTCCATGGCTTCTCTGGCTCAACTGAACCCGACTGACGGTTTACCCTCCTCAGTCCACACCGAGGTGGCGATTCTTGGTGCGATGCTGCTGGACGGCGTGGCCATCAGCGATGCGACGGCGAAGCTGAAGGGCGAGGACTTCTCGCTGGACTCGCACCAGAAGGTATATCGGGCGATTGTGGACCTGATGAGCAAGGGCCAGGGCATCGACTACCTGACGGTGCAGGAGGAGTTGGCGCGGCGGCGGGAGCTGGATTCGGTGGGCGG
>Ga0181516_10002676_pt1 | contig 12426 bp, 12 predicted proteins | sample PEATcosm2014_Bin_25_FD_121104 | JGI IMG/M metagenome (GOLD analysis project Ga0181516, IMG submission 121104) | Peatland microbial communities from MTU Mesocosm Facility, Houghton, MI, USA - PEATcosm2014_Bin01_10_metaG | ecosystem: Environmental > Terrestrial > Soil > Wetlands > Peat | place...
AGCGCCCGCGACACCCAATATGCCCCGCATAGCTGGAGCGATTTTCTGTTGATGCCTTTCCTTTTTGCCCGCAGTTCCTATCGTGTCGGTGAGATCGACTGGCGCGATTGGCGTTTGCCCATTTTGTACGTGCTGTTGCCTTTGGCGCTGGTGCTGCGCCTGTTTTTTGGCCGCAATCGGAATGCCGAAGATGCTATTGCCGCGCCTTATGCCGCGCGTTATCTGCTGGTCTGTTTCGCGCTGGCTTACGGTGTGTGGCTGGTGATGTTTTCGATCTATCGCTATGCCGTAACGCTGGAGATGATCGCGCCTTTGCTAATCGTTTTTGCGGTAGGGATGCTGCCTTTGAAAAGTACGACGCGGGGGTTGGTCACGGCGTTTATCCTTGCCGTAGTTTCCGCCTCAATCCAGCCTGGCGATTGGCATCGGCGCGAAGTATGGCTTGATCATTTTGTTGAAGCGCAAATTCCCGCTTTGGGCGACACTTCCCATTTGATGATTTTGATGGCGGGTTATGAGCCCTATTCACATCTGATCCCTGAATTTCCGCTGGAGATTTCTTTCGTGCGCATCGAAAGCAATTTTACCAGCCCCGACCAAGACAAAGGCATCAACCTTCTGCTGCATGAGCGCGTCGATGCGCACCGGAAAGCCGGAGGGCGCTTTATGATGCTGATTCCCTCTTGGCAGATCTCCATCGGAGAAGATGCCTTGCGCTATTTCGGCCTTAAATTGGCCTCACACGAATGCCAAAACGTGACGGACAAGCTTTTTGATGATAAGCCAATGAGCCTGTGCCCCGTCGTCCCTCAATCATGAGTCCCCCATGACCAGAACCGCCGTTCTCATCCCCTGCTATAACGAAGAAGCTGCGATTGCTAAAGTCATCGCCGATTTCCACCGCGTTTTGCCTGAGGCAAAAATCTACGTCTATGACAATAATTCGCGCGACCGCACCATTGAAGTTGCGCGGCAGGCCGGAGCCATTGTCCGCAGCGAGCCTTTGCAGGGCAAAGGCAATGTCGTACGCCGCATGTTTGCCGATATCGAAGCCGATATTTATGTGCTGACCGATGGTGATGCGACCTATGACGCGACCTCGGCAGTCAAGATGATTGAGATGATGCAGAAAAATTCGCTGGATATGGTCAATGGTGCGCGCGTCACCGATATCGAAAAAGCTTATCGCCCTGGGCATCGTTTTGGCAACTGGCTTTTGACCAGTATGGTGGCTTGGATTTTCGGCAGCCGTATTACCGATATGTTGTCTGGCTATCGCGTGATGTCGCGGCGCTATGTCAAAAGTTTCCCCGCTCTTTCCGCAGGCTTCGAAACCGAAACCGAATTGACCGTACACGCGTTGGAATTGCGGATGCCTGTCGCCGAGATCGAAACGCCATACAAAGACCGGCCCGAAGGTTCGGTCAGCAAGCTCAGCACCTTTAAAGACGGGTTCCGCATTCTATGGACGATCCTCGTCCTAGTGAAAGAAGAAAGGCCGATGCAGTTTTTCTCTCTGCTGGCTTTGTTCTGTGCCGTGATTTCGACCGTGTTGATTGTTCCGATTGTTGTCAGCTTTATGGAAACCGGATTGGTACCGCGCTTGCCGACAGCAGTGCTATCAATGGGCATTATGATTATGGCGTTCCTATGCCTGACCTGCGGTTTGATCCTCGATACTGTCACGCGCGGGCGGCGCGAGATGAAGCGTATGAGGTATTTAAACATTCCAGCGCCGACCGAAGAGGCGTAATGAATATCCCACCACCTTGGCGCGAAACCGCACAGCAGTTTTTCAAATTCGGTATTGTCGGTGCCGTTGGATTTGTCGTCGACAGCGCCTTTCTTTATTTCGGCATCTATGCGCTCGGATTTGGGCGCGTAACGGCGGGGTTGTTTTCTTTTCCGTTCGCGGTAACAGCAACATGGATTGGCAACCGCCATTTTACTTTTCGCGATGCACCGCCCATGCCTGCGGTCCAACAACTTGCCAAATTCGCCGCCGTTTGCGCCGTGGGATTGGTTTTCAATCGCGGTACTTACAGCTTGCTGGTCAGCACAGTACCTTTTGTTTACGATCACCCGATCATCGGCTTGCTGGCAGGGACGGGCGCAGGAATGTTTTTTAATTTCTTCGCGGCAAGACGGCATGTGTTTGGAGGTTAACCACGCCGTTACATCGCTGCTCTTATATCACTGATAGCATTGATGAAGGCGAGTTTGCGATCAAGATTGGCAAAAGCAGCAGCGGAAAAAGTCGCGCGCGTTTTATCCCAAAGTTGCATAGCGAGATCGACGTGGTTTTCGGATTTTTGCGCCTCGTTATGCGCCGCCAGACGCAAACGCTCGATCAGAAGCGCTGTGAGCACATCGAAGCTTTCGGAATCGGCCTTGCGCGCAATTTGATCGGCAAGTTTATGAAGCCGGGCAGTGTCTAGTTGCGGCATAGCATCGAGAATTTCCATCATTTCGCGGTAGAGCGGCAAGGCTTCGGCATTCAGAATTTTCATAGCGAAGCCGACACTGCCTCCCGACAAATCAATTACAGCAGTTATATCTTCGGGCGAGACTTGTTTGGCCGCCCTGCTCAAAATCACGCGCATATCTCCGGCCTCGAGCGGCTGCAATTGCAACACGCGGGCGCGCGAGCGAATGGTCGGCAGCAAAACACCGGGCGTCGTCACGGTAATCAGGATCAGCGCGCGCGGCGGCGGTTCTTCGATGATTTTCAAAATCGCGTTCTGGCCAAAGCGGTTCAGTGTATGCGCTTCATCGATGATAACCACGCGCCAGCCTTCATCCGTCGCCGTTTTGTGCAAAAACACCGCGACTTTTAGCGCGTCTTCGACGGGAATGACATTGCGCAATTCGCCGGTTTTTTCGTCCAAGGGGCGGCGAATAATCAGCAAATCGGGATGCGTTTCGGCGTCGACCAGTTTGGCAACGCGATTCTGCGGGTCGCACTTACCAAGTTCTCCCTGGCCCCCTGCCAACACGAATTGCGCAATGTACTTGGCCAAAGTCGCTTTGCCGATGCCCTCGATACCAGCGATCAACCACGCATGAGGCATACGTCCCGAAGCGAAAGATTCCTGAACCTCGCGCATTGCGGCGTCGTGGCCGACAAAAAGTTGCGCGGGGTCGGTCATAATTTAAAATACCCGCGTACGGCTCGCTCTATGGCGGCAGCCACGGCGGGCACAGCAGCTGAAGCATTGATGGTGCGAAAACGCGGCATATATTTTTCCGCCAGAAACAAATAGGCGACGCGGAGTTTATGATGAAATTCGATATTGTTCTGATCATAGCGGTTGTCCGGGCTGCTGCGCTTAGCCATACGCGCTATTCCCTCTTCAGCCGGCAAATCAAGCAGCAAAGTCAAATCGGGTTCAAAATCTGGCGCGACACGGCGATAAATTTCTTCAACCGCTTCCAACCCCAATTCCTGACATATCCCTTGATAGGCGCGGGTAGAATCCACAAAACGGTCTGAGATAACCCACGCGCCGCGATCAAGCGCGGGAATGATGGTTTTAACAAGATGTTCCCGCCGTGCCGCCATGACCAACAGAAGTTCGGTAAATGTGTCCCAGTATCCCGCATCTTTGGTCAGCCAAAGTTCCCGAATAGCCTCGGCCGACGGGGAGCCCCCGGGTTCGCGCGTTTGCACGACTTCTATTCCTTTGCCGCACAAAAAATCCGCCAGAAGTTTGACTTGCGTCGATTTTCCGGCGCCTTCGCCCCCTTCAAGCGTAATGAATTTTCCGCGCTTCATGAATGATTATGCCTTCTTGCCGCCGAAAAGTATGCCGAGTTTCTGGAACACACGTGAGAAGAAACCGACTTGTTCCACGTCAGCAGCGGCAACCAGTGGAATCGTTTTAGCCTCTATGCCGGGAGCCGTGATTGTCAGTTCACCCACTTGCTGGCCTTTTTGCACCGGCGCGGGGATCGGCTGTGTGAAACTGACCGTCGCTTTCAACCCACTGCGCGCAGCGCGCGGCAAGGTGATGACGGCATCTTGTGCGGCGATGATCTGGACGTTTTTATCCGTCCCCAACCAAACGACGGCATTGGCCATAACATCGCCGGTTTTGGCAATGGGATAAAGACCAAATTCGCGATAGCCGTAATCGAGCACTTTGGCAGATTCGTCAGCACGCGCCTGCATATCTTCCATGCCGTTCAGAACCAGCACCATACGGCGCCCATCGCGAACGGCAGAGGCCGTAAGCCCGAAACCGCCGATATCCGTGTGTCCCGTTTTCAGTCCATCGACATTCATGTTGCGGTACAGAAGCGGATTGCGGTTGCCCTGCGAGATGTTGTTATAGGTAAAATTGAGTTCTGAGAAATAATGATAATATTCCGGAAAATCACGTTGCAACGCAACCGCTAGCGTCGCCAAATCGCGCGCCGTCGAATAATGTTGCGGGTCGGGCAGGCCCGTGGCGTTCATAAAGTGGCTGTTGGTGAGGCCGAGCTGTTTCGCCTTAGCATTCATTAAATCGGCAAACGCAGATTCGGAACCCGACCCCAAAGCTTCGGCCAAGGTCACGGCCGCATCGTTACCCGATTGCACAATCACGCCACGGATCAAATCTTCAACGGAGGCTTGTTCGCCGACGTTCAAAAACATGCGTGAGCCTTCCTGCTTCCATGCATGTTCGCTGACGGGCAGTTTTTGGTTCATCTGCAACTTGCCGTTCTTAATCGCGTCAAAGACGACATACATCGTCATCATTTTGCTCATTGACGAAGTCGGCATTTGGCTGTCGGCGTCTTTGGCGTAAAGGACGGTTCCCGTCGCAGAATCCACCAATATGACCTGACGCGCGGCCACATCGAGCGGGGCTGCTGTCTGCGCATAGGCATGAGGCGTTAGAAACAAGGAGTAAGCAAGAGCAAGAACAAGTTTAGATTTCATCATATGCTTTATTAACCTTCCCATTAATCCACAACCGTGCGGGCGCCCGTAGCCCCCGCCTTTTTCACCTGAGAGAGAAGTGCATCGGCATGTGGGACATCAACCACAGGCCCGAGACGCACACGATAGAATTTTGTGCCGTTAATAACAATCGTTGATACCGAAGTAGGGCTCAATCGCGACATAGTATGTTCCAGCTTTGCGGCATTTTCAGGAACGGTAAACGAACCCGCCTGCACAAAAATATGATTGTTGCCAGTAACCGGCAACTGCACCACGACTGGCACAGGCTCGGTCTGCATCAGCTCGCGGTGTGTTTCGGGTGTCGAGTGCACAGGATGTAGTGTCTCAGTTTCCACCGGCGTCGATGACAAAGAAGCCGTCGAAACCGCTTGAGCGCCTGTTGTTCCAGCTGCGGCTATCTCTGTCTGGCTGCCATAATGGCGCATCGCATCGGCAATGGCCTTGCTTTCGTCGGCGAGGACCTGCACGCGGACTTTGGCTGTGCCTTGCGCCTCGAACCCCAGCAGTTGAGCCGCGCGCTGCGACATATCGATGATACGCGCGCCCGAAAACGGTCCGCGATCATTGATACGTACGACAATCGACCGCCCGTTATCAAGATTGGTCACCCTCGCCAAAGTCGGCAACGGCAAAGTCTTATGCGCCGCCGTTAATTCGTTTTTATTGAAGATCTCGCCATTGGCGGTTGCTTGTTCGTGAAAATCCGCGCCATACCACGAAGCAATACCTGTTTCATCATAACTATAATCTTCGCGCGGATAATACCATTGACCGTTGATCTGGTATGGCTGTCCGATTTTATAAACACCGCCGCCCGCCGTCGAGGGCGCAGATCCGCCCCCCGAAGGATGGCTGGCGCAGGCGGCCAACAAAACGCAAAGCGTCAGCGGCGCAAAAAGTCTCTGGAAACAAGGGCTATTCATCTGATTCGGCATATAATATTAGATGCGAGCGGACGCTAACACAGATGAACACGAAGTGTCTATTCGGAACCAGTTCTTATTTCCCGTGCTCCACGGCATCCATCAAAGCGCGCTGGAAAAGCTGGGGGTTGGAGACGACGTCGAAGGGAGAAATGTCACCGCCCGCGCCATGCACCAAAATCGTCCCGTAACCAAGAATACGTCCTGTAATCGTCTGGTCAAAATTGACGCCTGTTACGCGGTTGGTCATGATTTCATAAGTTGCGCGTGAGACAAAACCGTATTTGGCAATTAAGCGACGATTGGTTACGGCAAGTTCGGTCGCAGATTGCCGGACGATCGCGCCTAGCAAAAGTCCAAACCCCGCCAAAGAAAAAATCAAAGCAATGCCAGAAACGATGCGCCCTAACATAGGAACCATCGAATGCCCCAGAGCAAGCCCGACAATGTCATAGCTATAGAATCCGACCAAACCGCCGGCAGCTGTCATCAGCATCCCAGGAACAAAAATAATCCAATGCAGGGTCGCGATGTGAATGATCCGCTCATCGGGCAACAATAGTTTTGTTAGATAGGTCATGAACGCTCCCCGATGTGATTTAACTGGAACTTAGGAAGAATGCCCCGAATCTTCTTGCGCCGCCAGAAATTTCTCGGCCTCCAGTGCGGCCATACAGCCCATGCCAGCAGCGGTAACAGCCTGACGATAAACCTTGTCCTTAACGTCGCCGGCAGCAAAAACGCCGGGAATATCGGTTTCGGTGCTGTCCGGCTTGGTTAACAGATAGCCTTCTTCATCCATCTTGAGCTTGCCTTTAAATATTTTTGTCGCCGGCGTGTGGCCGATAGCGACGAACAGACCGGAGGTTGGAATGACCTGATCCTGACCGGTTTTGACGTTACGCACATGCACACCGTTGACGGAAAGATTTGGTTGCTCATCGCCCACAACGCCTTCCACGACGCTGTCCCAAACCACGGAAATCTTGGGATGTTTAAGAACGCGGTCCTGCATGATCTTTTCGCCGCGGAATGCATCGCGACGGTGGATCATCGTAACTTTGTTAACAAAATTTGTCAGATACAAAGCATCTTCCATCGCCGTGTTGCCGCCGCCGACGACACAAACCTCTTTACCGCGGAAAAAGAACCCGTCGCAGGTCGCACAGCCGGAAACGCCAAAACCCTGAAATTTTTTCTCGCTCGGTATGCCAAGCCAACGTGCCTGCGCGCCCGTGGCGATGATAACGGTGTCCGCCACAAAGGTATCGCCTGAATCTGCTTTGCAGACGAAGGGGCGGCGGCTGAAATCCACTTCGGTGATGATGTCGGAGATAATCTCGGTACCGACCCGCGCCGCCTGCGTTGACATTTGTTCCATCAGCCACAGCCCCTGCACCGCGTCGGCAAAGCCGGGATAGTTTTCGACATCCGATGTCACGGTCAACTGGCCGCCCGGTTGCATGCCCTGCACCAAAATCGGCTTCTGATTAGCGCGCGCCGCGTAAATCGCCGCCGTATAGCCAGCAGGGCCGGCACCGATGATAAGAATTTTGGTCGTATGTGTCGTGGGCATTCGGGATTCCTTCGGTTTAAGGATGTTTGAATGGATATATAGGAGCGAATCGCGGGAATTGCGAATCCAGTCAATTTAAGCTTGAATAGGGTCATAAAATAAGAAATGTTGGTTCAACGTCAGGTCCTTTTTTCTCGCAACCTTTAACGTGGAATCCCATGGCTAAAATCCGGATGGAAAGAACGCCGCACTCATTGATTACCGATGGGGTGATGGAACACGAACAAACGCTTGCCGCCCAAAAACCCTTTTGGGTCATGTTCGTTGCCAATATTGGCGTCGCTACATGGCTGATGGGCGTACTGATTGCCGGAATGGGTTTCAATTTTACCGATGCGATGTTTGTTCTTCTGCTCGGCGGCATCATTGGCAGCGCGCTACCGGCGGTTATGGCGATCTTGGGTCCCTTGACTCGTTTGTCGCAAATGGAAATGGGGCGTTTTTCGCTCGGAAAAATGGGTAAGAAATTACCTGCGTTTCTGAATTGGTTTGGCACCATCGGCTGGGATGTCGTAAATAATCTTTTGTCTGCGGCAGCTTTTATCGCTTTATTTGCAGGGTTTGGCGTATCGATGCCCTTATGGCTTGCCTTGGCTGTATTGGTTGTTACTCAAATGATGGTTAGCATTTACGGGCATCATTTGATCCAAGACACATCTAAATATACTGGGATTCTTTTAGGGCTATTCTTTCTTGTCATTGGCGTAATTGCCATACATGAGACAAGGGGCGTTCCCCTCGCCGTCAAGGTGACTTCGGTAAAGGACATCTTTCTGGCTTTGGTGCTTCTTATTGCCTATGTCGCAACAGGATGGGCTACTTATACGGCTGACTATACGCGATATCTGCCCAAAGACACGCCGAGCAGCACCGTTTTCTTTGATGTCTTTGCCGCTTTGTTCTTGTCATTTTTTGTTCTGGCGTTCTTTGGCTATATGACGGCGTCCGCTGTTACGGAGCAAACGCCTGAAGGTGTTATGAAAGCATTACAAGGGCTGACTGGCAATTTTGCACCGTTAGTGCTTTTTCTTGTCGCGTTTGGCGCTATCCCCGTTAATGCCGTCAACGACAATTCTGCAGCTTATTGCCTGATATCATCTGGATTTAAATTCACACGGCCAACATCCGCGATTTTTGGCGCACTGTTGGGCTATATCGTTTGTCTGTTTGCCTCGAGTTCGTTTGTCGATGTTTTTGAGAACTTCCTGTTTTTCTTCGCCCATTGGATTGCGCCGTGGGCTGCCATTCTGTTGGTGCACTGGTTTACCCTCGGTAAAAAAGAACGAAGGGCACCTTCCGGCATTACGCTGGGATGCGTCATTCTTGTTGTTGTTTCGGCGGCCTCTATCTGGCTGTTTTCGGCTAATTCGCTATACACAGGCCTTCTGTCCGATTGGGTCGGTGGTGTTGATATTGGCCCCTATATCGGATTTGTCGTGGCCGGGTTGGTCTATTACGTCTCGTTGCGTGTGCATCCTCCGCAATGCAGGGATGGAAAGATATCCAAACGCGCCGCCGAGCTTCTCAGCCTGCGCCGCGCCGCAAGCAACTGATTGTTAAGAATTGAGGGATAATCCCTTGACTTGCCCGCTCAACAGAGACACTTTGCTCGGGCTGCATATGAGAACGATTCTTAATTAGACAGTACAAGGATTCAAGCGCGTTCGATGCCGGAAAATGAACCTATATGCCTCGATGTAGGCGCTGCGACCTTTGTTCCCGTAAATAGACTTGGACGTCTTGTGGCTGTCTTTGGCCCCGGCATTGTTGTGATGTTGGCCGACACCGATGTGGGCAGCGTCATCACGGCAGGACAAAGCGGGGCGCAATGGGGCTACCGGTTGCTGTTGCTGCAGTTTTTGTTAATGCCGGTTCTTTATATCGTGCAGGAACTGACGGTGCGTTTAGGCATTTTCACGGGGCGCGGCCACGGCGAACTTATCTGCGAACAATTTGGTAAGTTCTGGGCGTGGGTATCCGTCAGCGGGCTCGGCATTGCTACCCTCGGTGCCTTACTAACTGAATTTGCGGGCGTAGCGGGCGTGGGAGAGATGTATGGCGTGCCACGCGGCGTCAGTTTGGTTGTGGCTGTGGCGGCCTTACTAGGGGTCGTGATAACGGGCTCCTATCGCCGCGTTGAGAGAGCAGCGATAGCCGTCGGCTTGTTCGAAGTCGCCTTCGTCATTGTTGCCTGCGCCGCGCATCCGTCGCCCGTGACGATGGCGCGCGAAGCCGTGAAGATTCCCTATGCAGACACCGATTATCTTTATTTGGTCGCGGCCAATATCGGCGCGGTAATCATGCCGTGGATGATTTTTTATCAGCAGTCGGCCGTAGCAGATAAAAAATTGTCGCCGATGCATTTTTCCGCAGCGCGGTGGGATACAGCCACAGGCGCGGTCTTAACGCAGGTAATTATGGCCGCTGTGCTGATCGCCTGCGCGGCGACCATCGGGACGAAAGATCCGAACGCCTCACTGTCCTCGGTTGGCGAGATGAGTCAGGCCCTGACCCCCTTCCTTGGTCAATCCATGGGACGGATGATGTTTGGGCTGGGCGTTTTGGGCGCAGGAATGGTAGCCGCTATCGTCGCCTCTTTAGCTTTGGCCTGGGGCGTGGGCGAGGTCACGGGCTATCATCATTCGCTGGAGCTGCATCCTTTGCGCGCGCGCTGGTTCTATGGCGTTTATGCCTTGTGCGTCATCGCGGGAGCCGCGCTGGTTTGGGCGTGGCCAAATTTAGTATCACTGAATGTGGGTGTACAGGTCGTCAACGCACTGCTGCTGCCGCTGGTGTTGGGTTTTCTCATTGCACTGGCCATCCGCGCCTTGCCGGAACGGCATCGATTGAAGGGCTGGTATAAATGGGTGGTGATTACCGTTGCCACGCTGACCACAGGCCTCGGTCTGTTCGGCGGCTTGCAGGGAATGAAATTGTTTGGAGGATAAAGCCCACTCCGATACAATATGTCCACCGTCATGAAGATAACTTTTACCATAGATCTTGAAGATCCCTCCGAACGCTATGCGCCGGACGGACGTTACGTGGCGATGACGCGGCGCATCCTGGATTTGTGCGAGACGATGGATCGCAAGGCAACCTTCTTCACCATTGGCCGCGTTGCAGAGGCCGCGCCGCAACTGGTGCGCGACATCGCCGCTAAAGGGCATGAGATCGCCTATCATTCCCATAATCATGTCTCGTTAACACAAGAAGAACCTGCGCGTTTCCGTTTGCAGAGCCGCGAAGACAAAGACCGGCTGGAACAACTGTCGGGAAAAAAAGTTATCGGCTTTCGCGCACCACGTTTTTCGTTGACCCCACAAAGCTTGTGGACGCTGGATGTTTTAGCGGAACTCGGTTTTCGTTATTCGTCGAGCGTCATGCCAACCGAGGTTTCGTTGTTTGGTTTTCCCGAAGTGCCAACGGTTCCCTTTGCATGGCCGAACGGAATAATCGAATTTCCCTTGCCCGTAGCGAAGATCGGCAAATACCGTATGCCCTATCTGGGCGGCATTTATCTCTACTCGATGCCGTTCTTTGCCGCGCGTCGATTTATGGCGGCGGCCGATCCCAAAGAAGTTCTGTGGACCTATACCCATCCCTATGATTTCGACTCAACCGAATGTTTTACGCGTATGTCCCACACGCCATTGTGGATCAGCCTGACTTTGTGGCTCGCGCGGCGCGGTGCTGCAAAAAAAATTCGCCGCGTGTTGGAATGTGGTTCGGGACCGCCCTTATGCGAGCGTTTAACCAACACGTTGTAAAACCCTGCAAAACGCTTCGAAATTCATCGTAAATTCGTTGCAACGCACTCTTTTTCTTCACTCTTTTTCACACAAATTTACGCAAATTAACCTTACCGGTTAGTCAAATTTTAAAAGTTTGGGTGTATTCTCTGCCTTGTATTCCGAATTTGTTTTCATTTTGTAAGGGAGCCTATTATGAGCACGAAGAACCCCGACTTTTCCACCTCCGGCGATCAAATAAGGATCGTCCGCATCTCGCGCGAAAAGGAACTTGCCCGACTGCCGTTGCCGGAAACGCAACGCTGGGTCGTGCGCCGCAAAGCGCAGGTCGTCGCGGCGGTACGCAACGGTTTGCTGACTTTCAACGAAGCCTGCGAACGCTATCGCCTCTCGGAGGAAGAATTCCATTCATGGATTAACCTGCTGGATCACCACGGCGTGCGCGGATTGCGCGCCACGCGGATGCAGGAATATCGCCCGCCGGATGAACGCCATCCCTCGGAAGCTGTCGCGGAGTAGAGAAGACCTGGGTTGTTGGGGTTGGGCATGGGGCTTGGGAAGATCGCATCTTCCCGGGCCCCTGCTTTATTTGGCCCCATAGCCTGCCTGTTAAATCCTCACCACATGCACATCCGTGACGGGCTTTTTGCCGTGGGTTTCGTTGATGTGTTTGCGTACCACCAGCGCAACGGCATGGCGAACAGCGGCATCGTCAATGCGGGAAGATTTAGCCATCCCTTCGACGGCGTCGTGAGCAATCGCGGACAAATCTTCTTGCAGCGCGGTTGACGCCGCGCCTTCGACAAGCCCCATCAGCGAGACTTGCGGTTCGCCGACAACTTTGCCTCTGGCATCCATCACCAGTGTGACAACCGCTGCGCCGTTATAGCCCATCTTCTTGCGGTCTTTGGCAACGCTGTTATCAAGGCGGCGCAGAACTTTGCCGTCCAGACCCCAACGGCCATTCGTGACTTCGGCGACGACTTCATGCACGCCCGGGCCAAGCCGGATGATCTGGCCATTGGCGGGGATCAGCACATGCTTGACCTGGCATTCTTTGGCAATGCGTTCATGTTCGGTCTGATGCCGCGTTTCACCATGCACGGGCAGAACCAAATGTGGGCGCGTCCATTGATAAAGCCGCGTCATTTCCTCTTGCGCCGCGTGGCCTGACACATGCACGGGTGCATCATGGCTGGTGATGAGGTGCAACCCTTTGGCGAT
>Ga0181516_10002677_pt1 | contig 12425 bp, 9 predicted proteins | sample PEATcosm2014_Bin_25_FD_121104 | JGI IMG/M metagenome (GOLD analysis project Ga0181516, IMG submission 121104) | Peatland microbial communities from MTU Mesocosm Facility, Houghton, MI, USA - PEATcosm2014_Bin01_10_metaG | ecosystem: Environmental > Terrestrial > Soil > Wetlands > Peat | place...
GTCACCCGGCTGAATCTGACCCCGGATGGGAGCCGGCTCGATAGCCTGTCGGTCGCAACTCCATCGGGCACCCACACGGTCAAGGCCGCGCGCGTCGTGCTGGCCATGGGCGGAGTAGAGACGACCCGCCTTCTTTTAGCGGCGCAGCAAACCTGGCCACAACACTTTGGCGGCGAAGACGGTCCCCTGGGCCGCTTCTACATGGGGCACCTGTCCGGCAAGATCGCCAACATCCTGTTTGATAAACCCGAGGACATTCACGACCTGGATTTCACGCTCGATGGCAGCGGCGCCTATTATCGGCGGCGGTTCATGCTTACGCCCCAAACCCAGTTGCAGAACCAGGTGCTCAACACGGCCTTCTGGCCCGATAACCCCCCGTTTTACGATCCTGGCCATGGCAGCGGCGTGCTCTCTTCAGTCTTCCTTGCCCTGGCCTTTCCGCCCACCGGAAGAAGACTGCTCTCCGAGCCCATTCGCCTGGCGCATACCGGACCGAGGCCGTACCGGATCATGCCGCACCTTAAGAACGCGATCCTTGGCGTTCCGCGAGGCGCTGCGGACATCTACAAGATCCTGCGTGACCGATTCCTCAAAAAGCCGAGGAAGCCGGGATTTCTGGTGCACAACCGCGGCGGAAGGTATGCTTTGCATTTTCACGCCGAACAGATTCCCAACCCCGAAAGCCGCATCAGGCTGAGCAGCCAAACAGATTCCTTCGGAGTTCCACGCGCGTGGATCGACTTCCGCTATGCGGACCAGGACGTGGAGAGCGTGATTACTTCTCATCGATTGCTGGATTTCGCTCTGCAGGCCAACCGGATCGGCAGGCTGCAGTACATGTATGCTCCTGAGCAATTGCGAGAGAAGATTTATGCGCAGGCGGCGGACGGACTTCATCAGATAGGAACCACACGGATGGGCATGGATGCGAAAACCAGTGGTCGATCCAGACCTGCGGGTGCATGGAATCGAGAACCTGTTTCTTGCCTCATCCAGTGTCTTTCCAACCTCGGGACAGGCAAACTCGACCTACCTCGCGGTTGCGTTCGCTCTCCGGCTCGCAAATTATCTGACCGGATCGGCGGTTGGCGAGAATCGAAGCGCGGCCACCGCCGGCGTGCCGGAACTGATCGAGGCGTCTGACATGCTAGGGGCGCGATTCAGATCCTAGCTTTCCGAGAACATACGTGGGACGGCGCCCGCGCATAGATAGATGAACGTTGTTGAAACGGTCGCTGCGGATCGGGCACCCGCCCGGTTGTGGAGAATTTCATGAATACTTTGATGCTTAAGCTTCGTGCGCAAGGACGCAAGCTCGGACTGCACCATTACGTATATCGGATCCGTGTCGCGCTGGGACAAATGAGTCACTATGAAGAGGATTTCAATCGTGCCCTTCAACAGGGTGTTCGCCAAGGCGACGTAGTTTGGGATGTGGGCGCAAACGTGGGCGTCTATACGGCTCAGTTTTGCAGCTGGGTGGGCTCCACAGGTCATGTCGTTGCATTCGAACCCAATCCCAATCCGCTGGCCGAGATTCGGCGGCGCTTGCCGGATTGCACCTGGCTCACTCTGATGGACGTGGCGCTTGGAGCAAAAGAAGGCACGGCTTCTTTTGTAGCTGACGCGTCGTATTCGCCTCGTTCGCACGTTCAGTTCGGGGGCGGCTCAGAATTTTCGAGTGCGAGTGTAATTCCAGTGAAGGTGTCCACCGGCGATGCAGTCTGTGAGAGCATGGGCCGTGTGCCCAACGTGATCAAAATCGACGTGGAAGGATTTGAAGACGATGTACTGCTGGGGCTTAAGAACACTCTTTCCTCGCCGTGCCTCCGAGCCGTGTTCGTCGAAGTTCACTTTCAGGCTCTTGAGGATCGAGGACGCTTAACCGCTCCTATTGAGATTGCGAAACTCTTCAAAGCGAGTGGATTCAAGATAAAATGGGTGGACTCGAACCACTTGCAAGCTGAGCGACCCTGATAGAGAGTGGCTGATCGCCGTCCCGCTCAATGGCCCCGCGCAGCAAATCCAGTTTCAGGCTTAGCGTTTTTCATCCGGGTGCCCGGCGTGCCGGGTTTGATTCTTCGATTGCCGGATTCTGCTCTCCCGCCGCAGCGCTGAATGCCATTGGCTTCCGAGCGCTGCTCAGCGAAACCTGAATTATGCAGAGTTTGAGCACACGGCGACTCTGTGCATTATTCAGGTGTTGATTAACCGTAGAAATGTTGTGCGCACGAGCATTAGTCTCCCTCCGCAGGCTCTGCATCGAAAAATTGCCTGCTCTGGCGCAGAACCCAGGGCATTCCCCTTCCATACATAACGTGTCGCACCGTGCCGGTAAAATGCCGCGCGGCAATAGTCTTGTAATCCACGTCCGTTTCCCAATAAAACTGTCTCCGTGCGCTGATCACGTACCGGTCTTCGGGCAGGGCCTGCGCGTTTGCCCTCCTCATCAGAATGCTCATCACAGTCTGCTCAGTAAACCAGGAATCGGCGGGCGGACGCCATTCCGCAAGGAGTTGCGCAGCTAGATCGATCGAGAGCGCGCCTTTTGGAATAAACAGGCATCCGGCGTTGAACCTGGGGATGTATTCCAAACCCAGGGACTTGGATCTCTCTACGATTCGCGGGTCGCGGGTCCCGTCTAGCTCCTCCATAAAGTAGCATGGAACATTTTTGTCCACGCAGGTTAACAAATCCACGGGCGGATTGAGCGCAAGCACGTCGCTGTCGGAATACAGCACGGCCCCCTGGTCAGATAACGCAAGCATGAGACCAAGCTTTCTGCCCATTGGGTGTTGGTGAAGGAACGTTGCGAGGGATGCCTGCCTTTCGCACACATAGGGATAAACCGACTGAACCGCATAGAGGGTGATGCCTGGGAACAGCCTCTGCGCGGCCTGTTCTTCCGCGGCCGGGATCTCGCCATCGACCGCAATCTGCAATTCAAAGCCGTGCGGCCGAAGATACCGGTACCAGCTCCATGCAGCCCACATCGCATCGTTCAGCGCCGATGCGGTCGTGAGCACCACGAATCGCGCCCGCCCTTTCACGACACCGAGCGGCGGCAATAAATTAAAACGGGAACGAATGGGATAAGGGCGCTTGCGCTCCCACCACCAAATCGGCCTAGTGAGCAACTTTCTCAGCATCGCGCCTCATGGTATCAGGAGTTCTCTCATTTCATTGTCCGGTGAGATGGACGGCGGGGTTGCACTGGAAACATCTCGCCGTCCTTGTACGGCGGATCTCCAGTTGGTGTAAGTGGGAATCCCCATTTTGGCGGCCCAGTCGCAGCCAGTTTACACCCCGTCGCCTCGCGGCGGAGCAATGCAGCTCGTGAAGGCAGCCAGAGATCGGCCCGGCGCTCTTTCATCGAGCCAACCGGACAAAAGGTCTGGTATTCAAGCGTTTTTGTTGACACCTCTCCGGGCCTCCTTACTATATTTCCTCGATTTCCTTGACCACATTCTCAGCCCGCCGCAGGGCAAGTTGCAACGTAGTATCATCAACCCAACCGTCGCCCGCCACTTTCAACTACGCGTGGGACATGCTCATTTGCATTGCTCACCATTTGGGTGATACCTGAGAATCGGTTCGCGAAGCTCGCAACTTCGCGTCCCTACTGCTGTAAAACAGGATTCTCAGGGGTTTCCAAATGGCCCTGTGCATTATTCAGGTGAAATGGAACCCGATGGAAGCGATTGAACTTGGCAATACAGGCCTGCGTGCCCCGCAAATCGGATTCGGGTGTTCGGCGGTGCTCGGCCGCTCCGGGAAAAACGAATCGTTGCGAGCCATGGCCGTGGCGTGGGATGAGGGCGTGAGATTCTTCGACACTGCGCGCGCCTACGGGTACGGCGAGTCGGAAGCTCTGCTGGGCGAATTCCTGCGCGGCCGGCGGCACCAGGCAGTGATCTCCACCAAATTCGGGATCCTCGCGGCGCGTCCAACGTGGTGGAAGCAGGTGGCCAAAGCGGCGGCGCGGAAGGTGCTGGCCACGGATCCCTCCACGCATGCGCTGCTGCAGAAACGGGCAGCGAGCCAATTCAGCCATGGTCAGTTCACCGTAGCGGTGTTACAGCAGAGCATTGAAGAGAGCCTGCGCAAACTCGGAACTGAATATGCGGATGTGCTGTTCCTTCATGCCCCGCCCGCCAGTGTGCTCGAGCAGGACGATCTTCTGGAAGCATTGGGCCGGCTGGTGGAAACCGGCAAGGTGCGGATCGCCGGGATATCTGCCGATCCCAGCGTGGTGGAGCTTGCCCTGCGGCGGCGAGCTGCGCCCTTGCGGGCCATGCAGTTTCCCTGCAACATTTTTGAGATCTCCGCGGCCTTGGGGCTGGTGAAACTGAGCACCGGCGGCGAGCTGCTGGTCGCCAACCAGCCGTTCGGAGGCAGGGCCAGGGTAAAGCAATGCGGGGGCATGCTCGAGAGCCTGGCTGCCAGCGGCGAGCTCGATGCCGGGATACGCGAGAAGCTTGTCACAGTGGACGACGCCCTGCTCGCCGATGTCATGCTGAATACGATTCTGCGCGATACCGGAATTCACATGGCAATTCCCGCCATGATGCGTGCCGAACACATCCGGACCAATGTGCGGGCCATCTCCGAATCGCGTTTTGAAAGCTGGGAAATTGCCGAGATTCGCCGTGTGCTCCAGCTTCGTGCAAGTGCAGCCGCGGTCGCCAACCAAGCCGTGGCTTAATTAAAATGGCAGAGGAAAGCGACCAAGAGGGAGCGATGGAAGGCCAACAAACCCGTCGGGAGCGCGCGACCCACAATATCGCGTCGGACCCCGATGACAATCCATACTGCCGGTCATCGTTCACCGGGAGCCACAGGTTGGCCAGGCTGGCGTGGCAAATTGTGTTTGTCCTGCTCTATCGCACATCGCCAAGGCCTGTGTTCGCATGGCGGGCGTTCCTGTTGCGCCTGTTCGGCGCCAAGATAGGCCCGGATTGCCACTTATATCCCAGTGGAAGAGTATGGGCGCCCTGGAATCTGACCTGCGAAGACTGCTGCACGCTGGCCGATCGTGCTGAGATTTACAATCCTTCCCCGATCTATTTAGAGTCGCACTGCATCGTCTCGCAGGATGCCTACATCTGCGGGGCGACCCACGATTACAACCATCCTGACTTTCCCATGATCTCGTACAGCATGCGACTGGGCGCATATTCATGGATCTGCGCGCGGGCATCGGTGTCGCCAGGCGTGAACGTGGGGGAGGGAGCGGTTCTGGGACTGGGATCGGTGGCCAACCGCGATCTGGATCCGTGGACGGTGTACAGCGGAGTGCCGGCGGTCGGGATAAAAACACGCGAAAGGGACGTCCGCGTCGGCGAGAAATAAGGCAGATCTACCGGCCACCTGCGCAGCGGGATTTCAGCTCTGTCAATTCGCGAAAGCGCGAAAACGCGCACGTTTTGCTGAGTCATCTGACAGATTCGACGCTGGTTCTCCCGTCATTCCGCAGGCGACGAGGCGTCTTTCCGTTCCAGATCAGACGCCATGCCAACGACAGCTTTGCGTAATCCCGCTCATGGCAGGAGCGGCAACGCACGGGTATTTGCAGGGACAGCAGCCGCGGAAGATCGAACGAATGAAAGTGGGAAAGCCGCACTTTACTGGAATGACAGAAGATGCATCTCACTCTAGAATCCTCCGTTTGCAAAGAGAAGGGGAAAATAAGCAAACCAGCGCAGGCTTCCGGGTGTTCACTCCCAAAGCAACCGTAGCAGTCGAGTTCAAGAAAAAGCTGATCAAAACAGAACAGTCATAGGTACTTGGGAATTTCATGAGCAGTATGCGAGCCGGCTTTCGCACGGTTCCGATGCCTGTTTGGATTGCGAAAGGAAGGGAATGGCTGCCTGAGCCTGTCAAATTCCCGCGAAAGATCGAATAGTTCGGAGGGGGAAATTTTTCGGTGGCTGGAAAACGAAGACGGCATGAAGACGGGCACTGCTTCCACGAAGGACAGTATCTGGGCGGTTAACACGGAAATGGAGCATCACGAGGACAATGGAAGAGACTGATGTGGATTCGGGCTGCTGGCGAGCGCAATCTGCGAAAATCAACAAGGCAATCGAATTGAGGGAAACGATGAACAGGAACAAGCCATGGTTTGCGGCGGCTTTCATACCATGCGTGTTCGGAATGGCGCTGCTGACGTATTCCGGTACCTTTCAACTGGCGGCAGAGCAGCCCGATGCGCCGAATAGCAGCGCACAGGTGAGCAGTCCAGTCGCGTCCAGTCCCTGCGAGCCTTCAAAATTGGGCTCTCCATATATCCCTGTCGATAGCTGGGTGTACCCGGCCATGCTGCGTCTGTATTCACTGGGATATGTCGATGACGTGTATATCGGGCTGCGGCCGTGGACCCGCGCCAGCATGATGCACATGCTCGAAGATGCCGGGAACCTGATCGAGGATGCCGAAGGAGAAGGCGATCCCGCCGCCCGCGAGGCGAGCGCGATCTACGACGCGCTCAACCACGAGCTGCATGACGACATGGAAGGGCCCTGCGGGCCGCACCAGGGTGGCACGCGCATGGAGTCGGTGTACAGCGTGATGCGCGGCATCAGCGGCACGCCGCTCGATGACAGCTACCATCTCGGGCAAACCATCGTGAACGACTACGGCCGCCCCTATGAGAATGGCTTCAATAATTACTCCGGCGTCAGCGGCTACGCCACCGCGGGACGATTCGCGGTCTATCTGCGCGCGGAATTCCAGGGCGCGCCGTCGGCTACGGGCTACTCGGCATCGCTGGCGCAGTCCCTGGCCTATGTCGACAGTACGCTCTACTTCATTCCGTCGAACACGGCGCCTTACGCCAACACCACCGCGGTGTACAACCAGACCACCATTCCCCAGGGACCCATCGCTAACGCAACCCAGGGACGTTTTCTGGAGGCCTATCTCTCCTATCAGTTTCTGGATCACGTGATCTCCTTTGGGAAACAGGACCAGTGGCTGGGACCAGCCCAGGGCGCCAGCATGGCGTATTCCAACAACGCGCAAAATTTTTACGCATTTGAGATCAACCGCATCGAGCCTCTGCATGTTCCCGGGCTCTCGCTGCTCACGGGGCCGTTCCGCTATGAGTTTCTGGTGGGCGCGCTGCGCGGCCACACGGAAATGCCGAATACGGGATACGAAGCCAACCCTTCACCCAATGTGTTCAATGTCGTCAATCCCGGCGACCCCTGGGTGCACGTGGAGAAGGTCAGCTTTAAACCGTATAGGGATCTGGAATTCGGTTTTGAACGCACCGCCATGTTCGGCGGCGAAGGCCACGAAGGTGTGAGCCTGCACTCATTTCTGCGCAGCTTTTTCTCGCTCACCGCTGGAAATAGCTCCAATAAGAACGGCAACGCGGATCCCGGCGCGCGTTTTGGAGCTTTCGACTTTTCCTGGCGGCTGCCTTTTGTGCGCAACTGGTTTACGCTCTATAGCGACTCGGAAGTGCATGACGATCTTTCTCCGATCGACGCTCCACGCCGCGCCTCTGTGCGCCCGGGAATTTATCTCTCGCATGTTCCCGGCATCCCCAAACTCGACCTGCGAGTGGAAGGAGCTTCCACCAATCCTCCGATCAACACCAGCTCCGGCGGTCATTTTATGTATTACGAATCGATTGAGAAGCAGGGCTATACCAACCAGGGTCAGATCTTCGGCGACTGGATTGGGCGCGAGGATGCGGGCGGTCAGGCCTGGATCACCTGGCACCTGAGCGGCAATGAGTGGCTGCGGGTGAGCGCGCGGAACCAGAAAGCGGTCAGGAACTTTATCCCCGGCGGCACGACCTTGAACGACATCAGCTTTCAGGCCGTGAAGCGGATTGGCAAGGACTTCGAGATCAACGGCAACTTCGCGGTGGAGCACTACAAGGCGCCGATCTACCTAACGAACGAACAGACCGTGACCACCACCAACATTCAACTTACGTGGTATCCGCAGCGCAAGGTCAGTTTTTAGGCACGATTTTGGTGGCGTAGGCCGGGGTGGGGAAGTGCAGGACCTTGAGCAGTTGGCCCTTGTGATCGAAGGTCAATATCCATTGCATCGGCTGGCGTGGTTCCGCAACGTTGACGAAGCGGACCGTCGCCTCGCCGTCGACCCCGACTTCTAACGTGGGAGGGAACGACAAAGCGAGATTTGGCCGGGGCGATGGACCGGGCGAGGCGGAAACCTCAAGACGCGGCTCGGTCAGCGCGGCATAGCACAGGCCGGTAGCAAGCCAATCGGCAGGCTGGTTGCCTGGCTCCTGCGCGCGAATGCGGTTGAACGCCGCCGTGGCCAGTGCGTTGACCGGGGCGGGCGAGAAAAGAGAAAAGCCGCGCCGCTGGACGGGAATGACACGGACACGGCCTTTGCCGGCGCGTGGAATCGCGGCGGAAAAAAGACTCATATCGCCGGCGCCGCTATCTCCCGTGAAGAGCAGCAACAAGTGGCCCGGAAGGGCCTGGCACTCCAACTGCCGGTAGCTCCATTTTTCCTTGTCGTATTCGATGCCGGCAAACGCGGCAGCATCCCGGATCGCGGGCTGCGTCTTCGCGGCCAGATCGCGATCGCTTTGGCTCATCTGCTCTTGAGAACGATACGCAATGAAATGCTCAATCGCACCGGGCGAGGCGGTATTCGAAAACGGCACGACGGCCTTCGGCGGCGGTACGGGCCGCGCATGGTAAGGCATGGTGGAGGATTCTGACGGAACGGGCTTTACCGGATAGGGCGGAGCGGTTGGCCCCTGGTCGGTCTGCGCCGCACAAAGAGAGCCAGGAATTGCCGTTGCCGCGAATACCAAAGCAAGGTTGAAGAGCCTCATGCGATCCATACATTCGCTAGACTAACACTTCGCGCACAAAGACCCGAGAGCTGAACCGCCGGGACACGCATGTGCCGCCGGACTATTTAGAACGGTCCCAATTCCCGCCTGCGTCCCACGCGCCATTACTCTCTGTTCTTGAGAAGAAACGGGCGCGTGAAATCGTAGCTGGCGCCGAGCGTGAACCCCTGAGGCTTGAGGACGCCGTTTCCCGAATAAACCTTCAATCCCGCCAAACTCTGCCATATCTCGTAGTCGTAGTTGGCGCGTATCCAGAGATCCTGTTTGATCCGGAACTCGAATCCGCCGGCCGGAGCGGTGAAGGTTCGCGTATCGTGCGCGTACGTGGGGCTTAACCGAATGAAGTCGACGCTGCCGTCGCCTATCATGCATTTGACGTAGGGACGGACCTTATGCAGGCGGTTCCAAACGTAAATAAGTCCCATGGAGGCCGTATCGTAGCGCACGTTCGGCTGCGATGAGGATGCACCGAGGCTGATGTCCCGGAGCTCTCCCTCCGCGCCCAGATGCCCGTGCAAAAAGGAGGGCAGCTTTCCGGGGTAGATGTCGAACCAGCCCGCAAATCCGTACATGCGCCCATGGCCCATGTCGACGGCGTAGTTTACGGGCCCGGCGCCAACTGTAAACGGCCATCCGTTCTTCCGTACATAATCCGGAACGACCTGGGAAAATGCGGAAACCGTGACAGACAAAATGCTCACTGCTAGAACGGGGAACGCTACCAGCTTGAAACGCATTCTGTATCTCCTTCACACTCGCATGCTCTAACCCGGCAGGAAGATCGCCGCCAGAGCAAAAGTGAAAAACCAAGTGCACAAGACAAGAGCAGGGATTCCTGCGCGGGATCTAGCTTTCAAATCCGTAAGACGCACTGCGCGAACCGAGGTGATTCAGAAAAACGAGACACCCGCGCTTTCAAGGCGGTTTTTGATCCTGCACCCGAGCCGCGGCCCGATCTCTTCCGGAGGCAGCTGAGTGCTAATTTCACTGCGGCTTAGTCTACATCATAAAGGCCGATAAATGAAGCAAGCACTAAACTTCCCGGATGACGGAGGCGCCACACCGGGAAGCCTCAGACACAAAGCAATATCCAGCGCAACACCTGATGATTCAGAAAAATGCACCGATGATGAGACCCAGTGGTTCAATCATCATCACGCGATCCGCCTGTTTCAAGCCGATTACGAGTATGTGCACGCCGATTTGGCCTGGTGCGCAATTGCGGGCGCGCCAACATCGACGCGGCGCGCGTCGGCGCAGGCATCGTGATTCACGCGAGTTCAATCGCCGCCGCTGCGCACTTTAAATAAGAATGAATTCTTTCCGTACGAGAGCGGGAAAGGCGCCAGCCAGAAACGCGCTCTGCATCCCCGAATGACGCACACGAACGCGCGCGTCCGATCAACCGCTGCGGCACGAAACGCGCTCGAGCCGCACAACCATCGAGCGCGCAGCCGCGTCTCAGCAGTCAGGGGGCTGTGAATTTACGGTGAGGCCGGTATGAAGAAGGGGTTCAAGCTACATTACCAAAGTAATCATTGATGGTAATTCAGCGGCGAGCTGCCCTTTACCTAATCGGTCAACTTATTGAGAAAAACGTGCCTTAGGCGCTCATCCTGTGTTACGTTTATTTGTGCTGTAGGAATGCCGCAGCGCATCGTCACTGATGCCAGTCCGGCTGCGTTCGAGGCCCGGAAGGGTGCTCACAAAAAGTTTTTTCATTGGGATACATAAGCCAAACTGCGGAGGATAAACGCATGCAAACTCGTGTTTTGAAATCTGTGGGCCGGATTCTAGCGTTGATAACTGTGGCTTCTTTACCGGTAGCCATGGCGGCTCAGACGGCACCATCAGCGAAGGGGAAGGGTGCTTCCGACAACAGTGGACTATCAAGGTGGGATATTTTCATGGGCTACAGCTATCTGTCGCCCAAAGCAACAGTCGTGACGACCAATCCGAACAATCAGCCGGTGACGGCCTCATTCGACGCCGTCAACATAGGCGGTCTCTTCAGCGGCGCGTATTACTTCAACAAATACGTGGGCGCCCAGGTCGAGCTTGGCGAGCATCAGTGGGGCATTCAGTGCTGCAACACCAACGTCGGCACGCGTGGCGACGATGATGGATTCATTACGCTCGGTGGTGGCTTGATCGCTCGCTATCCTGCTGACAACTTCACCGCCTTCGCCCATGGGCTGGTGAATGCGGACTACATCGGCGGCCCGTATTTTGAGCCCTTCAAGTGGGGCCCCGGTTTCACCGTCGGCGGCGGCATGGATTATGAGACGCCGTGGTTCAATCATCATCTTGCGATCCGCCTGTTTCAGGCTGACTATGAGTACATGCACGCCGATTGGGGCGTAGAGCCCTACGGCGGCCGCGCCAACATCAACGCGGCGCGTCTGAGCGCGGGCATTGTGCTTCACGAGGGCTCGATCGCTCCTCCTCCTCCGATCACGCTGGCTTGCTCCGTGACTCCTGAAGCGATCTTCCCGGGCGACCCGGTCACGATAGTTGCGTCGGCGGGCGGTCTGGATCCGAAGGATCACGTGATCTACAGCTGGTCGGGCACGGGAGTGACCGGCATGGACGCGTCGCCCAAGGTTGATACCAGCGCTCTGGCGGCGGGCCAGTACACAATAACGGGCACGGTGAAGGAAGGCAAGCCGGGCAAGGAAGGCATGAAGCCCTGGGAGACGGCGACCTGCACCGCAGGCCTTACAGTGAAGGCTTACGAGGCGCCGACGCTCAGCTGCTCGGTGAGCCCCAACACCATTGCGCCGGGAGGCACGGCAACCGTGACCTCAGTCGGCGTGAGCCCGCAGAATCTGCCGTTGACCTACAGCTACACGGCCACGGCAGGCACGGTATCGGGAAGCGGAACGACGGCGGAGTATTCGTCGGCGGGCGCGCCAACCGGAGCCGTAGGCATTACCTGCAATGTGTCGGATAACAAGGGCCACTCGGCCAGCACAACGACGGGCCTGACCATCGTGGCTCCGATCATTCCGCCAGCACCAAAGACGCAGGCGCTCTGCACCATCGGCTTCTCGACGGACAAGAAGCGGCCGATGCGCGTCGACAACGAAGCCAAGGCTTGCCTGGACCAGGTAGCTCTGGACCTGAAGCAGCAGGCTGACGCCAAGGCGGTTCTGGTGGGCGAGCAGTCTACGGACGAAGCAGCCATCACGGCCAAGGAACAAGAGAGAGCGATGAAGCACAAGCACACCGTGGTGGACATGTTCGCAGCGCAACGCGCCGTGAACGCCAAGGACTACCTGGTGACGGAGCAGGGCATCGACGCTTCGCGCATCGGGGTGGCCACGGGAACGGCAGACGGCAAGACGGTCGAGAACTATCTGGTGCCTTCGGGCGCGACGTTCTCGAACGACGTGACGGGAACTACGCCGGTGGACGAGACTGCGGTAAAACCGCAGGAGCGCAAGCCGCTGGCGGAGAGGCACCCAATGAAGAAAAAGCCCGCGGCGAAGTAATTCGCGCGCGCTTCAACCAACCGATGGTTCTGCGAACTCTTCCCGGTCCAGGGAAGGGTTCGCGGGCCTCAGCCAAC
>Ga0181516_10002678_pt1 | contig 12424 bp, 8 predicted proteins | sample PEATcosm2014_Bin_25_FD_121104 | JGI IMG/M metagenome (GOLD analysis project Ga0181516, IMG submission 121104) | Peatland microbial communities from MTU Mesocosm Facility, Houghton, MI, USA - PEATcosm2014_Bin01_10_metaG | ecosystem: Environmental > Terrestrial > Soil > Wetlands > Peat | place...
ACTCAAGTGCAAGATCTAGGCGAGCCCAATATTCCGACCTACACGCCCGCTGAACTTCAGGGTAACTTCTCGCAGGCGAATAATGGACAGGCCGATCCGAACGTTGCGGCTTTCTTGCAGGCCAACCCCTACTTCCTCCCCAGCGGAGGCAATCCCACAAACGCAATCATCGATCCCGCCAAAATCAACAGCGTCGCACAGAATTACATTAAGGCAGGTTTGATTCCCACTTCCGCCAGCGGCCAGATCTCATCGCAGCAACCGCTGAACCTGAACGAAGATGAACTGACCACGAAGTTCGATTTCGATGTGAATCCCAAGAACAAACTGGCTCTAACCCTAGGATGGGATCGCGCCCATGAGGTGACCCCTTACGACTTCGCTACGGTGCCGGGCTTCCCTGACGTCTCCGACTTTCACGACTACGTGTTCAATCTCGCGCACACCTACCTGTTTTCGCCCAGCCTGCTCAATGAGGCCAAATTCACCATTGAACGTTCGACCACGAATGCATCGCGTCCCGAACGGCAATTGCCTACGCCGCAGCAGTTGGGCATCGGCATCACTCCTGACTTGCCCACAGGGCCGACGGATATCGCCTTCGACGACAATCTTTCCCTGGGATTCAGCGACGAGGGACCACAAAGATTCGATGACACAACCTATACGTTTTCCGATGCCTTCACCTGGAGCCGCGGCAAGCACAGCTGGAAAACGGGCGGAGGGATTTCGATCTACCAAAGCAACGCATTCTTCGCTCTTCAAGACGACGGTCGCTTTGTTTTTCTCAGCAACACGCAGGGAGGATCGGGTAATCCGCTGGCCGATTTCCTTCTGGGCTTGCCAGCATTCTATGAACAGAATGCTGCCGCCCCCTCCAATCTTCGCAGCAAGTTTTCCTTCGGATTTTTGCAGGACGATTGGCGTGTGCTGAAAACTCTGACGCTCAGTCTCGGCGTTCGATACGAATATTCCACCCCTAAACTGGATACGCAAGGTCGAACATTCTCCGTCATTCCCGGATTGCAATCGACAGTCTTTCCCCATGCGCCTCCGGGCATGGTCTTTCCTGGGGATCGCGGCGCTCCACGCGGCGTGAACTTTCCCGACAAGAACGATTGGGCCCCGCGAGTAGGCTTCGCCTGGGACATCGACGGCAAGGGCAAGATGAGTTTGCGCGGCGCTTTCGGAACCTTCTACGACATTCTTAAGGGCGAAGACAATTTGCAATTTGTAGGGCGCGCCCCGTTCTTTGCCAGCTCGGTCATCCAATTTCCGCCGCTGGCCGATCCGGCGACGACCAACTATCTTGCGGACCCGTTTGGATCGACTGGGACCATCAATCCTTTTCCCTCGACCACTCCGCCCTCGAATCTCAATTTTGCCGCGTATGGATATCTGCCCATTGGAGGCGGCTTCGCATTTACCGTGGATCCGCACTTGCGCACACCGTACTCTTATCAATACCATCTGACGTTTCAGAGGGAGCTTTGGCAGAACACGATTTTTCAGTCGAGCTACGTAGGCACCAGTTCGCACGGCCTGACCGCGTTGATCGATATCGATCCGTTTGTACTGGGCACGCCTAATCGTGTGCTCGATATTACGCCTCCCGGCAGTTCGTGCGGTGTGAATGAGGCTTACCCTTGCTACGGAATCGTCAACGAGTTTAAGAATGTCGCGAACGCCAGTTACAACAGTTTGCTGACTTCGTTGCAGAAGCAGTTTTCCAGCGCGAAATTTTTCGGCCAGTCTTACTTGACGTTTTCTTACACCTATTCTCACAACATCGACGACGCTTCGGGCTTTAACAATCGGAATTCGAGTGTCCCATCCTACGATCCCGGACTTTTTCGCGCCTCTGCCGACATGGATGTGCGACACAGCATTGCGTTCAGTGGCGGATGGGAGTTGCCTTTCAATCAGATTCTCGAGAATGCACCGGAACGTCTCACGCGAGGCTGGAGTGTCTTTCCAATCCTGACGTGGCGCACCGGGTTCCCGCTGGATGTTTTCGCATCGGTGCCGGCTGCGTTTGGTTACGCGGAGCCTGGACCATCGGGTGCGGGCGACGCGAGTTTAGTTCACGCCAATCTGACGGGCCCGATTCAGTTTCTGAATCCGTCAAAGATACAGTCGGTCAGCGGACAGACAGGCAATTACTGGTTTAATCCCGGCAGTTTTACTAATGCGCAGTGTCCTGATGTTGTTCCTACGACTTGCCAACCCAGCAGCACAGTCTTTCCGTCCGACTATCAGGTCGAAAGCAATCCCGCGCTGCGCACGTACGGAACTTTGCCCCGCAATTATTTCCGGGGGCCGGGCGAGACCAATCTGAACCTCGCATTCTCGAAAGTCACGCCCATTAACGAGCGTTTGAAATTGGAAGTCCGGGCGGACTTCTTCAACATCCTCAATCACACCGAGTTCAAGAATCCCGATGTCAGCATCACGGACCAGACTTTCGGTCGCATTCTAACGACCTATGATCCACGTATCATCCAGTTGGCGATGCGCTTAAGCTTCTAGGCAGGACGGCTATTTGCGTTTCGAGGACTTCTTGGCCGGCGCCTTTCTTGCCGGCTCTTTCTTCACGGGCTTGGCAGCCTTCTTTACAAGAGCCTTCTTTGCTGGAGCTTTTTGTGTTGCGGCTTTCTCAAAATGAGCAGGCTTCGCTTTCTCCTGCGGTTTCGCTTCTTTCGCGGCAGGCACGGTCTCAGCCCTTTTCTTCGCGGACGGGACGGGCACAGCCACCGTCGGACCAGGCGCAGCTACCGCCGCTTCCTCTTTGCCTTTTTTCTTCCCCGCTTTGCCGGGCGTAACAACTGGAGTGGTCACAGCCGCCGCCTTCGCTCCCCTGCCTCTGCGCGGCGGTGGCGGTGGCGGTGGCGGTGGGGGCGCCAACGGCTTCAGATACTTCATGATCTCGCTCTGCGAACGCAGCTTGCCGTCGAGCAGCAGCATAAACACGTCGTTCGCAATCTTCTTATACTCCGGCATCTGCGGCGTGATGAGCAGTTCTGTCATCTCTGGCAGCGGAAGCCGTTGTTGCACCTGCCGCCACTTGGTGAAGAAATTCGAAATGCGCTGTGTGACTGCCTGCTGCTTGGACGTGACGTCGAGGAACAAAATCAGATCCTGGCGCGCCTCAGAGAGCAGCTTCCAGGTTTTCGAGGGGGTCGCCGCTTCTTTCCCGGTCAACCGTTTCGCGAACTCTTTGGCGTCGTCTTCCAGATCCTTCCACGCGGTTACCAAATCCTTGCGTGGAATCGCCTTCTGGATATCCTTAATATCTTTGTCGCCTAATTTCGCGGTCAGAAAATAAATGACGGCTGCCGACGGGTCGGGGTTGTATCCAAGGTCGGTCATCTGCTGGCGCGTTTTAGCCATGTCGGTTAGACCGGCGGTGTCCATTTTCGCCGTGGTCCAATGCTCGTGCAGAATCTTGAGCCAACCTTCGTTTTCTAAGGCTTTCACTGCCTTGACCGGATCATCTTCGTAAGCCAGTTGCGAAATTTCGTATCCGATCGCTTTATGTGCGATGTGATCGATGTATTTGTTTTCTTTCGCCGACTCAAATCTGGATTGCGTCTTCTCTTCGATCGTCCACTGGAAGCGGGCCGCGAAACGCAACAGTCGAATCAATCGCGATGGATCTTCCACGAATGAATAGTTGTGCAGAATGCGCAGCGACTTGGTCTCGATATCGGCCGCGCCATTGAAGGGATCCATCATCAAGCCGCGCGATCCCGGATTCAGCGACAGCGCCATGGCATTCACCGTAAAGTCACGGCGACGCAAATCTTCCAACATGGTGGCTGGGGTCACGACGGGCGGCTTGCCAACTTTTTCATAGCGCTCGGTTCGCGCCATGCCCAACTCGGCGCGAACGCGGCCAGGCAATGTCAGGTGCAGGGTTTTCGTGTCCTCGTCGAGGCCGACGACTTCGACTCCGGAGCGCTCCAGATCCTTCTGCAGCTTGAATGGATTGCCCTGAACCGTAAAGTCGAGGTCGCGGATGGGGAAATTGCTGAGAATGTCGCGGACGGCGCCGCCACTCAGATAAACGTTCATGCCGGCGGCCCGTGCGATATCCTGCACCAGGGTCACGCCGCGCTGTTGATCCGGCGTCAGCCGGAGTTCCATGGTGTAGATGTAATCAGCCATTCTTGTCTGCTGATGCCTTTAATCGCTGGATTGCTGGCTCAAGCCGCAAAAGTTTTCCACAAGCGGCATCCACGATGCCAACCTGGCCGCGCTTTCGCAGCCTAAGTGCTTTGATTTGCGGGGGTTAAGTATTAGCGACACAAGACCGCAAACTACAAAATTTATCACACCGTTAACGTTTTGGCTACTACCAAGCCGGATTCTTCTGTTTTTTTCATAAAAGATGCGAGAATCGGTGGAATCGCTGTCCGCTGGTTCCCGCGGCTGGCATAACCACCATGCCCTCCACCCACAAGAAAGTCGTTGTCCGGAAACTCGACCGCGATACGGTCAACGGCTTCGTGTCGCCCTCCAACTTCATTCAGGAGGGGAAGCTGGAGTTGCTGAATACCGCAGGCAATGTCGTCGCGATGGAGCTGCGCGAAATCAAGGGAGTCTACTTCGTCCGCGAGTTTGGCGACCCGGAAACCCTGACCCGCAAGACCTTCACCACCCGGCCGCGGATGGAAGGACTCTGGGTGAGGCTACGCTTTAAAGACAGCGAAGTGCTCGAAGGCATGATGCCCAACGATCTCACCTTCATCCTGCCCGAGGGGTTTCTGGTCAATCCTCCCGACCTGCGCGGCAACACCCAGCGCATCTTCGTCCCCCGCACCGCGCTAGAGTCGCTGAAAATCCTCGCTGTAATCGGAGCCTCAAAGCGCAGCCCACGCGAGGCAGCAGCCGACCAGCGACAGGTTTCCATGTTTGAGCAGTAGGTAGCAGAAAACTAATGACCAGGGCGTCGATCGCCTTGTCTAATTCGCTTCAAATATCAAGAAGTAATCCATACCGTCGGCCTTGACGAAATCGTAACGCTCGATCATCTTATAGCCTGCTTCCTGTGCCTCTTCGACCAAAATTTTCTCCGCTAAGCCGTGGTCTTCCCCGTTGCCGTTGCGGTCGATGATTCCGACTCGAGCTTTGGGCGCAAGCGATCCGCGGAGGTGTTGTAGAAGCGCGACGGGCTGAGCAACTTCGTGGTAGGTCTTGAGCAGAAGCACGGCGTTGATCTTGCCGGCAGGCAACAATGCGTCGTCGCTCTTCCCGAGGATTGTATGAATATTGCTCAGCCCTTCTTTCGCGGTGCGCTTCTGGATGTACGTAATGGCTTCGGGATTAATATCGACGGCATAAACTTCGCCATGTTCTCCGACGCGCCGGGCCGCACGCATCGTGAACCAGCCCGATCCAGCGCCGATGTCGGCCACGACACTGCCAGACGAGATTTTCAAAATATCCATGACGCGGCTGATCTGCAGCCGATCTTCACGTCCCGGAGAATCGAAAATCGTCAGGTCGCCGGTGTAAGGTGTGCTGGTTTTACGTGCCGTTGCAGGAGATTGCGCGCTCGCGGAGGCCGTGGCCAAACCCATCAAAACAGCGAGGATCGCAAGAATTCGAAGGTTTTTCATACAGTGTTGGATGAATCGGACCCCTTAGGGATTGTAGATAGTCAAACATTCCTAATTCGCCCTACAGGAATAAAAACCGCCAAATCTCTAGATAATCAGATTTTTCCACAACGAACTTGGGTCGAGGTACATCCATATATGACCGTTTGTGGGCTCGTGGGTGAAACTTTCGAGGCGTAGGAGGCGGATGTGGCCGTTGAACTTCAAGCTGTCGAGCTTCGGGTCGGACAATCGAAACGGTTTACGGCTGAGCGATTTCGTGAGATTCGCGACACCAGCATGAGAATCACGGCGCCGCTCTCGGCGGAAGATCACATGCTTCAGTCCATGCCCGACGCCAGTCCCGCGAAGTGGCATCTGGCGCATACGACGTGGTTCTTCGAGACTTTTATTCTGGCCCAGCAGGTCGCCAACTACCGCCCTTTTGACGAGCGTTTCAGGACGCTTTTCAATTCTTACTACAAGCAGCTTGGCGATCACCCCTTCCGCGGAGCTCGCGGATTGTTGTCGCGGCCCAGCCTGCAAGAAGTTCACGCATATCGTGAGCATGTCGAGCAGGCCGTGCTCAAGCACTTTAGCGAATTCGACGAGCCGACGCTGGAGTTGATCGAGCTGGGATTGAATCACGAGCAGCAGCATCAGGAATTAATTCTTACCGATGTGAAGCACGGGCTGTGGTCAAGTCCGCTGAGGCCACCCGAATCCACGCAAAGTTCGTCGCCGCAGTCGACGACTCCGTTGAAGTGGATTCCGTTCGATGGCGGTATCCACAGCATCGGTCATTCCGGAGAAGATTTTGCCTTTGACAACGAGTCGCCGCGCCACGATGTTCTGCTGCAAGACTTTCAGGTTGCATCGCGTGCCGTGTCGAATGGCGAATACCTCGAATTCATGACCGATAACGGATACCATCGCCCGGAGCTCTGGCTCTCCGAAGGCTGGGACACCGCACTCGCCCAGGGCTGGAAGGCCCCGCTCTATTGGGAGCAGAACGGAAACGGCCAGTGGCGGCAATTCTTCGACGGTTCGATGCGAGAAATCGATCCGGCCCAGCCCGTCTCTCATGTAAGCTTCTTCGAAGCCGACGCGTTCGCGCGCTGGTCAGGCAAACGCCTTCCCACAGAACAAGAATGGGAAGCAGCAGCGACAAGTAGAGAGGTTCAGCGAGGCACGATGCTGGAAGACTGGAAGTTTGCACCCCAAGCTGCGCGGGGAGACGGATTACAGCAAATTCTCGGCGACGTCTGGGAGTGGACGGCCAGCCCATACGTTGGCTATCCCGGCTTCAAACCCGCGCCGGGCTTGGTCGGCGAGTACAACGGAAAATTTATGTGCAATCAAATGGTCCTGCGCGGAGGTTCCTGCGTCACACCCGCGAGCCACATTCGGGCAACTTATCGTAATTTCTTTCCGGCATCGGCTCGCTGGCAATTTTCCGGAATAAGGCTGGCTCAATCATGATGATGATCGCGCGCGAGCTTGTCTCCCTCCCCCTAATTGCCCAAGATGTCGAACAAGGTCTGCACAGCAAGCCGAAGTCGCTTCCCGCCAAGTTGTTTTACGACGCCGCCGGTTCGGCGCTGTTCGAAGAGATCACCGATTTACCTGAGTATTACTTGACTCGCTCCGAACTGGAAATTCTAGAGAGTTCGTCCGAGCAGATCATCGACGCCGCGGGAACCGGACTCACGATCGTCGAACTCGGCGCCGGCACCGCGCGCAAGACGACGACCCTGCTGCAGGCTCTCGAGCATCGCCAACTCAGCGTCTCCTATGTTCCGGTAGACATTTCGCGCTCGGCTCTGGACGAGGCGAAGGTCAAGGTGAAGCAAAGCTGTCCGCGAACGCTAATTCGACCCGTTGTCGCCGATTTCGCCGACGGCTTCGATTTCTTGCATACCATTCCGGGTCGAAAATTAGTCCTCTACCTGGGATCAAGCATCGGAAATTTCGACACGCCTGCAGCCGCTGAATTTCTCACCAGTGTGGCGACCCACATGAATCCCGGGGACTCGTTGCTCCTAGGCACCGACCTCGCCAAAGACCCGAGCATCTTGATCCCCGCCTACGATGATGCGCAGGGCGTGACCGCAAAGTTCAACAAAAACGTACTTCGGCGCATCAACCGCGAACTGGGCGCCGATTTTGACCTGGCGTCATTTCGTCATGTCGCGCTGTGGAATACAAATTGTTCGCGCATCGAAATGCACTTGGAAAGCACTCGCGCACAGACAGTCCATTTGGGGGTCCTGGGCTCGACCGCGAAGTTTCGCGAGGGGGAACGCATTCACACCGAAAACAGCTACAAGTACACGCCCTTGACGGTGGAGAGCATGTTATCGCATAGCGGACTCACCGCGCTTTCCAGTTGGCTCGACTCGCGAGGTTGGTTTGCGCTCACGCTAGCCAAGGTCGGCTAGCTAGACTCGTGCGAAATCGATGTAACCGTGCTGCGGGTCTGTTCTTACTAACCGCACGCGAAATCTGTCCCCGACGTCAACACCTTTTTGTCCCGCGACCAGCATGCCTTCGACATTCGCCTGCAAGGCTCGCACAAACGTTCCCTTTTCGGTTGCACCGGTAACAATCGCATCGTAGAGTTGTCCGATTTTGTCGCTCATCGCAACCGCTGCAATCCGCTTGGACATCTCGCGCTCGACTTTCCGTTCCGCATCCTGTCGTTCTGTGCAGTGCTGCGCGATGGTTGCAAGTTCATCATCCGTGTAAGGGGTAGGCTGCCCAGCCAGCGCAGCCTTGATGAGCCTTTGTGTGACCAGGTCGGCGAAGCGCCGGTTGGGAGCGGTCGAGTGAGTGTAGTCTTGAACCGCCAATCCGAAATGGCCAACGACAGGATCGCCGGGACGCTCCAGAACATATTCTCCCGGTCCCATCAGCTTGATGACTGCCAACGACAAATCGGCGAAGCCATCGGGATCGGCCTGCTTACGCTTGATGAGAAATTCATTGAGCGCTTTAGAATCCGGATCGGGCGGAAGTTTTTCCCCAGCCTCAGCCGCCAGAGCCACAATGCGATCCCAGCGCTTGGGCGTTCGCACCACACGGCGGATGGAAGAAACGTGCTTCGACGCTAGCATCCTCGCAATGACGCCATTGGCCGCGATCATGAATTCTTCGATCAATTCGGTCGCGTAATTTTTCTCCTGGGATGCAAGCCCGACAATCTGGCCTTTTTCCATCACGGCGTGTGTTTCGATGGTTTCGAGGTTAAGTGCACCCTGCCGATCACGGGCTTCCCGCAGCGCTTGCGCGACCGTGCTCTGTGACTTCAATTGCGCCTGCAAATTGATGTTGCTAGCTACCTTCGGAGGAGCTGAGGATTTGTCTTCCAGCCAAGCTCCGGTCGCGTTGTAAGTGAGCTGTGCCTGATTGCGGACGAGCGCGCGATACACGTCCGAGGAAACCATGCTTGCGTGCGCGTCGATGACGTACTCGATGACGACCGCGAGACAATCCTGTTGTTCGAGCAAGGAACTCAGCCCGGTCGAAAGTTCTTCCGGCAGCATCGAGAAATTATGGACGCCAGTGTAAAGCGTCGCCGTTTGCTGCGCGGCAAACTGATCAATCGCCGAATCCTTGGGAACGAATGCATCCACGTCCGCGATGCCGATGAGGATCTTCGTTTGTCCACCCGGTAGCGCTTCGGCAACTTCAATTTGATCGAGATCGCGCGACGTATCGTTGTCAATCGACGACCACAGCAGGGAGCGTAGATCGCGAATGTCTTTGTTGGTGGCAGCCTGTGGAGGGTGGGCTTTAATCGCGTCCATCTGCTGGGTGACTTCCGCTGGGAAAGCGATCTTGAAACCATGTTCAAGCAGCGTCTGGCGGGCGGCGGCCTGCAAATCGATGTGGGGCGGATGCGTGTTGTTCATGATTGGCGATGTATCGAACACAAAGTTTACAACGGGCATTTGAAGAAGAGGTGAACGCATCGCCTAGCTCATATCAGGCCTATGCGATCTTTCTGGCAGGCTCTGATCAAGGCTTCGTCCAGAGTGGCTAACGGCAAAGCGTGAACTTTAGCGAGGTCGAGATAAGCCGCATCGTAGCTGGTCAGGCGATGCTCGTGACTTGGAGACTGAATTCTGTCGAACACTACGTCTGCGGGAACCTGTTCCAGCGATACGGGAAGAACCGAGATGTCGGCGAGGAACGTGTGTATTAAATCGCTGGAGATACGCTTGCGTCTCTCTCCCGCCATCAATGCGTTCAAGATTTCATGCGGCCAGAATGAGGGTGCCAGCGCGGTGTCGCCTTGCTTAAACCTATCGAGCGCGCGTTGAGCGACGGCCGATCGCTCACCGGCGAAGCACCAAGACAGCGTCACCGAGGCGTCCAGCACAAACCGACTCAACGGCGTCCTTCACTGATCAAATCCTTCATCTTGATTCCGCCCAGTGAAAGCCTATGGCGCTTGCCGAAATCCGCCAGTCGCTCAGCCGCCTCAGCCGCTGAGCCATTGCGAGCCGACATGCGCTCTTTGAGTATCTCTCCGAGTAGTCGTGAGACGCTGGTATCCCGCCGCGCTGCCTCAATACGCGCCCACTGCGCGACATCCTTTTCGAGGGTGACAGTGACGTTGCGTAAGCGAGTAATATAAGACACGAGAACAGTGTAACACGGAATTCGTGTCACACGAAAATCGTGTATTTTCGAGAACAAAACCTCTACGCGAACAAAAACTCTTTCGTCCGCAACTCTTTAACCTTGTCCCTGAGCTTAGCCGCCTTTTCAAATTCGAAGCGCTTCGCCGATTCGCGCATGTCGCTTTCCAGTTTTACTATGTAGGCGTCCAGCTCTTCCTGGGATTTGAAGTCGGGTAGGCCTTCGGCTTCGTCTACGAAGTCGGTGTAGTCGGCGGCGACGATGCCGGCGAGGGTCATGTCCAGCGGGCGGATGATCGATTCCGGGGTGATGCCGTTGGCTTCGTTGTAGGCTTCCTGAATGGCGCGGCGGCGGTCGGTTTCGCCCATGGCTTTTTTCATGGAGTCGGTCATGCGATCAGCATAGAGGATGGCGCGGCCGTTGAGGTTGCGAGCGCAGCGTCCAATAGTTTGGATGAGCGAGCCGGCCGAGCGCAGGAAGCCTTCTTTGTCGGCGTCGAGAATCGCAACCAGAGAAACTTCAGGCAGGTCGAGGCCTTCGCGCAGCAGGTTGATGCCGATGAGCACATCGAATTCGCCCTTGCGCAGGTCGCGAAGAATTTTAACGCGCTCCAGCGTCTCGATCTCGGAGTGCATGTAGCGGCACTTCACGCCGACCTCGCTGTAATACTCGGCGAGGTCCTCGGACATGCGCTTGGTCAGCGTGGTGACCAGGACGCGCTCGCCGCGGGACACGCGGTCGCGAATCTCATGCAGCAAATTGTCGATCTGACCTTTTACCGGACGAATCTCGACCGGAGGGTCGACCAGTCCTGTGGGGCGGATGATCTGTTCGACGACCACGCCCGCGGATTTCGTCAACTCATAAGGCCCAGGCGTCGACGAGACGTAGACCATCTGCCCCATGCGATGCTCGAATTCCTCGAACGTCAGCGGACGATTGTCGAGCGCCGAGGGCATGCGGAAGCCGTATTCGACCAGCGTTTCCTTGCGCGAGCGGTCGCCATGATACATCCCATGCAACTGCGGCACGGTCTGATGCGACTCGTCGATGAACATTAAGTAATCGCGGGGAAAATAATCGAGCAGCGTAGGCGGCGGTTCGCCCGGCATACGTCCCGTGAAGTGGCGCGAATAATTCTCGATGCCGTGGCAGTAGCCGACGGACTTAATCATCTCCAGGTCATACATGGTGCGCTGGTGAATGCGCTGCGCCTCGACTACGCGACCCTGCTTTTCTAGTTCGGCTTCCCACCATTGCAGTTCGGCCTTGATGGAATCGATCGCTCGCGTTTTGGTCTCTGGCTTTAGGACGTAATGCGTCTTGGGATAAATGGGCAGCCGCGTATATTTCTGCTTGACCGTTCCGAATAAAGGATCGATCTGCGCCAGCGAATCGACTTCGTCGCCAAACATTTCCACGCGATAGGCCATGTCGTCATAGGTCGGAAAAATTTCAATCACGTCGCCGCGTACGCGAAATGTTCCGCGCCGGAAGTCGCCGTCCGTGCGCTCGTAGAGAATGTCGACCAGCTTGCGCGTGATGTCCTCGCGCTTCATCTTCTGGCCCTTTTCGAGGAAGAGCATCATGCCGTAGTAGGCTTCTGGCGAGCCTAGGCCGTAGATGCAGCTGACTGACGCAACAATCAGCGCATCTCGCCGCTCGAAAAGAGACCGCGTCGCCGAGAGCCGCAGCTTGTCTAACTCATCGTTGATCGTCGATTCTTTTTCGATATAGAGATCGGCGGCCGGAACGTAGGCCTCGGGCTGATAGTAGTCGTAGTAAGAGACAAAATATTCGACTGCGTTGTGCGGGAAGAAATTCTTGAACTCGTGATAAAGCTGCGCCGCTAGCGTCTTGTTGTGCGCCATGACGATGGCAGGACGATTGAGCTCCTCGATGATCTTCGCCATGGTGAAGGTCTTGCCTGATCCAGTGACGCCGAGCAGAACCTGATGCTGCTCGCGATCGCGCAAGCCGCGCACCAGCGACTCAATGGCAGAGCCCTGGTCGCCGCGCGGTTGGTAGCTGCTGACTAATTTGAAATCCATGGGAAGGATTGCCGAATCTTTGATTATAAGTGAGAGAGGGACTACGTTTCCGTGCTGGTGGGCCTTGATCTGAAGCGCCCGCTAGCTGCGCGAAAGCTCGGAGAACGACTGATTTAAGAGGCTTGA
>Ga0181516_10002679_pt1 | contig 12423 bp, 9 predicted proteins | sample PEATcosm2014_Bin_25_FD_121104 | JGI IMG/M metagenome (GOLD analysis project Ga0181516, IMG submission 121104) | Peatland microbial communities from MTU Mesocosm Facility, Houghton, MI, USA - PEATcosm2014_Bin01_10_metaG | ecosystem: Environmental > Terrestrial > Soil > Wetlands > Peat | place...
TCGTGCTTGATGTAGCCCTTCGCCGTCTCGACGAGGTTCGGGATCAGGTCGTAGCGGCGCTTGAGCTGCACGTCAATCTGCGCGTAGGCGTTCTTGTAACGGTTGCGCATCGTGACGAGTTTGTTATAGACGCCAACGATGAAGCCGACAACGCCGATGACGACGACGAGCAACACAATCGCAACAATCAATCCGAGTCCAATAGCCATAAATTTCCTTTTGGTTAAACTTGCCTAACAGCTAAAGCAAAGCGCGCTGGCGGGCAATGATAATTTGACGCGATTTTTGGAATCGGTGCTTGCGCGGCCGCCATTATGGCTCGACGAGCACCGGCATGCCGATCCACGCCAGCTTCAGCAAATACTCCGCATCCCAGTTTGCCAGCCGGAAACAGCCGTGCGATTCCGTGCGCCCGATCTGTTCCGGAGCGGGCGTGCCGTGAATGCCATAGCCCGTTTTATCCAACCCAATCCATGCCACGCCCACCGGATTTTTCGGCCCCGGCGGCAAAATCAATTTGTGGCCGATGGCTTGCAACTCGTCCGATTCTGGAAAAAGCTCCGGATCCACCGTGTAATTTGGTTGCGGGATGACTGCGACGACGTGCAATTCGCCGACCGGTCTTTTTTCAACTTTTGCCGCGATGCTGCACGGAAAATGCGCCAGCAGGTTGGTCTGACCGTCGAAAGCCTCCAGAAATTTTCCCGACAGGTGGATGACGGCAAATGCCGCCTTGTCGCCCGGCTCCGGATAATTCACGTCGGGAATTTTCAGGGCGGTTCCGGCGGCAAGATTTGTCCAGTTCACGCCGAGGTTGAGCTGCCGGATCAATTCCGGATGCGAATGGCTCCTTTCCGCGACCAGCTCCAGTTCGGTTTCGAAATCCAGCGTGGTCTGCTGCGATTTGGCCAGCCACGTTTTGCCAAGCGGTTGCAGCCGGGCCAGATCGTTCGTTGTCACGATGTAGTTGGCCAGAACCGGCGCGTCGAGCGTCAGCTTCGCGCGCGTGTCCGCGTCAAGCTTTCCGGTCAGCGGCAAGTTTTCGATTCCTTGAAAAACGGAAATCGCCGAGCGCGTCTGCGAGCCAAGTGCGGCGTCAATTGAACCCGGCGAAATGCCGCGCCGGGCCAGCGCGATTTGCGCCTCCAAAACATCGTGAACCGGGCGTGGAAAATCTGCCGGCGACTGGCGAGTGACCGTCAACGGCTGGACTTGCTGCTTGACCGCTATTGGCGCGGGAGCGTGAGCGACTTTCTTTGGTTGCTCGTGCTCCCGCAAAAACCAAATTGCGCCGGCAACAAGCGCCAGCACCACAAGCCAGCGCAATCCGCCGCCGCGCCTTTTGCGGCGGGCGCCGGGCATCTGGTATTTTGGCCTTGAGCGGCTGGGCACGCCGGAATTAAGCCACAAGCTCCCCGCCGACCCAAGTTTGAAGTCGTCGCGAAATCAGCGCTGATTCAGCATCGCTTCGCCGATGAGCTTCGCGGCGTCATCGTAGCCGACCAGGCCGGTGTTGATGATCAAGTGATAAAGCAACGGGTCGTTGATGTCGGCGTTGAAATATTTTTTCAAATAACGCTCACGGCCCAAATCTTCGCGCAGGCAGAAACTGCGGGCCTCGGTTTTCGTCATGCCGTAGGATTCATGGCAGTGTTCGATGCGCTGTTCCAGCGGAGCGACCAGGCGGACATGGAAGATATTCGGCAGCTTGGCCGTGATGACGTTGCCGCCGCGACCGATGAGGATGACACTGCCAACGCTCGCCAGTTTGAGGATGGTTTCGGTGGTATGGCGAATCACCGTTTGCGACGGCGGATAGGCCTGAACCAGATCGGCCATGATGTCTTCCAGATATGAAACGCGGTCTTCTGGCAGGAATTTGGCCAGCCGGGCCGGGAGGTCGTGCTCTTCGAGCACTTTTTCCATGAGATTACGGTCGAAAACCGTCCACGAGGCCGATTGTTGTGGCGAGCGTTCCCGCAAATAGCGGGCGAGCTTTTCGGCGACAGCCAGCGCGCCGCAGCCGGCCTGCCGCGAAATAGTCACCGCGCGCCGCGCACAAATTTCCACGTCCACACCAGCCGTTCCACCCGATTGGAACTGGCTGCTGACAAAGGACGCACAACGATCAACGCCAATGTTCATCATAATTGCCTCCGCTGGTCTTCAAGGCACACTATGCCCCGGGGATCCGGTTTTCAAGGGGGTCTGGAACGATTTGATGACGGCTAATAAACGGAATTAATTATGTTCAACTCACGGTTGAAGGAGCATTTCGTGGTAGACTTCCGCGATTTGATCCGCCAGTGGCGATGGCGTGACCGGAGTGCCGTCGAACGCCGCAACCGGCACGATGCCGAACACGCTTTGCGTGACAAAAATGCCCGTGGAATTCCGCAGCGCCCCCGGCTTGATGACGCGCTCGTTCGTTTTCAGGCCGAGCGTCCGGCAAATTTCGAAGACAACGGCGCACGTGATGCCCGGCAACACGCCACGCCCGATCGGCACGGTGCAAATGGCGTCGTCATGCACCCAGAACAAGTTGCCGCTGGCGGTCTCGGCCACCTCTCCATTCGTGTTGATGAGCAACGCTTCGTCCGCGCCCTGTTCCACAGCTTCGGCGCGCGCCATGACGTGAAGAATCTTGCTCGTCGTTTTGAAAGAAGCCAGCGGATTGTCAGTCGGAACGCGGAACGATGAGGTGATTAAATTCCATCCATTCGGATTTACCGGCGGCACAGGATGCAGCGCCATCACGACCGTTGGTTTGCTTTTCCCGTCCGGCGCGTAACCGCGTCCACCCGGCCCGCGCGTCAATGTCAGACGCAGAATGGCTTCGGGCATTTGATTTTCTCCGATGAGCCGGCCCGCAAACTTTTCCAGTTCCTTCGGCGTGAACGGTAATTTTATTTTCAGGAAATCCGCGCCGCGTGTCAGGCGCTTCAGATGTTGTGCAAAATGGAACGGCTTTTCGTGGACGACGCGCATCGTCTCGAACAATCCGTCGCCCAGCAAAAAGCCGCGGTCGTTCACGGGAACGACTGCCTGCGCTTCAGGCAAAAATTGTCCGTTTAGGAAGACGATCATAAATTTAGACCCGTGCCGGCTCGTGCCGGCTGCTGCAATTTATCGCTGCTAGAAATCCCGCCGCTTTTGCCAGCGTCTCCTTGTATTCCGCTTCGGGATTGGAATCGGCCACGATGCCGGCGCCGACGTTGAAATGCGCGAGGCCGTCCTTGCAGACCGCTGTGCGGATAGTGATGCTCAACTGGCTTTCGCGGTTGAAACCGAGATAGCCAATCGCGCCGCAGTAAGGCCCGCGCGAAACCGGCTCCAGTTCGGCAATGACTTCCATCGCGCGAAATTTTGGCGCGCCGGTGATGCTGCCGCCGGGAAAACAAGACGCGAAGGCGGCGAAATGCGTTATCTCCTTACGCAGCCGGCCTTCGACGGTGGAAACGAGATGCTGCACCTGCGCGAATTTTTCGAGCTTGGCGAGTTCTGGCACCTGCACTGAGCCGAATTCGCAGACTTTGCCGAGATCGTTGCGGAGCAGGTCGGTGATCATCACCAGTTCGGCGAGTTCCTTGGCGCTGGTCTGCAATTCATACGCGAGCTGCGCGTCGCTCGTCGGGTCGGCGTCGCGCGGGCGCGTGCCCTTGATCGGGCGCGTGACCATTTGCGAACCGCTCATGCGGAGAAACTGTTCCGGCGAGGACGAGGCGATTTGGAAATCTCCGCAGGCCAGAAACGCCGAGAACGGAGCAGGAGAGATGGTGCTCAATTTCTCAAAAAATTCCCAGCCGGACAATTCACAAGGCGCCGTCAGCCGGTGCGAAAGGTTGGCCTGATAAATGTCGCCGGCGCGGATGTAATTCTGGGCGCGTTCGACGGCGGCGAGAAAATCAGATCGGGAAAAGGTTGACTGTAGGTAGGGCGTGCCACTCCGTGCGCGCCGTTCAGTTGCAACCGATGCCCCGGCGGGCAGAGGACTGCCCGCCGGGGCATCGTTATAACTGGACAGGAATTTTCGCCAATATCCCAATTGCTCCTTCGCCCGCATTTCGCTGCGTGAGCCGTCGGCGCTCAATCCGGTTGAGATGATAAAAACTTTTCCGAGACGATGATCGAAAACGACAAGGCTGCCGTAAAAGCCCACGCAGCAATCGGGCAACTCCAAATCGTTGACGGCCCGCCGCGGCAATTTCGGCTCGGTGAAGTTTTTCAGGTCGTAACCCCAGAAACCGAAGCAGCCGCCGAGCGGAAACGGCAAATCAATCTCGTCCGGCATTTCAAAGCGCGACATCAGGCTGTCGAGCAGATGCCAGGGGTCGCCAAAGTAAATTTCGGATTCCGGATTTGGGATTTCGGATTTGACGATTTCACAGCGCGAGCCGAAGGAGCGGAAAGTCAGGAACGGATTTGCCGTGACAAAAGAATAGCGCGCGGCCGGTGAATCGAATGCGGATGTGCGGAGCAAAACCAAACCCGTCACGTCCCGCAGATATTCAACGAGCGATTCGGGCGTGCGCGCGGTCTGGATTTCCTGGATCAGCGGGCGCATTTCACGCAAACGCCTTGGGCATCGCTGCGGGCGTGCCGACGTGGCGTTCGTAATCGAGGATGATGTGGACGGCTTCGTCGGGATTGTCGGTGATTTTGAGGAGGTCGAGGTCCTTGGCGCCGATGAAGCCGTGCCGGGTCTGCAATTCGGCTTTTATCCAGTGCAGCAGCCCCTTCCAATGCTCGCTGCCGAACAGGATGAGCGGGAATTGCGGGATGCGCTCGGTTTGCACGAGCGTGAGCACTTCAAACAATTCGTCCAGCGTGCCGAAGCCACCGGGCATGTAAATGAAGCCGAGGCTGTATTTCACGAAGCAGACCTTGCGCGCGAAAAAATAATGGAATTGCAGCGGCACGTTGGTGTAGCGGTTGCCGCTCTGTTCCCGGGGCAATTCGATGTTGAGGCCGACGGATTTGCCGCCGCCCTGCGCCGCGCCTTTGTTCGCAGCTTCCATGATGCCCGGCCCGCCGCCGGTGACGACAGCAAGATTATGTTGCGCCAAACCCCTGGCGATGGCGGTCGCGGCGCGGTAATACTTGTGTTTGGGTTTCATTCGCGCCGAGCCGAAGATGGTGACGGCGGGTCCGACTTGTGAAAGAGTCTGAAACGAATCCACAAACTCGGACATGATGCGGAAAATGCGCCAGGGATCCTCACGCATGACAAAGGAAGTATCACTCATGGCCGGAGCTTAATCCCGCCAGCAGGCGGAGACAAGCGCGCGGAAAACAAAACGGGCCGGAGAACCGAGATTCTCCGGCCGTTCCTCCAACCCGGTTCCTCAAGAGCAACCGAGGCTTTCGCCGCAATTCAGACACTTGTAGCATGCGCCGTTGCGCACGGCGACGTGGCCGCAACTCGGACACGTCGGCGCGTCCTGCTGGTTGGTGATCATCGAGGTCAGCGTCCGGGCGCCATGGCCGTTGCCGCCGTTTTCAGATTTGACCTCGAGCACATCGGTGTCGTCGGCGATGGGCAATTCACGCACCGGACGGTTCACCTTTTTTTTTATCTCTTCGGCTAGGCCGGGCATCGCCAATTCCGGCTGCGTGCGCGCGGTGTTGAGGCTTTCGCGGTAGCCGGGGACAAATTGCAGCGCCATCCAGCGGAACACATAGTCAATGATCGAGGAGGCATTGCGGATTTCCGGATTTTTTGTGAAGCCGCTCGGCTCGAAACGCTGATGCGCAAATTTCCTCAACAATGTCTCCAGCGGCACGCCGTATTGCAGCGACATGCTCGTCAATGTGCCGATGGTGTCCATCAAACCGCCGATGGTCGAGCCTTCCTTCGCCATCGTGACGAACAATTCGCCCGGCTGGCCGTCGTCGAACAGGCCGACGGTGAGGTAACCTTCGTGGCCGGCGATGTCAAACTTGTGCGTGACCGCAGTGCGCGTGTCGGTCAGGCGGCGGCGCAGCGGTTTGCCGGAATCAGCGCGCAATTTGGCAACCTCGGCCTCGAGTTCCTTGATGCGGGTTTCAAGCACGGAATCGCCGGTGGAGAATGTCTTCTCGCCTCCCTCGTTGGTTTTCTTCGTGTTGAGCGGTTGCGAACGTTTCGAGCCGTCGCGATAAATCGCAACGCATTTCAAGCCCATCTTCCACGCCTGGACGTAGGTGTCGCGGACTTCCTCGACGGTGCATTCCTTCGGCATGTTGACGGTCTTGGAAATCGCGCCGCTGATGAACGGCTGCGCGGCTGCCATCATTTTCAAATGCGCCATGTAACCGATGCTGCGCCTGCCTTGATGCGGCTTGAACGCGCAGTCGAACACCGGCAGATGCTCCGACTTCAATCCGCTTTTCACAACCGCGCCGTTTTCCTCGACGTCTTCAATCGTGTCAAATTTTTCGATGTGGGCGATGATGTTTTTATTGTCAGCTTCGCCATAACCGAGCCGCCGCAAAGCGTCGGGAACGCCGCGATTGACGATTTTCAGCATGCCGCCGCCGGCGAGCAATTTGTATTTCACCAGTGCTATGTCGGGTTCGATGCCGGTCGTGTCGCAGTCCATCGAAAACGCGATGGTGCCGGTCGGCGCGAGCACGGTGACCTGCGCGTTGCGATAGCCGTGCTGCCGGCCCTTGGCGAGCGCGCCGTCCCAGGTCTTGCGCGCCTCATCCTTCAAATAATTGAATTCCCGGCTGGGCTGAATTGATTCAACCGCCTCGCGGTGCAGTTTGATGACGCCGAGCATGGAATCCACATTGTCCTTGGCCAGTGGCTTGGAAACATGCGCGCAACGGGCGTCGCGATAACCCGGAAACGCGCCGATGTTCGCGGAGATTTCCGCACTCTGCTCGTAAGCGTGGCCGGTCATAATGGCGGTGATGGCGCCGGCGAGCGCGCGGCCTTCGTCGCTGTCATAAGGCAGGCCGTAGCTCATGCAGAGCGAACCGAGATTCGCAAAGCCGAGGCCGAGGGTGCGGTAAATGTGGGAATTTTCCGCGATGTCCTTCGTCGGATAACTGGCGTTGTCCACCAGGATTTCCTGCGCGGTGATGAAAATCCGCACTGCGGCCTTGAACCGTGCCACATCAAACTTGCTGTCCTCGCGTTTGAACTTCATCAAATTCAGCGACGCGAGATTGCAGGCGGTGTTGTTGATGAAAACGTATTCGCTGCACGGGTTCGTCGAGTGAATCGGCTCGGTGCCCTTGCAGGTGTGCCATTTCTGGATCGCGCCGTCGTATTGCATTCCGGGGTCGCCGCAGATGTGGGTGCCCTCGGCGATTTTGTAAAGCAGCTTGGCGGCGTCCTTTTTATCGAGCGGCTTGCCTGTGGTGATGGAGCGCGTCCACCATTCCTTGCCGGCGAGCGCGGCGGTCATGAATTCGTCGCTGGCGCGCACGGAAAGATTTTCGTTCTGATACATCACGCTGCCGTAGGCGTCGCCGTTGTAGGAGCCGTCGTAGCCCTGCTCGATGAGCGCCCACGCCTTTTTCTCCTCCTTTTGCTTCGCATCAATGAATTCCTCAATGTCACCGTGCCAGTCGCGCAGCGTGTTCATCTTGGCCGCACGGCGCGTCTTGCCGCCGGACTTCACAACATTGGCCACCTGGTCATAAACCTTCAGGAAGCTCATCGGGCCGCTGGGGCGTCCGCCGCCGCTCAATTTTTCCTTGCTCGACCGCAGCGGCGAGAGATCCGTGCCGGTGCCGGAGCCGTATTTGAACAGCATGGCCTCGCTGGACGCGAGCCGCATGATGTCCTCCATGTTGTCCTGGACGGACTGGATGAAGCACGCGCTGCCCTGCGGATATTCGTATTGCGTCGCCGCGCGCTCGGCCTCGCCCGTCTTGCGGTTGTAAAACCAGTTGCCCTTGCCGGATTTCTTGCCGATGCCGTATTGGTGGAACAGCCCGACGTTGAACCAGACCGGCGAATTGAACGCGCCGCACTGGTTCACGCACAGCCAGGAAAGTTCCTCGTAAAAAACCTCGCCGTCGGCCTTGCTGAAATAGCCGTCTGCGATGCCCCAATCCGCAATCGTCCGGCAGATGCGGTGGATGAGCTGGCGCACCGAAGTTTCGCGCTCGGAGGTGTGCATCTCGCCGTAAAAATATTTTGAGACGACGACCTTGGTGGCAAGCAGCGACCACGACTTCGGAACCTCGACGTTTTCCTGCTTGAAAATCACCTTGCCGGCATCGTCGGTGATTTCGGCGGTGCGCTTCTCCCATTCAATCTGGTCGAAGGGCTTGATTTTCGGGTTGCTGAAAATGCGTTCAATCGTCAGGAATTTCTTCCCCGTGCTTTTGCCGCTCTTTACTTCCCGTGATGCGCTTACTTTTGTGGTGCGGCGGCGTCCGGCGTGCGGAGCCGGAGCCAAAACTTCCTCGCGTGCGTCAATCATGATTGTCTCCTCAATTAAATTTTTTAGATGTCAATGCCCGGCGGTTTCAGACAAAGCAGAACCCAGCCGGGCTTCAAAAACTGTTAATTTCCCACCGAAAACAGACTTCTTACCAAAACTCACATCCCCAATTAGTTGGGGAACGGGCGTCATCTTGCCACTACCTGTTGTGGAATTCAAGGAAAATTTTCACAAAAGTTACAAATGCGTTATTCCCAAATAAAATCAATGGGATTTCCGCGCTGGCATTGGCGTGGCGACCACTTATTCGCCGGTGTGAACAAGTTTTCAGCGCGGACTTTTCGGGCGCGTGCGGGAATATCTTTCGTGTCGCGCCTTCCGGTGGGCTTCAATCCTTCCGGTCTTTCCCGCCGACTTGTCGTGAGCCGGCTTGAATTTCCGCATCGGCTCGATGGTTTTGGGGCGCGCTTTTGGCACCAGCACAATCGGGCAGCCTTCGTAACCGAACGCCGTGCGCAATTCGGTCGCCAGATGCTTTTTGTATTGTTCCGAAAATAATTCGTCGCGGTTCACGAACAGCAGAAACGTCGGCGGCGCCTGCCGCACCTGCGTCGCGTAGAAAAATTTCAGCCGATGCCCCATCGCGCTGACCGGCTGGCGGCGTTCGACGGCGTCGTTGATGGTGCGGTTCAAGATCGCAGTTGGGATTTTCTGCTGCAACTGCGCGGCGACGAAACGGATGGCTTCGAGCAGCCGGTCCAGATGAAAACCGGATTTGGCCGACGTGAAAATGACCGGCGCGTAATCGAGGAAGAACAGTTTCCGCTGCACCCATTCGGCAAATTCGCCGAGCGTGGTCAATTCCTTTGGCTGGCCCTCGGTGCGCTCCTTGCGATTGCGCCGCCCGATTTCATCCTCGCGCGCCTTGAGCACCTCCGCTTGGAACAAATCCCATTTGTTGACGACGATGATGCACGCCTTGCGGCTTTCCACAATGACGTCTGCGATTTTTTTGTCCTGCTCGGTGATGCCGGCCTCGGCGTCAATCACCAGAACCGTGATGTCGCTGCGCTCGATGGAATCCTCGGAACGCTTGACGCTGAAATACTCAATCGAATCATCCACGCGCCGCGCCTTCCGGATGCCGGCGGTATCAATCAAAATGTATTTCTGCCGGATGCCGTCGGCCTCGACCTCGAACGGCACGTCAATGGCATCGCGCGTCGTGCCGGGGATCGGCGTGACGATGACGCGCTTGGATTGCGTGAGCGCATTGATGATGGACGATTTGCCAACGTTGGGCCTACCGATGATAGCCAGTTTCAAAGGTTCAGCTTTCCGGGTTCCAGGTTCCGCGTTTTCTGTTTCCAACTCTGAACCTTGAACCGTGAACTCTGAACTTGGTTGCGGTAGCAATGCGACTGCTTCGTTCATCAAATTCTGAATGCCTTCGCCGTGAATGGCGCTAACGGGGAAAATTTTCTCAAACCCGATCTGGGAAAATTCCGTCGTCGCGCCTTCGAGCCGGTGCGTGTCCACCTTGTTGACCGCGACGAATACCGGCTTGCCGCTCTTGTGGAGGTGCTGCGCCACTTCCCGGTCGAGCGGCACGACGCCTTCCTGCACGTTGACGACGAGGATGATGGCGTTCGCGGCTTCAATCGCAATTTCGACTTGTTCGAGCGCGGCCTTGATGATGATGTCGTCGGATTTTTCACGGCGCAGCAGGCCGATGCCGCCGGTGTCCACCAGCGTGAAAGATTTCCCGCCCCACTCGGCCTCGGCGGTGACGCGGTCGCGCGTGACGCCGGGCTGATCATGGACAATCGCAATCCGCTTTTTAATTATGCGATTGAACAGCGCGGACTTGCCGACATTTGGCCGTCCGACGATGGCGATGAGATTTGACACTTTGCAAGTGTAAGAAGAATTTCAGTCGCCGGAAATGAAAATGAATGGCAGCTGCCGACTTGAGTCGGCTCAAATTAGAGCGAACTCACGTTCGCTTCTACAAACGGGATATCAAACTCTTTGCGCGCCGGACCCAGACGCGGTCGCGCTTGCGCTGGAACGTCGGCGCTTGTTGGTCGTCGCTGACGACATCCTTCAATTCCGCCCGCGCCAGCTCCGGCTGGTTTTTGGCGAGGTAAAGCTCGGCCAGTTGCACCTTGGCGCGCGGATAAGAATGGTTTTGCGTGATGTGCTGCCAGTATTGAAGCGCGTTGTCGGTCTCGCCAAGCGCGGCAAGTGTTTCGGCCAGAGCCATCATCGTGTGCCCGTAATCGTGGTCGGGCTTCTCGTGCATGACGCTTTCGAGGAGCGGACGCGCCTCGGCGGGACGATTGAGGCGAACAAGGCATTGGCCGAGGTGCGCGCGGGCGTCAACGTCTTTCGGGTCGCGTTCGAGCGCGGCGCGGTAGCATTTCTCCGCCTCGGCAAGATTTCCGCGCTGGAAATAAACGTCGCCGAGCTGGAAATGGTGGTAGGCGTTGTCGAGGTGATGGATTTGCGCCTGCAATTCCTTTATGCGTTTCCGGCTTTGCGCGCCAGGCAGCTCGAAGCCGCGCGTGGCGGATGGCGCGGAGGCGCGATAGACGAGGAAGAAATAAATTAGCGCCGTGATACCCCAGCCGATGAAAATGAAAACCGCCCAAAGCCATTCGCGGTTGCGGATGGCGTGGATGAACATCCAGATTTGCAGCGCGGTAATCACCAGCCAAATTGGATTGGTCAAGAGTGCCGGCCAATTTTGAATGTTGGTGAGCAGCGAGGCGAACATGGCGTCATTTTTAACGCAAAGACGCAAAGAAACAAATCCATTCTCTATCTTCGCGATTCAACAATTCAACACTTGAAAAGGATTAACAAACTTGTTTTCGCGGCATTTCCCGATAACTTTTGCGCCGTCGCCCATGAACCAGACGCTCATCATCGTGCCGACCGTCAATGAACGGGAAAATCTCCCGCGCATGGTCCAGAAGCTTTTGTCGCTGCCTGTCGGCGTGGACGTGCTGGTGGTGGACGGCAATTCGACTGACGGCACGGGCAAAATCGCCGATGACCTGGCGGCCAAGCATCCTGAAATTCATGCCCTGCACGAGCAGAAAAAAAACGGGCTGGGCCGCGCATACATTTCCGGCTTCAAATGGGCGCTGGAAAGAAATTACGAGTTCATCTTCGAAATGGACTGCGATTTTTCACATGACCCGGACGAAATCCCGAATTTTCTGAAGGCCGCGCAGAATGCCGACCTCGTGATTGGCTCCCGCTATTCCGGCGGCGTGCGCGTGCTGAACTGGCCGCTCAAACGGCTCATGCTTAGCCGTTGCGCTGGGATTTATGTCTGGCTCATCACCGGCATGCCGTTCACCGACCCGACCGGCGGCTACAAATGCTTCCGCCGCCGCGCGCTGCAAGCCATCGCGCTCGACGCCATCCGCTCGAATGGCTACAGTTTCCAAATCGAAATGACCCACCGGCTCTGGCGCGACGGATTCCACATCACCGAAGTCCCCATCACTTTCACCGAGCGCGTCGAAGGCAGCTCCAAATTGTCGCGCCACATTGTCGTCGAGGCCTTTTGGATGGTCTGGTGGCTGTGGCTCCAGAACGGCCTGCGGCGCTGGCCGCGCAAAAAAGCGTGAACATTTTGGCCACCGGCGCGTCCAATCAAAAACGAAAGGCAATTCAACATGAAAACAAATTGGTTCACAACATTGTTGACCGCGGGTTCAATCCTCTTTTTCGCCGCAGCAGTTCAAGCCGCCATGCCCCGGGCTGGCGACGCCGCGCCGGCGTTCACAGGCCAGGATCAGGATGGCAGGGCCGTGAATCTCGCCGACCTCGCCGGCAAAAAAATCGTGCTGCTGTATTTTTACCCGAAGGATTTCACCGGCGGCTGCACGAAGGAAGCGTGCGGCTTCCGTGACCGCGTGGGCGATTTGCAGAAGGACAACGTTGAAGTCATCGGCGTCAGCTTCGATTCCGCCGACAGCCACAAGCAGTTCATCGCCAAATATAATTTGAATTTCACGCTGCA
>Ga0181516_10002680_pt1 | contig 12417 bp, 12 predicted proteins | sample PEATcosm2014_Bin_25_FD_121104 | JGI IMG/M metagenome (GOLD analysis project Ga0181516, IMG submission 121104) | Peatland microbial communities from MTU Mesocosm Facility, Houghton, MI, USA - PEATcosm2014_Bin01_10_metaG | ecosystem: Environmental > Terrestrial > Soil > Wetlands > Peat | place...
CGAATTTCCTGATTGGTCTCGGCGGCGCCACGGTCTTCACGCTGCTGTTCACCGTGGGCGGTGCATTGCCGGTTTTTACAATCGCGTGGCTGGGCAATCGCCTGACGCAGTCGATTGCCTGGGCGGGGATGCTCAAGGTGTCTTCGAAATGGTTCGATTTCACCTCGCACGGCACGGTGGTCGGCATCCTCAGCATCAGCTATTTGATCGGCGACGCCGCGGCGCGGCAGTGGATGGGTGCGCTGATCCATCAGGGTTACGGCTGGCGGGCGATGTTTTACCTCGCGGCGGCGGTTGCGGGCTTGTTCCTGATCGCCAACCTGCTGCTGCTGCGCGAGTCGCGCACTGAACTCGGATTCACCGAGGCGACATCGAATCCGCAGAACCTTTACGGCGATGCGGACGCGAAGCCTGCCAGCCTCGCGGCGCTGGTATTGCCGCTTTTCAGGAGCAGGGCTTTCCTGATGGTGTGCCTGCTGTCGCTCGGGTGCACCATCGTGCGCGAGACCTTCAACGATTGGATCCCGGTGTATCTGCGGGACTTCTTTGGCTACAGCATGGGCGATGCGGCCAGTGCCAGCGCGGTTTTCCCCGCGGTTGGCGCGGTGTCGGTGATCGGCGCGGGATGGCTCAGCGACCGGCTCGGCGCGAACAGCCGCGCTGCCGTCATGGCGGTGGGTCTGACGGCTACCGCTGCCGCCCTGGGAGTGCTGGGGTTGCTGCGGTCGAGTACGGTCAGTCCGCTGCTGCCGCTGTTCGCAATCGGAACCACGGCGCTGTGCCTGCTCGGCCCGTACTCGTACCTCGGCGGGGCACTGGCCTGCGATTTCGGCGGCAAGCAGGGCACCGCCCAGTCCTCCGGCATCATCGACGGCGTCGGCTATCTCGGATCGGTGCTGGCCGGCGTCACAGTGGCGCGGGCCTCGGTGGCCTTTGGCTGGGGAGGCGTCTTCATGGCGCTGGCCGTCATCAGCCTGATTGCCGCCGCCGGCGCCGGCTATCTGCACCGACTGGCGGTGCGGGCGGCGGCGGCCGACAGTCGCATGCCATGAGACCCGGCATCATCTCCGTCGGCGTACAGCGGGATCAGGCCTCGCTGGTCGTGCAGTGGGAGGACGGGGCGCGCGCCGAATTCGCCAGTATCTGGCTGCGCGACAATCTGCCGGAGGATCGGGATGCCTTCAGCGGCCAGCGGCTGACCGACGTCGTGGATCTGCCGGCGGCGCCGCGCATCCGGGCCGCGACGCTGAACGACCCGAACGTCCAGATCGCCTGGCAGGATGAACCGCGGTTGTCCTCGTTCGCCATTGACTGGCTGTATGAGCAGGCGTATCGCCCGGCTCAAGGCGCGCTGATGGCGCGACCCTGGTTGGAGGGCGCCCGGCTGGATGCCCGCCGCGACTTCAGCTGGCAGGCGCTGGCCACGCTCGCGTCCGATCGGCAGGCGCGCCTGCACTGGCTGACCCGACTATTGCAGGACGGCATCGCCTTCATCAGCGACGTGCCGCGGGTGGAGTCCGGCATCCTGGAAGCCATGACGCTGGTGGGCCGCATAGCCGAAACGAATTACGGGCTCGTATTCGATGTCAGGGCGATGCCGCAGCCGGAGAATCTGGCTTACTCGGATGTCGGGCTGGGTTTGCACACCGACAATCCCTATCGCGATCCGGTTCCCGGTTTCCAGGCGCTGCACACGTTGTTGGCGGCTCCTGATGGCGGCGACAGTCTGTTCGCCGATGGGTTTGCGGTGGCCGAATGTCTGCGCCAGGCGTCTCCCGCGGCTTTCGCCGAGCTGACCCGCACTGCGGTGCCCTTTCGCTATCGCTCGCGATCGGCGGACCTGTATGCCGAACGGCCGCTGATAGCGCTCGACTGCGCCGGCGCAGTGCGCGCGGTGCATTACAACAGCCGCGCAATCGCGCCGTTGCCCCTGGCGGCCAGGGACTGCGCGTCCTTTTACGCCGCGTACCGACAGCTGGCCGGCCTGCTGCGCGAGCCGCGATTTCAGCTCGCGACGCGGCTGGCTGACGGCGAGCTGGTCGTGTTCGACAATCAACGGGTGCTGCATGGCCGTACCGGCTTCGCATCCGCCCGTCATCCGCGCCACCTGCGTGGTTGCTACCTGACGCGCGACAGCGTCTACAGCGAGCAGGCGCTGCTCGGCCGACAGGTTCAATCCGAGGTGCTCGCATGACTTTGTTCGATCAGCTGCTGGGTATCTATCAGCGCGGCGGTGGCGACGCATATTTTGGCGAGGCCGTGACCATGACCGAGCACGGGCTTCAGGCTGGCTGGTTCGCGCAGGCGGCCGGCGGATCCGACGCCCTGGTCGTCGCCGCGCTGCTGCATGACATCGGCCATCTGCTGGCCCGCGCGCCGGACGATATTGCCGAGTGGACCAGCGATGCGCAGCATGAACTGACCGGCAGCCGCTGGCTCGCACGGCAATTCGGCCCCGAAGTCTCCGAGCCGGTGCGGCTGCACGTGCCGGCGAAGCGCTATCTCTGCGCTACCGATGCCGGCTATTTTCGCACGCTCAGCCCGGCGTCGGTGCACACGCTCGAATTGCAGGGCGGCCCGATGACGCTCGCCGAGACCGATGCCTTTGCGGCGGAGCGCTACGGTCGCGATGCGTTGCTGCTACGTCGATGTGACGATCAAGGCAAGGTCGCTGGGCTGAAGACCCCTGACCTTGCGCACTATCGCCCGCTGATCGAGCGGCTCGCGCATGGCTGAGGCGCGAGGCTCACCGCGGCGCCTAGAACGGCCGGTCGCCGATCACGGTGGCGCGGTGCATGATGCGCCGCTCGGGCAGATAATCGGCGACCGCGTAATGCTGTGTGACGCGATTGTCCCAGAACGCGATGTCATCCACGCTCCAGCGCCAGCGCACCGTGAACTCGGGTCTGCCGACGTGGGCAAACAGCAAGCCCAGCAGCGCATCACTTTCGCGCTGCGTGATGTCGTTGATGTGGGTGGTGAAACCCTCGTTGACGAACAGCGCTTTGCGGCCGCTGACGGGGTGGGTGCGTATGACCGGATGACTGACCGGCGGGTGCTTGGCAACCGCGCGCTGATAACGTTCCTTGGCCTGCGGGTCATTGTCCCAGCGCTGCGCCGGAAAGGACTTGACGACCGAGTGCGTCGACGTCAAGCCGTTCAATTGCCGCTTGAGCGGCTCCGACAGCGCGTCGTAGGCGGCCGTGAGGCTCGACCAGAGCGTGTCGCCACCCACAGCCGGAATGTGCTTGGCTGCCAACAGGCCCGCCAACGGCGGGGTTGGACTGAAAGTGACGTCCGTGTGCCAGTTGTCGTTGTCCGGCAGAAACCCTTCGTGGTTGTCGATGACCATGATTTCGGGCAGTTCCGGCAGCACCGGGTAGATCGGGTGCACATGCAGCGGACCGAAGCGGGCGGCAAGCCGGCACTGTGCCTGCGGTGTGATCGGCTGGCGGGGAAAGAACATCACTTCATGTTCGATCATCAGCTGCTTGAGTCGATCGACCGTCGAATCCGGCAGCTCGGAGGACAGATCAATGCCTTCGATCACTGCGCCGATGGCCCGTGTCAACCGCGTTACTTTCATGCTCATGATGGACACAAAGCTTATGAGATCGCGTGGGTGTCTGTGAAGCACCGACCGAGCTGCGTTCCGACATGAGCACGATTGCCGAACCGGCACGCTCGCTGGAAGTGGTGCTCGATACCGATGTGCTCGTCGTGGGCAGCGGGCCGGGCGGCCTGGCGGCAGCGCTCGCCGCGGCGCGCGCCGGCGTGCGGACGGCGCTGATCGATCGCAACGGTTGCTTCGGTGGCAACATAACGCAGGTCGGCGTCGAAGGTTTCGCCTGGTATCGGCACGAGCAGACCGTGGATTGCGAGGGCATTGGCATCGAATTCGAGCAGCGCGCCAAGGCCATGGGCGCCGCGATGCCCGAGCCGCAGTCGCTCAGTCACGCACTGGACGCGGAGATGTTCAAGTGGGTCGCCGACGTGCTGGTCGAAGAGTCCGGCGTCGCACCGCTGCTGCATCGATTGTGCGTGGCGCCGATCATGCAGGATGGCGCCGTCACCGGTGTAATCATCGAGAGCAAGGCGGGACGGCAGGCGATCCTCGCGCGGCGCGTCATCGACGCCACCGGCGATGCAGACATCGTCACTCGGGCCGGTGCGCCGGTCCGCAAGACGCCGAAAGAAAAAATGATGGCGGTGTCCGTGATGTTCTCGATGTCCGGTGTCAACAAGCAGCAATTCATCGATGCGGTGAAGGCCGACCCGCAGACCTACGCCGACTGGTCCGGCAATGGCGAATGGGACTACGAAACCACCGGCAAGGAAGACCAGCTGTTCTCGCCGTTCCTGCGCAAGCCGTTTCAGAAAGCGCTCGAGGCCGGCATCATTCCGCCTTATCTGAAGACCATCGCCGGTACCTGGGGCACGGTCACTGACCAGGGTGATCTCACTTATCTGAACCTGGTCCATGTGCCGGAGATCGACGGCACCGATCCAAACGATCTGACCACCGGTGAGATGCGTGGCCGTCGCGAGGCAATCTATGCGCTGGAGGCGTTGCGGAAATTCATGCCGGGTTGCGCGCATGCCAAGCTGCGCAACTTCGGCATGACCCTCGGTATCCGCGACACGCGCAAGATCGATGCGCTCTACAACCTGACCGGCGACGACGTGCGCGGGCAGGCACGCTTCGATGACGCCATCGGCATTTTTCCGGAATTCATCGATGGCTATGGCATCCTGATCCTGCCGACGACCGGCCGCTACTGGCACGTGCCCTACCGTGCGCTTGTCCCCAAGGGCGTCGGTAATCTGCTGGTGGCGGGCCGCTGCATCGGCGGCGATCACGTGTCGCATGCCTCCGATCGCAACATGATGTGCTGCGCCGTCAGCGGCCAGGGCGCCGGTGTGGCGGCGGCGGTCTCATTCAAGCGCGGCGAACCGCTTGATCGGCTCGACATCGGCGCGGTGCAGAAGGAACTTGCGCGTCAGGGTGTGCGCTTCCGATGAGCACCGACCGCTTCGACCTGGCAGTGGTCGGGGCCGGTATTCTCGGACTGGCGGCGGCACTGGCCGGCGTCCGGCGAGGCTTGCGCGTGGTCGTGATCGATCGGGACGCTTGCGCCAACGGCGCCTCGGTACGCAACTTTGGCTTCGTGACCGTCACCGGCCAGGAGCGCGGCGCGATGTGGCAACGCGCACGCCGCAGCCGCGAGATCTGGTACGAGGTCGCAACCGCCGCCGGCATTCCGGTGTTGCACACCGGACTGTGGATGATGGTTCGGCGGCCCGAATCCGTGCGTGTGCTCGAAGAGTTCATGGCTACGGAAATGACGGCCGGCTGCCGGCTGCTCAATCCCGCAGAGGCCCGCCTGTGCTGTCCGCAGCTGCGCGCACCGCAACTCGCGGCGGTGCTCGAGAGCACGCTCGAGCTGCGAGTGGAATCCCGTGAGGCGATACCCCGGCTGGCCGCGTGGCTGGCGGATACTCACGGCGTTACCTTCCGCCGCGAGACCACGGTCCGCGGCATCGATATGCCGCGCGTGCATACCTCGCGCGGTGTGCTGCAGGCCGATCATGTGGCAGTCTGCCTGGGCGACGACTTCAACGCGCTCTATCCGGAGCGCCTCGGGGCCTACGCACTGACTCGCTGCAAGCTGCAGATGATGCGGCTCGCGGATCCAGGGTTCCGTCTACCAGCGACGCTGATGTCCGACCTGGGTCTGGGTCGCTATCGCGGCTATTCCGATCTTGCGGCCGCGACCCCTTTGAAGCGGCGACTGCTTGCCGAGCAACCTCGGCAGCTCGAGCATGGCATTCATCTGGTTGTGGTGCAGAGCGGCGACGGCAGCCTGGTGGTCGGCGACAGCCATCACTACGCCGCGACGCCCGATCCATTCTCACATGAGAGCGTCGATGCCCTGATTCTCGAGGAGTTCAGGGCCGCGCTCGGCATCGAGCCGCCACCGACGCTCGAACGTTGGATCGGCACCTATGCATCCGCCAACGACCGTTCGGTGGTAATCGACGCGCCCGAGCCGCGGGTGCGCCTTGCCACCGTCACTACCGGCGCCGGCGCCTCGACCGGCTTCGCCATCGGCGAGGAATTGATCAGCAACCTTCTGGATGTACGGGAAGCCACATGAGCCTCAAGGATCACTTTGATCTGGTGATTTTCGATTGGGCCGGCACCATGGTCGACTTCGGCTGCGAGGCGCCGGTCAGGGCGCTGATCGAAGCCTTTGCGATCGAAGGCGTGACGCTCGATCCGCTGACCGCGCGCCGCGATATGGGCAAATCGAAGGACGCCCATGTCGCCAGCCTGCTCCGCTATCCGGAGATCGCGGCCGCCTGGCGCTCGCGGCACGGCCGCGACCCGGCGGCGGCGGAGGTCGAGCTGCTGATGGGGCACCTGCGGGCGCCGATGCGCGAGCACGCGGCGCGCGCCTCCACGTTGATACCCGGTGCCCGGGGCTGTTTCGAGCAGCTCCGGTCGCACGGGCTTCGAGTCGGCTCATCCACCGGCTACACCCGAGAGATGATGCAACCGGTGCTGGTCCGTGCCGCCGAGCAGGGCTACGCACCCGAGCACCTGGTGTGCTCCGGCGAGACGCCTGTCGGTCGACCCTCGCCGCTGATGATCTACAAGGCCTGTGCCGAGCTGGCCGTCTGGCCTTTGTCGCGCGTCGTCAAGGTCGATGACGCCGAGGCCGGCATCGCCGAGGGCAAGGCCGCGGGTGCCTTCACGGTCGGGGTCGCCTCGGGCAATGCGCTCGGCCTGTCGCTCGAGGAATTCCGCGCCTTGCCCCGGCACGAGCGCGACGATCGGCTCAACGCCGCGCGGCGAACGCTGCTCGATGCCGGCGCGGACCTGGCGATCGACTCGGTCGCGGATCTGGTGGCCGAACTCGAGCGGGTCGATGCCAGGCGCGCGGCTGCGCCCGCTGGCTGACGGGAATTTGCCGGAGTTTTTCCCCGCGGTGTCAACCTCGCGGTTGCGAACGGCAACCTTTTGGTTGACACGTTTATTCCGCGGGACTTACGCGCGGTGTCAACATCGCGGTTGCAAAGTGCAACCGGAAGGTTGACACCATTTGCTCCCTGCCCAAAAAAACGTAGGAACCTTGAGGTTGCGGCTTTACTTCCGATAGCGTACCAGTGCATCGCCCAGCGCGTCCCGCAGCGGACCCAGCCACGGCTCAAAGTGCCGCCACTGATCAAGTCCCTCGCGGAAGATGGGCTGGCGCACCTGCTCTGAGCTCGCCGTGCGTACGCTGCGCTCGGTCTTGTGGAACTCGACGCAGCGGGCCTCGAACTGCAGTCCGCAGAAATCGAGGACGCGGCGCACGTTGCTTTCGAGATCCTCGACTACGTCCTCGTGCCAGACACGCAGCACGCGCCCGGGCAGCACCCGGTCCCAATGCGCCATCAGGTCCAGATAGGTGCGGTAATAGCGGGCGATGTCCTCGATGCTGTAGGTGAACTCCTGGCCGCTGGCAAACAGCTGCTTCAGATTGCTGAAGCAACAGGCCATCGGTTCGCGTCGCGCATCGATGATGCGCGCGTTCGGCAGCATCAGATGCAGCAGTCCGAGGTGGCGGAAGTTGTTCGGCATCTTGTCGATGAAGCGCGGCTTCCCGGTGCGATAGATGCGCGTGTCTGCCAGATAACGTTCGCCAAGGCGGCGGAATTCCTCCGGCTCCAGATCGGCGAGCACGGCCGGATAGCGTGGGTGCGCCAAATCGGGAGCGCGCCCCCGCAGCTCGAGCGCGATCCGTGGGATGTCGGACAATTCCTGCGTGCCCTCGACTTGCGAATGCGAGGCCAGAATCTGCTCCAGCAGCGTCGAGCCGGAGCGTGGCAGTCCGATGATGAATATCGGCTCGTCGCTCGGCGACCCTACACCCTGGCGGCTGGCAAAGAACTGCGCCGTGCAGACCTCGATCTGCTGGCGCGTATTGGTTTCGATGATTTCAGGCCGGTAGCGCAGTTCCGCGTGCCTGAGCGCGTTGCCGCGCTCGTAGTGTTGCCATGACTGCGCGTATTCGCCGCGATCCTCGAGTGCCTTGCCGAGCGCAAAGCACAGATGGTAGCGGTCGACCGGTGCGATCCCGGCGGCCGATTCGCTCTCGCGCATGCGTGCGATCTCATCGTCCGCGAATCGATAGGTCTTGAGATTGGCGAGGCTCCAGTAGGCGTCGCCGAAGTTCGGCCGTGCGCCGGCGGCAGTCCGATATTCCGCCACCGCCTCATCGCGCCGACCCTGGGTCTTGAGCGCATGAGCGATCGACAAGTGCAGCTCCGCCGGCTGCGGCGAATTATGCAGCAGCGCCCGATACAGCTCGATCGCTCGATCATGCTCGCCGAGCCCGACGCACGCGGTGGCGTACAGGGTGCGGTACCGTGGGTCGGACGGCTCGAGCTTCAGCAGCTGCTCGAGTTGTTGCCGCGCTAGCGCGTACTTGTGACGGTCCAGCAGCACCTGGGCGTAGTCGTAGCGGGCCGCCTGGTAATCGGGTGCGAGCTCGAGGACTGCCTCGAGCAGCAGCTCGGCGTCGTCGAGAACCTGACTTTTGTGGCCAATGCGCGCCAGCAGCCGCATGGCCTCGACGTGATTGCCGTGCTTGAGCAGGAAAGCGCGAATGATCATCTCCGCAGGCGCGAGATCACCATCGGCGAACAGCCCCCTGGCAGTCACCACCTCCGGCGGCAACTGCTTCAGTGTCGCTACGTGCGCCGCGGCCGTGGCGGCGTTGTCCGGCTGGCCGGTGATGCGGTAAAGCCCTTCGAGCATCCTCCAGCTGGCCGGAAGCGCCGGGTTGATGTTGACGCCCCGCAGAAAAGCCTCGATCGCCCGCGGGGCGTCCTTCAGCGACACATAGCAGTGGCCGCGTTCCTGGTACAGGCGACTGAAGAGCGGGTGGAGCTGCTCGAGGCGATCGAGCGTTGCCAATGCGGCCGGAATCTGCCTCAGGAACCGCTGACTGATCGCGATCGAGTAAAGGACCTCGCGATTGTCGGGAGCGGTCTCGGCCAGGGCCTCAGCGGCGTGCAGGGCCTCGTCGTAGCGCTGTGCCTGCTGCAGCGCTCTGAGCCGATGAACGGCCTGTTCAATAGAGGCGTTCGCTTCCAAGCTTTCGATTGTACGTCAGCTCGGCGAGACTCTGCCGTATGCCCAACTGGCCACTCCTTACGTACCTGGCGCTATGGCTTGGCGCTGGATTGCTGATCGTCGCCGGCTTCATCGGCACGATCCTGCCCGGCTTGCCAGGGGTGCTGCTCATCTACGCGGGCATGCTGCTCGGCGCGTGGATTGATCACTTTGCACGCATCGGCTGGCCGACATTACTGGTGCTCGGCGTACTGACGGCAATGGCGCTGGTGGCCGATCTGGTGGCGAGCGTCATGGGTGCCAGGCACGTCGGTGCCAGCCGTCAGGCCCTGATCGGCAGCGTGCTCGGCGGACTGCTCGGCCCGCTACTCGGCCTGGGATTGCTCGGCCTGCTGTTCGGGCCGTTCATCGGGGCCGTCGTCGGTGAGTTGCTCGCGCGGCGGCCGATCGGCGCCGCGACACGCGTGGGATTTGGAACCTGGCTCGGCCTGTTGGCGGGCACTCTGGTAAAGCTGGCGCTGGCCGTCAGCATGCTCGGCATATTTCTGGCGGCGTACCTGCTATGAGAAGAAGTCCTCGCCGACCGGCTTGTGTTCCAGGATTTCCTCGCGTGTCAGGCCCTGGATCTCGTGCGGGAATATCAGCCATTGCTTGGCCGTGCGGACGTAATAGTCGGGTACCAGCGTGCTGCGATTGCGTTCGGGCTTGTAATACACCGTTGCCAGTCGGATCCGCTCCGGCAGATTGCGGCGACAGCGCCGCCGCAGCTCGAGCAGCACCGCCTCGAAACTGCGACCGGAATCGAAGACGTCGTCCACCAGCAGCAGTTCGTCCTCTGCCGAGAGGCGTGAAACCAGGTAGTCGATTGCGTGCACCCTGACCGTCTTGGCCTGTTGATCGTTGCCGAGGTAGTACGAGGTCCGGATGGCGATGTGATCGGTGTGGATGCCGTGATACTCGAGTACCTCCTGCACGACAATGCCAATGGGCGCGCCGCCGCGCCACATCGCCACCAGGAAGGTCGGCCTGAAGCCGCTGCGCACGATGCGGCGCGCCAGTTCCATGGAATCCCGCAGCAATGATTCAGCCGAAATGAAGATCTTTTCCATGATAGCGGTGGCGGCGGACTACAGCCGGCTCCGCAACCACTGGCCGATGTCCCCGATTTCTGCGTCGCAGACCTCGTGCGCCATGTCGTATTCCCTCCAGTCGACAGCATAGCCCTGGCCGAGCAGCAGATCGCGTGCATAGCGGCCGATCTGGATCGTCAGCACCGCATCGCTGCGGCCGTGGCACATCAGTATCGGGGTGTGCCGGTTGGCTTCACCGCCTTCGGCTGCCAGACGGTCGCGCAGCGGCAGGTACGTCGAGAGAGCCAGAATGCCCGCCAGCGGCTTAGGGAAGCGCGTGCCGGCGTGCAGCGCCAGGGCGCCGCCCTGCGAGAATCCGGCCAGCACTATCCGGTCGGTGGCGATACCTTGCTCGGTCTCGCGTCGAATCAGGCTGCCGATGCGTTCCGACGAGGCGGCAATCCCGGCGTCATCCTCGATGGCACTGGCAGCAAGCTGACGGATGTCATACCAGGCACGCATACGAAATCCCTGATTCAGCGTCACGGGGCGTACCGGCGCGTGTGGGAACACGAAGCGCACGCCGAGTTCCGGCGGCAGATCCAGCTGCGGCACGATCGGCACGAAGTCGTGGCCGCTGGCGCCGAGGCCATGCATCCAGATCACACTGGCCGTGGCTCCCGGGCTGGAGGGCTCCAGCAGCACTGTGTCGGAGTCTTCGCGCAGTCGATAGCTCATTCGCGGGAGCTTTGAATCAGGATCGGGCCGTCGGCACAGCTGCCGCGGATTCCGTGACCGCAGCGCCTCGGCGCCAACGCGCGCGTCAGACAGAGCCGGACCTCCGAAAGCTGGCCGCGGCTGCAGTCGATTGCCAGCGCGCCCGCCGGCATTGCCGGATTGGCGGCGGCAAAGGCGGCCGCGATCTCGGCGCGACTCATTGACCGTACATGGTCCGGGGCGTCAAACACCGCCGGAATCTGCAGCGCCGCCAGCGCGCGATCGGCGGTTCGAAAATACTCGACTGCACTCAGGCCGCTGCAGGTGCCATGGCTTTGCCACTCGTGCCGCATCAGTCGCGCCGTCGGATAGAGCGTCGTGCCGACGGTCAGGGCTTCCGGCGAGAGTTCCTCGCCGGATTCGCAACGCTCCGGGTAGCCTCCGGAATCATCCTGGGGCCACAGGCCATGCAGCACGAATCCCAGGCCCATTCGGTCGCATTGTGAGCGGTCCTCCGGATGGATCAGGCAATAAGCAGGTGACCAGGACAGGGACAACAGATAGTAATCAAACTCGCCCGGCGCGCTGTCGCTATCGGTATCGTTGGCGTGGTGTCTTGCCAGCGCGGGTGCGCCCACCAGCACCAGCAGCAGCGATACCCAGAGCGCTCGCATGGGCTAGTGCGGGGTCGGTGGCGGAGTCGGCGGAGGCGGCTGCTGTTCGACGCGCGGCAGCGTCGCATCGATGCAGGCCCAGCTCGGTGCCTTCGAGGTCCAGATCGTTGATGACGGACGCGCAAGCTCCGGGTCATCGAGAGTGCCGGCGCGCACGAAGATCAGGTGCGGGCGTGCTTCCGCTTCGCTGAACAGATGCGTGCCGCAGGCGCCGCAGAAGCGCCGGTGCATGACGTTGCCGCTATCGGCGATGCTGCGGAAATCCGCGGGCGAGCCGTACAACGTCAGCGCCGCGGTCGGAAAGCAAACATTGACCGTGCCACTGCCCGCCCCAATGTACTGGCACACCCGGCACCAGCAGGCACGCGCCACCGTCGGCGCGGCCGAGAATTCGTAGCGGATTGCGCGGCACAGGCAGCCGCCCTCGATGGACATTGGCATTAGTATAGATCACATGACGGCAAGTGCGACCAGGGCCAAGTCCCGATGCGCGTGGGCGATGGATGATCCGCTGATGCAGGCCTACCACGACGACGAGTGGGGCGTGCCGGAGTACGACAGCCGCGCACTGTGGGAGAAACTGATGCTCGATGGATTCCAGGCCGGACTGTCCTGGCGCATCATCCTGCATAAGCGCGAGGCCTTTCGCAGGGCGTTCAAGGGCTTCGATCCCGAGCGGGTGGCGCGGTTCAATGCCCGTGACGTCGCGCGGCTGCTCAAGGACCCCGGTATTGTCCGCTCGCGCGCCAAGATCGAGGCCACGGTCGCGGGCGCCCGCGCGTATCTGGCGATGCGGGCCGGCGGCGAGGAATTCTCGCAGTTCATCTGGTCC
>Ga0181516_10002682_pt1 | contig 12405 bp, 10 predicted proteins | sample PEATcosm2014_Bin_25_FD_121104 | JGI IMG/M metagenome (GOLD analysis project Ga0181516, IMG submission 121104) | Peatland microbial communities from MTU Mesocosm Facility, Houghton, MI, USA - PEATcosm2014_Bin01_10_metaG | ecosystem: Environmental > Terrestrial > Soil > Wetlands > Peat | place...
ACGGATGTCCATCAGATGGCTCCTTCACTTGGTTCGGCGGCGGCAATGGCCGCTGCGCGCAGTTGGCAAGCTGCCGAATAAGTCCCAAAACGCCTCGCCCAAAACGCCGTCACAAACGGCGTGTCGCGTCGCATGCTGGCGCTGGCGAAAAGCCGGAAGTATCGCCGGGTGTCGTGTTCCATCCTCAGGGGCCGCCGCAAGCCAGCCCTCCGTAACCGCCGGCCTTCGCCCCCGGCATTGGGCGGCTTGCGGCGTTGGCGCGGGCGGGCGGACGTCCGTTGCGACACAAGCAAGAGCGCCGGATCGCGCCCAACTCAGCCGGCGCCGAAGCGATACAAGGTGCGCGACGCGAAGCGCTCGCCGGGCCGCAACACAGTGGTGGGAAAGGCGGGATGGTTTAGGCTGTCGGTGTAATGCTGCCCCTGCAGGCAGACCGCGCTGCGTCGCGCGAACGGAACGCCGCTGAGGAAATTGCCGCTATAGAATTGCAGTCCTGGCTCCGTGGTCAGCATCGCCATGACAAGCCCGCCGGCCGAGAGCGTGGCCGCCAGCGCCGGCGCCGCACGCGGCGCGTCGGCCAGCACGTAATTCAGATCGTAGCCGCCGCCGAACTGCAGCTGGTCGTTGGGTTGATCGATGCGCGCGCCAATCGCGGTTGGCGTGCGGAAATCCAGCGGCGTGCCGGCGATGTCGCGGATCTCGCCGGTGGGGATCAACTCGGCGTCCAGCGCCGTGATGCGGGACGACGGGATATGCAACACATGGTTCAGCACCGACGCTTCCCCGGACAGATTGAAATAGGCGTGATTGGTCAGATTCAGCACCGTCGGCGCATTGGCCGTCGCCGCATAATCGATCACCAGCGCGTCGCCGTTCAGCCGGTATTCGACCACCGCATCGAGCGCGCCTGGGAATCCCTGGTCGCCGTCAGGACTATGCAGCGTCAGCCGTATCGTCTCGCCGTCCGGTTCGGCCTGCCAAACACGATAGGCGAAGCCGCCCGGCCCGCCGTGCAGCGTGTTGCGTCCGTCATTGGCCGGCAGCCGGTGCTCGCGCCCGTCGAGGGTGAAGCGTGCACCGCCGATGCGGTTGGCGTAGCGGCCGGCTACGGCGCCCAGATGCCTGCTATCGCTCAGATATGGCTCCAGCCGATCGAACCCTAACGTCACGTTGCGCGTCTCGCCGGCTGCCGGCACAAGCAGTTCGGTAATCCGCGCGCCGTATTGCGCGATGGTCGCGCTCAGGCCGGTGCTGCTGCGCAGAGAAAAAGCCTGCACCGCCGTGCCGTCTGACATATGGCCGAACAGATGTGATTTCATTTGCGTCGATCCTCTTCACGCCGACGGCAGCGCCGGGCCCGCGCCTGCGCCGGTCTTGGCGATCGCTTCGGCGATCTCCCGCATGTCCGCCTGGTTCAGCTCCAGAGTTGCAGCCGACAAACATCCGTCCACCTCCGCCGGGCTGCGGGCGCCGACGATTGCCGCGGTCACGCCTGGCCAAGCCAATGTCCAGGCTGTCGCGACCGCCATGGTGGGAACGCCGTGCCGAGCTGCAATCGGCTTCAGCGCTTCGGCCAGCGCGAGGTTCTGACGCAACGGCTCGCCGGCGAACTCACCGCCGGCCCCAACGTTGTAGTCAGGGCCGCGGGCGCGCCAATCGTTCGGCGGCAGCGCCGATAGTTTGAATGAGCCGGTCAGCAGCCCACTCTGCAGAACGCTGTAGACGATCACGCCAGTCTTGCGCGCGGCGCACCACGGCAACTCGGCCGCCGCGACCTCGCGGCGGATGGCCGAGAACGGCGGCTGCAGCGTTTCGACATGGCCGAGCCGCTCGGCGGCCTCGAGTTGCTTGGCGTCGTGGTTGGACAGCCCTACGTGGCGAAGCTTGCCTTCGCGTTTCAGGTCGAGCAGCGTCTGCCAGTACGCCTCTAGCGGCGCGTCGTCGGCCGGCCAGTGCATCTGGTACAGGTCGATGCGCTCCACCTGGAGCCGACGCAGCGACGCCTCCACTTCACGCCGCAGGCTCGCCGCCGCGCCGACGCGGCGCGGAGGAATGAAGGTGTCTTTCTCGTCCCAGACCAGCGAACCCTTGGTGAAAACGTAAGGACGGTCGGCGCTCGGCATGTCGCGCAGCGTGCGGCCGACAACCTCCTCGGCATGGCCGACGCCGTAAATCGCGGCCGTATCGATCCAGTTTAAGCCCGACTCCACCACGCGCCGGATCGTGGCGGCTGACACCGCGTCGTCCTGCGGGCCCCAACCGAACGCCCAGCCCGAGCCGCCGATAGCCCAGGTGCCCAACCCCACGCGGGTGATATTCATTCCCGTCGTGCCCAGCGGGCGGGTCGGCAATGGCGACGATGATTTGCTAGTCATGCTATCCACTCCTTCAACTTGCAATCTAGGCGCCAAGGCGCATGTCAGAAGTGTCTGACGTCGGCGCGCTGCGTCCGCCGACCGATGCATGCGACACGCTCATGTCGGACTGGAGCCAATTTCGGCCGCCGCGTCGGCGATCGCCCGTTCGCCCAGACCCGATTTGACGATGCGGATCAATTCCTCCTCGCTCGTCTCGGTCGTCGAGGCGTCGAGCACTATTCTGCCGGAGTGCAAGAAGTTGATGCGGTCGCACACCTCGAAGACTTGATTATAGTTGTGAACGATAAGAATGATTGAGACGAGGCGCTGCCGGCGCAGATTCTGGATAAGGCCCAGCACCTGGCCGCCCTCGCGCACCCCCAGGGCGGCCAGCGGCTCATCAAGGACCAAGATGATCGGCGATGAGTAGATCGACCGGGCGACAGCGACACACTGGCGCTGTCCACCCGACAGCAGGTCCACTGTACTATTAACGTCGGGGATCGATATTTCCATCGTCTTGAGATATTTCACGGCCAGATCACGCATCTTTGCGTTATCAAGGAGATTCAACCCAATAATACTCTTGTGATACTCGCGTCCGAGGAACATGTTGTGGAAGATGCTGAGATCGCCGATCAGCGCCAAATCCTGGTAGACTGTTTCGATGCCGTTGGTCCGCGCCTCGCGCGGCGAGGCGAAGTGCATCTCCCCGCCGTTCAAAATGATCGCGCCGCCGTCGGGCTGGTGAAACCCAGAGAGGATCTTGATCAGGGTCGACTTGCCTGCGCCGTTATCGCCGACCAGCGCCAGCACTTCGCCGCGATGCAGCTTGATGCTCGCGTCGGACAGTGCGGTGACGGCGCCGAACGACTTGCTGATATGGCGCATTTCGAGGATGACGGGCGCGTCCGCGCCGAGAGGGGCAATGTTCTGCGGATTCATAAGCGTCTCCGTGTGCGGAGCCGATCGACCTGGACGTTCAGGATCATGGCTGCGAGAATCCCCGCGCCCAGGAAGATATCGGACACCGTGGCCTGGGCGCCGATCATCACCAGGCCATTGTTGAGCGTGGAGACCACGAACGCGCCAATCAACGCGCCGACCGCAGTGCCTGAACCGCCAAGCAGCGAGGTGCCTCCGATGACCGCCGCCGCGATCGCCTCCAGATTGAGAAAGCCGGCGCCGGCGGCGGGATCGGCTGACGAAAACTGCAATGTGTTAATGATGCCGGCAAACCCGGCGAGCCCGCCGGCGATCATGAAATTGTAGACTTTGATCCGATCGGTGCGCACGCCGATCTCGCGCGCTCCGATGGGATTGCTGCCGGTGGCGATGGTGTGCAGGCCGAAGGTTGTTCGGTTCAAAACTACCGACATTATTGCGACGACCAGAATAGCCCATAGCACCGGCGAAAACGCCGTCAGACTATGCCAGGACAACAGGGCGTCCGCGCGCGGGTTATACAAACTCTCCCCAAAGAACTCGTTGAACGGCTCTTCCACCGGCGTCATGATGGGCTGACTGTTGTATATCGAAACGACAATGCCCTGTACGAAGAAAAGCGTACCCACCGTGGTGATGAGAGAGGGCACGCGGAAACGGACGGTGATGACCCCGTTGACCACGCCGACCAGCACGCAGAGCGCGATCCCAATCACTGCGCCGATTGCCAGGGGCACGCCCCAGGTTACGGAGAGAAGGCCCATTGTGTAGGGAGCGAGCGCGAACGTGCTGCCCACGGAGAGATCGATCTCGGCCGTGATCATCAGCATGGCTTCGGCGACCGCGATCAAGCCGAAGCGACCGGTATCGCGGAAGACGACGCCCAAGAATTGCGTCTCGATAAACTGCCCGTGGCTGCCAATCTGGAAGTAGACAACTAGAACAACAGCGACGGCGGCGATACTGGCCTCGCGATACCGGGAGAGAATGAACAGCAACCTCTCAAGCATTGTGCTCGGTATCTTGACGCCCACCTCGCGCTTCATCGCCAGGCTGGGTTCGACAGTGGGCGCCGTTTGTTCTTTATTTGGTTCCAAGTTCGGACTCATCGGCGATCAACCCGGTTCCGGCAGCCCGTCGGAACGCCATCCTGACGTGACCATCCAACGACTTCCATATGAGCTTGGAAAACAACCTCTCGCGCTTGGGTGGGGGTCGGCGATGATCTGAGATCACCGCCGACCGCCGCTCGCGCCGTTTCTGATGCTCGCGCCCCGGCGTTCTCAAACGATCACGCTGGGCGGAGACAGAAGGCGCCCGATCCGGCAATGTTACGTCGGCTCGGCGGTGGACGTGCCGATAAAGCGGCTCTTGCCGAGGTAAAGTTCGATATTGTCTTTGGTCACATAGGCGCGGCTGGTGTCGGTGTCAGCCGGGCCGAGGAGGCCGCCGGAAAGGTGCCACAGGTACATCTGCTGGACAGGCAGGAAGCCTTGCAGATAGGCCTGCTGATCGACGGTGAAGTTCACATCCCCGCTCTTGATGAAACCCAGGGTCTGCGGAAACAGGTCGAAGCCCGCCACCGCCACGCCCGCCTTCGCAAGGCCGTACTTGTTGGACACGAAGCCGCAGGCGTAGGTGTCCGAGCCTCCAGTCCCGAACAGGCCCTTCACGTCCTTGTGGCTGAGGTAATAGCTCTCGATTCTCGAGATTTCCGAGGCCGGGTCCGGGCCAGCGTCGACCACATCGTAGGTCCACGCGTCGCCCTGCTCTTTGATGTACTGCTTGGCCCCGTCCAGGCGCGGCTGGGTGTTCAGCGAGCCGGGAACGCCGATCTCGAGCATGACGTGGCTACCCTTCGGGACCAACGCCAGCCACTTGGCGGCGGCGTTATAGCCAGACTGGAACAGCGGTTGCCCGACGTAAGCCGCGCGCTTATTGGGGCTGCCGGCCGGCACGTCGGCGTTGAAAGCGATGACCGGAATGCCGGCGGCGACGGCTTGGTCTGTCGCCGCGTCGAACGCCTTGGGATCCACCAGGCATACAGCGATGCCGTCCGCCTTTTCCGCGATGGCGGTCTGCATGGCGCTGACCATCTCGGAAACGACATTCTTCTCCGAGCCGGTCCACTGGTACTGACAACCATAGGCGGCGCAGGCGTCCTGGATGCCATAAATGGATGGGGTGAAGAACTGGTCCAGCGTCACATGGCAGACGAAGAAGAACTTGAAGGGCTTCTTCGGCAATCCGCCGGCGGGCGTGTCCGCAAAGGCCGCGCCGATCCCTCCGCCAAGTCCCACTGCCCCTAAGCCGAGCGTTGCAGCGCCCGTCAACGCATGACGTCGGCTGATTCCGCTTACGGCCTTCGCTACGTCCATCTGACCTCTAATATCGCGCGCCATGTGTCTTCCTCCCCTTACGGATTGTCTATGTACTCTTTGAGCCGCGGCGCCTCCCTGCGCAAAGCAGATCGGCGCGCGGCATTCGGATGGCCGGATCACCACTCATGTAGTCCGGTCACCTGACAAATCATACGGCTCTTTGTCGAAACGCACAATAGGGTGGAGGCATGGCCGCCGCCGCCCGCAGCGCGGCGTTGTGCTCGACATGGATTCGAGCGTCAGCCCGACCTATGGCGAACAGGAGATGAGCGTCTGGAACGGCCATTACGAATGCGCCTGCTATCATCCGCTGTTCGTGTTCAACCAGTCCGGCGATCTGGAGCGCTGCGCCTTGCGCGCCGACAACGTGCGCAGCGCCGATGGCTGGGAGGGCGTGCTGAAGCCGGTCGTGGCGCGCTATCGCGACAAGGTCTCGCGCATCTATTTCCGCGCCGACGCCGGCTTCGCCAACCCCGAGATCTATGAGTATCTCGAAGGCTAAGGGATCAAATACGCCATTCGGCTTCTCGCCAATCGAGTCCTGCAAGAGCGGATCGGCTATTTACTGAAGCGCCCCGTCGGCCGCCCCTCCCTTGATGTCCGGCGCTTCTACGCGAACTTCACCTATCAGGCCGGAAGCTGGACAAAGCCCCGCCGCGTCGTCGCTAAGGTCGAATGGCATCCGGGCGAACTCTACCAGCGCGCCGGCTTCGTCGTCACCAACATGGCGAGACCGGCCGAGAATGTCGTCACCTTCTACAACAAGCGCGGCAGATGCGAGCAATGGATAAAGGAAGGCTACGGCGCGATCCGATGGACGCGGCTTTCCTGTCGCTCGTTCGCCGCCAACGCCGTGCGGCTCCAGCTTCATGTGCTTGCATACAATCTCGGCAACTTCCTGCGCACCCTCGCCACGCCCGAGTCGATCAAAGATTGGTCGCTGACGAGCCTCAAGGAGAAGCTGATCAAGATCGGCGCAAAGGTCGTCAGTCACGGCCGCTATGTCGCCTTCCAGATGGCCGAGGTCGCCATTCCGAGAAACCTCTTCGCCGACATCTTGCGGCTGATCACGGAACCGCGGCCGCCGCCGGTCACATCGACAGCGTGAGGCGTTCGAAGCCATGCGTTCGATCGAAAACCGTGGGAGACGTGTGTCTCGATCACAGAAATCTCTCATTCCGAGGTGCAACCCCGAACCTGGCCGCTCGCAAACGCGTTTGTCGGTGCCGCGGCCTCTTTTGCTCCAGCAGATGAGCCCGCCCGATGGACAGTTTGACGCATTGCCAAGGTTCGCTGACGGGGTAACTGCTCCTCTCTCGACCCTTATCCGGCGGATTCCGGTTAAGATCGTTCCGCTGCTTATCCGGGGAATGTCCTTTCGAAACCGGGACCTCTGTGGGAGCGTGGCCTAGTCCGCGACTTCTTCCACTCCAAATGCTAGTTGACTGACCGACGAAATGCGTTCCCATTCCCGAGGTTTCGCGATGCGCCTTCCTGCCTTGGCCGCCCTGGCTGTCGCGACCCTACTGTGCGCGCCGGCGGCGCGCGCGGCGGAGAACGATCCCACTGTGCCCGCCTACCACGCCGACGCGGCCCGCAGTGGGCATTACATTGTGCCCGGCCTGACCTGGACGAACGCCGGAAATATGCGACTGGATGCGGCGTTCGACGGGCGCGTGCCGGGGAACATCTATGCGCAGCCGCTCTACTGGCGCCCGGCGGGGGCGGCGGCCGGACTGGTGATCGTGGCGACCGAGGACAACGTGGTGGTGGCGCTGGACTCCGGTACTGGACGCACGATCTGGCGGCGCAGCCTCGGCCCGGCAGTCACGGGCTCCGCACTGCCGTGCAGCAACATCGACCCTCTCGGCATTACTGGCACGCCGGTGATCGACGAGCGCAGCGGCGCGCTTTACCTCGACGCCATGGTCGATCGCGGCGACGGACTGCACCACCTTGTATTTGGCCTGTCGCTCGCCGACGGCGCGGTGCTGCCGGGCTGGCCGGTGGACGTGGTCGACGGGCTACGCGCCATCGGCATGAGCTTCGACCCCCGCGTGCACAACCAGCGCGGGGCCCTTACGGTGGTAGGCGACCGGCTGTACGTGCCGTATGGCGGCCATGCGTGGGGCTGCGGTGACTTTCATGGCTGGGTGGTCGGGCTGCGCCTGGACCAGCCGGCGGTGTTCGGGGCTTGGCGGCCCAGGGCCGACCAGGGCGGCATCTGGGCGCCGGGCGGGATCGCCTATGACGGCCACCACTTGTTCGTCGCCACCAACTTTACCTCCGGCTCGGCCGTCTGGAACGACGGCGCGGCCGTGATCCGCCTGCCGCCGGATCTGGACTGGAAGCCCACGCCGCAGAATTTCTTCGCGCCGTCTGACTGGGACTGGCACGCCATCGCCGAATTGGGCGGCGTCAATCCGGCTCCCGTCGACCTGCCGGACGGGGGCCCCGGGACGGCGCTGCTGATCGCGCTCGGACGCACCAAGGCGTATCTACTCGATCGCACCGAACTCGGCGGCATTGGCCACCCGCTCGCCGAGCAGAAAGTCGCTAACGTCCTGACTAGCTCGCCTGCCGTGTATCGCGCGGGGCGCGACATACTGGTGGCGTTCCAGGCCAACTCCCCGATTTGCCCCGGCGAAACGCCGCTCGCCGCCGTGGTGGCGTTGCGCATTTCAGGCGGGCCGCCAGCGGCCATGCGCGCGGAATGGTGCGCTAAGGTGGACGCACAGGGGGTGCCGATCGTCACCACGAGCGACGAGACGGCTGACCCGATCGTGTGGATCGTCGGCGCTGAGGGCGACAAAAAGCTGCACGGTCTCCGCGGTGACAATGGACAGGAGCTGTTCACGGGCGACCCGCTCCCCGGCTTGCGTCATTTCGTGACCATCCTAGCCGCCGCGGGCCGGCTCTATGTCGTGGGCGACGGGCGGGTTTTCGCGTTCGACCTCGCGCATTAGGCCCGCGCTCAGACCTTGGAACCGCGAACTCAGGTCTCATCGACCTCAACGCGAGTGCTTGGCGTACCGCCGGTGCGGTCCGGAACGGGGCGCACCATACCAGCCCGGAGCTTGTCGAGAATTTGGAAGGCTGTCTCGGGCCGCGACAGGCCAAGCTGCCGCTGGAACCGCACAGGGGACATGCCGGTTAAGAGCTGGGGCGGAAACCGGGTCAGGGTTGTTTGGGTTGGAGGCGGGGACCGATCTGCGCCTGATCTGCTGTGACCCCCGAAAATTCTTCCAGATGAAGCTAGAGTCCGGCCTGAAGTTGCGAAAATGCGACGCGACAGCAGACGAATGTCAATCGACCCGGGGGCCGAATGTCGATTGGCCTCGGATAAATGCGCGTGGGGATCCGAGGGCGCATCGGCGAGCTAACACTCTGGCGAAACTCACTTTAGCGGGGTCAGAGACTTGAGTCGCTTCACAGCCGAAACCGTCTCGACCGGGAGAGGCTGTTAAGCTGTCTTCATCAGATCGGCTCGCGAACGCGTCTCGCCATCGGAGCGGCTGATGCGGAACTGTCCGACGAGCCGCGCCAGCTTCGTGCTCTCCTGCGACAGCGAATGGCTCGCCGCAGTCGATTCCTCGGCCATCGCGGCATTCACCTGCGTCGTCCGGTTCATCTCCTCGATCGCCGAGTTGATCTGCTGCAGTCCCGTGGCCTGCTCGTGGGCGCCGGTCGCGATGTCGGTCACCACCGCGTTGATTTCCGCTACCTGCTGGGCGATGCGCTGCAGCGAACGGCCGGTCTCGGCCACCAGCCGCACGCCGGCGTCGACTTGCGCGTTCGAGCCGGAGATGAGCCCTTTGATCTCCTTGGCCGCTTCCGCCGAACGCTGCGCCAGCGCGCGCACTTCCGAAGCGACTACGGCAAAGCCGCGTCCCGCGTCGCCAGCGCGCGCCGCCTCGACTCCGGCATTGAGCGCCAGAAGATTCGTCTGGAAGGCGATCTCGTCAATGACGCTGACAATCTGACCGATCTCCTTGGACGACGTAGCGATCACGTTCATCGCATCGACCGCCTGGCCCACGACAGCCGCGCCCTGCTTGGCGCCGGCGTCGGCCGCGGCCGCCACTTCCCGCGCGTGTCGCGTGCCCTCGGCCGACTTGTGAACCGCCTCCGTAATTTCGGTCAGCGACGCCGAGGTCTCCTCTAGGCTGGAGGCTTGCCGCGCGGCGCGTTGCGACAAGTCTTCCGCCGCTCTCTTCACTTCCTTGGCGCTCGACTCGATCGCGCCGGAGCTGCCGATCACAGTCGTGATCGTCGACTTCAGCTTGTCGATCGCCTCGTTGAAGTCATCACGCATCTGGGCATAACACGAGGCAAATCCGTCGGAGAGCTTCACCGTGAGATCGCCCGCCGCGAGCTCCTTGAGGCCCGCGCCGAGACTGCGCACCGCCTCGGTCTGCTCCTCGGCCGCACTCGCCCGCTCGCCAGCGTTGCGTTCGCGTTCGGCTTCGGCGCGCGCTCGCTCGGCCGCCGCCTCGGTCTCCAGCCGCATGCGGTCAAGCGCGTTGCATTTGAAGACCTCGACCGCGCGCGACATGGCGCCCAGTTCGTCGCGACGGCGCTGGCCCTTGATGATGACGGATGCATCGCCTGCCGCTAGCGCGGTCATCGCCACGCCCAGCAGGGCCAACGGGCGCGCGATCGCCGCGGACGAAATCCATATCGCCGCTGCACTGACCAACGCCGTCGCGACGAGCCCTACGAGCCCCAGCATCCAAAGTGCACCCAGCGCTTGCGAACGCAAACCGAGGGCGGACTGCGCGTCCTCGTCGTGCAGGCTAGAATTGAAGGCCTTCAAATCATCTGCGAGTGCGCGCATTTCAGGGTCGACGGCGGTCAGGTGCATCGCGCTTTCCGCTAGCGCGTCGAGTTCATCAGGCTTCAAATCGCTGCCCGTCAACAATGGGCGCGTTTTCTGTCCGGCGTCGAAGGGTCTTCGAGCCTCGTCGGCGATGGCCTGGAACCGCTCCTTGAACTTTCCGATTTGTGCCGCTTTTTCCGGCAGCAGCTTGATCGCCTCGTCGAAGTGGCCGTTCGCCGCATCGATCGCCGCGGGAAAGCCCGCTGCCGCCGCCTTTCCCTGCGGCCTGTCGCTGTCAAAGGCCACCACGCCGAACACGTCGTACATCGCCTCCATCAAATCGTCTCTGGCATGCGACAACTCAAGCGTACCCAACGTACGGCGCGCGATGATGTCGCCCGCCGTCGCGCTGACGCCAGCGAGCTTGAAGCCGCCGAAAGCAATCATGGCAAGGACGACAAGGCCCATCAGCGCCACGGGTATGAGGGCTTTCGTTCGTAGGGTGAGGTTGTCGAGGCTCATGATCGATGTCCAGCTCTCTGTGCGCGGAGCGCTCACACGGTGGCGGCGCGGTCAGGCGCCATATCGCAACTTAGCAAAGTCCCGCATTGAATGGAGGCGGGGGCTGCTTCAAATCTGAACGGAAGATACGGCTGAAATTCTCCTCGGCCGCGCCACCAGGCGGCTCGTAGTTGCTGGCGAGGTCGATATGGATGACGCCACAGTCGAATGCGCAACGTAGGATCGAGCGCCGAATTCAGAGCGTGTCGTCGCCACCGGAATCCTGCCGCAACCCGGGCGAAACTGCCGACAAAACAAGCGCGCCTCAGCGCAGCGACGATCGGGCACAGACTGGTATCGCGCCGGCGAAGGCGCGTAGCTCACTCGCCGGCCTGGGGGAAGACGACGCCGATCTGGAGCAGCAGACTGCCGCAAAGCCGTTGCTCTGCAGTAGCAATTGTCAATGCGACATTGCGATCTTTGCCCAAGTCAAAAAACCCGGACCGCTCGAGCTTCTTCAGATCTGAACATGAACCGCTCGCCTTGAGGATCCGCTCGAATTCCGCCCAAATTGGCGGCTCGTCCTCCAGTGCGCGGGGCTCGACAGTCACGGGATTCATCACCGTCGCCTCCTCGATGGGAACCGCGCTCACGATCGCTTCAAGCACTTGGGTGGCGTTGACCAACCCCGGCGACACGTTGAGCGCGACCAGCCGAGCGTTCGGCCCGAGCTGTGTCGCGAAGGGATAGTTGCCGTCGGCGATCAGGATCTTCGAGCCGTGGCCTGCGCGGCCCAGCGCCTCGAGAATCTCGGGGTGAAGCAAGTGTGTCTTCAGCATATTTGGATGCCCTTCAAGGCGAAGTTATCGACTGCTCCAAAGTCGGCTGCCGACCGATTCGGAGAGCGTCTCCTCGCCGCCGCGGCGGCGCGCCAATAGCGCCTTGGCGAATGAAACCGGGGAAGGGCGCAGAGCCCCTCCCCGATCACGGCTGTTCTCAGTTGTAAAGGTCGGCGGCGATCTTGGGATCGTCGATGTTGGTCTTGTCGTACCAGTAGAAGCCTGTGTCGACGACCGGCGGCAGCTTCTCGCCCTTGAGGGCCTTTAGCGCCGATTCGATGGTGCACTTGCCGATGCCGACCGGGTTCTGGGTGATCGCGCCAAGCATCAGGCCGGAGCGGATCGCGTCCATCTGTTCCTTGCCGGAGTCGTAGCCGATCAGCACGACCTTCTTGCCGGATTCCTTGACGCCGATCGCCGCGCCTTCCGCCGAGCCTTCATTGGCGCCGAAGATGCCCTTGAGGTTCGGGTTGGCCTGGAGGTCGGCCTTGGCGATTTCGGCCGACTTCAAGTGGTCGCCGGCGCCGTACTGGACGCTGACGATCTTGATGTTGGGATGCTTG
>Ga0181516_10002683_pt1 | contig 12401 bp, 11 predicted proteins | sample PEATcosm2014_Bin_25_FD_121104 | JGI IMG/M metagenome (GOLD analysis project Ga0181516, IMG submission 121104) | Peatland microbial communities from MTU Mesocosm Facility, Houghton, MI, USA - PEATcosm2014_Bin01_10_metaG | ecosystem: Environmental > Terrestrial > Soil > Wetlands > Peat | place...
CCGAGCATGCGGAACGGACCGCTCTCGACTTGCGGCGGGGCGACGTGGCCGATGACGAGCTCGAACAATGGCGCCATGCCGCGGTCATTGGGTCCGGCGGCGTCGGATGCCATCCAGCCCTGTTTGGCCGAGCCGTAGAGGATCGGGAAATCGAGCTGTTCCTCGGTCGCATCGAGGGCTGCGAACAGGTCGAATACTTCGTTGGCGACCTCGGTCGGGCGGGCGTCGGAGCGGTCGACCTTGTTGATGACGACGATGGGCCGCAGACCCATCTTCAGCGCCTTCGAGACGACGAATTTGGTCTGCGGCAGCGGTCCCTCGGCGGCGTCGACCAGCACCAGCGCGCCATCAACCATATTGAGGATGCGTTCGACCTCGCCGCCGAAATCGGCGTGGCCGGGGGTATCGACGATATTGATTCGGGTGTCGTTCCACACCAGCGAGGTCGCCTTGGCGAGGATGGTGATGCCGCGTTCGCGCTCGAGATCGTTGGAATCGAGCGCGCGCTCCGCCACGCGCTGGTTCTCGCGGAACGAGCCCGATTGCTGCAGCAGCCGGTCGACCAGGGTGGTTTTGCCGTGGTCGACGTGGGCGATGATGGCGATATTGCGAAGGTTCATAGGGTCCATAAACCAAAACGAGCCCCGAGGGGCCCGCGCGTGCAGGCGGAATATAGTCAGCCGCTTCCCGGAAGCAATGTCGCCTGACCGGCCATGGAAGAATTTGATACGACAGCGCCGGTGATTCGACTATGCTCCGGTCGCTGTCGGGAATTCAGGTCAACTAGAGTTTCATGCGCTGCCCGCTGACGACCGCAAGCCAACGACGGGTGTTGTGCGTTTTTCCGGCTTATACGCCGTCGTTCGGTACGTTTTCGCACGCTTATCGCCTGATGGGGCGGGTGCGGGCCTTCATGCCGCCGCAGGGCCTCCTGCTCATCGCGGCCTACTTACCGGCGGCGTGGCCGGTTCGCTTTATCGACGAGAATATCCGCCCCGCCAGCGCAGCCGATTTTGACTGGGCGGATATCGTTCTGGTCAGCGGCATGCATATCCAGGCACCGCAAATCCGCGACATTGCCGCTCGGGCGCATGCCGCCGGCAAAATTGCCGTGCTCGGCGGCGCCTCGGTGTCCGGATCGCCGGAGCTCTACCCGGACTACGATTATCTCCACCTCGGCGAAATCGGCGACGCCACCGACCGTCTCATCGCCCGCCTTGACGAGAGCGTGGTTGCGCCGCCGGCGCAAATGCGGTTTGAGACCCAGGAGCGCCTGCCGCTTTCTGATTTTCCGGTCCCCGCCTATCACCTGATCCCGCTCGACCGCTACCTGATCGGCAGCCTGCAGTTTTCGAGTGGCTGTCCGTATCGCTGCGAGTTCTGCGACATCCCCGCGCTCTATGGCCGCCAGCCGCGGCTCAAGACGGCGGAGCAGATCACCGCCGAGCTTGACACCATGCTGGCGCAGCCAGGCCATCCCTATGTCGTCTACTTCGTCGACGACAATTTCATCGGCAACCGCAAGGCCGCGCGCGAGATCCTGCCGCATCTCATCGCCTGGCAGCGCAAGCACGGTTATCCGGTGCAATTCACCTGCGAGGCGACGCTCAATCTCGCCAAACAGACGGAGATTCTGTCGCTCATGCGCGAGGCGCAGTTCGTCACCGTCTTCGTCGGCATCGAGACGCCGGAGGCCGATGCGCTCAAGGCCATGCGCAAGGACCACAACGCGTCGCTGCCGATGATGGAGGCGATCGGGACGCTCAACAGCTATGGGCTTGAAGTGACGTCGGGCATCATTCTCGGCCTCGACACAGATACCGCCGACAGCGAGAACCGGCTGAAGAAGTTTATCGATCTCTCGCACATACCAATTCTCACCATCAACCTGTTACAGGCCTTGCCGCGGACGCCGCTGTGGGATCGGCTGCAGCGCGACGGCCGCTTGATCGCGGACGACACCGGGCTCGAAAGCAACGTGCGGTTCCTGCGTCCCTATGACGAAGTGGTGGCAACCTGGCGGCGCTGCATCGCTTATGCCTACGATCCCGATCGGCTGTTCGCGCGCTTTTTGCACCAGGTCGACACCACCTATGTGAACCGCATCGCGACGCCAGCGCGCGGCAAGCTCAACATGAACAATTTGCGCCGCGGCGTGGTGCTGGCTTTCAATGTCGCGGTTCGCGTCGGCCTGTTGTCGGATTACCGGCGTTCGTTCTGGCGCGCCGCGCGCTATGCGCTTCGCCGCGGCCAAATCGATGCAGTGCTGGGCATGGGTTTTGTCGCCCATCACCTCATCCACTTCTCGCGTGAAGCATTGCGCGGCGATCAGAACGCGTCGTTCTATTCCACGCAAGGGCGCGAGCGGGCGAACGCGCAGGGCGGCAACCCGCTGCCATCGCTACGACAATCTGCCTGAGCCAAAAAGCTGCTAAGCCGCCGCTGCCTTGCCGGTTGCGGCGCCCGAGCCGGCGCCGCCGGCCGCGTCCGCGTCCGCGTGGTCGAGGATGGCGGTGCGGCGCGCCGCGATGGCGAAGCGAAGCTGATCGAGCGCGAACGCAAATGACATACGCACCGTCTCGTCGAATTCCTCGTGCTCGCTCTGATGAATAATCGCGATCACGAGATTGTCGGCGTCCAGCTGGAGATGCTCGATGGCCTCGAGCGTCTGCGCGTTATGCGCCTTACGGACCAGATCGAGCACGCGCTGCAAGAGCCGCAGCCGCCGGGTGCGGGTATCGCTGCGCAGGTAGCTCGCCAACCCGGCAATGGCCGATCCGAACACCGGGAAAATCAGCATGCCGTAGAAAATATCGTCGCCGTATTTGTCGAAGAACGACTGCTGACTGTCCGATAGATAGGCCGCCGCGCCCGGATGTACGACGACGTCGGCGTCCTTGTCGGTCGAGGGCGCGGCGATCTTGATCTCGCCCGGCAATGCGGTGGCAAGCGCCTGCCGCGACGAGTAGACGGCCTTGGCGAGGGTATCGATGACGGTCTCGCTATAGCCTCTCCGCGCAACCAGGTATTCGCCGAAGCTGAGGGTCTTGAGGTCGTCGCTTGGGCTCGGCGGATTGCCGCCGAATGTGCCGGCATCGATATCGACCGAATCGAAGCCCAAGTTGCGCTTGGCAATGCCGTCCGCCTGGTCGATTTTGATGAAGGTCGGCGCCTTGCCGTTCACTGTGGCAGCCGCGACCGTATTGGAAATGGCCTGGCCGGTCGCCGCTCCGGCAACGAACAGCGCATCGACCTGATTGTTTTTGATGACGACCGCGAGATTATTCGGGTCGATCTGCGACACCGTCACCTTGTCGAGCGGAATGCCGTAATGGCTCAAAGCCATTTCCAGGAGGCCGGTGGTTGCCTCGCTGCCGGTCACGACGCCGACGCGCTTGCCTAAGAGCTGCGATACTTTGCCGAATTTATCGCTGTCGCTGCTGTCGTCGTCGCTATCGCTGTCGCTGCTATCGTCGCTGTCGTCGCTTTTGGCGCTCTTGCCGCCTTTGGCGCTTTTCGAAGCCTTGCCGCCACTCGCAGCTTTGGCGCTTTTGCCGCCCTTTGCCGATGCCGTCGCTTTCGCAGGCGCGGCGGCGGGCGCCGGCGCTGACGCCGGAACGAGCAGCACCATGACGTTCTGGCGCAAAATGGCGACCACCGGCCAATTCAGCGAGTCAACGAGATTGCTCGGCAAAATCGCGAGATCGGCCTGACCCTTGCTGACCACTTCGGCGGTTTCCTTTGCGCCCGCGGTCGGAACGACCTGCAAACTGATATCATGGTGGCCGATCACAATTTGATTGGAGAGCGCGTCGACAAACTTTTGGTCCTGCGGCCCGGCGGCGATCCGCATATGCTCGGCCGCGGTGGTGTAATGGAAGGCGGCCCATACCCCGCCGACGAGCAGAACGGTGCCGAGGACGGTGACAAGCCAAGTATGGCGCAGGAACATCCTAACTTTGCTGCGCACCATATGTTCAAGCGACTCGATACTCATGGTCCTACCCGATGAGCCGGATGCCGTTCCACCTTCGGCGGAGCGTCGGGAAAGCCAGAGCCTCATGGCCAGAGGCGGACGATTTGGCAGTCCGGGTGGCATGGTTAATCTTAACACGGCTTCGGCGCTTTGACGCCATGGCCGAACTATGGGTTCAAAGGCGAAACCGTCGCCTTGGTTAATCTCCCGGCGGTGCAGATCTTACCGCAATCTGTGGCCCGACTTTGACGTTTCAGCCGCCTCTCGGCGGGGAACCTCGCGCCTTGCGGTCTTGTTTGCTAGGAAAGGGCCTGTCGCCCAGATTTTCATGGAGTTTCCACATGAGCCAGAAACTCGCCGGCGCCGCACGCCAAAGCGCGCTCAGCCGGCTTAGGGGATGGAGCGAAGTTTCCGGCCGCGACGCCATCACCAAGAAATTCGTCTTCGCCGATTTCAATCAAGCCTTTGGCTTCATGACGCGCGCGGCGCTGGTGGCCGAAAAGCTCGATCACCATCCGGAATGGTTCAATGTCTACAAGACCGTTGATGTGACGTTGTCGACCCACGATGCCGGGGGGCTGACGGAGCTCGACGTCAAGCTCGCCGAGGCGATGGACAAGCTTGCGGGCTAAGTTGGCCGGTCGGGCCTGCCTTGCGGTTGCCGTGTTTGGGAATCATGTTTTAGGCGCCGTTGAATCTTGGGCGCCATTAGAACCTTGGGCGCCATTGAGCGTCCGCAGGAGGGGCAAATGGGCATTTGGCAGCAAACTGCCGCCTGGCCGGGGGTTTCTTGGCAAGACTTTGCCGCGCTGACGCGCCGGATCACTTCGGACGAGGACGGTCTGCGGCGCAAATTCTGGCGCAAGATTCTGGCCGAGGCGGCGAACCTGCCGTTCCTGGAACAGGTGCTCACCGCCCATTACTGCGCCTTTGACCGCAAGACGCCGCTCTACGTGAAGGTCGTTCTCGTCGGCGCGATGGTCTATTTCATCCTGCCCGACGATTTTATTCCCGACTCCATTCCGCTCATCGGGCTCGCCGACGATGCCGCTATTCTCGGTGCGGCGCTCAAGCTGATGTCTTCGCACATCAAGCCGGAACATCGCGAAGCGGCCAGAAACACGCTGGCGCGGCTACGGGCGTAGCACGATCTTTCCCATCACTTTGCGGTCGGCGATGGCTTCGAGCGCGGAAGCGATCTCCGCCAACGGATAGACCGCGTGGACATGCGCGCTGAGCTTGCCTTGCGCGGCCCATTCCACGATCTGCGTCATCATGGCGTGCTGGGCTTGTGGTTCACGCCTGACCCACGAGCCCCATAGCACGCCGCGAATGTCGCAGCTCTTGAGCAGGACGAGATTGAGCGGCAACTTCGGGATTTCGCCCGCGGCGAAGCCGACGACGAGATAGCGGCCTTCCCAGCCGAGCGAGCGCACGGCCGGCTCCGCATAAGGCCCGCCGACCGGATCGTAGACCACGTCGATGCCGCGTTCGCCACCGAGCTTCTTGAGCGCGTTGCGCAGGTCCTCGGTGGCGTAATTCACCGTTTCGTCGGCGCCGTGGGCGCGGGCGAAGATGAGCTTCTCATCGGAGGAGGCGCAGGCAATGACGCGGGCGCCCATGATCTTGCCGATTTCGATAGTGGCAAGCCCGGTGCCGCCCGAGGCGCCAAGCACCGCCAGCGTCTCGCCGGGTTTGAGCGCGGCGCGCTCGCGCAGCGCGTAGAGCGTCGTCGCGTAGGTCACGGTCAGGCCGGCGGCGCGGTCGAAATCGAGCGTGTCGGGAATTTTGACGAGATGGTTCGCCGGGACTGCGACCGCTTCGCGCGCCGCGCCCCAGCCGGTGCTGGCCATCACGCGGTCGCCGGGAGCGATCCCGGTGACGCCCGGGCCGACGCTCTCCACCACGCCGGCGAACTCGGCCGCCGGCGAAAACGGAAGTGGCGGCTTGTGCTGGTATTTGCCGGCGATGATCAGCGTATCGAAAAAATTGAGCGCGGCAGCCTTGATTCGAACCAAGGCTTCGCCGGGGCCGGCTGTCGGCTCGGGGATCTCGGCAAGCTCGAGTTCGGCGGGCGTGCAGAAGTGCGTGCAAAGGACGGCTTTCATGCGAATTCCATATCAGGCTTGCGGCAAGCAGGCATTATGCAGGAAACGGCTTCCTCGCCTATCTCATTCCATCTGCGGGCGAATTGGATTAAACTTGCGATGTTTGCTATGAGTGCTTTGGGGGATTCCCGCGAGGCCTGATGCGCAGCGACCGACGATGGCGGCTGATCATTTCGCTAGTCTTTGCGGCGGCGCTCGCCGTTCCACCCGCCATCGCCCAGCAACAAAACCCACCGGCGGCTCCGGCGGCTCCAGTGACCGCCGCTCCTACCGCTCCCGCCGTCCCGGCCAAACCTAAACCCAAGCCCAAGGTACCGAAGCCAGCCGCTGCGGCGCCGGCGGCCGCGGCTCCGGCCGCGAAACCCGCCACGCCGCCACCGGCCGCCGCCGGCGGCGTGCAACCCAAGCTGCTCGGCCAATATGGCGAGTGGGGCGCCTATACCGCCACGCCCGCAGGCAAGAAGGTCTGCTTCGCAATTGCCAAGCCGACATCCTCGGCGACCATCCCGCCAAACCGGCCGCGCAATCCGGTTTACATGTTCATTTCCACGCGGCCGGCGGACAAGGTTGCCAACGAAGTCTCGATCATCATCGGCTATCCGTTCAAGCCGGGCTCCGACGCCAGCGTCGATATCGGTTCGACCTCATTCGCGCTTTATACGCAGCAGGACGGCGGCTGGATCAAGAATGCTGCCGACGAAGCCAACATGGTCACCGCCATGCGGGCGGGCGATACCGCGGTGGTGAAGGGCACTTCGGCGAAGGGAACGCAGACCACCGATACGTTCACGCTCAAGGGCGTTTCGCAGGCCCTCGACCGGATCGCGCAGGAATGCAAGTAGACGGCAGCCTGTTCAGACGATCGATCTGTCGAAAGCCCCATATCAGCCCCATCTATGCGGCAGGCTGGTGCCGCCGGCATTTTACGAAACGATCCCGGATTGACGATGACAGCGCCGTTTGTAGCGACCGAAACCGAACACGCCGAAGCGGGCTCCTTTTTGGAAAAGCGCCCGCTCGAGCGCTATCTCGCGCCGGCGCAGCCGTCGCTGGTCGGGCTTTCGCGTGACGCCCTGGCGGAAGCGCTGGACACGCTGGGCGTAGCCGAAAGCCAGCGCCGCATGCGCGTACAGCAGATTTGGCAATGGCTCTATGTGCGCGGGTCGCAAGACTTCGACGAGATGACGACGCTGTCGAAGGATCTGCGCGCCGCGTTGGCGCAACGCTTCACCTTGGCGCGGCCCGAAATTGCCGCCGAGCAGATTTCCGTGGATGGCACGCGCAAGTGGCTGATCCGGCTTCCGGGCGAGTTCGACGCCACGCCGCATGAGGTCGAATGCGTCTACATCCCCGAGGCCGACCGCGGCACCCTGTGCATTTCGAGCCAGGTCGGCTGCACGCTTAACTGCACGTTCTGCCACACCGGCACGCAGCGCCTGGTCCGCAATCTGACCGCGGGCGAAATCGTCGGCCAGGTGGTTCTGGCGCGCGACCGGCTGTCCGATTGGCAGCGGGCGGTGAGCGCGCCCGGCGCGCCGGAAAAGCGCCTCGTCTCCAACGTCGTCCTGATGGGCATGGGCGAGCCGCTCTACAATTTCGAGGCGGTGCGCGACGGCATCAATGTCGTGGCGGACGGCGAGGGCGTCAGCATCTCCAAGCGGCGGATCACGCTGTCGACCTCGGGCGTCGTTCCCAATATCGCGCGCGCCGGCGCGGAGATCGGCTCGATGCTGGCGGTGTCGCTGCATGCGGTCACCGATGAGCTGCGCGACCAACTTGTGCCGCTCAATCGCAAATATCCGCTGCGCGAGCTGCTCGACGCCTGCCGCAATTACCCGGGCGTGTCCAACGCTCGCCGCATCACCTTCGAATATGTCATGCTCAAAGGCATCAACGACACGCTGGCCGATGCCAAGGCGCTGGTGCGTCTGCTCAAGGGCATTCCGGCCAAGATCAATCTCATCCCGTTCAATCCCTGGCCCGGCACGACATACGAATGTTCCGATTGGGAGCAGATCGAGAAATTCTCCGAGATCGTATTCGATGCCGGCTACGCCTCGCCGGTACGTACGCCGCGCGGCCGCGATATCCTCGCCGCCTGCGGTCAGCTCAAAAGCGCGACGGAAAAGCTTTCGGCCCGCGAGCGCTTGGCGCTGCGCGCGATGGCGATGACGGACTAAAATAGCCGACAAACCGGCGGGCGGATCGACAGCGACAATGACCGTTCTTTTCCGCATCACGATGATGTTCATCGGTTATGTCTGGGCCTGCGTTGCCGCCGCGCTGGTGTTGGCGCTGGGCACCTTGACCCCGCAATGGCATGGCTTCTTCGCCTCGTTCGGCCTGGAATCTCCGCAAGCGCAATCGGCGGCAATGTGGACCGTGGTCGGACTGGGTGCGTTCCTGATCTTCGTCATCGGGTTTTTGCCGACGCTCCTGGTCATCGTCATCACCGAGGGTTTCGGCTTACGCTCGATCGTCATCTATGGCGTGATCGGCGGCGCGCTGGCTTTGGTCATGGCTTACGGCCTCGATTTCGGCGGCTTTACCGCCGCGCCCGGAAGCGATTTCGCACGCGAGCGGGAAGTGTTCGCCGCCGCCGGCATTTCCGGCGGCCTGGTCTATTGGCTGTTCGCCGGCCGTAAAGCGGGTGTCTGGAAGTGATCGCAAAGAACCGACATGAATCGAACCGGGCTTAGCATCGCACTGGGGATCGGCTTAGCGGTGGGGCTGCTCTGCGCCGTCGATCCGCGGCTCGACCTCGACCTTGCCGGGCTGACCTTCGATCCGAACCGGCAGCTATTCGGCGTCAACGCGCAGCCGTGGGTGCAGCATACGCGCGAAGCGGCGCGGCTGATCATCGGCTTGCTCGTTCTGCCTGCCTTTATCGCCGTCGCGGCCAAGCTGATCCTGCCGCATCGGCGCATGCTGATCGAAGGCCGCGCCGCTTTATTCCTCATTGCGACGCTGGCGCTCGGCCCCGGCGTTCTCACCAATCTCGTATTCAAGGATCATTGGGGCCGGGCACGCCCGATCGACGTGCAGCAATTCGGCGGCGCTTATCGCTTTACGCCGTGGTGGGATCCGCGCGGTGATTGCCCGAACAATTGTTCCTTCATCGCCGGCGAACCGTCGGGCGCGTTCTGGACTTTGGCGCCGGCCGCGCTGGCGCCGCCGGAATTGCGTGTCGTTGCCTATGGCGCAGCGCTCGCCTTCGGCACCGGAATCGGCGCCCTGCGCATGGCCGGCGGCGCGCATTTTTTCTCCGACGTCGTGTTCGCCGGCGTGTTCATGTATCTCGTGGTCTGGGCCGGGCACGGCCTGATCTATCGCTGGCCGGCGACGCGGCTGAGCGAAGCGTCGATTGAGCGGCTGCTCGGCGGGGCCGGCGAGGCGCTCGCGGCGGCGGTCACGGCCCTGGCGCGGCGGATCAGGGCGCGGACCAAAAAGAGTTCCTGAGCATTCCGCGACGCTTGCGTCGGCCCGCCGCGCCCCTATAGTCCGCGCGCATTTCGGGCGGCGAGTGCCGCCCGAGCTTTAAGGTTTTCGTCATGCCCGCGGCCGGCAAGAAAGACGTGAAGAAAGTCGTGCTCGCCTATTCCGGCGGGCTCGACACGTCGATCATTCTCAAATGGCTGCAGACGACCTATGGCTGCGAGGTCGTCACCTTCACGGCCGATCTCGGCCAGGGCGAGGAACTCGAGCCGGCGCGGGCTAAGGCGCTCACGCTCGGCATCAAGCCGCAGAACATTTTCATCGAGGATTTGCGCGAGGAGTTCGTCCGCGATTACGTGTTTCCGATGTTCCGGGCCAATACGCTCTACGAGGGCCAGTATCTCCTCGGCACCTCGATCGCGCGGCCGCTCATCGCCAAGAAGCAGATCGAGATCGCGGAAAAAGTCGGCGCCGACGCCGTGGCGCATGGCGCGACCGGCAAGGGCAATGACCAGGTGCGGTTCGAGCTCGCTTATTACGCGCTCAAGCCCGACGTGAAGGTCATCGCGCCGTGGCGCGAATGGGATTTCAAATCACGCGAGGCGTTGCTCGCGTTCGCCGAAAAGAACCAGATTCCGATCGCCAAGGACAAGCGCGGCGAAGCGCCGTTCTCGACCGACGCCAATCTTCTACACACGTCGTCTGAAGGCAAAGTGCTCGAAGATCCCTCGGGCGAAGTGCCCGACTATGTCTATTCGCGCACCGACGATCCCGAGGAAGCGCCGGACCAGCCGGCCTATGTGACGATCGACTTCGAGCGCGGCGATCCGGTTGCGGTCGACGGCAAGCTGCTTAAGCCGGCGGAGCTGCTGACGCAGCTCAACGCGCTCGGCCGCCGGCACGGCATCGGCCGGCTCGATCTGGTCGAGAACCGCTTCGTCGGCATGAAATCGCGCGGCATGTACGAGACGCCGGGCGGCACGATTCTGCTGGCCGCGCATCGCGGCATCGAATCGATCACGCTCGACCGCGGCGCCGCGCACCTCAAAGACGAGTTGATGCCGAAATACGCCGAGCTGATTTATTACGGCTTCTGGTTCGCGCCGGAGCGTGAAATGCTGCAGGCGGCGATCGACAAGAGCCAGGACTACGTCACCGGCCGGGTGCGGTTGAAGCTCTATAAGGGCAATGCCGGCGTGGTCGGCCGCGAGAGCAAGTATTCGCTCTACGATCAGGACCTGGTGACGTTCGAGGACGGCAAGACAGCCTACGATCAGCGCGACGCCGAAGGGTTCATCCGGCTCAACGCGCTGCGGCTGCGTACGCTCGGGCAGCGGAAGCGGAAGTTGAAGCTATAGGGGACAATTTGCGCGGTATTCGTCATGGCCGGGCTCGTCCCGGCGATCCGCGTCTTTAGCTCGTTCACGCATTTAAGACGTGGATGCCCGGCACAAGGCCGGGCATGACGGATGGCACCCCTGGACGATCAAACCTGCCGCTCGACCAGCGTGCGCTTGATCTCGGCGATGGCCTTTGCCGGATTGAGGTGTTTGGGGCAGGCCTTGGCGCAATTCATGATGGTGTGGCAGCGATAGAGACGGAACGGGTCTTCCAGGTTATCGAGCCGCTTGCCGGTGGCCTCGTCGCGCGAGTCGACGAGCCAGCGTTGCGCCTGCAACAGCGCGGCCGGGCCGAGGAAGCGGTCGGAATTCCACCAGTAGCTCGGGCACGCGGTCGAGCAGCAGGCGCAGAGGATGCATTCGTACAGGCCATCGAGCTTTTGCCGGTCGTCGTGGCTCTGCTTCCATTCCTTGCGCGGCGTCGGCGACACGGTTTGCAGCCACGGCTCGATCGAGGCGTGCTGGGCATAGAAGTTGGTAAGATCGGGCACCAGGTCCTTGACCACCGGCATGTGCGGCAGCGGATAGATGCGCACCGCGCCCGAAACCTCCGCCATCGCCTTGGTGCAGGCGAGCGTGTTGGTGCCGTCGATATTCATGGCGCAGGAGCCGCAAATGCCTTCGCGGCAGGAACGGCGGAAGGTCAGCGTGGCGTCGACATTGTTCTTGATCCAAATCAGCGCGTCGAGAACCATCGGTCCGCAATCGCTGGTGTCGACATAATAGGTGTCGACGCGCGGATTGCCGCCGTCATCGGGGTTCCAGCGATAGACGCGATATTCGCGCTCCGCCTTGGCTTTGGCCGGATGCGGCCAGCTCTTGCCTTCGCCGACCTTGGAATTCTTTGGAAGCGCGAACTCGACCATGCCGATCGCCTTTATGTTTTCAACGCACCCGCTTAGTAGACCCGCTTTTTGGGCTCGATATAGGAGATGTCGTTGGTCAGGGTGTAGGTATGCACCGGCCGATAGTCGATGGTGACCTTGCCGCTGGCGAAATCGAGCCACGACAGTGAGTGCTTCATCCAGTTCTTGTCGTCGCGATCGGGAAAGTCCTCGCGCGCATGCGCGCCGCGGCTTTCAGTGCGGTTGACCGCCGAATCCACCGTGACCACGGCCTGCTCGATCAGATTGACGAATTCGAGCGTCTCGATCAGGTCGGAGTTCCAGATCAACGAGCGGTCGCTGACGTGGACGTCGGCGACGCCGTCATAGACTTCGTGGATCAGCTTGGAGCCTTCTTCGAGCACTTCGCCGGTGCGGTACACGGCGCAATTGCTCTGCATCACGTGCTGCATCTTGGTGCGCAGTTGCGCAGTCGGAGTGCCGCCCGAAGCATTGCGGAACTTGTCGAGCCGCGACAGCGCCCGCTCGGCCGCGTCCTTCGGCAGTTCCGGTTGCTTGTCGTTGGGCGTGAGGATATCGGCGCAGCGCAGCGCCGCCGCGCGGCCGAACACGACGAGATCGATCAGCGAGTTCGAGC
>Ga0181516_10002686_pt1 | contig 12388 bp, 6 predicted proteins | sample PEATcosm2014_Bin_25_FD_121104 | JGI IMG/M metagenome (GOLD analysis project Ga0181516, IMG submission 121104) | Peatland microbial communities from MTU Mesocosm Facility, Houghton, MI, USA - PEATcosm2014_Bin01_10_metaG | ecosystem: Environmental > Terrestrial > Soil > Wetlands > Peat | place...
GAAATCGGTGCAGGCGTTGGGCGACTATTATCGCACCGTGGAACTGGGACTGGGCGCGTGTTTTCGGAACGGCAAGCCAACGGCCCCGGTCGTAATGCGGAAAGGACAAACCGACACCGGCGCGATTGGCGCGGTCGTGTTCGGATCCGATCAGGGATTGGTGGGCCAGTTTAATGACGTGGTGGCAGATTATGCGGTCAAGACCCTGGCCGCTTTGCCCGGCAAACCGGAAATCTGGGCGGTCGGTGAACGGGTTCATGCGCGGCTGGCGGAGGCGGGCGTGCCGCTCATGGGGCTGTTTTCCGTGCCGAATTCCGTCCAGGCCATCACGCCGCTCGTGGGCCAGATTCAAATCGAAAGCGAAGCGCGTCGGGCCAAAGGCGAATATGCCCGGCTCTATATTTTTCACAACCGCCCGAAGTCTGGCGCGCTTTACGAGCCAGTCGGCCAGCGCTTGTTGCCGCTCGACGCGGCGTGGCAAAAAGGTCTGGCCGTAGTTTCCTGGCCGACCAAGATGTTGCCCGAAGTCATGTGTAGCGACACGGTCACCCTACGTGCGCTCATCCGCGAATATCTTTTTATTTCGCTTTTTCGGGCGTGCGCTGAATCATTAGCGAGTGAGAATGCCAGTCGCCTGGCCGCGATGGAGCGAGCCGACAAAAACATTGATGAATTGCTGGAAACACTCCACGGCACTTTCCATCGAATTCGTCAGGCGGGCATTGATGAAGAACTATTCGACGTGATTTCCGGCTTCGAGGCGCTGTCAAAAGGACACAATCCTTAAACTGTGGGATGAGCAAACTCATTGCCTATGAAGAATAAAATCAATCCGAATCATTTCCGGGTGCCACCTGGATCCACGGTAAAGCTTAAAGAGAGGCCGACGCGAGTGAAGCCTGTTTGCAAGACCAAAAAGAAGCATCAGAAACTTTTGGAGGCGCACGTTGCGGAATTGAGTTCACTGCAAAATCTGCATTATGCGTCTAATAAATCCGCGTTGCTGTTGATATTTCAGGGCATGGATGCTGCCGGCAAGGATGGCGCCATCCGGCAGGTCATGTCCGCGGTAGCTTTGCAAGGTTCGAGGTTTTCCGCTTCCAACAGCCAAGGGCCGAGGAACTGGAACATGATTTTCTCTGGCACACGAAGCAACAACGGATCGTGTTGCAACATGGCGGCTTCACCCAGCCGGTGTCACCCCGGGACAGTGAAAACAACAACTGCTCGATAATGCTTTCAGCTAGCTTTGACCCCAATTGAAGATTCAGAGGCTCGGGAAACATCTTTTCGTCAATTTCCCATAGATTCCACCGACGACAAATATTCTCGACGTGCAACAATCCTCCAAAAGATTTTGATTTGCCCTTTTGCACACTAATTGGTCGCCCGATTGGACCGCCGACAAAGGCGCTGCCGTGCCCAAATGGATACCGCTATTGCTTCGCTTTTTTCCGTGTGTGTAATGAAACCTAGGTTTTTTAGGTGTTTTCGTTACAATTCGTAACAGAAAAAGAGCGGAAATGGGGGGAAACTAGCGGAAAATCGCAAAAGCGGCGCTTTCGCAACATTCGTAATATCAACATAATAATGACATCTGACCAATAAAACTAAGGGTTCGATTCCCTTCACCAGCTCCAATAAACACAAGTGTTTTATGAGTTTTAAGAAATTTAGTGCCATTATAGTGCCAAAATTCTTCAGATGTATTTAAAAATTCACCGCGACCAGTGTGTCTGACTTGAACCAGGCAGGTAACTTAACATGAGTTTCATGTTGGCTTCGAACGTGGATTCAGGTTCAGCTTCCTGGCAGTAACGGTGATATAATCCGCAGGCGTGGCGCGTGGATGCTGACCACTTCGTCAGGTGTTTTGCCGGCCAAACCATAAGTATGCAGTCGCTGAATCCACTGGCAGTCCTGCACATTGCGTGTAGATTGTCCTCGCTGTTTGCTCGGCACTCTTTCAAAACTCTTACTATTCATGCCCACGTCGCTGCACATTTTGATCGCCGAGGATTCGCCGGAGGATGCGGAGCTGATGGTGGCCGAACTGCGCCGCGCCGGTTTCGATCCGAAATGGAAGCGAGTAGAAACGGAGCCGGACTTTCTGGACGAGCTTGCTAAAATACCCGACTTGATACTTTCCGATCACTCGATGCCACAATTCAGCGGGCTGCGGGCGGCGGAACTGGTGAAGGAGAGCGGTTTGAACATCCCGTTCATTCTCATTTCTGGAACGGTGGGTGAAGATGTCGCCGTTGAGGCCATGAAACATGGGGCAACCGATTATCTGCTTAAAGACCGGATTGCACGCTTAGGAAAGGCGGTCGAACGTGCGCTGGGGGAGAAGCAGCTGCGGGATGAGCGCAAGCGTGCGGAAAAGGCAACGCAACAACTGAACCGCCGATATGAATTGATTCTCAATTCCGTGGGGGAAGGCATTTATGGAATTGACCCCCAAGGCAACATCACGTTTGAAAATGTCGCTGCGGCAAAAATGTTTGGCAAGGAAATCAACGACATGGTCGGCAAACCGGCCCACGCTCTGATGCATCATTCCCACGCGGATGGCTCGGCCTATGCCGTGGAACAATGCCCCATCTATGCCACGTTGCGTGACGGCACCATCCGGCGCGTGGACGCCGAAGTGTTTTGGCGGAAGGACGGCACGAGCTTTCCGGTGACATACGTGACAGCACCGCAGCGGGATGAGCATGGCGCCATCATTGGCGCCGTGGTGGTGTTCCGCGACATTACCGAGCAGAAGCAAACGGCGGAGGCGCTAAAGCAATCCGAGCGCCGGTTCCAGGAAATGCTGGAAAACGCTGGGCTTATCGCAATGATTCTCGATACCAACGCCAAGGTGACATTCTGTAATGACTATCTGCTCCAAACCACGGGTTGGAAACGTGAGGAAGTCATCGGCGCTGACTGGTTCGAGAAATTCATTCCGGACACAAACACGGCGGTTAAGAACAAGTTCTTTGAATCCATCGGAACCGGAAGCATCCCGCCACACCACGAGAATCCCATCAAGACGCGGTCGGGCAATTTACTGGAGATTCTCTGGAACAACACCGTGCTCCGGGATGCTACCGGCAAGATCATCGGGACGGCGAGCATTGGCCCAGATGTGACGGAACGGAAGCTGGCGGAGGACGAGTTGCGCCAAAGTGAGGAAAAATTCCGCCAACTCGCCGAAAACATCAACGAAGTCTTTTGGATCACCGACCCCGGCAAGCAGCAGGTGCTCTACGTCAGCCCCGCCTATGAAAAAATCTGGGGGCGCACCTGCGCCAGCCTCCTTGAGTCTCCACGCTCCTGGCGGGATGCAATCCATCCCGAGGATCGGGAGCGAGTTCACCAGGCGGCAATGACCAGACAGGTCAAAGGCGAATATGATGAATGTTATCGGATCACACGCCCGGACGGTTCGGAGCGCTGGATTCATGATCGCGCCTTTCCCCTGCGCAATGATGCGGGCGAAGTCTATCGCGTGGTCGGTGTCGCCGAGGACATCACCGAACACCGGAAATTGGAGGCGCAATTTCGTCAGGCACAGAAGATGGAGGCTTTCGGCCAGTTGGCCGGCGGGGTGGCACATGATTTCAACAACATTCTGTCGGTGATCCAATTGCAGGCCGGGCTGCTGAAAGCGGAGCAAAGCCTCTCCTTGGAACAGCTCGATTATGCCCGCGAAATCGAGAAGTCGGCCGAACGCGGGGCCAATCTCACCCGCCAACTGCTGCTCTTCAGCCGCAGACAGAGCATGCAAGTCAAGCAACTTGAATTGAATGACTTGGTGGAGAACGTGGCTAAAATGCTCCGACGCACCCTGGGTGAAGACATCGAGCTGCAAATGAAGTTTGCGAAAGAGCCACTCTTCATTCGTGCCGATCCGGGCATGATGGATCAAACCCTGCTGAACCTGACGGTGAATGCGCGGGACGCCATGCCCAAGGGCGGACAGATCATCATCGAAACTTTGGCCGCAGATTTTGACGAAGTTACCGCCGCCCAGACCGTCCTAGCCCGGCCGGGTTCATTTGTGTGTTTGCGTGTCAGCGATACCGGCAGCGGCATTCCGCCGGAAGTTCTGCCGCGGATTTTTGAGCCTTTTTTCACCACCAAGGACGTGGGCAAAGGCACCGGTCTGGGGCTGGCCACTGTTTTTGGGATCGTTCAGCAGCATAAAGGCTGGGTCAGCGTCTATAGCGAAGTTGGACGGGGCACCACCTTCCGGGTTTATCTGCCGCGCCAGACCAATAGCTCCGACACAAAATTCTTGTCGCTATTGCAGGCAGCCATTCGCGGCGGCAGCGAAACCATTTTGCTGGTTGAGGATGAATTGCCGGTGCGCGCCGTCGCGCGCACCGTCCTGACGCGGCTGGGCTATCGCGTGCTCGAAGCGTCCAACGGCGATGAGGCTCTGGCGATCTGGAAACAGCATCGTGCCGAAATCCGTCTTTTGCTGACCGACCTGGTGATGCCGGGCGGAATGAACGGAAAAGAACTGGCCGCGCAGTTTTTACAAGAGAATCCGAAATTAAAAGTGATCTACACCAGCGGTTACAGCGTGGAAGTCGCCGGCCGGGATCTGGTGCTGGAAGAGGGCGTCAATTTTATGGCCAAACCCTTTCACACCCACAAGCTGGCGCAAACCATCAGAAAACGTCTGGATCAGAACTGACTTCAAATTTCCCAAAAGTTTTCCCCTCATTTGAAACCGTTGGCATCTGCCGGCCCCAACTGAATTGCATCCCGGCCTATTCAGCGCGATCATTGGCGTCATTGGTTGCAATCGCCAAGTCCAGGCCCCATTCACGCGCATAGGCAACCAGTTCGCGGTCGTTGTGCAGTTCCAGTTTCTGCCGGATGTGTTTCCGGTGGACAGCCACCGTCGTGGCGGTGATGCCCAGTTGTCCGGCGATGCGCTCATCGTCCCAGCCCGCCACCACCCGCCGCAGCACTTCCTGCTCCCGGTCGCTCAAGATTTTCTGAAACGCTTCCGGCTGCGACAGCCATTCCTTTTTCACTTTTTGGAAAACGGGGCTGAAGAAAACTCCGCCCCGGGCGACGGTGCGGATGGCCTCCAGCAGCATTTCCGGCGGCAGGGTTTTTTCCATGTAGCCGTGGACACCGCTTTGTGACGCGCGCCAGATGGTGTTGGGATCCATCCGGCCAGTCATGATCAGCAGGCGCAGGGCCGGCATTTTGACCCGCAGACGTTTGACCAGTTCCAGTCCGTCGAGTTTGGGCAGGTCAACATCCACCAGCGCCAGATCGGGCTGCAAGGCCAGGCAAAGATCCCATCCCGCCACGCCGTCTTCCGCCCGGCCCACGAGCACAAGATCCGGGTGCCGGACAATCCAGGCTCCGAGTGATTCGGCGAGCAGCGCGTGATCATCCACAATCACGATCTTGATGGGAGCCTGCGCCATAATATGAATCCTAACCCTGCCGCTCGTGTGAGACGAGAAGGAAATACCTGAAAAAGGGTAAATTCCCGCCGCGCTTTTACGGTGGCTGGGTGCGATTACTGGTGCTAGTTCGGTAAAATTAAAACCAAAATATGAAAACTGCTATCATCGAATCGGACGCGGACGGTTTATTGGCACTCGACCCAATGCCGCGAACCGAGATCTCTTTTCGAGCCACGGAAAGTGACGTTTTGACAGCGGATCGGCAATCTCTGCACGACGAAACGGCCACCCGGAACTTTGGCGATGTAAATATGAATTTCAAAGTCATCAATGTTTTGATCGTAGGAGATTGCGAAAACGAGTTAATCCCACGCTTGGCGGAATTGGAAACAAAGGGATACATACCGCTGTATCAACGCGTGGAGACACAGGAGGATTTCCTGGCAGCGTTGAAAAGCCATGCATGGGACATCGTCATCTCGGATCATGTCCTGCCCCAATTCAGCGGGCCGGAGGCGCTGAAATTGCTTCGCAATCAGGGATCCGATATTCCGTTCATCATGGTTTCCGGTGTTTTTGGCGAAGAGAAGGCCGTCATAATGATCAAGGCCGGTGCGAATGACTATATTTTGAAGGAAAACCTTTCCCGGCTGATCCCCGCTTTGAAACGCGAACTCAAGGCGGCACAAGACCGCCGTCGCTGCAAAAGCGCCGAGCGCGCCTTGCAGCATCTCGCTGCCAATATTCACGAACTGCAAAAAGTCGTCGAGCGAGCCGTGATGGTATTGGGTGGCAATGGATTATTGGAAACAGATCATTTCGGCCCGGTCACGGGCGCAAACACGCCATCGGAAAACGATACCGCGACCGACATGGCGGGCAGCTCCGGCGAATTTCCCACGCTTCGGGTTTTGGAAAAGCAGCATATTTTTGCCGCGCTCGACTGCTGCCAAGACAATCGCACCGCCACCGCCGCATTGCTGGGTATAAACGTCCGCACCTTGCGCAACAAACTGCGCGAATACAATGACACTTCGCCCAAATCCGAGGTGCAAAGCCGTGAAAGCCTGATGCAATCTCTGAATATGAGCGAACACGTCAAAACCGGGTGCTGATCATGAAGCAATGGATGCAGCACCAAAAACTGACGACGCTCACCCGCGTGGTGCTGCTCATTGCGCTTTATTTTGTCGGTGGACTCGTTGGCAAAGAGACTTCGTTTCTGTCCGGCAGCGTGGCACTGGTCTGGCCACCGGCAGGCATCGCGCTTGCCGCCATCCTGCTGTTCGGCTACCGATTCTGGCCGGGCGTGGCCCTGGGCGCGGTGCTGTTTTCGTTCATGAACGGAATGCCACTTGGCTTCTTCACGCTCGGCACGACCGTTGGCAACACCATGGGTGCCGTCGTATGCGCCTTCCTGCTGGAAAGATTCATCGCCTTCGACAATGCGATGGAGCGCACCCGCGATGTGACCGGCTACATCGGGCTGGCATGTTTTCTGGGCACAACCGTCAATGCGGCGTTCAATGTGGTGAGCCTCGCCTACAGCGGCGCGGTGAAATGGGACGATTTGTTTTCCACCACGCTGGTGTGGTGGGTGCCGAATGCGCTGGCCGGGCTGGTGGTCGCACCGTTCATCATCACCTGGGCGACACCGTCAGCCACGCGCTGGAATGCGAAGCTGATTGCCGAAGCCGTTATTTGCGGCGCGGGCTTGGTCGGCGGCACGTTGATTTCTTTCAATTCCTGGTTTGTCTATGGGATTCAAAATTATCCGCTGGCCTACCTGCCATTTCCCTTTCTCGTCTGGGGCGCGTTGCGATTTGGCCAGCGCGGTGCAACCACGGGAACGTTGCTGGTGTCGGCGCTGGCGATTTATTCGCTTGTCCGTGGAACCGGGCCGTTCGTGACCAATTCGGAGAAGGACAGCCTGATGCTGATCGGCAGTTACATCGGAATTCTGGCGGTCACGAATATGCTGCTGGCCGCCGCCGCCGCCGAACGCCGCGCCGCCGAACGCGCGGTGTCGGAAAGTGAAAAACGTTTTCGCGCGGTGGTGGAGGACCAGACGGATTTAATCTGCCGGTTCACGCCGGACGGCCGGCTGACGTTTGTCAATGAAGCGTTCTGTCATTTTCATCGCAAACGCGGCGATGAACTGCTTGGCTCCAATTTTTTCCAAACCCTTTCCGCAGAGGATGCCGCCGTTCCATTAAGCTACATCAACGCGCTGCCCGCGGATGAGCCGGTGGTTTCGTTCGACCATCGCCTGCATTCGCCGGACAAACTGGTGGTATGGCATCAATACCGCGTCCGGCGGCTGTTTGAAACAAAAGGCGACACGCGGGAATTTCAGGCGGTGATCCAGGACATCACGCAGCGCAAACAATCGGAGCAGGCCTTGCGCGCGAGCGAGGAAAAATATCGTTCGCTCATTGATCATATCCCGGACGTGGTCTGGACGGCCGATGCCAGCCAGGATTTGGTTTATATCAGCGGCAATGCCGTGAAGGTGCTGGGTTACAGTGCGGAGGAACTCAGCGGCGGGCAACTGTGGCTGAACCGGATTCATCCGGAAGACGCGGCCCGCGTCGGCCAGGCTTATCAGAAGCTTTTTTCCGAGGGCGAAAAGTTTGATGTGGAATACCGCTTTTGCCGGAAAGACGGCGAGTGGATTTGGCTGCACAACCGCGCGCTGGCCACCCGCCCGCGTGAGGGGACCATGTGCGCCGACGGCATTTTCAAGGAGATCACGCAACGACGGCTGGCCGAGGCCGCCATCCAACATGGCAAGGACGCCGCCGAAGCCGCGAATCTTGCCAAGAGCCAGTTCCTCGCCAACATGAGCCATGAGCTGCGCACGCCGCTCAATGCCGTCATTGGCTTTTCGGAAATGCTCGCCGATGAAACTTTTGGCGACCTGAACGAACGGCAGCTCAAATACAGCAACAACATCCTCAACAGCGGACGCCACCTGCTCCAGCTCATCAATGATATTCTGGATCTGGCCAAGGTGGAGGCCGGACGCGTGGAATTGATGCGCAACACGTTCAACGTCACCAAGGCGTTGTCGGAGGTGCAAACCATCGTCAAAACGCTCGCCAACAAAAAACACATCAGCCTGGAAGTTGCGGCAGCCCCGGACCTGCCCGGGCTGTTCGCGGACGAAGCGAAGTTCAAGCAGATCATGTATAACCTCCTCAGCAACGCGATCAAGTTCACCCCGGACGGCGGCAAAGTTTTGGTGACCGCCGGCCTCCAAAGCGCCACCGGCGACGGGGCGGGTGCGGCTGGCGAGTCCTTGCGAGTGGCGGTGAGTGACACGGGCATTGGCATCAAAGTGGACGACCAGGAGCGGGTGTTCAAAGAATTTGAGCAGGTGGACTCGTCTTATGGCCGGCAGCAGCAAGGCACCGGCTTGGGACTGGCGCTGACCCAAAGACTGGTTGGAATGCACGGCGGGCGCATCTGGGTGGAGAGCGAAGGCGTCGGAGGCAAGGGCAGCACCTTTACTTTTCTTATTCCGGTGCCAAAGACCGAAACCAGCCCGATCCAACTGACCGACCAGCCGGACGCGCGCGACGACACCATCCGGCCCTTAGTTTTGGTCGTGACGAATGACGATGCCCATCAGCAACTGGCCGGTAATTACCTGACGGGTGCGGGTTACGACTTGAAGGTGGTTTCCGAAACGGCGGCGCTGCTGGCGGCGTTGCAGGCCCGGCGGCCTTATGCCGTGATGATTGACGAAAGAATGGGCGACGCCGGCCACCCGCCGGGACATCATCAATCTGATTTTTCAAACACACTTATCCAACATAAATGCCGTTCGCGCATCCCGGCTGGCGTCCCGCAGGTGATGTTTTCCAATCGCGGATCTGGCCGGCTGACGTTCAGCTTATTAGGCAAGGAAGGAATCGTTTCAGTGCGGGAGAGTTCCCGTCTGGTGGATGCCATCCGCCAATCGGACAAGACCATCGGGAAAGAACTCAAAACCATTCTGGTCGTTGATGACGAGCCAGCCATTTTGGAATTGCTGACGAAAACCCTGCTGCAAAAAGGGTTTCGCGTGCTGCGGGCGGCGGATGGCCGGACGGGCGTGGAGTTCGCCACGAAATATCTGCCGGAAGTCATCATCCTGGATTTCAATATGCCGAAGCTGAGTGGAACGCAAATTGTCGAACAATTGCGCGCGCACCCGCGCACGAAAAACATCCCCATTCTGATCAACACCGGCACCGTGCTCAATGAGGAGGAACGCCAGCGGCTGGCCGGTCATGTGCAGTCCATAACCTCGAAAACCGAACGTGAAAACCTGATTTCTGAACTGGAACGGCTGGGGGCGTTAAGCGACGAAGCGGTGGAAACGGAAACAAACGTATGACAGACAATAAAATACTTATCATCGAGGACAACTTGATGAATCTCGAACTGGCAACCGACTTGTTGGAAGCGAACGGTTTCACGGTGGTATCGGCACCAACGGCGGAAGAAGGGCTGCGGCTGGCGCGTGAACTTCTGCCGGATCTGGTGCTTATGGATTTCAGTCTGCCCGGCATGGACGGCCTGTCCGCGACCAAAAACCTCAAAGCCGATCCCGCGACGCGCCACCTGACCGTGGTCGGACTCACCGCCCACGCAATGAGGGGCGACGAGGAACTCGCTTTGAACGCGGGTTGCGATGGTTATCTGACCAAGCCGATTGACACCCGGATTTTCGTCGCCGCCGTAAAAAAATTCCTGGCTTACGCAAATGCGCGCCGCCAGGAAACCACTCGTTAAAATTATGCTAACCGAAACCGAAATCCTGAAACCCACCACCACACTGCCACCTTTCGGCCGGGGATTCGTCCTGGTGGTGGATGACGAAGAACAAAACCGCACCTTGCTGCGTGACCCGCTGGAAGCGCGCGGCTACGAAGTTGAGGAAGCCGAAAACGGCATGGTGGCGTTGCAGAAAATAGCCAGGCGCATGCCTGACGTCATTTTGCTTGACCTGATGATGCCCAAGATGGACGGCTTCGACGTGTGCCGGCGTTTGAGAAAAGATGCCGCGACGGCGCACCTTCCGATTCTAATGATAACGGCCCTGTCCGAACGCGGGGACCGGTTGCTGGGCATTCAAGCTGGCGCGAACGATTTTTTAAACAAGCCGATTGATCTTCAAGACATGATCCTGCGGGTTGGCAACGCCGTTTATGCAAAACATCTCCATGACCAGCTTCAAATCGAACGGGAGAAGTCCGAGCAGTTGTTGCTGAACATTCTTCCGAAGCCCGTTGCAGAACGGATGAAGCAAGGAGAAACGAACATCGCCGACAGCCATCCTGATGTCACGGTGCTGTTGGCGGATCTGGTCGGCTTCACGACGCTGGCGGCCCACATCGGCCCGGAGCAGGTCGTCCAGTTGTTGAACGAGATTTTTTCCGCGTTTGATCTGCTGACGGAAAGCCACGGCCTGGAAAAAATCAAGACCATCGGCGATGCTTACATGGTGGCCGGCGGCCTTTCCGTTCCCCGGCCGGATCATGCCGAAGCCAGCGCCGAACTCGCGCTGCACTTGCTAAAAGAGATCGAACGCCTCAACCACGAATATGAGACCACTGTCCGCTTGCGGATTGGCATCGCCACCGGCCCGGTGGTCGCGGGGGTCATTGGCCGCCGGCGGTTCGCCTACGACCTTTGGGGTGAAACCGTCAACCTCGCCTGCCGCCTGGAATCAACGGGCGAAGCGGGGAAAATTCAAATCGCCGAATCCACCTACGAACGGTTGAAACATAAGTATGAGTTTGACCCGAAGCACAGCCTTAACATCAAGGGGCATGACCGCCTGTTTGCCCACTGGCTCAACAAACGGACATGACTATGAACCTTGTCGTCGCATCAAATGTGAAGTGGACAATCTGCTGCCGGTGCCCTGCAACTTGAACCGCGCGCCGTGATGCGTGCGGGAAGTCCACCCTAATTGTATCACGCGGCAGCCAATTCAAAAAACGTTCGCCCGCAATCCCGCCACCTGCCGCACTGTCTGTGCAATCTGTGAGCGCGTCTTCAGTGGTAAATGACTGCATCCCAGTTTGGTCATCGGCCGTGTCGCTGAATAGATTTGCACCAGTTAAATCTCCGCTCCTGCTTCCTTCATTTCCTTCAACTGGTCATGCCATCAATTAATTTAAAGCATTTACAAACTATGCTCTCCCTTCCGCCTGTTCACACTTCCACCCCACGCCATATATTTCCGCCGCACTGGAAATCGAATCAGCAGACTCCAACAGGCCCCAAAACGATCGGTGAGAAGATTAAAAAACACCGCCTAGACCATCACTGGTTGCAAAGAGATGTTGCCAAAAAGATTGGAATTTCGTCCGCGTCGGTCAGCAATTGGGAACGCGGCATCACTTCCCCATCGCGGAGGATGACGAAGAAAATCCGGGAGTTTTTTGATTGTCCACCTAAACCAATTCCGAAAATTCAAAGAAACAGTTTCTGCTGCCGGGTATGCGGAATTTCCACTGTTTCAACTGAACCTTGTCTCTTTGAGAAGACTTGCAACTCATTAACTGAAAACAGTATGTAATCACAAGTTCATACAACTGACCCCGCCAAAGTGCGTGGGATGCGTTGCCATTGTGCCACCTGCAAATCAAGGTCTTACGTTGCCCCTACCCCCGCATTTGGAAATGCAAACAGAAGTCTTTTGAGAAGCCGGCTTCTTTTGGAGAACACATCCGCAAGCGGAGACTTGAACTGCATTTGCTTCAAAGCCAACTTGCGGAACATTTGGGCGTCAATCGGAATTCCGTTCAGAATTGGGAACGTGGCATTCATGAACCAAGCCCAGATGCAATGGGAAACGTCGTCCGATTCCTTGGCTACGATCCACGAATCATGTCACCGTGATCATTCGCCGATGATTTTGACGAGGACACGCTTGCGGCGGTTGCCGTCGAATTCGCCGTAGA
>Ga0181516_10002687_pt1 | contig 12387 bp, 10 predicted proteins | sample PEATcosm2014_Bin_25_FD_121104 | JGI IMG/M metagenome (GOLD analysis project Ga0181516, IMG submission 121104) | Peatland microbial communities from MTU Mesocosm Facility, Houghton, MI, USA - PEATcosm2014_Bin01_10_metaG | ecosystem: Environmental > Terrestrial > Soil > Wetlands > Peat | place...
CAGCGAAAGGTCCAGCCCCGCGATGAAGCTGCGGATGAATTCGGTGCCCAGGGTCTCGGGCGCGGCGTACAGCAGGTCCAGCAGGCCGGCCTTCAGCTCCTGGCGCAGCTGGGCCTTGGCCCCGGCGGCCAGGGTGGAATTGTAGAAGCCCGCGCGCACGCCCGCCTGGCGCAGGGCCGCCACCTGGTCCTGCATCAGCGCGATGAGGGGCGAGACCACCAGCCCCAGCTTGCCGCGCAGCAGGGCCGGGATCTGGTAGCAAAGGCTCTTGCCGCCGCCGGTGGGCATCAGCACCAGGCCGCTGCCGCCCGCGGCCACATGGCGGATGACCTCTTCCTGCCGGCCGCGGAAGGCGGGGTAGCCGAAGGTGCTGCGCAAGATGTTGAGGGCGGGATCAGGCAATGGGGCAAGGCCCTCTTAGTGCAGGAAAACGCAGTTCCAGGTGCGCTCTGGGTACTCATGCACCACCTGGCCCTGCTCGTCCAGCTGCAGCAGCTTGAAGCTGTAGCGGGTGTTGGAGATGAAGGCCCCGCCCTGGGCGTCCTTGCCGTCCCACAGCACCTTCAGGTGGGGCGCCACCGCCCCCTCCAGGACGCGCACCAGGGTGCCGTTCTGCCACCTGATCTCCAGGCGGTAGCGGCAGGGCAGCCGGCTGGAGGCGGGCTCGATGCGGAACTCGGCCGGCATGATGAGCAGGTCCGGCCGCGAGGGGTCGATGCTGCCCAGACCGCGCTCAAAGGAGAGGTCCGGGTAGCGGTTGGTGACCTCAAGCCTCACCTCCTTGGATTCGATGCTCTGCCCGTTCCAGTACAGCACCCGCAGCATGGCCGGGTAGATGCCCTCGGCCACCGGCTCGCCATTGGCATCGCGGCCGTCCCATTCCAGCAGGCTGGGCGGGCCGCCATTGCCGCCCAGCACCCTGAGCTCCGCGTGGCGGGAGCTGGCATCGTAGATGGTGAGGCTCCAGGAGCGCACTTGGGTGGCATTGGCCACCACGGGCTTGATGAGGGCCTTGCCAGCCCCGCCGCCCTTGTTGCTGAAGACCGAGACCCTGGCATCCAGGGCCACGTCCGGCAGGTCGGGCGGCGGCAGAAAGGCCCCGGTCTCGCCGCACTCAAAGTCGCCCCACGGGTCGTTGATGGCGCCCCAGCGCAGGGGGTTCCAGGTGACCTCGCTGATCTCGTCAAAGGGCCGCAGGCTGGCCCACACCACCTCATCGGGCATGCGCGCCCCGCTGGCCATGAACCAGGCCACCAAGTGCGCGTTGCGGTCGGTCACCTGCAGCTGCTGGCAGTCATGGTGCCCCGGCTTGTACTTGATGCAGGTGACGTCAAAGAGGCTGGTGCGGCCGCGGTCCTCGCGGGTGATGCGCCAGGAGTAGTTCTCGGTGTCGGCGTAGGTGAAGATGACCGAGTCGGTGGCCATCTGCAGCTTGAGGGGGCAGATGTGGGCCAAGATCACCTGGGCGCGGCTCCAGGCCTCATCCGACTTGTCCTTGGCCAGCTCGAAGGTGAGCGGCTGCTTCATGGCCGCGTCCAGGTATTGGCGCTGCTCGCTGCTCCAGCCGGGCTCCACATAGCGGATGCTGGCACAGCCCTGCAGAATGAGCAGGCCCGCCAGGATGGAGCCCCATCGCCCCAGGTTCTTCATGACGCCTCCGTGATTGCGAGTTTGGATGGAGAGGGATGCTTCAGGCGGCCTTGCCGCGCGGCCGGCAGGCTTGCAAGAGCGGATGCCGCACCGCGCGGCCCGCGGTGATGCCAAAATGGGTGAAGCCGGCCTTGAACAGCGTGAGCGCTGGCGCTGTCGCCGGGGCCAAGCCCAGGCCCAGGCCGCAGAAGGCCAGGGCCAAGGCCGCTGCCTCGGCGGGCCGGGGGGCCTGGCCATGCAGCTCGAGCCCGCTGGCCAGCGCGTTGGCCAAGAAGCCCAGCTCGCGGGTGGCGGCGGCAAAAGCCTTGGGATCTCCCTGCTTCAAGCCCAGCAGATGCTGGCGCATGAGCTCGGCCTCGTCGGGCGCTTGCTTGCCCGGCGCGGCGGCCAGGCGCAAGGGCTCCCCAGCCTCGGCCAGCTCGGCTTGCTCCAGCAGGGCCAGCAGGCTGTGGCCCAGGGCTGGCGCGCCGGGCTCGGCGGCCGCTTCAGGGGCCGGCTCCGGCTCGCCCCAGCCTTGCAGGGACCGGAAATAGGCGCGGGTGATGGCGTCCTCGGCTGGCGCGGCCAGGGCGGCCTGCACGCTCGCGGCGCGGGCCAGCCGCAAGAAGGCCGCGGCATCCGCGGGCGGCACATAGCCGGCCCTGAGCCTGCGCTGCTCACGGCTCTCGGCCGCGTCCTCCATGGCCTGCTGGCTGCTGCTGAGCAGCTCAAAGAGGCCGCCGGCATCGTCCACCTCGCGGTTGGACAGCGCGCAGAGCCGGTCCAGCAGCTCGTTCAAGAGCTCGTGGTCCTCCTCATCCAGGCTCACCAGCGCGCCCAGCAGGGCGTTCCAAGAGGCCTCGTCCCGCGTCACCAGCCAGTAATCGCCCAGCTCATGGTTGTAGGTGGATTCCAGCCGCTTCTCCAGCAGGCTGCTCTCGGCCTCGTCCTCCCCGCGCAGCTCGCGCATCAGGTCGCGGGTCTCGACCACCAGCAGGTGCTGGCTCAAGCCCGCCAGCATCAGGTCGCGGTCCATCTCTTTGAGCTTGCGCGCCAGCACCTCCGGGCCCTGGTCTGCCAGCACCTCCAGCCACAGGCCGAAGCGCCGCTCGTCCAGCCGCTCGGCCTGCCCAGGCGCAGGGCTCTTCCACAGATCCTCGTCCATCACCTGGATGAGCTGCTCGCGGGTGGCCAGGCTGAGCGCGGCGCCCGCGTCCTCCAGGCCGATGGCCTGCACCAGCTTGTTCAGCTGGGCGCCGCTCAAGGCCTGCAGCTGCGCCACGCCCCGCGGGTCGTCCAGCAGGGTGTCGAGCAGGGACTGCGGGCTTAGGATGAGGCTCTGGCGCGTGGGCACGGAGATCCTTTCGGGCCGGACAGGTGCGGTCAGGATTTGGGGTTGACCAGGCTTAGGATCGTGTCGCAGACAAAAACCCGCCCGCGGCGGCGGCCAGTGGATTCACGCAGCCATTTCTTTTTGACCAGGATCTGGATGCCCTTGGCCACGGCAGGATAGCTGAGTTCCCATTGCTTGGCGAGGCGGGCGGGCGACACGATGGGGTTGCCGAACAAATGGTCCACAAGCTGCCCAACCGCCGTGGGGACGCGCTTGCCGGCCACCGATGCCTTGATCTGCTCGCGCAGGGCCAGCAGCTTTTGGGTCGTTTCCAGAGACTCTTTGCTCTGTTCGACCACCCCGGCCAAGAAGAAATGCAGCCACGCATCCCAGGCCCCTTTTTGGCTCACGGCCAGCAGGTGGTCATAATAGAGGGTGCGGTTCTTTTCAAAATAGGCCGAAAGGTAGAGCAGGGGCTGGCTTAGCAGGCCCTGGGAGCATAAATAAAGCGGGACCAACAGGCGCCCCACGCGGCCGTTGCCATCGATGAAAGGATGGATGGCCTCAAATTGGTAGTGCATCAGCGCGCATCGGATGAGGGGCGGCTCCGCCTGGGGCTTGTGCAGGTACTTCTCAAAATCAGCCAAGGCCTGATGCATGGCCTCCACGGGAGGCGGCACATAGGCCGCCTGGTTGAGGGTGCAGCCGGCCGGGCCTATCCAATTCTGAGTCCGGCGGAATTCACCGGGATCTGCGTGGTCGCCCCGCACCCCGCGCATGAGCTTTTCATGAATCTCCCTGAACAGCCGCCCGCTCAGCGGGAGCGTATCCAGGCGCTGCAAGCCGTATTCCAGGGCGCCGACATAATTGGCCACCTCATGGACATCCTCCGGTTGCTGCCCCTCAGACGCCCCGGCCTCAAAGAAAAGCAGGTCGCTCATGCTCGCTTGCGTGCCCTCAATGCGCGAACTCAAGACCGCTTCACGACGGATGGCGGGTTGGATGAGAAGATGAGGATTGGTCAGCAGGCGGCCGACTCCGGCCAGCTCGCTGAGTGCGCGGTCGGCTTCAGACAGGGCGTTTGTCAGTTCCCATGAGGGCTCAAGCCTGGGAGGCAAGGGTCGGGGCAGGAAAGCCCAATAGTCCTTGTCCTTGAGGTATTGGCAAGAGCCCGCGCCGGCGTTTGTGAAGGCTTTGAGGTCCATAATAGGATGAAGATATCCTCTTATTAATCGAAAGTAAAGTACCGTTTAATAGCAAGGGAGCTTATTCATCTTATGGTAATAGCAAGAATTTGCTTGTCAAATAGCCCGAATCAGACTTGGGCTTCGCCCTATTGCCTGTACCTCAGCACAAAGCCGGCCACCTCAGGCCGGGCATTGGTGCGGATGGGGGGGCCCCAGGTGCCAAAGCCGGGGCTGACGTACTGCCAGGCCCGGCCGACGCGGCGCAGGCCGATGCTGTGCTCAAAGACCTTGCTTGTGATCCACTGAAAGGGCCAGAGCTGGCCGTTGTGGGTGTGGCCCGAGAGGACCAGGTCAAAGCCCAGGCCTTGGAACTCCCTGGCCGGCGGCGGCTGGTGGTCCACCAGCACTTTGGGGGCCTGCGGGTCCAGGCCCGCCACCAGGCTGGCCAGGGGCCTGCGGGCCCTGCCGCCGCCGAAGCGGCCGGCGCTCTTGTCCTCGCGGCCCACCAGCACCAGGCCGCAGGGCAGGGTTGTGCTCTGGTCGCGCAGCAGCTTCACGTTGTGCCGCGCCAGGTAGGCGCAGGCCTCATCCACGCCGCCGATGAACTCATGGTTGCCGGTGACGGCCCAGATGCCCTCGCGCGAGGGCAGGGAGCCCAGCTCGGCGCCCAGGTCCTGCGCGATGACCGGGCTCAAGTCCTCGTCCACCATGTCGCCGCCCAGCACCACCACGTCCGGGTCGAACTCCGTGAGCAGGCCGCGCAAGCGCTCCACGCTGGGCTTGCCCAGCACGTGGCCCAGGTGGATGTCGGTCACCAGGGCCAGCCGCACCTGCTGGGGCGCGCCCTGGGGCCGGGCCGCGTCCAGGTCCAGCTGCATCACATGCAAGCAGGGGTTGCGGGCATTGACCCAGCCCGCGGCCACCAGCACCAGCACGGCCAAGCCCACCCAGGGGAAAACCGCGCGCCAGGCCCGGGCCCAGGCCGCGCCGTCGGCCAGGCTGGCAAAGGGCGGCAGCAGGCCCAGCAAGCGCGCCAGGTCCCAGGCCAGCACGGCCAGCAGCAGGTACACAAAGGCCGCCATCCAGACGCTGCCGGCATAGAGGGCCAAGTCCACGCCCGCGCAGGCGGCCGGGCCCTGGGCCGGCCGCTCCAAGAAGCGGCTGGCCGGGTAGGCCAGGGTGAGCAGCAAAAAGCCCCAGTTGAAGGCCGCGCGCATCCAGCCCGCGGGCACGCCGGCGCTGGCGCGGCGCCATACATAGAAGGAGAGCAGCGCCCACACGCTCAGCACGATGCTCAGGAAGATGATGAGGCGATGGCGTTCCATGCTCACAGGCTCCTTTGTTCAATGGCCCTGCCCTCTTGCAGGCGCAGGCGATGGGTCAGGCAACGGGGCATCTCATCAGGATGGTGGCTCACCCACACCAGGGCCGGCCCCGCAGGGCCGCAGGCCGCGTCCACCGCGGCCAGCAGGCGGGCGCGGCCCTCAGGGCCCAAGCCGCGGCAGGCCTCGTCGCAGAGCAGCAGGGACGGCCGCTTGATGAGCGCGCGGGCCAGCAGGGCCAGGCGGCGCCAGAGCGCGGGCGCTGTGCCGAAGCGGGCCTTGGGCTCCGCGCCCAAGGCCTTGAGCCAGGCGCCAGCCAGCGCCAGCTGGGCCGGGCTGATGCCGCGCGGTGCCACTTGGTCGCGCAGGCCGCTCGCCACCACCTGCTCCAGCTCCAGGTCCAAGTCAAAGAAGGCCTCTTGGGCCGGGTCCACCAGCCCGAGCCGGGCCTTGATCTCCCAGATGCTCTCCCCGCTGCCGCGCTGGCGGCCAAAGAGCACCAGGTCGTTGGCATAGGCCTGGGGATGGTCGGCCGAGACCAGGGCCAGCAGGGTGCTCTTGCCCGAGCCGTTGGGGCCTTCCAGCAGCCAGCGCTGGCCGCGCTTGAGCTCCCAGTCCAGCCCGCCCAGGGCCAGCTTGCTGCCATAGGCCACGCGGCCCTGGCGCAGGCGCACCAAAGGCTCCGGAGCCGGCTGCTCAGGCCCGCAGGCGGGCAGCGCTGGCAGCGCAATGGGCTGATGCGTGGGCTGGCCAGCGGCCAGGCCCTTGGGCAGGCTGGCCAGCGGGCCCTGCCAAGCCGCGCGGCCAGCCCGCAGCACCAGGGCTTGGCTGAGGCCAGGGGGCAGGTCCTCAGGCCTGGAGAGGGCCACGGCCATGGCCTGGCCCTGCTCAAGGGCCAGGCCCAGCATCTTTGAGAGGCTGGCGCGGCCCTCAGCATCCAAGCCGGCAAAGGGGTCATCCAGGCAGAGCAGGCTTGGCTCATCCAGCAGGGCCTGGGCGCAGCGCAATCGGCGCAGCTCGCCGGTGCTCAGCTGGGGCAGGCGGCGGGCCAAGAGCTCCCGAACGCCCAGGCCAGCCAGCAGGCCCTCAGCGCCGGGCCGCTCCAGGGCCGGGCCCAGCAGGTCCAGGCCCTGGCGCTGGTCCTCGCTCTCAAAGCTGTCCCAGCGCATCTGAAAGAAATCCACCCCGCGGAAGCGGGCCTCTTGCGCCGGCGAGAAGCCCAGATAGAGGGCTTTGAGCCCAGGGGCCGCCGCGCGCTGGCCGCTGCTCAAGGCCAGCTCGCCAGAGAGGGCCAGCAGCAGGCTGGTCTTGCCGCTGCCTGCCGGGCCCAGCACGGCCAGGCCCTGGCCCGGGGCCAGGCTCAGGCTCAGGGCTTCGAACAAGGGCCGGCCCTGGCGCTGGCAGCCAGCCTGGGTCAGCTCTAATATGGGAGTGGGGAGGGTCATGGTTCCAGTCCTTGCGCGGGCGCTGGGCACAAGCGCCCAGAGAGCATGATACATCCCAGGGCCGCGCTAAGCCAGGGGCTGCTGGGCTTGGATAAACTTTGATCCATTCTGGCCCTGGCACCTGGCAGGATCATTCAAACATTCCGCAGGATCAGGCAAGCTCGAGCCATCCTCATCCGGTATACTCTGGTCATGTCAGCCGGGCCAGCCAGCGGCTTGCGGCGATGCGGTTCAGCCATCCACGGGAGGCGGTCATGAAGAAGAGGGCCTTGGGCAAGAGCGGCTTGGAGGTTTCGGCATTGGGCCTGGGCTGCATGGGCATGAGCTTTTCCTATGGCCCGCCCGCGGACAAGCAGCAGATGATCCAGATGATGCGCAAGGCCGTGGAGCAGGGCCTGACCTTCTTTGACACGGCCGAGGTCTACGGCCCTTATGCCAACGAAGAGCTGGTGGGCGAGGCGCTTGAGCCCCTGCGCGGCAAGGTGGTCATCGCCACCAAGTTCGGCTTCAACATCAGCCCGGACAATGACCCCCGGGGCATGGCCGGCAAGCCGGCGCTCAACAGCCTGCCTGAGCACATCCCCCAGGCAGTGGAGGGCTCGCTCAAGCGCCTGCGCGTGGAGGCTATCGACCTGCTCTATCAGCACCGCGTGGACCCGGCGGTGCCCATTGAGGACGTGGCCGGCGCGGTGAAGAAGCTCATCCAGCAGGGCAAGGTGAAGCATTTCGGCATGTCCGAGGCCGGGGCCAAGACCATCCGCCGGGCTCATGCCGTGCAGCCCCTCACCGCGGTGCAGAGCGAGTATTCCTTGTGGACGCGCGAGCCAGAGCTGGAGGTGCTGCCCACCTTGCAGGAGCTGGGCATAGGCTTTGTTCCCTTCAGCCCCTTGGGCAAGGGATTTTTGGCCGGCAAGATGGATGACAAGACCCAGTTTGACAGCACGGACTTCCGCAGCAGCGTGCCCCGCTTCACTCCCGAGGCCCGCAAGGCCAACCTGGCGCTGGTGGAGCTGCTGGCCCGCCTGGCTGCCAAGAAGGGCGCCACGCCGGCCCAGCTGGCCCTGGCCTGGCTGCTGGCCAAGAAGCCCTGGATCGTCCCCATCCCCGGCACCACCAAGCCCGCGCGCCTGGCGGAGAACATGGCCGCCGTGGACCTGGATCTGAGCCCTGCGGACATGGCCGAGATCGAGGGCGCCGCTGCCAAGATCCCGGTGCAGGGCGCCCGCTACCCTGAGAAGCTGATGAAGATGGTCGGGCTTTAAGCCCCTCTAAAAGGAGATCAATCATGCCCACCCCTGTCCTTGGCTATGCCGCCCAGTCCCCGCAATCCGAGCTCGCCCCCTTCCGCTTTGAGCGCAGGGATCCCCGCGCGGATGACGTGGCCATCCAGATCCTTTATTGCGGGGTGTGCCATTCTGACATCCACAGCGCCCGCAATGACTGGGGCGGGGCCATGTATCCCCTGGTGCCTGGCCATGAGATCATAGGCCGGGTGCTCAGCGTGGGCCCGGGCGTCACCCGCTTCAAGCCGGGCGACGCGGTGGGGGTTGGGTGCATGGTCGATTCCTGCCAGCACTGCGAGGCCTGCGAGCAGGGCCTGGAGCAGTACTGCGGGGAGATGGCCACCTACACCTACAACGCCCTTGACCGCCATGATGGCACTCCCACCTACGGGGGCTATTCTGAGCGCATCGTCGCCTCCGAGAAGTTCGTGCTGCGCATCCCAGAGGGCATGGACCTGGCGGGCGCGGCGCCCCTGCTCTGCGCGGGCATCACCACCTATTCGCCCCTGCGCCACTGGAAGGTGGGCAAGCAAAGCCGGGTGGCGGTGGTGGGCCTGGGCGGGCTTGGGCACATGGCGCTGAAGCTGGCCAAGGCCATGGGCGCGCGGGCCGCGCTGTTCAGCCGCACCCCGGGCAAAGAGCAGGATGCCCGGCGCCTGGGCGCGGAGCAGATGGCCGCGGTGAAGGGCTGCTTTGACCTGATCATCGACACGGTCCCCACGCGCCATGACATCAACCCCTACCTGCCCACGCTGGCGCAGGGCGGCACCCTGGTGCTGGTCGGCTACCTGGGCCCGCTGGAGCCGGCTTTGAACTCGGTGCCGCTCATCGGGGGGCGCAAAGCCGTGGCCGGCTCGCTCATCGGCGGCATCGCCGAGACCCAAGAGATGCTCGATTTCTGCGGCCAGCACGGCATCACCTCAGACATCGAGGCCATCAAGATCCAGGACATCAACGCGGCCTACGCGCGCATGCTCAAGAGCGATGTGAAATACCGCTTTGTGATCGACATGGCGTCTTTGAAGGCCTGAGGGCCCTATGACAAGGAGGCATTGAGATGGAGATCGCGAGGAGCGGTTCGCAAGCATCCGGCAAGGGGCCGGCGGAATGGTTCACCGGCACGGTGCGGGTGGACCCCTTGTTCCAGGCGGAGGCGCCGGGGCGGGCTGTCGCGGCTTGCGTCACCTTTGAGCCCGGAGCCCGGACCGCTTGGCACCGGCATCCGCTGGGCCAGGCGCTCATCGTCCTGGCCGGCTGCGGGCATGCCCAGAGCGCGGGCGGGCCGGTGGAGGCCATCCGGCCCGGGGATGTGGTCTGGTTCCCGGCAGGGGAAAAGCATTGGCACGGGGCCAGCGCTTCCACGGCCTTGACCCACATCGCCGTGCAAGAGGCGCTGGATGGCAAGACCGCGGACTGGCTGGAGAAGGTCAGTGATGCGCAATATGGGGCCGCAGGAGGTGGGGCATGACGTCGCCTGCGCAGGCAGAAGCCGCGCGGCTGGCCAGCCTGCTCAAGGCCTATGCCCCCCATGATGGCAGCTTTCCGCTGCAGCCCGGGGGCATCAGCGCCATCCGGCGCTCGCAGCCCTACAAGGGCGCGGTGCGCGATGTGCAGAAGCCGGCCATGTGCATGGTGGCGCAGGGCGCCAAGAGCGCCACCCTGGGCAGCGAGGTGTACCGGTATGACGCCTCGCGCCTGATCGTGTTCGCGGTGAATGTGCCGCTGGCCTTCCAGATCATCAAGGCCAGCCTGGCCGAGCCCTTCCTCTGCCTCAAGATCGACCTGGACCCGCGCAAGGTGGCGGACCTGGCGCTCAAGGCTTTTCCGCATGGCCTGCCCAAGCCGGCCGAGGCCCGCGCCGTCATCCTCAGCCAGAGCGACCCCGACATCCTGCGCGCCGGCATCCGCCTGATGGAGATGCAGGCCCGGCCCGGGGATGCCGCGCTGCTGGCCCCGCTGGCCGTGGACGAGATCATCCTGCGCCTGCTGCGCAGCCCCATCGGCGCGCAGGTGGCCCAGATGGGCTTCGCCCCCTCTGGGATGGGCAGCATCGCCAAGGCCGTGGCCTGGCTGTGCGACAATTTTGCCCAGCCCATCAAGGTTGAGGAGCTGGCTGAGCTGTCTGGCATGAGCCTCTCGTCCTTTCACCACCATTTCAAGGCCGTCACCAGCATGAGCCCGGTGCAGTACCAGAAGGAGCTGCGCCTGCAAGAGGCGCGCCGCCTGATGCTGGCCCAGATGATGGACGCGGGCATGGCCGGCCAGCAGGTGGGCTACCTGAGCCTGTCGCAGTTCAGCCGCGAATACGGCCGCCTCTTTGGCAACCCGCCCAGCCGGGACATCGCGCAGTTGAGGGAGCAGGCTGAGGCATTTTGATGCAGTTCCGGCCCAACTCCGCAGAAGCCGGTGCGTAAGCTTAAAGAGAGGCTTCTGCGGGAGGCGCTGATGAACCCGACATCCTTGTTTGTGAACCGTTTGCATCCCTGGGTCAAAGATGCGCATCAGTTGCTGGGCAACACCATGGTGGGCCTGGCCATCAGCCATGCGCTCTTGAGCAGGGCTTGGCTCATCTCTTGGGTGAGGAGCAAGCGCAGGCCAGCCTGAGATGGGTGGCAAAAGAAAAGCCCGGCCATGAGCCGGGCTTTTCTTTTTACAGTTATTTCTTGGTCTTCATCATCTTAAGAAGGTCATTGCTGAGTTCGTTTATATATTGTTTGCTTGCCTGCTGATCTATGGCGTTTTTACCTACCAGGTTGAATTCAATCTGGGTGCATTCCCCGTCTTGAAGGATTCTCCCATTAATGGTGAATGTCCCGAGATCAGTTGTTTTTATCTCCGAGCTTCTGAAGCTGTCCAGATTGCTTGAAGGTTGGAGAAGGATTCCACGGTGATTGAATAACTTGGAAATGGCGGTTCGGGCTTCTTCTTCGGAACAAGGGCAACAAATTCTTATTCCGTGATACGCATTACTGCAAGCGGCAAGGCAAACAATCAGAAGCGCAATGCTTAAGAGGCGGAAGGCCAAGGAGACACCCGCAATCTGCGTGGCTTTGGGAAAATGTGGTGGGCCCGGCAGGAATCGAACCTGCAACCAAGCGATTATGAGTCGCCTGCTCTAACCGTTGAGCTACGGGCCCGTGCAGGGCATCAATCTAAAGCCAAACCCGTTTTTTGTCCATTCTACTATGCCTGAACACCTGCAGCTTCCCAATCCGGCTTGGGCCGCCCCCATCTCGGGCTCATGTTCACAGTCCATGCAAGAAAGCATTTGCAGATGCTGCAATTCAATGAATAAATAGCCTTGAGCCCCAACCATATAGGGGCATGGTGTGGAAAGTTTGATGCTGAATTCGGGGGGCGCATTGAGATCCCGCATTGCTAGTGCGTCTTTTTTCCTTTGCTGCTTCGCTAGCCCTCTCTTGGCCGGATATTGGGACAACTTGGGGCAGGATTTCTGGTTTGGCGTCCCTTATGTCAACACCGTCACAGCAGGCACCAATGAGCCAGTCTCAGTGCAGATCATCGCTCCAGAGGGAGCATCAGGAACCTTGGTCTTCCCAAGCCTTGGGCTTAGCCAAAATTTCAACCTCGGCTCGTATGGTTGGGCCTCCCTAGTTATCCCCCAGGCTGCGTTGCAGGACATGATGACCCTTGGAACCGGGCCTTCAATCCAAGATAGTGCAGGCCACATCACATCAGATAGGCCGGTCTCGGTTCAGCTAGCCATTTTGCCCGGGTGGGATGACGCGCTCGTCACTTTGCATCCGACCGGGGTGCAGGGCACTGCTTATGATTACCTGAGTTACGGCACATGGCACAACCCCACGGGAGCCGTGGTCGCCACCCAAGACAACACACTGCTTCAGATTATCCCGTCGATAACAGCGGCGGGGTTTTCTGCTGGTGTGACTGTGACGGCAAGCATCAATCAAGGGCAGTGGTATGATTTTTACGAGAACGCCCCTATGGCGATCTACGACTACACTGGCACCCAGTTCATCGCGAACAAGCCGGTTCTGGTGCTAGCCGGCAATTCCGGGTGCAGCGTGCCAGCGAGCTCCAGTGCCCCGGATTTTCTGCTGGATGAGGCGCCGCCCTCTGCTGATTGGGGCAGCACTTTTGTTGCCGTGACTTTTGCGGTGAGGACTGGGGGGGATTTCCTGCGCATCATGGCGCGAGACGACAGCA
>Ga0181516_10002691_pt1 | contig 12375 bp, 11 predicted proteins | sample PEATcosm2014_Bin_25_FD_121104 | JGI IMG/M metagenome (GOLD analysis project Ga0181516, IMG submission 121104) | Peatland microbial communities from MTU Mesocosm Facility, Houghton, MI, USA - PEATcosm2014_Bin01_10_metaG | ecosystem: Environmental > Terrestrial > Soil > Wetlands > Peat | place...
GACATCCACCTGGATCAATTCAAATCCAAGAACGCCGCCGACGCACCGCTCGAAGGTGTCATGCAGGGACGCCTGCGCATCGACGGCACCGGCAATTCAGTGCACGCCATCGCAGCCGACGCCAATGGCGCCTTCAGCGTGGTACTCCCGCAGGGCCAGATGCGCGAGGCGTTCGCGGAGTTGGCCGGCATTGACGTGGTACGCGGCCTGGGCCTGCTGCTGACCAAGAAGGACCAGACCGTGCCGATCCGGTGCGGCATCATCGAATTCAAACTCAAGGATGGCGACGCTCAGGCCGAACAACTGGTGTTCGACACCGAGAACGTCATCATCACCGGCGATGGGCGCATCACGCTCGGCGATGAAAAGCTCGATCTGAATATCAAGGGCGAGCCCAAGAAGCCTCGCTTTGACCGTTTACGCGCCCCGGTGAACATCCGCGGCACCATGCGCCACCCGGCCATCAGCCTCTCGACCCCGGCGCTGATCAAGCAGGGGGCAGCGGCCGCCGTGCTCGGCGCCGTCGCGACCCCGTTCGCAGCCTTGATTGCATTCATCGACCCCGGACTGGCGAAAAACGCCGATTGCGCGGCGCTCGAGGGCGAGGCGCAGGGCAAAGTGGCGCAGTGAAACGAAGGCAGGCTCAGCGAGCGCTGCGAACGACGCGCTCCCGCAGAGCGTCCAGCTCACCCCGCACCGGCGGCAACACGTAGACGTGATTGGGCTCGAGGCTGATGCCGTCGCGCATCGTGCTGACCGGCATGCGCGTGTGCTGCGACAGATACTCGGCTGTCAACCCAACCTGATCGCCCGCCATGAGCGAAAGCGGCGGTGGCAGCACGATATAGGCCATGCCACTGTCGATCGCGGTGCCGGCGAAGTACTCGAGCAGCGCACCGGGATCGTCTGCGGAGGCACCGACCCCCACCACCGGGAACGGCAGCCCGTTGCGAATCTTGATATCCACCATGGACGGCACTCTACCCTATAAAGGGCCCGTTGCCTGTCAGACACGCGGAAAAGTCCTACACGGATCGAGGTCGTCGTGCCGTGGCATAACGTGGAGGCGGCGTTTAGCCTGCACCCCATCATTCGAACCTACTCCTTAAGGACAATCGCGATGAACGCCAAGCCCGCCGTCAAGTCCGCTCTGACCGACATCAAGACACTGCGCGAACAGGCTCGCCGGCATATAGAGGACGGAGCGGTCACGGCCGGATACTCGGCGAATCGCACCGAGGTGCTGCGCCTGTTGAACGCCGCGCTGGCAACGGAACTGGTGTGCGTGTTGCGCTACCGCCGGCATCACTTCATGGCGCGCGGACTGGCGTCGCAGAGTATTGCCGATGAGTTCATGACCCACTCCAATGAGGAACAGGGGCACGCCGATCGAATCGCCGAGCGCATCGTGCAGCTCGGCGGTGAACCCGACTTCGCACCCGACGGCCTCTCGAGCCGCAGCCATGCCGAATATGTCGCGGCCGACTCACTGATCGACATGATCAGGGAAGATCTGGTGGCCGAACGCATTGCCATCGACAGCTACCGCGAAATGATTCGTTACCTCGAGGACGACGACCCGACCAGCAGCCGCATGCTCAAGGACATCCTCGCCGTGGAGGAAGAGCATGCGGAAGAACTGTCGGACCTGCTGGAGGGTCTCCCCAAACGCTAACGATGCCTCATGGTGCGCCGCACCAGTGCTGATCCGGGGACTTGCCCTGCAAGGAAGCCGCGCGGATCATAGGTCGTATGAGCCTCGAGATTCCCGACGACCTGCTCTGCGCCTATGTCGATGGCCAGCTCAACGAGACTGAGCGCGCGCGCATCGAGCAGGCGATCGCTCGGGATGCACGGCTGGCCCAACGCGTCGCGCAACAACGCGCGCTTCGCGGACGACTGCGCAATGTGTTCGACGGTGCGCTGCGGCAGCCACTGGCGCAACGGCGCGTCAATGCGGCGCGGCTCGAGTCCTCATCCGGCCCGGCGCAGGTCATTGATCTGGCACGGGTGCGGGCCGCGCGCGCGCGCCGTACCGAGCGCCGACGGATTCCGCTGCCGCGCCGCGCTGTCATGGTCATCGCCGCAAGCCTGCTGGTCGGTGCCGGAGCCGGGCTGATGCTCGAACACCTGATCGTCAAGGCGGGGCCGACGGAATACCGGGACGGCGCGCTGCTGGCCGCTGGAGCCCTTAATCGGGCGCTGAACGAGCAGCTCGCCACCGCCGCCCCGGGTGCCGGCGCCGTTCGTATCGGCATGAGCTTCCACGCCAAATCGGGTGGCTATTGCCGCACCTTCGTGCTCGATAACAGCCGCACGCTGACCGGCCTCGCGTGCCGCGAGCAGGATCGCTGGCACATCCTGGCGCTGCTGGGAGCCGATGCACCGGCGATCCTGCCGCAGGCCGTCAACGAGCGCATCAGCGGTGAACCGCTGGATGCGAACGCCGAAGCGCGGGCGCGTCGGTCGGGCTGGCACTGACCCGATTCGTTCACCGCACGCGCCACAGCAGCAGCAGTGCGGCCGCTGCCAGCATCGCAGTGGGCACCCAGGCCAGCAGCAGCGGATTGAGGTTGAATACCAGCGTGCCGCTCTCCACCAGGCGCTGCAGGAAGAAATACACCAGACCCAGCGTCACCCCGAGCGTGATGCGCGCACTCAGCGATGTCGATCGCAGCGCGCTGAAGCCGAACGGCAGCGCGAACACCAGCGCCACCAGAATGCCGACCAGGCGTGCCGTCTGCGACCAGAAGGCAAACACGTATTGCTTGTCGTCCAGGTGATTTTCCCTGAGGTAGCGGATCCCCTTGTAGAGTGTGTGCAGCGCCAGCGCGCCGGGATCGGCGATCGTCAGTTGCAGCAGATCGGCACCGGCGGCGGTCTGCAGCGATCGCTGCGAGGACTGCAGGCTGGTCACCGAGTGGTCGGTGAAGCGCGATTCGGCGTAGCCCTGCAGCTGCCAGGATTGGGCGCCGAGTGCGAGCGCGTGATCGGCGTGGCCGACGGCCGCGAGCCGATTGTCGGCGGCCAGATCGAAGATCAGCATGCCGCCGAACTGCGCCATGCTCGAGCGTCCCTGCACGTTGAGGATCGTATCGCCGTCGCGAATCCACGCGCCGCCGGCGCCGGCAAAGCTGATGTTGGAGTACTTGGCGAACGCCTTGCGCTCGTCGGCCAGCTGTCCCAACGGCTGTGACAGGAACTCCCCGAGCAGCAGGGCGGTCCCGATCAACAAGGCCGCACTCATCAGCGCCGCCAGGCTGAGGCGCAGCTTTGACATGCCCGAGGCGCGCATGACCGTGATCTCCTGACTGCGCGCCAGCACGCCGATGCCGAGCAGCGCGCCCACCAGCGCGCCGGCCGGAAAGGATTCGAGCGCAAACTGCGGCACCGACAACAGCGCGTACTCGAATGCATCGAGCATGCCGTAGCGCCCTACCCCGACATCCCCCTGCTGGCCGATGAACACGAACAAAGTGCCCAGCACCACCAGCACCAGCATGACCATCGCAACCGCCGACAGCAGCGTGCGGGCAATATAGCGGTCGAGCAGCGTCACGCTGCCCGCCGATGCGTGCGCCAGCGGCGCCTGAGGTTGGGCAGCATCAGGGTCACGGCCGTCCCGATCAGAAACAGCCCGTGTACCCACCACAGTCCGAGGCTCGGCGGGGTGCGCCCGTGAGCCAGCCAGGTACGTCCGGCGAGCGCGAGATTCGCATAGAGTGCAAACACCAGCACGGCTATCCAGACGTGTGCATAGCGTCCTTGCCGTGGGCGCAACCGTCCCAGCGGCACGGCCAGCGCGGTCAGCACCAGCGTCATCACCGGCAGCCCCAGCCGCCACTGCAGTTCAGCCTTGAGCTTCGGGTCGTCGCTGCCGAGCAGCTGCGCCGTACTGATCTCATCCAGGCGCTGCGCACGCTTGCTGCTGTCGGGGGTGCGGATCGGAATCAGCTGCTCGTCGAAGTGCATGATGCGATAGCGCGTGCTGCCCGGGACGCCTTCGAGGCGCTCGCCGTCATAGAGCGTAATCGTCTCGCTCTGCCCGTCGGTGGAGCGTGCATAGTGCGCGCGGCGCGCCACCGTGGTCTCGATCGCCGGGCCGTTGCTGCGCTTGACGAAGACCCCGGTCAGATCGCCATCCTCGGCGGCGGCCCGCGCATACACCACGATGCGGCCCCCGGCAAAGCTGCGGAATTTGCCCGGTGCGAGCGGCGCGATGACGCTCGCCCGCAGCGCCTCGTCGCGCATCGCGGCCTCGGCCGCTGCGGCGCGCGGCGCCAATTCGAAATTGATCAGTGCGATCAAGGCAGTGATGGGCAGTGCCAGCATCCAGACCGCACCGGCCACCCGGCCGACGCCCACGCCACAGGCTTGCGCCGCGGTCATTTCGCTGTCGTGATAGAGGCGGCCGAATGCCAGTACGATGCCGAGCAGCAAACCAATGGGTAACAGCAACGCGACATTCTGGGCGGCGCCCAGACCAATCAACTCGAGCACGAAGCCGCTCTGGTACTGCAGCTGAGCGGCGCGCGCCAGCACCGTGCCGACCTGATTGACGAACAGGATGGCGAACAATACTGCGGTAACGCCGATGAAATTGACGCTCAATTCCCGTAGCAGGTAACGCTGCAGAATTCGCAAGAGGCCCTCTTTGTTCCAGCCGGCTTCGGCTACACTCGCGGGAATACGTCGCTGCCGCTTGCCGCGGCGGCCGCTAAGTTATACGAATATTTCGCAGGCAAACAAGGATTAAGGATTAATCAGATGCGATTCGAAGCTTTTAGTCGCCGGGCGGCCGAACAGCGCAGCGACTGCCTGGTGATCGGTGTGTTCGAGCGCGCCGAGCTCGGCGCCGAAGCGCAGGCGGTGGATCGCGCCATGCGCGGGCGGCTGCATGCGCTGCTGGCGCGCGGGGATTTCTCGGGTCGCGCGGGCGAGACGCTGCTGCTCACCGAGCCCACCGGCATCCGCAGCGCCCGCCTGCTGCTGGTCGGACTCGGTGGCAAGGCGCAGTACAATCGGCGCGCGTGGCGGCGAGGGCTGGGGTCCGCGGTGGCGGCGCTGGCGCGCACGCGGGTCGTGTCGGCGGCCGTGGCCCTGGAGCGGCCGGCCTCGCGCGAGTTCGATGACTACTACTTCGGTCGGGCAGTCGCGGAGGTCACCGGTGCCGGGCTCTACCGCGTCAACGATCTGAAGACCGCCAGGAAGCCCCGGCCCCCGGCGCTGGCCCGCGTGCGGCTGGGCCCGGTCGACGCCGCAGACCTGCCAGCGGTCCGGCGCGGTCTGGCGGCCGGCGCCGCGCTGACCGAGAGCGCGCGGCTGCTGCGCAATCTCGGCAACCTGCCGGCCAACGTCTGCACTCCCCGTTACCTCGCCACGCAGGCACGCGAACTCGAGCGCACCTACCGCCGCCGCCTCCGCGTTCGCATCTTCGAGACCGCGGCGTTGCGTCGTCTCAAGATGGGGTGTTTTCTGGCGGTGACCAAGGGCAGCGAAGAACCGCCGCGTTTCATCGTGCTCGAATATCGCGGCGGCCGCCGCGGGCGCGCGCCGGTGGTGCTCGTGGGCAAGGGTGTCACCTTCGATACCGGCGGTATCTCGCTCAAGGACCCGCCGAACATGGACGAGATGAAGTTCGACATGTGCGGCGCGGCCACCGTGCTGGCGGCCATCGACTATGCGGCGCGCAGCGAGCTCAAGCTCAATGTGGTCGGGTTGGTGCCGGCGTGCGAAAACATGCCGGATGGTCGTGCCGTCAAGCCCGGCGACATCGTTACCAGCGCCTCGGGCCAGACGGTCGAGATTCTCAATACGGATGCCGAAGGGCGGCTCATCCTGTGCGACGCGCTCAACTATGCGCGCCGCTATGAGCCCGAGGTCGTGGTCGATTTCGCGACTCTGACCGGCGCCTGTGTGATCGCGCTCGGCAACCACTTCAGTGGCGTCATGGGCAATGACGATGCGCTGGCGCGCGAGCTCGTCGAAGCAGGGGCCAGGACCGATGATCGTGCCTGGCAGTTGCCGCTGACCGAGGACTACGCTGATCAACTGCGCAGCAATTTTGCCGATATGGCGAACATTGGTGGCCGTGAGGGGGGCGCCATCACCGCGGCGGCGTTTCTCGGCAAATTCACCCAGGGTCTGCGCTGGGCGCACATGGACATCGCCGGCACGGCGTGGAATGGCGGCGCCGCCAAGGGCGCGAGTGGGCGGCCGCTGTCGCTGGTCGGGGACTTCCTGACGCGCCGGGCGGGTGGCTGACGCGGGTGGCCGGCACAGGCGGCTCGCAGTCGCCGGGCTCGAGCGGTCGGAGCGTCGACTTCTATGTGCTCTCGGGCACCGAGGAGCGCGCGCGCTTCAAGATGGGCTGCAAACTCGCCGAGCAGGCTTACCTGGCGGGCGAGCGCGTATTCGTCTGGCATGACGACCCGAGCGCCCTCGCGCGCTTCGATGAACTGCTGTGGACCTTCGCCGACCGAAGTTTCGTGCCACACGAGCTGTACGCTGACGCCGCGCAATGGGAGGACACGCCGGTACTGCTGGGCTGCGAGCGGCAACCCCAGCAGCCCTACCCGTTGCTGGTCAACCTCGGCAGCGCGATCCCGGCTACCGCCGCGCACGCACAGCGCATCATCGAACTGGTCGACGCAGACGATGAGCACCGCCGGGCCGGCCGCGAGCGCTTCCGCCAGTATCGGGACCAGGGCCTGACTCCCGCCACCCACACTCTGCCCGCCGATGGATAAAGTCTACGCGCCCGCCGAGATCGAACAGCGCCTGTACCAGCGCTGGGAGTCCGCCGGCTATTTCGCGCCCCGTGCGGCACCGCGCAGCTATTGCATCGTCATCCCGCCGCCCAACGTCACCGGCACGCTGCACATGGGCCACGCCTTCCAGGACACGATCATGGATGCGCTGACCCGGCGCCAGCGCATGCTCGGCGCAGGCACCCTGTGGCAGCCCGGCACGGATCACGCGGGCATCGCCACGCAGATGGTGGTGGAGCGAATTCTCAACGCCGAGGGCCTGCGGCGCACCGACCTGACGCGCGATGCGTTCGTCGAGCGCGTCTGGGAATGGAAGGCAATGTCAGGCGGGACGATCACGCGCCAGATGCGTCGCCTCGGCGCGTCGGTCGACTGGTCACGCGAGCGCTTTACGCTCGATCCCGGCCTGTCGCAGGCAGTGATCGAGGCTTTCGTCCGCTTGCACGAGCAGGGCCTGATCTACCGCGGGGAGCGCCTGGTGAACTGAGATCCGGTCCTGCGCACCGCGCTGTCCGATCTCGAGGTGCTGTCGGAGGAGGAAGCCGGTCAGCTCTGGTACCTGCGCTATCCGCTGACCGAGGGTGCCGGCCACGTGGTGGTGGCGACCACGCGACCGGAGACCATGCTCGGCGATGCCGCCGTGGCCGTGAATCCCGAGGATCCGCGCTACCAGCACCTGCTGGGGCGCAGCGTGCGGTTGCCGCTGGCCGAGCGCACGATACCTATCATCGCCGACAGCTACGTCGATCCGGCCTTTGGCAGCGGCTGCCTCAAGATCACCCCGGCACACGATTTCAACGACTATGCCATCGGCCAGCGGCATGCACTGCCATTGATCAACATCCTGACCCCCGATGCGCGCCTGAACGATCTCGCGCCCGAGCGTTTTCGCGGGCTGGATCGCTTCGAAGCGCGCGTGCGCATGGTCGAGGAACTGACGCAGGCCAATCTCGTGGAGCGCATCGAGCCGCACAAGCTGATGACACCGCGCGGCGATCGCACCGGCGCCGTCATAGAGCCCTATCTCACCAAACAGTGGTACGTGAAGGTCGGGCCGCTGGCGGCCGACGCCATCGCCGCGGTCGAGTCCGGCCGGGTGCGCTTCATACCGGAGAACTGGGACAAGACCTTCTTTCAATGGATGCGCAATATCCAGGACTGGTGCATCAGCCGGCAGCTGTGGTGGGGGCACCGCATTCCGGCCTGGTACGACGATCAGGGCAACGTGTTCGTGGCGCGCACCGACGCGGAAGCCCGGAGCGCGGCCCACTCACATCACGGCACCGACGTGCCGTTGCGCCAGGACGAGGATGTGCTCGACACCTGGTTCTCATCCGGTCTGTGGCCGTTCTCGACCCTGGGATGGCCCGCGCAGACACCCGAGCTGGCGCGTTTCTATCCCACCAATGTGCTGGTGACCGGATTCGACATCATCTTCTTCTGGGTCGCGCGCATGATCATGCTGGGCCTGCGCTTCATGGGCGACGTGCCGTTCCGCGAGGTCTACGTGCACGGACTGGTTCGCGACGCGGAAGGCCAGAAGATGTCCAAATCCAAGGGCAACGTCATCGATCCGCTCGACATCATCGATGGCATCGAGCTGCCGGCACTGCTGGCCAAACGCACCACCGGACTGATGCAGCCGCGCCTCGCCGCCGGCATCGACAAGGCGACCCGCAAGCAGTACCCGGATGGCATACCGGCCTACGGTACCGATGCCCTGCGTTTCACCTTCGCCTCGCTCGCCACCCAGAGTCGCGATATCCGCTTCGATCTCGGACGCGTCGGCGGCCACCGCAACTTCTGCAACAAGCTCTGGAACGCGGCGCGCTTTGTATTGGGGGCGTGCGAGAATTCGCCGCCAGCGCTCGCGACCTCCCCGCCGACGCCGCCCCCGGCCGCCGCGGCCTCCGTCAGCGATCGCTGGATCCGCTCGCGTCTCGGCGCGATGATTCGGGCGGTCGACGCCGCCTTCACCGAGTATCGATTCGACTTCGCCGCCAGCGCGCTCTATGAATTCACCTGGCGCGAGTACTGCGACTGGTACCTCGAAATCGTCAAGCCGGTGCTGCAGTCCCAGGACGCCAGTGCGGCGCGCAGCGCGCGCGACACATTGCTGCAGGTGCTCGAGACGCTGCTGCGGCTGCTGCACCCACTGATGCCGTTCATCACCGAGGAGATCTGGCTGCGCGTGGCGCCCTTGGCGGGAGTGGCGGGCGAGAGCATCGTTATCGCGCCGTGGCCGGACGCGGCGGACTTTGCGCTCGACGCCGCGGCCGAGCGCGAGCTGCAGTGGGTGATGCAGGTCGTGCTCGGCATCCGCCAGATTCGCGGCGAGATGGACATCGCGCCTTCGCGACGCGTGCCATTGCTGCTGCAGCATGCCGGAGCGGCGGAGCTGGGGCTGTTCGAGCAGCATGCGGGACTGCTGACTCGCCTCGCTGGCCTCGCGGAACTGCGGCCGCTGCGCGCTGACGAGGTGCCGCCGCCCGCCGCCGCCGCGATGGTCGGTGAGCTCACGCTGCTGGTGCCGATGTCCGGGCTGATCGAGCCGGCGAGCGAACTGCAGCGGCTCGAGCGCCGCCTGCAGAAGATCGAACAGGAGTTAAAGCGTTCCCGCGGCATGCTCGCCAACGATCATTTCGTCCAGAACGCCCCGCCGGATGTGGTGGCGCAGGAGCGGCAGCGATTGGCCGAACGCGAGCGCGAACGCCACGGTGTGACCCGTCACATCGAGCAGGTACGTGCGCTGGCGCTGACATGAGCAGCATCAGCGCCACCCTCGCAGCCATCGAACGCGTCATTCTCGGCAAGGGTCCGCAGGTGCGGCTGTGCCTGGCGTGCCTGCTGGCGCGCGGTCATCTGCTGCTCGAGGACGTACCGGGGGTCGGCAAGACCACGCTCGCACAGACGCTGGCGCGTGTACTCGGGTTGGAATGGTCGCGACTGCAATTCACCAGCGACATGCTGCCGGCAGATGTCGTGGGCGTGTCCATGTTCGACCGCGCCACCAACAAATTCCACTTCCGTCGCGGACCGGTGTTCACGCAATTGCTGCTGGCCGATGAGATCAATCGCGCCAGCCCCAAGGCGCAGAGCGCCCTGCTCGAAGCCATGGAGGAGCGCCAGGTGAGCATCGATGGCGTGACGCACGCGCTGCCGGAGCCCTTCTTCGTAGTGGCGACGCAAAATCCGCATGAGCAGATCGGCACCTATGGGCTGCCCGAATCGCAGCTGGATCGGTTTCTGATGCGCGTCAGTCTCGGCTACCCCGACCCGGTCGCGGAGCGACAGGTGCTGCTGCAAGGTGAGCGCCGCGAACTGCTGCACGATACGCCGCGGGTACTGAGCCCGACGGAAGTGTCCTCGCTGCAGCGTCAGGCCCGCAGCGTGCATGTGTCCGCGACGCTGCTGGACTATCTGCAGGCACTGGTGGCGCGCACGCGCGCCCAGCTGCCGCTCGGCCTGTCCCCGCGCGCGGCCCAGGGGTTGCTGCGTGCCGCGCAAGCCTGCGCGCTGATCGCGGGCGATGCGGCGGTACAGCCGGAGCACGTCCAGACCGTGTTCCCGGCGATCGCGGGGCACCGCCTGGTGGCGCTCGAGGGCGAAGCCGCGGAGCGCGGCAGCGAGATCGCCGATGCGCTCATCCGCGCCGTCCCGGTACCCATTTAAGCCGCGGGCGCGTCTCGAACGCGCCGTCTCGGCCTGGGCGCGCTCGCGACAGGGCGAGGACCACGCGCCGCTGACGCTGCAGTCGCGCCGCATCTATATTCTCCCGACTCGCACCGGCGTGGTCGCGGCGGCGCTGCTGTTCGTGATGTTCCTGGCGGGGCTCAACTATCAGAACAGCCTGGCGCTGCTGCTGTGCTTCCTGCTGGTCGGCTTCGCACTGGTGTCGATGTATGAGTGTCACGCCACGCTGACCGGCCTCACCATCAGCAGCGCGCGGGTCGAATCGGCCTTCGCCCACGGTCATGGCGAGCTGCAGCTCGGTTTCTACAACGCCGCGGCCATCACCCGGCGTCGCCTGCGGTTGCGCGTGACGGCAATCGAGCCGAAATCCTTCGAAGTCGCATCGCACAGCGCCTGCCTGGTGTCGCTGCGCTACCAGGCGCTGGTGCGCGGACGCCAGCGCATCGATCGCCTGCACCTGTCAACGGACGCGCCGCTGGGCCTGTTCCGCGCCTGGACCTGGCTGCACCTGCCGCTCGAGGCGCTGATTTATCCGGCACCGCTGCGCCTGCGGCCCTTGCCGGCACCCGTGGGTCAGCCCAGACACAGCGAGCGCGAGCGGCGCTTCGGCGGCGAGGAGGAATTCGCATGGCTGCGGACCTTTGCCGAAGGCGATCCGCTCAAACGCGTCGCGTGGAAGGCCTATGCGCGCGGCGGCCCGCTGATGGTCGCCCACTACGACGCGCCAGCCGGGGCGCAGCGCACCTTGAGTCTGCAGACGCTGCGTGATCTGCCGCTCGAGCGCGCGCTGTCACAGCTCGCCGATTGGGTGTGCGAGTGCGAGCGACAGGGAGAGAGTTACGCGCTCGAGCTGCCGGGACACTCGCTGCCGGCCGGACATGGCCTGGCGCAACGCCGTCGCTGTCTTGAAGCGCTGGCGCTCTATCAATCCTGATGTCAGCGAACCTCATGCGCGCCGATGCAGCGGCCACCGCAGCGACTGCGGTGCCGGCAGCCGCGCAGCGCTGGGTGCTCGCGGGCCTGCTCGGGGCGGTGGCGCTGAACGTGCATCACGTCGCTGCCTGGGCCCTGCCGCTCGCCACCGGTGCCGCCGCGTGGCGCGTCTGGGCCGCACAGCGACCCGCGCGGCTGCTCGGGCGCTACTGGCGCTATGCCGTGCTGGTGATCCTGACGCTGGCGGTGCTGATCAGCTTTCGCACCCTCAATGGGCTCGATGCGGGCGCCAGCCTGCTGGTGGCCATGATGGCGCTGAAGCTGATGGAAACACAGCGGCTGCGCGACTGGCTGATCGTGTTGGGTGGCGCGCTGTTTCTGCTGCTGGCGGCATGCCTGGCGGCGCAGGCTCTGTGGCTGACGCCGCTCTACGCCGCGGAATTGTGGCTCCTCGGCACGGCGCTGTATGCGCTCGGCGCCGGCGATCGCCAGCCGCCGGCCGCATGGCTGATGCGCAACTCGGCGCGCAGTCTGCTGCTGGCATTGCCGCTGGCACTGCTGTTGTTCCTGTTCTTTCCCCGGCTCTCGGGCGCCCTGTGGTCGGTGCCGAGGGACGATGAGGCCGTCACGGGACTGGGTGACACCATGAGTCCGGGCAGCATTTCGAATCTGGTCGACTCGGAAGAGCCCGCGCTGCGCGTCCGCTTCGACGGCCCACTGCCGCCGCGCGAACAACGCTACTGGCGGGGGCCGATCCTGCATCTGTTCGACGGCAATAGCTGGAGCCGCGTGCACGAGGACCTGGAGGAGCCGCCGGAGCCTGCATTCGCCGGCGAAGTCTATCGCTACGAGGTCACGCTCGAACCCAACTCGCACGGGGTGCTGATCGGGCTCGACCTGCCGCGCCGGGTGATGGAGCACCCGCGTGCCGTGTTCCACACCTTCGACTATCAGTTCGTGTCCGCCGAGCCGATCAGCA
>Ga0181516_10002692_pt1 | contig 12375 bp, 7 predicted proteins | sample PEATcosm2014_Bin_25_FD_121104 | JGI IMG/M metagenome (GOLD analysis project Ga0181516, IMG submission 121104) | Peatland microbial communities from MTU Mesocosm Facility, Houghton, MI, USA - PEATcosm2014_Bin01_10_metaG | ecosystem: Environmental > Terrestrial > Soil > Wetlands > Peat | place...
CGACAGCGGCTAGCAGTTCCACGCGATTGCAGGTCGAGACAATCAAGCATTCGGAGACACCTGGCATGCCGGCAAGGGCGCGCGTGGTTTCGGGCAGATCCTCGCGGGAGATGGCGATGCGCTCGCGCAGGCTGATGGGCGCCGTCTTGTGGTTCACTCCGATGAGGACAAGAGTCATTGCGGACCGAACCTGTGCACGTGACTGAGGAGGTTTGCGGCCCAGACGGCCATCATCACAATCAGAACCGCGCCAGAGAGATACGCGGCTTTGCGGCCGCGCAGTCCGGCGCTGCGGCGGACAAAGAGGAGGAAAACGTAGACTCCCCAACTGATGAAGGAGGCGATGACTTTGGGGTCGGCGAAGTAGGCGGCGCCGAGGGCTGTCTCCTGGGCCAGCACGGAGCCGATGACCAGGCCGACGGTCATGCAGGGAAAGCCGAACTCCAGGGTTGCGTGCGAGATGCGTTCGAGAGTGTCGAGCGGTGGCAGCCAGTCGAACGGCGCCCACCAGGAGCCTTCTCCCGGCTTCCGTTTGGCCTTGATTCGCCGCTCCTGGACCAGGTAGAGCATGGAGGCCAGCAGGCTGAAACAGAGGGCGGCGTAGGCCATGAGAAGTGCGGCAATGTGTGCAACAAGCCAGCTTGTCCTGACACCCTCCGAGGCAAATGTGTAGCGATCAGGCCCCAGCGCAGGAACGAAGACCAGGAAGAAGGTTGCCGGCAAGGCAAAGATGCCAAGGGAGATGGCTTCGTAGAGCCACCAGACGAGGAAGAAAAGGCAGGCTACGGCGAGGCCGAGGAGGGATTCGATTTCGCGGACGGTGACCGGCATCCAGTGATGGGCCTGGACCAGCATTTCGACCACGGAGACGAAGTGAAAGAAGAGGGCCAATCCGCCCAGGTGCACACAGGTTTTTCTCCAGCGTTCGACGCCATAGAGCACGGCCGGGAAGACGGCAATACACGCCGACGCATAAAGGATCGCCGCAACTCGAAGCCATAAAAGGTACATATTCGATCTTCACCTTAAAGCGTTTAGGGGCACTCGAATGTGATCTAAATCACTTCAAAAGAACGGGGCAAGGGTCAGTGATCAGTGGTCAGTGACAACGACCGGCTCGCTCGGATGACCGCGAGGGCTGTTGACTCCAGAGTAAATCTTCTGCCCGAATACGTCTCGGCAAGTGTGCATTTGGAGACACCCATGATTTTGGCGTTTTTAGACAATTGGCCTCTTTTTGACATCGCTGTATTTCTCGCTGACGCATAAGTCCTTTGTTTCACTATAATCGGTCGGCAAAAGGAGTCGACGTTTTCATAAATCTCATGAGTTCTAAAGGCATGGTTAACTTATTTGATTTGCGGTTGGTGCGAGGATTACTAGAGGATTGAGCGTGCAAAAGATACCACGATCGCATGTTGATGAAATGCTTCCGAACTTCGCGCTCCCGGCAGCTTTGGCCAAGTTCATGCTGGCTGCAGCCGGAACAGGGACAGTGTCCACCCGTCGCGCCCGCATGAAGCCGCTTCGCGACTGAATCTATCTGCCCATTCTGGAGAGAGTTCGGGCATCGCCGAGACGCGTTAAGCTGGAAAGCAGCATGATCCGGGAAGAAGCTCAATCCGACGCTCCGCGCCTTACCCTTTCGAACGAGAGTTCCGCAGCTCCGCCGTTTCGCTCTTTGGACGAGAGCCCCGGTGCTCCACATCCCAAACCTCTGGAGAAGGCTTCTGCCGAGCTGACGCCCTTCATGCGCCAGTGGACGGCGGCGAAGCGGGAGAATCCGGATGCGCTGCTGTTTTTCAGGATGGGGGATTTCTACGAGCTGTTCTACGACGACGCGGTGGTGGTGAGCCGGGAGTTGCAGTTGACTCTGACGGCGCGGGACCGGGAGCGGAATCAGCCGATGTGCGGGGTTCCCTACCATGCGGTGGACCAATACCTTACGAGGCTGCTGCGGAAGGGGTACCGCATCGCCATCTGCGACCAGATGGAGGACCCGAAGCTTACCAAGAAGATTGTGCGGCGGGAGGTGACGCGGGTTCTTTCGCCGGGGACGGCGCTGGATGGAGCGCTGGGGCAGGAGCAGAACAATTTCCTGGCGGCTTTGTATGAGATGGGATCCTCCGAAAAGCAGGCCTCGGGGCCTAAAGGCCCGGGTAATGGTGGCTTAGGGATTGTCGGGGTTAAAACCCCGACCTACCAGTCCCGCCCGAACCAAACCGGCACGGTGTGTGCGGTGGCTTTGCTCGACGTTTCTACGGGGGAGTTTCGGACCGCGGAGTTTCAGGGCGCGAATGCGCGGCAGTTAGCATCGGACGCAATCTTGATGGCTGGCGCGAGCGAGGTGCTGGTGGCTTCAAGCGCTGAGCTGCCTGCTGCGTTGGAGCGAATTCCCGCTCGAACTCGGGTTGAGGATTGGGTGTGGACACGCGATTTTGCGGTTCCGTTAGTGGAGCGTCAACTCGGCGTGCGTTCGCTCGAGGGGTATGGATTGGTGGGGCACGAACCGGCAGCTATTGCGGCCGGAGCGGTGCTGCACTACGTGAGGACGACTCAGAAGAATGCTGCCCTGCACGTGGATTCCCTGCGCTTCGAAGAACACTCGACTGCACTCGAACTTGACCAGGTGACGGTGCGAAACCTCGAGCTTGTGGAGCCGCTGTTTGTCGGTCAGGATACGCGGGCGACACTGTTCCACACCATGGACGAGTGTCAGACAGCGATGGGCAAACGGCTGCTGCGCGCAACGATCTTGCGGCCGCTTGTGGACGCGGAAGTTCTTGAGGCTCGCTATGAAGCAGTGGGCGAAGCGCATGGGGATCTGCTGCGGCGCGAAGAGATTCGGCGGGCATTTGGCGGCATTCTGGATTTGGAACGGTTGCTGGCGCGCCTGAGCCTGGATTCTGCCGGGCCCCGCGATGTGCGCGCGCTGGCGGCGAGCCTGCGCCGGTTGCCGGGGTTGAAGATGGCGCTCGATGCGATGCAGGCGCCGCAATGGCGGGATGTGGCCACTCGGCTCGACACGCTCGAAGACGTGACGGCGCGGATTGAGCGAACGCTGGTGGAAGAGCCTCCACTGACTTTGGTAGACGGAGGCGCGATTGCCGCCGGAGTAGATGCGGAACTGGATGACCTCAGGACAATCTCGACAACGGGGCGGCAGGCGATTGCAGCCATCGAAGAGCGCGAGCGGCAGAGAACGGGCATCGGCTCGTTGAAGGTGCGCTATAACTCGGTGTTTGGTTACTACATCGAGATTACGAAGGCGAACCTGGCGATGGCCCCGGCGGACTACGAACGCAAGCAGACGCTGGTGAATGCGGAGCGATTTACAACGCCAGAGTTGAAGGAGTATGAGCGCAAGATTCTCACGGCGCACGATCGGTCGATCGAGATTGAGAAGAGGATCTTCGCGGAGCTGCGGACCGCTGTGCTCGAGGCCGCTGGAAGAATCCGGCGGTCGTCGGCGGCTGTGGCAGAGGCGGACCTGCTGGCGAACTTTGCGCATCTGGCGGCGGGAAGGCGCTACGTACGGCCTCGGATTGCCGAGGAGCCGGTGATCGAGGCTGTGGCCGGTCGGCATCCGGTGATCGAGCAGTGGATGGAAGAGACGCGCGAAGGGCGGTTCATTGCGAATGACATCTATTTAAATGGAGGAGATGAAGAATCGGGTGTTGCCGGGCCGAGCCTGCTCTTGATTACCGGTCCGAACATGGGCGGAAAGAGCACTTACCTTCGGCAGACCGCAATGTTGGTGCTGATGGCGCAGATGGGCTGCTTTGTACCTGCGGAGAGTCTGCGGTTCGGGCTTGTTGATCGTATTTATACGCGTATCGGGGCCAGCGACAATGTGGCTCGTGGCCGTTCGACGTTTATGGTCGAGATGACGGAGACGGCGACGATTTTGAATACCGCGACAAGGCGGTCGCTGATTCTTCTCGATGAGATGGGACGAGGGACGGCTACCTTTGATGGACTAAGCCTGGCGTGGGCAACGGTGGAATTTCTGCACGCAGAGACAGGGGCCCGGACGCTATTTGCCACGCACTACCACGAGCTGACGATGCTGGCGGAGAAGTTGCCGCGTGTGCGGAATCTGCGTGTGGGCGTGAAGGAGGCTGCGGGAGGCATTGTGTTTCTGCACAACATTGAGCCGGGCGCTGCAAGCAAGAGCTACGGAATTGAAGTGGCGCGGCTGGCGGGTTTGCCAACGGTCGTGATTGAGCGGGCTAAACATGTGCTTCGCCAGCATGAGAAGCAGGAGCGGTCCGCCGCGGCGGACGTGCAGACGGGCGCACCGGAGCCGATGCAGCTTACTATCTTCACGCCTCTGTCGCAACGGATTGTGGACCGGATCGAGGCGACCGACGTGAACTGGCTGACACCGCTCCAGGCGCTGAATCTGCTGGAGGAGTTGCAGCAGGAATTGAAGGACAAGGGTCAATGATCAGGGACCAGGGGTCAGGCCCCGGGCTGAATTGCGAGGAGTTGGAATGAGCTCGAGTTTGCGGCGGGCGGCGGGGGGTCTGCTGGTGGTGGGACTCGGCGGCACGGAGCTGAGCGGCCTGGAACGCGCGTGGCTCAGGCTGGTGCGGCCGGCGGGGATCATCCTGTTCAAGAGGAATATCGCAGATGCGCGGCAGACGCGGGCGCTGCTCGATGAGGCTACGGGGCTGGGCGCTGAGTACGGTTTGCGGTGCGTGGATGTGGAGGGCGGGACGGTGGACCGGCTGCGCGATGCGCTGGCGCCGATGCCATCGGCACAGGCCGTGGCGAGAGCTGCATTCAATCCCACCCTTTCGCTGGAATTTAAAAAAGCAGGCCTTTCGGCTCCGCTGCGCTCCGCTCAGAGTGACGCGGCACCCGGCCTTCCCAGGTCTCAGCAGCTGAACCTGGGGCACCCAGACTTGAGGGAACGAAAGACGGGGCTGGCGCGGGAGCACGGGGAGTTGATTGGGCAGGCGGTGAAGGCGTTCGGGTTCAATACTACGTTGGCGCCGGCGCTGGACCTTGGGTTGCCGGACTCTGTTGAAGTGATGGGAACGCGTGCCGCGGCCGCGACGGCCGCGGGCGTCGTGGAATATGCGCGCTCCTTCTTGAGCGGCCTTGCGGCGCAGGGAGTGGTGGGCTGCGGCAAGCATTTTCCTGGGCTGGGCGGCGGAACGCGCGATTCGCATCTTGAGACACCGGCAATTCACCGCGGTGGCGGCGAGATTTGGCGCGAGGACCTTGCACCTTACCGTGAGCTGCGCGACCAGTTGCCGATGGTGATGGTGAATCATGCGGCTTATCCGGAGACGCCGGGCAGGGCACGGCCCGCTAGCGTGTCTCCTTATTGGATTACGACGGTGCTGCGCAGGCGGGTTGGGTACAAGGGCATCGCCTTCTCCGACGATCTGGAGATGGGGGGGATTCTCAAATTCATGTCCATCGAAGAAGCCGTGATTGAGGCCGTGCGTGCAGGGATGGATTTGATGGAAATCTGCCACAGCCCTGAACTGATTCTGAGAGCGTGCGAAGCGCTGATTGCAGAAGGCGAGCGGTCTGCGGCGTTTGAGGAGATGTTGAGGACGCGGGCAAGACGCACTGCGCGACTGAGGGCGCGGTTGTTTGCAAGAGGCGTTCCGAAAGCGCTCTCCGCAACGCAACTTGAGCTGTTGCGTTCGCGGATTCTGCGTTTCGGCGAGACGATTGCGAAAGCGCAGCCCGCCGCTGAGGTGCATGCCACATGAGCGCGAAGCCAATGACCGTTGCGGGCATCATGAGCGGCACGTCGGCAGATGGGATCGACGTGGCTGTGGTGCGGATTGCACCCGGCAAGGCGCGTCCGAAGCTCGCCTTGCTGGCGCATGAGGGATTTCGCTTCCCTGCCGCGCTGCGTCGTTCGGTGCTTGGCGCCATGAATGCAGAGTCGACCTCAACGGCAGAGCTGGCGCGGCTCAACTGGCGGCTGGGGCTTGCTTACGCTGAGGCTTTGCAAGCAACGGTGAAGCGGCACAAGGCGAAATTGGATCTGATTGGGTGCCATGGACAGACGCTTTATCATCAGGCTCGCCCGGCGGTTTATGCGGCACGGAAGTTTTCGTGTACCTGGCAGGCGGGCGAGGCTGCGGTGATCGCGGCGGCGCTTGGGGTTCCGGTGGTCTCGAATTTTCGGCCGGCGGACATGGCTGCCGGAGGACAGGGTGCGCCGCTGGTTCCGTTGCTGGATTACGTTCTGTTTGCTGATGCAAAGCGGGGGCGTGTGTTGCAGAATATCGGAGGCATTGCCAACTTGACTGCTATTCCGGCAGCCGCGGCCGCGAACAAGATGATTGCCTTCGATACCGGCCCTGGAAATATGGTGATCGATTCGCTGGCGCAACAGCTTTTTGGAAGACCGTTCGACCGCAACGGGGCGCTTGCCGCAAAGGGTATCGTGCTTGCACCGGTACTGGCTGCGGAGCTGCGAAATTCCTACTATAGGCTCAAGCCGCCGCGCACTGCAGGCCGGGAACAATTTGGCCGGGTTTACGCCGCAGACTTCTTGGTCAAGTGTTTTGACAATAGTAAGAGGCCTGAAGATGCTCTGGCAACTGCAACAGCCTTGACTGCGGAGACGATTGCGGACAGCTACAGGCGATTCGTATTCGCAAAGATGCGGAACAGCGGAGTCGACTACATTGTTTCTGGCGGAGGGGCGCGCAATGCGACGCTGATGGCAATGCTGGCGCAACGGCTGGAGCCGATGGGATGCGAATTGGCTTCAAGCGAGGAGTTTGCCCTGCCGGCCGAGGCGAAAGAAGCTGTTGCATTTGCGCTGCTCGCGTGGCAGACCTGGCATCGACTCCCCGGAAATGTGCCAGCGGCAACGGGAGCGGCGAAACCTGTGATTCTCGGCCAGATGACGTATGCATAAGCTGCTCCCGCTGATCACGCTTCTAATGTTTGCTGGGTGCCATGAGGCACAGCGAGATCCGGGCACGGTGGTTTTTCTTATCGAGAGCAGCACGGCGAATCTCGATCCGCGCATCGCGACCGATGCGCAGTCGCAGCGAATCGATGCGCTCATGTTCGACGGGCTGGTACATCACAACGCAAACTTCCAATTCGTTCCGGCATTGGCTACGAGTCGGGAGCAGCCTAATCCGCTGACGTTCGTCTTTCATCTGCGCAGCGGGGTTCGCTTTCACGATGGACGCGCCCTGACGGCACGCTGATTACGTTGAGGCGCAGCAAATTTTGGCTCGTGATCTGCCGGCCATCAACCTCAGGTAACCGGGTACAATCGTGGTTCACAACAGCCAGTTAACCAATGTGATTCCTTCGCCGTCGGGCACCTATGCATTCCTGGAGACTGCCGAATTGAAAAGGTAGCCAGATGCGCCCGGTTTGCCTGAACTTCATCCGGAATCGAGGGTCGCGATCAAGGCATGGGGAGTCAGTAAAGATAGAATTCCGTTGAACTCCTTAGCCCTATAACTTGCAGATAAACAAGTTCCTGCTACTGCTACCGCCGATTACGGACGACCCCCTGCACAGCGAGATGCGGCTTCTCAACCTTTTGGCGAATTGACTCGTCTACCGGAACAGATGGGAATCACCTGTACCGGGCTATAAGATCTGGATCGTGGAGAACTGGCTGATGAAAAGCAAGACGAAAGTTAGTGTTCCGGCGTTATTTGCATTGCTCGTGGCGTTCCTGGCGACCGCAGCCTTGGTTGATGCCCAGACCGCTTCGCGGTTTCTGGGCACAGTGACCGCCGTAAGCGGTACAACGCTGACAGTGAAGACCGACGCCGGAGAAGTACACCAGGTTGATGTGCCATCAACTGCCTCACTGAAGCAGATTGCTCCCGGCGTCAAGGACCTGAGTACTGCCCAGACCATCGAGTTCGGTAGCCTGGCAACAGGAGATCGTGTTTTGGTTCGACTCGATCCAAACGCCCCGGCCGGCGCCTCCACGGCTCTCCAGATTATCGCCGTGAAACAGGCCGACCTGGCAAAGAAACAGGAGCAGGAACGGGAAGAGTGGCAGCAGCAGGGTGTCGGCGGCCTGGTGAAGAGCATTGACACCGGCTCCGGCGATATTGTGATTACCATTGGGGCCGGACCGCAGGCCAAAACCATCACGATCCATACCAACAAAACAACCGTGCTCAAGCGTTACGCGCCGGCTTCGGTGCGCTTCGACGAGGCAAAAGTTGGGTCCATCGATCAGGTTCATGCAGGTGATCAGCTCCGCGCGCGTGGCGCCAAGAATGCAACCGGCACTGAGATGACCGCGGACGAGACGATTTCGGGTAGTTTCCGCAATGTCTCCGGACTGATTCCCTCCATCGACACTGGCAACTCGACGCTTGTGGTGAAAGACCTTGCCACCAAGAAGCAGGTCACGATTCACGTCACGGCAGATACGCAGTTGCGGCAACTGGATGAGCAGATGGCGACAAGGCTCGCGGCAATGCTGAACGGGACTGGAGGCGGATTTGGCGCCAGGGGCGGTGCGGGACGCGGCCCAGGCGCGCCCGCAGGCGGCCAGGGTGGAAGCCCACGTGCAGGGTTTGGCGGCGGTGGCGGATTCGATGCGCAACAGCTCTTCAGCCGCGCGCCGGCAATCAAGTTCACCGATCTGAAAAAGGGCGAAGCAGTGATGGTGGTTGCGACGGAGGACGGATCGGGGGATACAGCAATCACGTTGTTAGCGGGCGTTGAGCCTTTGCTCGAAGCTCCAGCGGCCAGCCAGAATCTGCTCAATTGGAGCTTGAGCTCGGGCGCTCCGGACGCAGCCCAGTAAGCGAACACCAAACAGAATCATTCAAACGGAGTGGGGACACTTGTCTTTAAAACTGCACTACTTAAGAATTCTCGCGATTTCAGCATCGGTCGGCATTTTGAGCCTGATAGCGGCACAGGGGCAGACCCCGGTGCCGGCGCAGTCTGCTGGCACGGCGACACTGCGTGGACACATCGCGGACCAAACCGGGGCGCTGATACCCGGCGCCAAAATCACGATCACTAACGCACTGGGAGTGACAGTCGCAAGCACAACCGCGGACGCCTCCGGCAGTTACACCGTTACCAGCCTTGCTCCCGGCGGTTACATCGTGCAAGCCATCGTCGACGGCTTCGCTCCCTTCACTTCACCCACCGTTCAGCTTGCGGCCAACCAGTCAAAGCGCGTGGATATCGCCATGGCAATCGAGGCGGCGGAGCAAAGCGTAACGGTCACGGATGAAGAGGGTGCGCCCCAGGTGAGTACGGACGCGGGGAGCAATGCGAGCGCAATTGTGCTGAAGGGCAAAGATCTGGATGCGCTATCGGACGATCCAGACGAGTTGTCGAACGAGTTGTCGGCGCTGGCCGGCCCATCTGCCGGGCCGAACGGCGGGCAGATCTACATTGACGGATTCACCGGCGGGACGCTGCCGCCCAAGTCGGCAATCCGTGAGATCCGCATCAATCAGAATCCATTCTCGGCCGAGTTCGACCACATCGGCTACGGGAGAATTGAGATTCTCACCAAGCCTGGAACCGATGTCTTGCACGGACGGGGCTTCCTGCAGGGCAACGACAGCTCGTTCAATACCGGCAACCCATTTACCTCAGTGATTCCCCCGTACCACAGCATCCAATACAACGGGACCATCAGCGGAGCGATTAACAAGAAGGCATCCTTTTTCCTGAGCGTGGAAGGCCGCAACAGCCAGGACGCCAACATCTACACAGCCTACGTGCCGCTTCAGAATAGTGCCGGCCAATATACCGTCCCAACGAGTCCCACGGTGACGGGGGGCCTGTTCACGCCGCAAACGCGGATCGAGGTTTCGCCGCGGCTCGACCTGCAGTTGGGACAGAAGAACACGCTGACCGTGCGCTACCAGTACGAGCTCACCAACTCGAGCGGACAACTCGGCGGCGGACAGATCGGCTCGAATATCGCGTTGCCGAGCCAGGCCACAAGTTCGTCCTCTTCCGAGGACACCGTGCAATTGATGGATTCGCAAATCATCAACGAGCACATGGTGAACGAAACCCGCTTTCAATACCGGCGCGCGCTCACTTCGTCGACTTCGGTGAGCAACGCGCCCACGGTCGGTGTTGGCGGTTACTTCAGCGGCGGCGGAGCCTCGGGACAGAGCAGCAACGATCATACGGATCACCTGGAACTGCAGAACATCACCACGCTGTCGGCGGGCGCGCACGCCATCAAGTTCGGTTCGTGGATGCGCGACAACCGCGACGCCGACACGTCCAACGGTGGATTCAACGGCAGCTTCAGCTTTCCGTCGCTGCAGGCATACGTGGATACGCTCAACGGCGTGGCGGGAGCGGGGCCAAACAAGCTAACCTATACGACGGGCAAAGCGGCGTTTCTAGGGAATGTCTTTGACGCCGCCGTGTTTTTTCAGGACGACTGGAAGTTCAATCAGTTTCTGACGCTTTCCGGTGGCCTGCGCTGGGAAGGGCAGAACCACGTAGAGGACCACAGCGACTGGGGACCGCGTTTTGCATTTGCGTATGCGCTGGACGGTCATAAGAAAGGGAAGCAAGCGAAGACAATTTTGCGCGGCGGCTACGGCTTCTTTTACGACCGCTTCCAGATAGGCAGCCTCATGTCGCTGGAGCGCTATAACGGCAGCGCAAACAGCCAGGTGCAAACGGTAATCAACAATCCGACCTGCTATACGACAACCAACTTAAACGCGGTGATCGCGAGTCAACCTGGCTTCCTGGCCAGTTGCGGGAGCGCCGGTGCGCCGCAGATCGACCAGGTTTCGCCTACATACCACTCGCCCTACAACGAGCAGTTCGGAGCCAGCCTGGAGCGCCAGTTGACGAAGACAATGACGGCCACATTGACCTATGTCCACTCCTACGGCGTTCACCAGGTGGCGACGCGCGACGCCAATGCGTATCTGCCCGGCGACTACATTTTCAACATTGGCGCGCCGCCAACGATAAAGGCGCCTCGGCCCTTGACCACGGCTGCAAACAATCTGGGCATCGTGGATGAGTTTTATCCGGAAGCGGTTTTCAAGCAAAACCAGTTTATCGCCAACGTGAATGCGCGCTTGACACCCACCTTGAGCGTAACGGGCTTCTACACGCTGAACTTTGCCAATGGCGACACCGGGACAGCGTCTAACTCCTATAACCTGCTCCAGGACTACGGGCGCTCTTCGTTTGTAAGAAAGAACATGGTTTTCCTGATGGGAAACTACACTGCACACTGGGGAATCCTGTTCAATCCGTTTCTGATTTTTCAGTCGGGCAGGCCTTTCAACATCACGACGCAGAATGACCTGACGGGAGACAATTTCTTCAATAACCGGCCTTCGTTTGCTACCGCCGCGTCTCCCGCAGGCAGCGTTGTTGCGACGAGCTTCGGCAATCTGGACACCGCACCGCAGGCCGGGGAGACCCCCGTTCCTACGCAATTGGGCTCGGGGCCGGCGGCGGTTGCTGTGAATCTACGCGTCAGCCGCTCGTTCGGTATCGGGCCCAAAATCGCCCCGGCGAATGGGGCTAACGGGCAGGGCGGAGGCCCTGGAGGCGGCCCTGGAGGCGGTCCCGGAGGATTCGGCGGCGGTATGGGGGGGCCCGGAGGCGGTGGCGGCGGGGGAGGCCGGGGCGGTGGCGGCGGTGGCGGCTTTGGAGGCGGAGGAGGAGGGCGCGGCGGAATGTCGAATACCGGCCACAAATACTCGCTGACCTTCAGCGCGCAGGCGTTGAACCTATTCAACGACATCGACCTGGGGACGCCATCGGGACAGGTGACTCCAACCGCCTGCAGCACGACCACGGGGTTGTGCAGTCCGGGCAGCCGGTTTGGGCAGTCGACGAGTCTAGCTGGAGGGATCTTTGCATCGCCGTCGGGCTCGGCGGCGCGGCGCATCTTTTTCCAGGCTGCTTTCTCGTTCTGAGCAACAGGCCATGAGGCGGGGGGCGAGAGGGTGGTGTGACGCCTGACGCCGTTGGGCATTACAGGACGACCATTGCTGGGGCATATCCCCCCCACCCTCATGCGACTCTGTAAGGAAGCGAATCATTTTCAACGATTTAGGGCGCAATTGCGGGGCAAATTCATGGAACTGCAGGGGTTGGCTGCAGGATATTGATTCTGAAAGAGCTAGGTCTGCAGTTCTGTCCTGACGCGCCGCGGCAGAGATTGACTCTGAATTGATTGTGCGCTTAATGAAGGTAATTATCGGCAGAGCGCCAGGGCCGGAACAAAAGTTCCGGCCCGTCAGACTGCTGACAAAACTTGAGACCATCCCTTGTATCTCTGAATTAGCGGCAGTTTCGGTGAAACTGTTGGAGTGGGGGAGCCGAGGCATCGGCTCCCCCGCGGGCGGGCGGCTCCCGGCATCCCTCTGGTCGAAATGACCG
>Ga0181516_10002693_pt1 | contig 12375 bp, 14 predicted proteins | sample PEATcosm2014_Bin_25_FD_121104 | JGI IMG/M metagenome (GOLD analysis project Ga0181516, IMG submission 121104) | Peatland microbial communities from MTU Mesocosm Facility, Houghton, MI, USA - PEATcosm2014_Bin01_10_metaG | ecosystem: Environmental > Terrestrial > Soil > Wetlands > Peat | place...
CAGATGCGGCTGTTCTGCGCTGGAATCATTGCCGCCCGGAAACCAGAACCCGCCATCCGCATCGCGTCGGTGCCGCCGGAGTCCGTTCCGTTGCCGGCGCGAGAGCAGCAGTGCCGGCACGACAAGCGCCGCGACACACACCAGAGTTATCCCGATGGCTTCCATGATTTGCGCCAGAATCCGCCCATTTCCAAACCGTGTCGAGAAGTTTTTGACCGCGAAATACGCGAACCGCGCCTGATGCTCTGGCATTTATCCTTGCCGGATTTTGCATTCGACATTCGTGCTTCGTCATTCCGCCACGAACGGATTCGTTTCAATGCCAAGGGCTGACCGCTTTACTTTACGCTTGCAGTTTTTTACGCCGCAGCTATTTTTCGCCCCTTTTAGCCAAAGTTTATATGCCCATTACATACACAATTAATAGCGAGAAGAATCTCATCACAGAAACATGGACAGGTGAGATTATGGCCAACAACCTTGAGGCATATTGGAAGCGGTATCTTGCGGATCCCGATGTGATGGCGATTCGGCGCACACTGGTTGATTTGCGTCAGGCAGAAATCCTTTTTAATGGGTTTGATTTGGATATGTTTGTAAAACGCATCGTCCTGCCGGCGTTAAATGGGCGAGATTGGAAGACGGCGATCGTGGTCGAGAAATCATTGCAGCATAGCTTGAGCCAGCAGTATCAGATTTTTGCCGAACATTATAGCAAGGACGCCATCTTTTACAACATGGAGGATGCGCGGGGAGTGTCCTAATTTGAAATTTATTCTCCAAAATTGAATTTTCTTATTGGAGGTGTGATTTCGGCTGGAATGGTCGTAGCCAGCCCTAATTCTGCTTGCGGCACGGTAGGCTTACGAATCACAAGTTTTTCAACGCGCTCGTTTCCGTTTAATTCAAGGAGGCCGAGCGATTTTTTGTCCTTTTGTCCATCATCAAACGTGAGAACTTCGTCGGCTTTGTATATTGCGGCGGTTGCAAGATGAATTGCGTCTGGTAACGCGAGTCCTTTGGCGGATGGATTTAACAATGATTCACGAAATTGCCGGGCTTTTTGAGCGATTGGCGGGTCAACATCATATTGAATGTGAAATTGGGATCGAAAAGACTTTTTGAAAAGCTCTTCTTGGTCGGGTGTCAGCTTTGCGGAAAGGACTTCAATTTGTGTAATCACCGAAGTAATGATTACATTTTTCATTTCAAAATTTTCTTGGGCAATCACCTTGAGCGCGGCCATGTGTTCTTTGCCGTGCGACTCCTCGCCCTTAAGCCAAGCGAGGTAAATGCAAGCGTCCCAATAATAAATTCTTTGTTTAGTCCCACTCATTTCTGATTCTCCTAACAAAATCAACGGAACTCATTTCGCCCGTTGCGTCAGGAGCGATTCCGCTTAATTGGTTTAGTGATACGGTTTTTTCATCGGAAATAATTTCTAGTTCTTTCACATTGATTCGGAACGGAAACGGACTGGTTGCCCGGAAAAACTTTAATCCCGTGACGCGCACATGATGTCCGACTGCTTCTTTTATTTGGTCGGAAGTGCCGGGCAGAAAATCGCAACGGACGCGCTCCTCGCCGATTTTAGGATAAATCCAAACACGCCTCGCCGCGCCGTGAATGTTCAGAGCTTCAAGCATCCCCTCAATTCCGCCATAAGAAACATCTTCTTCATCCAAAAGAATTTTAAGATTTTTTTCAAACGTCCTGTCCAGATCAACCCGTTCGTGGCCGTTGGATATGGTAACGGTTTTGAAATCCTGCCCAATTCCGATTGTCAAATCGCGGAGATGTTCCAAAAGGCGATTGTCAATGTCCGCAGATACCGGCTCCATGCGTTTAATTGCGGAAATTTCCCCAAAGAATCGAGAATGGCAGGTTTGAACAATGTCTCTTTTTACTTTCTTGATGTTTTTACGAACCACCGGCTCAAGCGTGATTTTGAAAGGGCTGCTGTGGCTTGCGTCCACAATCCGATAATAGAGCGTGGGGCTGCCAGTCTCGCTAACGAGACGGTCAATTCCGTTTAGGGCTGTCAGGAGATTGGTGAGTTTGTCGAGATACTCGTCAACTTTTACATGGCCGCCTTCGGCGTCAAGCCCTTCGACGGTCAACGTGATAAATTTATCTGTTTCTGTATTCATACCGCTGCCTTTCTTTTTACAAATTTTCGCAGCAAGTGGTCAACGAGTTGTGACCGCGTATCGTGCCATTTGTTCAAAGCATCGCGCAAGACCTCTTTTGTGACGGAAACACTTATTTTCTCCGTGCCGCCGCACAATTTTCTTCCGCGTCTGCCCGACCCTTCGCGCCAGCCGCCATGTTGCGATTTTTTTTGTTTAATTTTGTTTGACATACGCACTTGATTTAGTAATACTAAATCAAGAATAACAACAAGTCAACTGGAAATTTTATGGCAAACGAATTAAAGACGGAACAAAAGGCGCAAGCGGTTAGCTTGCTCTGCGAAGGCAATTCCATCCGCAGCATTGAGCGCATAACGGGCATTCACCGCGATACCGTCATGCGGCTTGGTGTCCGCGTCGGCACGGCCTGTGCCAAAATCCAAGACGAGAAAATGCGCGGCCTGAATTGCGCCCAAATTGAAGTTGACGAGATTTGGGGATTCATCGGCGCGAAGCGGAAAATCGCTGACAGCGTTGGCGCGTATGGCGATGTCTGGACGTTTATCGCGCTGGACGCGGACACGAAAATCATTCCGTCTTTCATCGTCGGCAAGCGTGACGCCTATCACGCGAAGATGTTTATTTCTGATTTGGCCGGACGCCTTGCAAAGCGCGTCCAAGTTTCCTCTGATTCTCTGCCAGCGTATGCGGATGCAATGGAACGCGGATTTGGAACGGAAGTGGACTATGGCCAGATTTCAAAAACCTTTGCATTCACGAATCTCAATCAGCACGCGGCTGGTCGTTATAGTCCGGCGGAAGTTGTGCGCGTGGATAAAACGGTTGTGTCTGGAATGCCGGACGTGAATCGCATTTGCACGTCTCACATTGAAAAGCAGAATCACACGCTCCGTATGCACTGCCGCCGCCTGACTCGGCTCACAAATGCATTCAGCAAAAAGTTTGAAAACTTTGAAGCTGCGGTCGCGCTCAATTTTGCCTACTATAATTTCTGCAAAACGCACGGCGCAATTCGCATGACGCCAGCACAAGCGGCTGGCGTGGAAAATAGCGCGTGGACGGTCACGGAGTTGGTAGAACGCTGCGGTGAATAAACAGGATTACATTGCACAAGTTCAAGTTGCGGTTTCGCAGTTGCATAACTGCGGCGCGACGTGGCGCGAAACCGTGCCTGTCCACGAAGTCTTTCGCGGCGAAACTGTCTGGCAGGGCGACGTTGAGATTTTTGATCTGCACGGACACCCAAAAGCCAAACGCGCTTACGCATGGAGTCATTTAGACGGCGCAAAAGACGAGCGGACGCGATTCGTTGCCGTTCTGGAAATCCCGCCGGTTGAATCTGCGGAAACTGCCGTGCGGGTGCAAATCGTGAAGGACTTCAAGAAAAAGTAAGCAATTTTCTTGTTGACATATATTCCTTATAGGAATATCTTGCGTTCTCATATGTGGAAAACAGAGCCAACAACTGGCTGGCAATCAAGCGCGGTGGATTTTTCCCATCAAAATCCCAAGGAAATGCCATATATTTTGAAAAATTTGGCTCATTTTTTGGCTCAATTGAGGGTTGCAATAAATCACAAGTCAATTGAGGCGTTGTATTTACATCGGTTTGAGTCTGGAATTGTTGCCATTGATCAAAATGGCATCGAGGATGGTCTAACCGACAGCTTTTTATATGCCTTCCCAGATGACGCGACGCGCATATTATTTTTGCTTTGCGTTGGTAAAGCATCTGATAAAGATGCCGATATGGAATATTGTAAGAGATTTGTATTTTATCTTGTAAATGAGCGAGCTTAAGCCGAAACCAAAACCAAAACCGAAACCAAAACCAAACAAAGAAAGGCAGTTATGAAAAAATCAACGGAAGATCAGTCGCGGGCAGCCCCGACAGGAAGAAAATACAACTCTGTGGCAGCCCTTATGCAAGGCGAAGAAATACCCAAGGACGTGCAAGATAAGGTATTTCATCTCATCGCCGAAAGTCGCGTGGCTACACAAATGGCGCAATTACGTCACCGATCAGGCATCACTCAAAAACAGATGGCGGACGCCTTAAAAGTGACTCAAAGTGCCATTTCAAAATTGGAAGCCGGTAAGGATGATAACATCACATTAAATCATGTAAAAGAATACGCTCGGATTACCGGCGACCGTATACATTTGATGTTTGGGAAGCCATTTACCCATACAGAAGCCGTCAGAATACACGCTGATGGACTTAAATTCCGGTTGGAAAAATTAGCCGAAATCGCCAGCCAAAACATAGAACTCCAAAGCGAGATTAAGGGCTTTCTTGGGGACGCTTTTTACAATTTATTTAACATCATCACATTATGCACCAGTAAATTGCCGGTCAATGCTGATGACAATATTGAGGAAATACGCATTGAAATCATTACTGGTAAAAATGTGACGCCAGCAAATGGTTCTTCGCTTCGCCCAAAATGCGAAAAGGAAGTGTCAGCAGTGGCTTAATTTATTATTTGTCCAAAACCCCTCCCAAAAATCAAGGGAGGGGTTCTTTTTTTGGATATTTTCAAATTAGGACACTGCCGATGCGCGTAATTGGATAATCGGAATTGCCTGACTTTGAATCAATCAACTGTCCAGTCTCTTCCAATCAAATTCGCTATTAGACCACTTCCTTTACAGCATCCAATAGTGTCTTGGCGGCAAATGGCTTTTGCAGAACTTTGTTTGCTCCCACCTTGGAAGCGATGGTGAGCAAAGTGCCGGATATGTTGCCGCCGGATATGGCAATGATGGGCGTCGCAGGAAAATCTTTGCGTATCTGCTGGATTGTTTCCAAGCCTTCCCGATTCGGCATATAAAGATCGGTTATGATCAAATCCGCCGGTTCGGCCATTTGCTTCTGAATGCCCTCATCCCCGTCCGCCGCCAAGACAACTTCGTAATTGGCCGCCTTCAGAATTTGACCGACGGTTGTCCTGAATTGCGTGTCATCTTCAATAACGAGAATTCGTGCCATAAATCAATTGTCAATCCGTCGTGTGGAAGACCATAACGCAAGCCATGTTGAAACGGAATTAAATTTTTGCATCCAGCCTTTCACGCACAATCCGCGCCAGTTTTTGCGCCTGAAATGGTTTGGAGAGAAAGTTGACGCCTTCTTCCAGTGGAAAATCCTTGGCGGCGACCTCGGTGCTGTAACCGCTGGCATAAATCACCTTTAATTTCGGATTCTCCTTCAAAAGCCGTTCGCCCAAATCTTTTCCGGTCATTCCGCCTGGCATCACCATGTCGGTGAGCAGCAGATGGATTTCATCTTCCTGCCGGTTGAAGACTTTTTGAGCCAAACCGACTTTGATGTGATGCTTATTCCAGACTTCCAAGGCGTTGGCTCCATCGGATGCTTCAAGCACATTGTAGCCGAGGCGTGAAAGCATGTTAATCACCGAGGCTCGCAGTTTGGGTTCATCCTCGACGACGAGAATGGTTTCATTTCCGCCGCTCGCCGGCTCTGTCAATGGTGCCACAAACTTCTGGTCTGAAATTCTGGCGAGGCGCGGAATGTAAATGCGGAATGTCGTGCCTTGACCGATTTCGCTGTAGACATTGATCCAGCCTTTGTGCTGCTGGACGATTCCGAAAACCGTCGCCAATCCAAGTCCCGTGCCTTTGCCGACATCCTTGGTGGTGAAGAACGGTTCAAAAATCTTCGGAAGAATCTCCGGCGGGATGCCACTGCCGGTATCGCTCACGCTCAAGCAGACGAACGAACCGGCACTGGCCTGCACATATTGATCCTTGATTGATTCGTCAAATATCACGGCGGAAGCCTCGATGATGATCCTTCCGCCCTTGGGCATGGCGTCGCGTGCGTTCACCGCGAGATTCATCAGCACTTGATCTATCATGCCCGCGTCGGCGTTGACGAAGAGCGGCTGCATGGAAAATTTGAATTGCAACTCGACGTTGCCGCCAAGCGTGCGCCGCAGCATCTTGGTCATGTCGTTGATGGACTGGTTCAAATCCAGTTCGCGCGCCTGCATCTTTTCCTTGCGTCCGAACAAAAGCAACTGGCGGGTGAGCGCGGCGGCGCGTTCTACTGCCTCGCCAATCTCCGAGGCGAATCCTGTTTGCGCCGGTGAAAGAGTGCCTTCGGTTTTCAACATGTCTGACTGCATCTGGATGATGCCAAGAATGTTGTTGAAGTCGTGCGCCACGCCGCTGGCAAGCTGGCCGACTGCCTCCATCTTTTGCGACTGGCGGAATTGACCTTCGATTTGCTGGCGTTCCTCTTCTGCGAGCAGCAGCGAAACCAGGTTGGCAACGGCAATGGCGAAAGTCTGCTCGTCCGTCGTCCATTGCCGTGCAGGACCGACGTGCTCAAAGCAGATAACTCCCGACACGCTGCCGGTGACGTGAATGGGCGTATCGAGCATGGAGGAGATGCCCAACGGACGCAGGTAGGTTTCGGAAAACTCCGACGAGCGGGGGTCACGATGCGCGTCGTGCGCGGCGATGATGTCTCCAGCCGCCAGCGCGCGGAAATAGGCCGGAAAATCTTTTGCGTGAAGCACCGTCCCGCCAGAATGCAACCGGGTGCTCCGTTCAAACAAGTCCTGACAGACGATGCTTTGTTTATCACGCTCGTAACGCCAGATGCTGACCCGCTCGACCTCCAGCGTCTCGGCGGCGATTCTAGTGACCTCACGTTTCATCTCCGGAATGAGGGACTGGCGCAGCGCAACGGATTGGGTCAGCTTCACCAACGCCTCCTCCTGCCGGTGATAACGCCGATTGGTTGCGCGCATCTCTTCCTGCGCGCGTTTTTGTTCGGTGATGTCGCGAACGACCGCAAGGATGTAATCCCGCTCCAGCCGGACATAACTGGCATTGATTTCAACGGGAAATACCGAGCCATCTTTGCGGCGATGTTGCGTCTCAAAGACCATGAATCCGAATCGATTTAGATTTTCCAAATGCGCCGTCCACGCCTTTTCCCCGGCTGCCGCAAATTGAGGGTCAATTTCAGGAATTGTAAGCCCCAGATATTCTTCGCGGGTGTAGCCATGCAGCTTGCCGGCTTTTTCATTCACGTCCAAGAAGCGCCCGGTCACCGGGTCAATCACTTCAATGGAATCATTGGCGTGATCTATCAGCATTCGGAACAGCTTGACGGATTCTTCCGCGCGTTTGCGCTCCGTGATGTCCTGAGCCAAAGACACGATGCACTGTTTGCCGCCCAGTTCAATCAGTTCTGCATTGAACAAAATCGTCCTGCTACCGCCGTCCCGGGTGCGGATTTGCACCTCGGAGTCACGCATCGTTTCGCCGTCCAACAACGGCTGAAACACCCGTTGGCGCTCCTCCGCGCTGCTAAAAACGCCAACTTCCACCGAGGTGCGGCCAATCATTTCCTGCGGCGAAGAATAACCCTGAATCCGACAATAACTCTCGTTGCCGATAACAATTCAATCGGTGTGGACCAATTTTTCCATTTTCTGCAAATTGAGGATGCAAGCGAAGCGAGTGATTTTTGTTAAATAGCCAGATGTAAAAAAAGCGACCCCTTGCGAGATCGCGTGCGCTTCACGGAGTGAAGCTGTTTTTCAATTGTTCTGCCGACAAATCCGTCGGCTGTTTGTCGGCACCAAGTTTCACCCATCGCGTGAAGCGATACGGCGAAACTTGCATCAGAAGCGATTGAGCGCACCGTTTCCCAGGCTCATTGCGGTTTCCCGTCTGATTGCCGTCCGGCATTAGCCAGACGCGACCGGAGGGCTTCACGAGCGACACAATGAGTTCAGCCTGTCTTTCCGAACAGTCCGCCCCCATGAGGCCGACGACGTGTGGCCATGCGTTTTGGTGCAGCCACCAAACGCCGGTGAATCCCTCGACCACAATCAGATCGTCAACCGGCGCTTTGAACCGAAAGCCGTTGTATAAAAACATAGTCTTTCGGAATTCAAAAAGCTTTCCGTCATGCTCCCGCTTTGACGGAAGCCGGTAGCGCGGATTATCTTCGCTGATTGTCGAATCATCCACGACCCGGCCAGCGTAGCCCACGAGTTTGCCGTCGGGGTCATGCAAGGGAATTGCCACCCGCTCTTTGAGCATCCCGCGCGAGCAGAAGCCGAGGCCGAAAAAATCAATCGTGTCTTGCGAGAAGCCACGATTGAGCAGATACGGATGTTTCGCATCCAGCCCCTTGAGATCAAAACCAAGTGGCGCGTTGACGACCACCGGCAAGCCTTTCGTTTCCGGTTTGGCCGGTTTTTCTGCGGCTTTTTTCTTTGCTTGAGGAGCGTCCCTAAGTTCAGGGCAAAACCGCTTTTGCAATTCAACGGCGACCGTATGCAACGCCGCGCCGTCTTTCGGATCGGTTTTTTCCATCAATGCGGCGAAGTCCAAAACATTGCCTTTGGCCCCGCAGCCGAAGCATTGAAAAATTCCTTTTTCCAATTGTGCGGAGAATGAAGGTGAATTTTTCTTGCCGATATGATTCGGCAGGGGACAGAAGCCGTGATGCTGATTGCCCCTGCGTTTCACCTCGACGCCGTAATGCCGAAGCAATTGTTCAAAATCGAGCTTCCCGCGAAGCTCCTTGAAATCGATCCAGTTGTTCATCAGTAATCCTCCGGTAGAAGAACGGTCGTCACCGACCGATTCCATTCAGTGATAATCCAAAACTTTACGTTTTGGATTGAGAGATACGAGGAAAAAAGTCGTCCGCCTTTTAGCAGCGATTGTTCGTTTGCATCCAAATCTTCCGCGTCCATTGTTCCCCAATCGCCCCGGACGTGACGGGCCAATGCGTTCAGTATTTCATCGTTGGGAATTTTGTTCAGTGCATTCGGTGTTGCCACAATTTGACCGAGCAGAAACTTTGGCGGTGATGAATCACTGCCGGCAGTTTTTGAGTCCATGAATTTCCTTTGGTTGAGTGTGAAAGAACGAAAGTTCCACTCACCATTAAATCACGCCCAAAAAATGCGTCAATATAAGGACTTTATCCACAATGCCTTACTATTGACTTTTTACCCGTAGGGTGCTATGATTTAGGGAGATTCTTCCAATGTTTCCAAGGCTAATTTTCCGTAAATTATTCCAGTTCCAGTTCCAGTTCCAGTTCCAGTTCCAGTTCCAGTTCCAGTTCCAGTTCCAGTTGGCAGTTGGCCGAAGCCCGTCACATGAAGTGATTGGTTTCACTAACTGCTATATGAAAAAAACCATTGGAAAGTTCTTCGCAAACATTCGTCAGAAATTATTGGCCCGGCGCATTCATCGCGAAATTGAGCATTGCATATTCCCGCAACTCGTCGGGGATAAAAACTGCGGGTATCCGTTCGGCGATTCCGATGAGGAATTGGAAAAGTTAGCCACGTTTGGCGCACTTGATGCCCGGTTGCATCTCGACATCATCGAACATCGGGCGAGACTAATGCCCGACACTTACGGTCACGCGTTCCGTTACCTCGCATACCGTGACCTCAACAAGCGTTTGGAAATGTATGAGGAATTCGTGCGGGAACGCACTTCGCACAAAGCAGCCCCGGTTGCTGCTCAAACACAACTCGCAACGTGAATGATTTCATCATTCACAACCCCGTTCATCCGAACGGGGTTTTTTTTGCACCAAATTATCAAAATTATTTTGTGCCCACATTTTTACCAACAAGTCCTGCCTCTCTCGTTCATCTGGATCATCCTTAAATATCCTTGCATTTTCTGCCATCAATTCTGCATAAATTCTAGCGCCACTCATGTTGCGATCTTTGAAATCTTTTACACTTTCTCTCAATATTTCTTCATGCGTTTTCTCCTTCTTTGGTTCGAGTTCGTCTTTAATAATTTTCAATTCAAGGTTGAGTTTAGCTTTTTTTAATTCGTGCTCGGTCTTGCGTATGGTCTCGATTTCATCCGCGATTTTTTTTGGAACAGATTTTTTCCTGACAACATTAGTTACAAATGTGGCACAAAGGGATTTTGATTTATCTTCGCTAAAATAAATTATTTCCCCGCAGTGATGACATTTATATGCTTTTTGCTCCGTTTCACAATGCTCACAGCGATCCACAAAAGAAAAAACATCTGCCTTTTCATTGTCTTTATGGCATTTTGGATTTCCACATTTCCATGGCGTGTTGCTTTTGATGATTCCATCACATTCTGTATTCGGACAGCGAATTTTTATGGCTCGGTTGTTCAAAAAGGTGAAATAGATAGATACGACAATGACTGCGGAGATAGTTTCAGCCATCCATGCGGGCATAAGTCGCATGAAAGCGACTGCTAAAATTATGAAGATGGCTATTGCAAAAATGATACTCAGCCAGTTGCGTATTTTGAACCGCCGCTTGGCGGTTTGAGGGCTTTCCTTATCGAACAGGTTTTTTACTGAATTCAAAATCTTTGTTGAAGCCATTTTTCAATTCTCCCTTCGATGAGTTTTCGTTTCGTGCTGTATTTCTCTTGCGAGCGCCGCTTGATGATGTCCCGGCGTCCGCGCACCGTCACCAGCGGCGGCAGCGATTTTCCAAGAAATGAATCTTGATTGAGAAGGCGGGCGCATAGTTCAAAATTATCAAGTCCCGTAAATTGAGATTGAGTGTATTTGTTGCCGAATTGCCGTTCAAGCAGGGAAGCGTCTGATTCACTCACCCGAAAAGCAATGAAAGAACCCACGTTTCCAAAGACGGCATCGTGAATTTCTTCGCCCAATTGCCCCAGGTATTGATGCGCAAGGGTGAGAGAAAGGCGATATTTGCGGGCTTCTGAAAGGATACTCGCAAACGAATCGGTTGCACAGTGATGAAATTCGTCAACATACATAAAGAAATCCTGCCGTTTTTCGGCAGGAATGTCGGCGCGCGACAACGCAGCCAGTTCAAAGCCGGTGACGAGAAGCGATCCCAAAAGACTGCTTTGCGTTTCGCCGATTAGCCCCTTGCTTAAATTCGCCACGAAAATGCGGCGGCGATCCATCATAAAGCGGAAGTTGATTTTCGTGCTGACCTGACCGAGGACATTGCGGAGCGCGGGTGCAAGAAAAAGTTGCCCCACCTTGTTTTGAATCGGACTGATTATTTCCTGCCGGAACGCGCGGTCATATTGAGCAAATTCTTTTTCCCAAAACGACCGCACCATCGGGTCTTTGACCTGTTTGACGACCCACGCCCGATATTTTTCGTCGTAAAGCATTCTCGAAACCCCCAAGAGACTCGTGTTTTCACACTGAAGCAGTGCCGCCAGCGTCGCATACAGGACATATTCGAGCCGAGGCCCCCATGAGCTTCCCCAAATTTTCTTGAAAGCCGACACAATGCCGGACGCGACAAGATGCCAATTGTCGGCAGAAGCGCGAAAAAGATTTATGCCAAGCGGATGTTCGGCGGCGGGGTCGAAATAAACGACATCATCGGTTCGCCACGACGGAATGTGATCGAGAATTTCTTGGGCCAAATCGCCGTGCGGATCAATGACGGCAACCCCGCGACCGGCTTCAATGTCTTGCAGGATCAAATTGCGAAGCAGTGTGGATTTTCCCGTGCCGGTTTGGCCGATGATGTAAATATGCTGGCGGCGTTTGCGCGGTTCCATTCCAAAAGGAATGTCTTCGTTCCATTCGTGCCGGTGACCGATAAAAATTGTTTCATTTTCATGTTCCATGCAGACAAGCCTCTACTCCGCATCCCTCCACTTCGTAAGGGACTCCCGCCTTGTGAAATTTCACGCGAATGACGGCAAACGTTTCTTGCGAGCCTTCATGGTAATAGAGGCTTGTCTAAAAAAAACGCGACACGAGAAAAATTATATCACACCTGATGGCTGCGACTTTAGCTTGCCATCATAAATTCTTTCCCGAAAATGTTCTGCGTGCGCGTTCCACCCTTTGCAACCCGAAAAGTGGCATGAAAAATAATAATGCAGGGAAATTTATTATTTTAGTCGTGTCATTCGCGATTGTCTCTTTGCTGTTAAACAACATCAAATTTTTGCAGCCTCATCACGCATTGCTGATAAGCCCAACCGTTGCAACAGTTGCCCCAACGTCAGAGCAGGTTGCGCCAATATCGCAGCAACAGCAGCAACAAGAGCAGGAACAACAAAAACAAGAGGCAGCAGCCGAGAAAGCTGCCGCCGACGCCGCAGCAGAACACGCTAAATTCTTGGCGCGATATTTGAACAGCGGCTTTTCCCGGACTCCGGGGAGTGAAATGCTCGCCGTTGTGGTTGCAACCGGGGACGGGAA
>Ga0181516_10002694_pt1 | contig 12368 bp, 13 predicted proteins | sample PEATcosm2014_Bin_25_FD_121104 | JGI IMG/M metagenome (GOLD analysis project Ga0181516, IMG submission 121104) | Peatland microbial communities from MTU Mesocosm Facility, Houghton, MI, USA - PEATcosm2014_Bin01_10_metaG | ecosystem: Environmental > Terrestrial > Soil > Wetlands > Peat | place...
CTCCGTCAGAGCCTGGGATGCGCTTTGGATCCCGCCCCGGCGTCGATCCTGCGGGGTTTCCTGCCAGCGTTGGAGGCGTCGGAGGCCGATGCCGACCATCGCGCAAGCCGCGCTCTTGGAACACCCCAAATCGATGCTGTCCTGGAAGCCGGTCACGATCAGCCGACGCATGTCGAGACTCACTTTTCCCCGCCCAGGACGCGGGAGACTTTTTTTGCCAAAAACACCAGGGCCGCGGCTTCCGCCAACGCTTCGTTCTTGCGTTCCAGCTCCCGCAGGACCTGGTCGTACCGTTCCGCCGAGACCATCTTGGACTTCTCCTCGCGCCGCTCCAGGCTCCCCAGCATCTGATCCTTCCAGGTCATCAGCTCGGGCACAGTCACGCCCTTTTCGCGCGCGTAGGCGACCAAGGCGTCACCTCGAAGGCTGTCCGACTCCTGCACCATCTTCTGCTTATCGGAGGGACTGCGAACCCTTTCCTTTCGAACACTCACTTGACGGCCTCCCAACGGCTCTGCCGCGGCGAGGAAGGTCTTCCGGCGGGCACTTTGCCTCCAACCATAAATCGTGGCGACCGCGATCCCCGTCTCTTCGGCCAAAATGGCCACAGAAGGGGCTCCGGGCTGGCTCAATCGATCAAGGATCTCGTCACGTCGTGGATGTGGAGTGCGCATCGCTTCCTGTCCATCTCGCCCCCTCGGGTTGGTTCAAGCAATGCGACATATTGCCTGAGGCGGGGGGGCATGCAGCCGTCGAGTGGCCGAAAATTGGAAGGCAAACTACATCGTGTATAAATACGCATATGTTGTCTGTACGTATAATGGAGCATTAAGGTTAACAGCATGTTTAGAAGCGTTGATGATACATTTAGATGAGAGAACATGTGAAATCATTGTTGTTGACAATGCTTCAACTGACGGCACATTTGAATTAGCGAACTTCGTTTTGAAAAAATCGAATATTCCATGGAAAGTAATATTCGAAATTCAACCAGGACTAATGAACGCAAGAATTCGTGGGTTTAAAGAATCAGAATCAAAAATATTAGTATTTATTGACGATGATAATTTGATACAAAACCGGTGGACATATCATCATGATGAAGTATTTGAAAATCCACTAATTGGAATATGTGGGGCATTGCCAATTTTTAGGGAAAATCGCGTGACGCCAATTTGGTGGAGACGATTCTGCTATGCGTATGCAATTGGTCGGAATGGCCTACAAGATGGGCTATTAGTTGACCGTGAGGTATTTGGAGCAGGGATGGCCATTCGCAAAAATGTTTTCGAAAAATTTCTAAATTCGTTTTATCCAACGTTAACATGTGGCCGGAACGGAAAATCGCTAATGGCAGGTGACGATACGGAGATATGTCTTGGATCACGAATTCTTGGATATCAGATATGGTTTGACTCAAGAAATGTATTAATACATGAAATCGATGAAGGTAGACTGACAGAGGAGTCATTGCAAAAAATTCTGGCAGGATTCGCAAAGGCCGACCCATTACTTAAAGCATATCGCACAAAAGTAAACAAAATTACATTTTTCCGGTCTTTCGGCAAGGCAGTGATGTTGTATTTGGCATTTACTACACTATCAATTATTCGCGTGGGAATCAAGCGAAAAGAAAACAGAATATTATCTATATATAGCAAAAATCTAGTTGTATCATGGTTGCACGCCTTTCAACATAGACAAGTAATTGAAACTCGAAGTCAGGCATGCTTAAAAATATTGCAGAATCACAATAAGCTACACAATTAAGTCCTTGTGCTACATCAAAATTGAAAATTTAATCAATTAAAGGGCCATTTTATAGGCTTCCAATGTTTCTGAAGCTGCATTTTGCCATGTATATTTATTTCTAAGTAATTCCTGAAAAGCCTGATCGAGAGGTGAGGCATAGGCTAAATCAACCGCACGGCGGATACTTGCAATGTCTTCGGGGTCGCAAAAATGGGCATGACCTGAAAAATATTCAATCTGATCCCCTTTATCAGTTACAACTATAGAACATCCCATCATCGCGGCTTCCAAGGAGCAAAGGCCAGTAGTTTCGAACCAGCTTGGAAGTGCATGAACTCTTGCTGCAGCATATATGGATGGTAGCTGTTCATGATTAAGGTGATCAACAAAATATATATTGCTTGCGGCAGCACTTTTGCATTGATTCAAATACCATTGGTGATTCGGTGAACACTTCCCAATAATAAACACTTTATACGGAGCATCGTTTAACGCATAAATTAAATTAAGTTGATTTTTTCGTTGTTCAATTCGTGCCACACATATAACTGCACCAGCATATTCGGTGTCGGGCTGTATTTTGTTAGAAAACAGATGGGGGTCGATGGCATTAGGAATCACTCGATAGGGTACAGACACATCATAATCACGAGATAGTCTGTGATACTCACTTACCGAATTTGGAAGGAGCATAAAAGCTTTTCTGCATAGCAATTGAACAGATCGGTGATGTCCATATAGCAGATATCGAAAATCAGAGATTTGCTCTTTATTTACTATAGATCGCGCAATGGTTTTAATGTATTCGCGTAAATCTCGTGAAAGCATGCGAAAAACAAGATTTTTGCCGAATTTTCGTTCAAAAAAGGAATAATCCACATAGATAGGTGATAAAAATATTGGGATTTTTGCACTTCTGAAATATTTCATCCCGTCAGCAGGTCGGATCATATTGAAAATGTGGATAGCTGAAAAACCTGCAATTGAGCAATCATTACCTGCAAGACGGATTTCAACTTCAACATTTAATTTCCTAAGAAATTCGGCTGTTTTAGTAAGTTGTATCGTGTCTCCGCCTTGACTGCTGAATAAGGTGCTACGACTGACGAATAGAACACGAATTGTATTGCTATATATCATGCAAATATATCCAAAAGTTGAATCATATTTTATGCAATGACTTTTATGATTTTTGCTGGAACACCAGCTAAAACGGAATGGCTGGGGTAACACCCAGCAGTTACGACTGCCCCAGCCGCAACAACACAATTATTGCCTATCTCAACGCCGTCAAGAATTGTTGCCTTTGCGCCAATCCAACAACCAGAACCAATTTCAACTCCTTTACGAGAAGTTCCTTGGTCCCTAATTGGAATATTGGGATTCGAAAAGTGGTGACTTTCAGAATGAATACTAACATAGTTACCTAAAATGGTGTCGTCGTCAATTTTAATTCCACCGGCACAACCAAGAAAACTGTTTGAGCCGATTCCAACACGGTTACCTAAAATCAGGCCTTTTCCAAGTGACAAAATTGTCCCCGTACATTCGATTATGCATCTCTTCCCAATGCTAACTCCCGTACCAAGAACTACTCCATCAGAAGAAAGAGCGTCAATGAGAACGAAATCGTCAATACTTACAGTGCCATGAATACGGATAAGATTTCGGCAATGAATGATTGCAGAAGGTGAAACAAGAACGCCATTCTTTCTGAATACTAGAAAGCCGAAAATCAGCATAAATATTCTTCTTCTTGCTTCATAAATCAAATAGGAGACGGGAATACGATTATCAATGCAGTATGCGCGATTTGTTATTCTTGCTGCAATGTTAGACAATAGATTTCTAAAAAATCTTGAAGCGGAAATTGGCAATTTAATAAATGGCATAACACCTCATTGTCTTTGAATCCGTCTTCGCATGATCAACTTCTCAATTGGAGCCCCTCCAAAATTTTCAAGCAATAAGCGAATACAAAGTAATGCATAGGGGACAATTTTATAAAATCGACCTGACTCAAAATAAACAAGTCGATGTTCTTTTAGCAGAGGATAAATATTCTTCCGCGTTGAAGAAATCCCCCCCATTTTATATCGGCATAAATATTCAGGAAGATATTTAAACGGCATATTATTATCAATAAACGTAAGCCAGAGTTTCAGATCCATTGAATACTTAAGATATTCTGAAAAGGGGTACTCAAGCATAAGTTCCCGAGGAACAGCCATCGATTGATGGCACAATGGATTAAAAAATGAAAATAGAGAATTGAAATGCTTGTGATTGACCCAGGGCTTTTTTGTGGAATAATGCGGATAGCATAGCAATGCATCGCCGTATAGTATAGTTGGAGTATCTATACCTTGTAACTCAGTTTTAATCCGTTGGAGAGAGGTTGAATCGTAGAATTGGTCTCCGGCGTTAAGGCAAATAATGTAATCACCTTTGGAAAGTTTCACTCCTTTATTGAGCGCGTCAGAAATTCCAGAATCTGGTTCACTATAAAATCGAACATACTCGCTATGAGATTTTTGAAATAAATTTGCGACTACGACTGTTCTATCGAAGGAGGCACCATCAATAATTAGGTGTTCCAATGGTAGCGAAATTTGATTTGCCACACTGGACAATGTTGCTTCTAGGTCTTCCGGAGCATTACGAACGATTGTAACTATTGAAACAGATTTATTCATTGCTTCCTTCTAGCAGCCCAGCAATTCTTTACAGAAGAGCGGCATTCACTCTGCGGGCATGACTCAGCGTGACACGTGGAAGGTGCCGTGGTATTAACTACCCTCATCCAATAGTTTCCGAATTGGGTCACAGTAGAATTATACAAAATATTTTGAGAGAGTGATGTCGGTTTGGACCGGATCCAGCAGGATACTTTTATGACCTATGAAATTTTTGAGGTGCGGAATCTGGAGCACCACCTTGTAACGTCGGTAACAAACAATATTTTTTGAAATAAATTTTGTAGAACATTACAAGTTTCATTGACGCCTAGTTTCTTGTGAGTACGCGCAAACTTCAACTTGCAGCTATTCGGATAGCTATAACGAATCACTTGAAGGTCTTATGGCAATAGAATCAGGGGCATTTCCATCACAGTGCTGTTCTTTCCGGGTTTCAAAGCAAAGATGACCAATATTGCCAGGTCTACAATCTGGAGGATGCATTTTCCAGATTTTCAGCAGTTCTTCTAAAATCGTTTTATACTTATAGTGGATCATTTCAATATTAAATTCAACAGTTTGCCTATTTTTAGCGATCATTCCCATTTGGAATCGTTGCTCAGGATTTTTTAATATGCTATCTAAAATTCTGCTGCAATCTTCCCAGGTCTGAAAATATTTCGCTGAAGGACCTGCTACCCACTTATTGAAAACATTATTTTGCGCAATTATTGGGTTCGAAAATGCCATTGCCTCCACTAATGATGGATTAGTTCCTCCGGCTGTATGTCCATGAAGATAAATCATTGCGTATTGTCGTAGAGTGTAAACAAGATTCTTATCATAAATTGCGCCAAGAAAGCGCACCTCACTTGAGGCAAAATTTAGTACATCATGATGATACGGAATATCACGAGAATAGTTTCCCAAGACTACTAGTGGACATCCTCTTTTTTTAATTGACCAAGCACGAACGATTTCCAGTATGGAGTTTTCTGGCTCAGGGCGAGCTATTAGTAGAGCATAGCCTTGAGGTGCTAGGTCAAATGCTTTTAGGGCCTTAGGAGATACTGATTCTGGAACAGAAGCTCCATATGGGATCATCCTGATTTTAGCTTCAGAGGTGTGTCGCCGCAAGTGCCTCGAAATTTCGGGATGATCGGCAACAAGAACATGGTTTAATCTAGCACCAAGCCATTCATTTGCAAAAAGCCAGGCACGTGGGAAAAAAGACCATTTGTTCCGCATCCATTCGATTCCATCCATATTCATTATGGTTAATTGTTTTCGCATGCGCAAAAAAAGTGTAAAAATTGCAGTATTGTAGCCTAATGTTAAACATATGGCCTTGCCCCTTGTTGCATGCAGCGTTGCTTTAAAATCAAAAAGAATTGTATGAAATGAAGAATTTTTGGAAGTTGGGATAATGATGCGTGTAACACCGCACCATAATTCCTTTCGAATTGGTCCTGTACCTAATTCTTGGCAATACACCTCTACATTCCAGCCAGCTTTAACTAAATAAAGAGAAAACCCCTCTGCAAAGGTCTCAAACCCTCCGTGGTGAGCTGGTACACCTCGCGTACCTAAGATTCGAATGGTTGGTAGTTTCGAGTTCAATGAAGCACCTTGAATGATTTTAGCCAACCAATTCCAAATCCTTGATTAATATTTATCGCAATGGACTGAGAGTCACATAGAGAGAAAGAAATTTCAACATTACGAACGCTACATAAGTCTTCTAAGTAGCAACTACCCAATAGTCTCATTTGTCTATGTCCAATAGTTTCGGATTTTTTAAAAGAAAAAATATGCAAACAAAAGCCGTCCCAAATATTAAACCTATTGCGGCAAATTGGAGGCGTTTTGGCTTCGATTTATATTCAGGTGTTGTTGCGTTTGAAAATATAACTATCAAGTTTTTTTCCTTTGACTCCTGAATTCGAGCACTTTCGAGTTCCTTTTGGATCTCATAGAACATACTTTCCTTCATTTCGAGTTCCCTAGAATAATCGGCTCGCATTTGTTCTAAATAGGGATCATTTTGACCCTTATTTGTGCTTAAAAACATTGCATAGCGCTTCTCAGAGGCCTGTAATTCTGCCTTAATACTGTCAACTTGCCCTTCCAAAAAAATTCGATTCTGACTTTCCCGATTAAATGTTTCTCCCTCGGCTACCCTCTTTAGTGACTGAATAATCGCTACATTAAGCTTCTCAGATAGAATTGGATCAATAGAGTATACGCTCAAATTCCAAATGTCACTGGGTGATTTCTCTATATCAATCATTGATTGCAGGGTTTTTTCTAGTTTGTATTTGCAGATCTGAGTACGAGAAATTCCTGCATGTGGGGGTCTAGTATCTGTTGAATCTATTTTAAATATTTGATATAGTGATGAGCCGGCATTTGGAGAGTTTAAAAGATTCCATTTCTCATCTAGAAGGGGGCCAAGCACATTTTCGGATTTGACCAAGTCTTCTATCGTGGATTCAGTGTAGATACTAGGATATGCATCGGAAGAATTAGAAATTCCTGCCAAAGCGGCTAGTGAACTGATTTGCGAATTGGTTTCTCCGGATTTTCCAGCAATGAATTGGCTTTCGGATTTATAGATCGGTGGGAACAAGAACGAAATGGCGTACATTATAATTGCGGCTCCAAGACCCCATGAAATAATCCAGCGCCATTTTGCGGCTAACAGTTCAAATTGATTGGATAATTGAATCTGTAACGTTTCGCGGAGTTCAGTTTTTTCGATTTTCTTCATTGTTGAACGGCTGAAATCTGGTTAGAAGCCGATACTTTCTGTTGAAGATTGTGTTCCACCATTATTGTCCAAGATATACATGAAACAAACAAAATATAAAATGTTCGAATGGCAATCAATTGAGAGAAAAATTGGGAAATGATCCCTGTTATCACAAATACAATGAAGGCCTTCGCTATGGATTTTGTAACAATTTCGCAATTGGGGTTGTCTAGAATATTTGAAGCTGCTTTAAAAAATAGTATTACCGTTCCCAGCATTGTTGCAATACCCAAACATCCAAGTTCATAAAATATCATCAGATATGAGTTATCAAAAATATGCGTGCCACGTGAAGATCCAAAGCCATGTCCCACTATAATCGTAAACCAAGTTTGATTTAATTTGAAAAATTCAATCATAATTATAATTCGAGGCATAATTGTAATAGGATCAATCATCGAAGCTATTCCGTGCGGGAGTTTTTCGCGCAACAGCAAGACAAATTGATATATTTCGTAGCTGGGCCTAGTGTAAATGAAGGCCACAGATAGGCAAAAAGTAGAGAGTAATAAAAGTGCACTTCGATATAGCTTAGTAAAATAAAATACCCAGGATATGATTAGAGCCAGTATTGTCGTCTTAGATCCAGTTGAAATTAAAAATAGAACAATGGTGATTGAACCAATAATTTTTAGCTTGTTGTGAGTAAGAAAAGCTAGAAGTGAAAGTACATAGGTTAATATAAGCGAATATTCCTGAATTCCAGAAAACAAAGAGAAGGCTCTAAAGAATTTTCCTCCGTTTGTCACGTCTCTAACTGACATTTTTGTTGGGGAATACTTGAACCAATTGCTTTCCCACCCAAAGTACCCAGTCAAAAATTGAAAAAGGCCATAAATTCCCGAAATTAGTATTAGGCAAAAGAGCAACATCAAAAAATTTTGGATCTCTGCTCGTGTAGGTAAATAGTATTCCGGCTCAAAAATCAGCCATAGAGTTAGTACAGCATATGTCTTAATAGCGATAATAGTGGAGGTGAAGCCATCAAGGATTATACCATGCAAGCAAAGCGCCATTAGGATCCCAAAAACTATAGTTGCGTTTATGGTTGAAACTGATTTTCGGTTCGATACCAAAATGCCCAAAAAGATAATGTCTGGAAAAATAAGGCAGCCGTAATATAAAAGCGACACATCACCGTTGCCCCCAAAATACAACACTTTTTTTGAAAAGTCCGAAAGCCCACAGCCAGCGATGTACCAAAATAATTGCTCTAAAAATCGGGTGCTTCTCATCGAAAATCTGAGAATGTAAATAAACGCAATGCCCGACAGTGTGAATAGAGAAATAGCTAAAAGTTCCAATTTCCCTCCGAACATCCAACGAATACTTTCTTATTTGTTAGAATAAGTTTATTGTTGGTATTGCTCGATATTAACATTTTTACAAGTGAATTCAATACCTAACCTCCACCCTCGCATCCCAGTCTGGTAGCGGGCCAATCGCTTCGGCCCTATCCCACACTTGTCGGTGTCCCAAGATTGATGCCTCTAGAGTGGCGGATACCCAACCCTTCGTCCAAGCTACGGTTGGTCCGATCCCCCATCCGGGCGTTTCTGCTTTGGAGAGGAAATACCTTTTCGTGTTGTTGTTGTCCGCGAGCGTGTCCGTGGCCTGTGATCCCAGATCGATTCCCTTCCAGACCAGGTCTCCACGGAGTCCAAAGGTCCATGGCTTGCGTAGAGCGTAGGCTTGAAGTGTCACCGCTTGACTGTTCGGGCCCAGGGGATTGCCCAACGGCAGGCCCTGGTTCAGTGCTTGGCTCGTGTTTGCCACGTAGTGAGTGTACACCCATGGTTCCACTCTACTCCACTCGATAATTGCACCCGGCATGGTCTTTTGCCAATACGGGAATGCGAGCTGGGTGCCAACGGTGGAGGCCCACTTGTTCTTCCAGTCGTTGTTGAACAGAGCGGTGGGCGAAGTCATGTCGTCGATAAGGAATTCCCCGTACACACGCATGCCCGGCCGGATCCTCCAGTTGGCATCGAAGGACAACTCACCGTTGTTGATGTCATCGTACCAGAGGCCTTTCTGCATGAACAGCGGCACGATTGGCAAGAAGCAGATGGGTGCGTCCTTGTTGTACAGGATCAAGGCTTCGGAGATCCCCAAGGTGACGCTGGTGGTGGTCCGCCATTCATAGCGATGCGCGAAGAGGGTTCGGGTATCCGAACTGGTGTTGGATTGCCCGGGGCCCGGAATCGACAGATCCGCGACCAGGCTGCGGATCGTGAAGGGACCCAGGTCCACCGTCCAGTCGATCTGGTTGTAGGGGACGGAGGCCTCGTTCAGAACCAAAGCATGGAAAGGTGACGGTCCCCAGTTTTGGGACTCGCGTCCTGCCGAGATCCGACCGACGGGGGTCTCCAAGGACAGGAGGGCGCGATACCGGGTGTACGAGTCGTAGGTGAAGCTGCTGCTATGTCCGGCCGTCTGGTGTTCGACGTACTCTCCGTCGAAGCTCCCGAGGGGAGACGACTGGTATTCGCTGAAGATCCGCGCATCCATCGTGAAGGAGGCTGGACCGATGCCCCCACTGGCCTGGACGCCGCCATCTCCGGCGTAGACATCCGGGCCATTCATGTCGCGAGCCTCCAGCCCCAACAAGGGATGGATCCGAAGATCCCCATGGCGAGTGGTGTCGGTCCAGCTCAGCCCGCCGGAGTCTGGGCAGATAGTTGAGCCGTCCACCGAGGAGCGGCAGGGTCGAGGGAACGCCGAGACCAAAGCCGCAGAGGAGTTGCGCGTCTGGCGGTCGAACTCCTGGACAAGCATGAAAGGTTCCGTCAAGCGAGAGGTCCGCTCGCGGTCCATCGGTGCATCTGGATTGGAAGAACTCCAGGCGATCAGGATGGTTGCCATGATCACCTTCCCCCTTCTCCACCGAATGCAATCCACCTGCAACCCAGGGGAAACCGCACAGATCGACCTCCTCGACGGAGGCCACAAAGACAAAGACGTGCCATTGTCTCAAATGTTAGCAAGTCGCAGCCAACCGGAACCGTGTCCAGTAGGGACTCGTCGTCAGGAAGGGCACTGGAGGAACCGGGAGAAGAGCTTGGGGGGGGGCGCTGACAGCGGGGATGCTGTCATTACCAGTTGGGCCAGCGGCCATGCTGGAGTGCAAACTTGGAACACCCACAGGTCAAGGTCCCAGCGGCTCCTAAAGATCACGGGGAGCCGAAGCTCACCAACGACCAGACTACGCCGTCGCCAGATCCTCGGGCTTGATGCCGGTGATGTCAGTGATCGCGCTCCAGTCGTACCCGCGGTCCAACATCTTTCGGGCGGTTTCCAGGGATGTCTGCCGTAGACCGAGTTCCAGGCCACGCTCTTCCCCGATTTTCAGGATCTGCTCTTCCATCGTCATGGTCACCTCCCTCGTGGCTGGGTGGAGCTTCAGGGTCAAAGCTTCTTGTACCCCGTAATCGCTCCTCCTGAATATATACCGCAGTACCACACGGAGAAAACGCATCGCCAATTCCGTGTCCATCGGGCCGTCTTCCGGCGTCAGACGCTCCATCAAGGCGGCCACCTCCGCAGGGGAAAAGATGGCCTTCATCAACTCCATGGCCACCAGAACGGATCGGTTCCCATAGGACTCTCGGAGGGTTTCGCGGGAAGTGCGGGCCAGATCCACCAAGAGGAAGCCGAACTCCGGCAAGAAGGGAAGCAACCTGTTGGGGATTCCCGGGAAGGACTGGGACAACGTCCGGACGGTCCATCGTTCCTTTCCTTGGTAGAGGACGATGGGGATCACGGGAGCTAGCAGACTTCCCTCGCTATCGGCGCGTTCCCAGATCCCGAGCATGTAGGAGAGAAGTTGCAGGTGTGGATGCTTTGGGGCCCAGCTTTAGGTCGTGTTCAGTAATCCTCCAAGACAAAAAAGCCAATATTCAATCATATATTGCTAGAAATAGCTATAATATTTACATCATGGCGAAGAAAACAGCCCATCTTCTTCCATCGACCGAGGCGCTGCTTCTGCGGCTGGGAGGTCGACTCAGACTCGCCCGTCTGCGTCGGAAACTGACCGCGAAGCAGGTGGCGGAGCGTGCCGGCATGGCACCGATGACCTTGCGCGGCCTGGAGCGTGGTGGCGCAGGAGTGATCATGGGGGCATACCTGTCCGTGATGCAGGTGCTCGGTGTCGAAAAGGACATCGATCTACTTGCGAAGATCGACCCACAGGGGCGGGACCTCCAGGATGCTCGACTGGGATCATCCGCAAGGAGGTCGGCAAAAGCCAAGATGGGCTCCGCGACGGTTCCCCCATCGGCTTCACGGAGTGTTCCTTCGGTCCCCGAGGCACCGGAAGGCGCCTGGATCCCCGGCGAGGAGTTCGCGACCTCGGAACGGCTGGCGAGACTTTTGACCGAACCCACAAGTCCAGCGATCTGAAATTGAGCACTTGACGTCCGCGCCGACTTCGGAAGCCAAGGCGGAGGCGTTCAGGAGCTGCCCGATGCGACCGGCGCAAAGTTGGAGCAGGACTTGGAACCTTCCCAGGTCTCCGATCTGCGCGAGCTGGCGAACATCCCGTTCCAAGTAGTCCTGGGGTCCTCCAGGGCGAAGGTCTTTCGGTCCAGGGTGTCCAGGTTCGCGTAGGGGAGGGACGTCGCCGCCGATACGGATGCTGTGGAGTCGGCAACCGGGGGTTCGGCGATTCCCTGACGAACGCACGCGAGGAAGAGTGCAAAGATCGCGATCCGACAAACGCAGGACCCAGATGCTCCACGCATCATACCGATCCAGCAATCGGAAGATGATCCAGTCGGCGGAGACCATGGAGACGGAGGCGAGCCATTGTTCCGAATGGTAGAAAGCACAGAACAAGCACCGTCAGGGGTCCGGGCAGCGAAGCTCTCAAAGTGCACCAGGTACCAAATCTCAGAAAAATCCCGCGCTACGCCGTCGCCAGATCCTCGGGCTTGATGCCGGTGATGTCGGTGATCGCGCTCCAGTCGTACCCGCGGTCCAACATCTTTCGGGCGGTTTCCAGGGATGTCTGCCGGAGGCCCAACTCCAGGCCCTGTTCAAGACCCTTCTCGATGCCTTCCTGCACCCACCAGTCGATGATCTCCGGCATATCCAACTCCTTCAGCCTGCGATCGAGTTCCCTC
>Ga0181516_10002695_pt1 | contig 12365 bp, 10 predicted proteins | sample PEATcosm2014_Bin_25_FD_121104 | JGI IMG/M metagenome (GOLD analysis project Ga0181516, IMG submission 121104) | Peatland microbial communities from MTU Mesocosm Facility, Houghton, MI, USA - PEATcosm2014_Bin01_10_metaG | ecosystem: Environmental > Terrestrial > Soil > Wetlands > Peat | place...
CCGAGAACCGCGGCAGCCGCGACTACGTGGCCCCCGGCGAGGACATCGAGGGCAAGGTCTCCGGCCTCTATCAGAAAGTCTCCAAGCCCGCCCTGACCGACGTGCGCGTCGAGTGGCAGGGCGTGGAGGCCAAAGAAGTCTACCCGCGGCCGCTCACGGACCTCTTCTTCGGCTCCGAGCTCACCTTGATGGGCCGCTACAGCGGACATGGCAAGGGGTCGCTGGTCGTGACCGGCCGCATGGGCGGCAAGCCCGCGCGCTATGTCTTCCCCGTCGAGCTGCCCGCCGCCGCCGACCACGCCTTTTTGCCCAAGCTCTGGGCCGGCATGAAGGTCGCCCACGAGCTCGACGCCGTGCGCCTCTCCGGGCATGCCGACCAGGAGACCATCGACTCCATCGTCAAGCTCGCCAAGAAATACGGCATCGTCACGCCTTACACCTCGTACCTCATCACCGAGGAAGGCGCCACCATGCCGCGGATGCAGAACCTCGCCGTGACCGCGATGCGCGGCATGGCCCTGGACGCCGTCTCCAGCGGCTTCTCCGGCGGAGCGGCCATGTCCAAGAAAGCCCAGTCCGCTTCCCGGATGCTGGGCATGATGTCCGGCTCATCCGCGCAATCGCTGGCCGCCGCGCCCGAGCAAGCGGCCGGGGCCGTGATGGCGGAGTCTGAAGCCGAGGTCCGCCAGGAGATGATGGACTCCGGCGCGCGCGTGGCGCAGACCCGCACCATCGCGGGCAAGACCTTCTACAAGCGCGAGGGGATCTGGGTGGACGGGGATTACGAGATGAGCGACGCCGGCGCCGCGCTCAAGACCGTGCGCGTCGTCTACCTCAGCCCGGAATACTTCGACTTGCTGGGCCGCAAACCGGCCTTGGCGCGCTACTTCGCCCTGGGAAGCAGCCTCAAGGTCATGGACGGCGGGACTCTCTACGAGGTCACGCCTCAATAACCGAGCGAGTCACCCGAAGGGTGACTCGCAACCGCCTCCCCCCTATGAGGGGGGAGGCGGTTCCGTCGGGGTGGCCCGCCGTTCTATCTAAAAGCCGTTGCCGACCTTCTGCTGTATCGCCTCCGCCTTGCCCTTGAGCCCGTCGGTGTGCGACTTGGCCATCTGCTCGCGGTCCTGGGCCAGCACCTGCACGCGCGAGGCCAAGGAGCCGTGAGTCGGGTCGTCGAGGGTCTCGCCTTTGGCCTTGAGCCACTCCTCGGCCGACTTGAGCCCCGCCTCGCCCGCCTCGGCGGAGAAGATCTTGCCGGTGGCCGGGTCGGTCAAGGTCGTGATCCACTGCCGCGCCTCGCGGTCGGCTTGCTGCTCGATGTCCCTTTGGAAGGCGTTGCGCGCCTCGCGCGTGGCCCGCTCCCAGGAGGCCACGATCCGCTTGGGATCGCCGTCGCAGTCGTTGGACTCGCACCACTTGGTCATGCTGTCCAGGTTGTTCTTCTCGATCATCTCCGGATGATGCAGCACCAGGTGCGACAGCTCATGGGCCAGGAAGAACGCCGCCTCGCCGCGGTTCTGGTTGATGTCGCACATGCTGGGGATATGGATGTAGACGTGGGAGGCGGCCGCCATCGCGCCCTTGTTGTTGATCCCCGTGTTGGCGGCGAAAGCCGCGGCCGGGGAGCCCCCGAAGGCCCGGAAGGACTTCTCATCGCTCGTGAAGATCCCCGTGGTCGCGCCGCGGCTCGGCTTGCCCCACGGTCTCTGGTCGGCCGGGCTGCTGTCGTAGCCCGAGTTGTACAGGAGGAAACTGAATATCTCCTGCACGTCGTCAGCCGAGACCGCGCCGCAGACCATGGGCTTGGCGGGCGCCTGGGCTTGCGCGGGGACGAGAGGCAGGACGGCGAGGACGGCGGCGAGGGCCAGCATGAGGGGGACCTCCGTGCTATCCCGGAGTATAACCCCGAAATCCGGCGTTTTCAAGGTTTTTTGTTATGCTATAGACGAGCCCCGCCATGAAGATCACCTTCATCCAGCCTCCGGCCCTGATGGCCGTGGATTCCTACTCCGCCATCACCCAGCCGCCCCTGGGCATCGCCTATCTGGCCGCCTACGCCCGCAAGAAAGGCCACCAGGTCGCAGTCGTCGACGGCGTGGGCGCCGCGGTCACGCGCCTGCAGCCCTGGCCCCGGCGCGAGAAGCGCCTGCTGCAAGGCCTCTCCTTCGCCGAGATCATCGCCCGCGTGCCCGCCGACAGCGAAGTCATCGCCGTCTCCATGATGTTCACCCACGCCTGGCCCATGGTCCGCGACCTGGTCAAAGCCCTGGCCGCGGCCTTCCCCAAGGCGCGGCTCATCGCGGGCGGCGAGCACGCCACCGCCCTCTACCGACAGATTCTTGAGCAGTCCCCCGTGGCGGCCTGCGTGCTCGGCGAAGGCGAGCTCACCTTGGCCGAGCTGCTCGAAGCCTTCGCCGCGGGCCAAAGCGACCTCTCCGCCGTGGCCGGCGTGGCCTGGCGCGACGCCTACGGCCGGTTCGTGGTCAACCCCCGGCGCCGGCGCATCGCCGACGTCGACAGCCTGCCTCAGCCGGCCTGGGACCTCATCGACCCCATGCTCTACCAGCAAGGCGAGGTCTTCATGGGTCCCAAGGGCGGCCGCTCCATGCCCATGCTCGCCACCCGGGGCTGTCCGTATCGCTGCAGCTTCTGCGCCTCGGCCAACATGTGGACGCAGCTCTGGCGGCCGCGCAGCCCGAACCTGGTCGTCGACGAGATGCAGGACTACATGCGCCGCTTCGGCGCCGACGACTTCCAGTTCCAGGACCTCACCGCCATCGTGCGCAAGGACTGGATGCTCGCTTTCTGCCGCGAGCTGCAGAAGCGGCGCCTGGCCATCCGCTGGTCGATTCCCGTGGGCACCCGCGCCGAGGCCATCGACCGCGAGGTGGCCGAGCTCCTCCTGGCCACGGGCTGCACCCACATCACCTACGCTCCGGAGAGCGCCAGCCCCCGCATACTGGCCGCCGTCGAGAAGAAGGTCGACCTGGGCCGCATGGAGCGCTCCATCCGCGATTCCCTCGACGCTGGCCTCATCGTCTGCCTCTTCATGATCGTGGGCTTTCCGCAGGAGGAGGCAGGCGACATCCGCCTGACCCGAGGCTGGCTGCGCCGCATGGCGCGGCTGGGCGTGCACGAGGTGGCGGTCTCGACATTCGTGCCCCTGCCCGGCACGCGGCTCTTCGAGGAGCTCGGCCGCAGCACCCCTTTCGTCATCGACGACGACTACTGCTACTGGATGACCGGCACCACCAGCCTGACCACGGTGCGCTCCTGGAACCCCCGCTTGAGCGACGCTCAACTGCTGCGCGCCAAGCTCTTGGCCATGGCCGAGTTCTTCCTCATCTCGTATCTCTGGCACCCGGGCCGCTTCTGGCGGCTGTTGAGCAACGCCGCCTGCGGCCGGCAGGAGACCAAGGTGGACCGCGTTCTGCGGGAGTTCCTGGTGAAGCTGCGCGCCCTTATCTGGCGACCCGGTAGACCTTAAGCGTCGGCCCCATCACGCGCCCCGGCTCGGGGTCGAACTCGCGCAAGAGCGTCGCCTGGCGGTCCAGGTCCGCGAAGAAGGCGGCGAGCTGCGGCGAATGCTCCGGGCTGGCCCCGAAGCTGGAGACCACCACGATCGACACACCGGCGGCCAGGGCCGGAGCCAGGCCCGCCGAGACATCCAGAGTCGGCGCGTCGGCTTGGGAGAGCTGCACGTGGCGCGGCGAGGAGCGCAAATCCCGCGCCGAGCGCCCGATGCGGAAGATCTTCCAGCCGCCGCCGGGATGGGTCTGCGCCATGCCCCGGTAAAGGCGCGTGCGCGGCGAGCCCGCCTGGCTGGTCTTGTCCCGCAGCTCCTCGATCTCCGCGCGGGTCATGCGCAGGTCCGGCCCGGAGTGGGGCAGGTCCATCAAGAGCGTCGTGCCCTCGGGCACGTGGGCGCGCATCCAGACCGTGGCCTGCTGGCGCGTGTCCGGCAGGAGGAGCTCCCGGTCGTAGAGCGCGGAGCCGTAGAGCCCCGAGCCCGCCACCGCCGCGACCAGAAGGCCGGTGGCGATGCGGCTGCCCCCCAGCTCCTCCAGCCAGGAGAGCCCCTCGGCGGAGAGCAAAGCGAGCCCGGGGAAGGCGCCCATGAGATAGCGCGGCCAGCCTCCGTCCGGGTTGTTGCCCAGGCCCACGACATAGCCGAGCGCCGGGGCCAGGAAGACCAAGGCCAGGCGCCGGTCGCCGCGCCAGAGGCGCAGCAGGCCGAGCGGCAGAGCCAGGCCGGCCAAGGACCACGGCCCGGCGAAGCCCCAGATATTGGCGAGCACGCGCCGCGTGACCTCCCAGCGGCTCCACGGCGCCAAAGCCGCCAATTCGGAGAGGTCCTTCATGCTGGCCCAGAAGCGGCCGAAATCGAGGAGGATGTAGGGCGAACCGGCGAAGAAGCCCAGAGCCACGGCCAGCGCCCCTTCCCAAAGATAGCGCCGCGGCGGCCGGGCCGGGGAGAGGAAATGCGCCGCGAGCGCGGCCAAAGGCACGAACACCGCCGTATACTGGCTCGACATGGCCAGGCCCAGGGCCAGCCCCGCGGCCCAGTGCTCGCGCCGCCCGCCGTCGCGATAGAGCCGCAGGATGAAGAGCCAGGCGACGCACACGCAGAGCATCATCAGGCCGTCGGGCTTGGCCGCGTGCGCGTTCTCCACGATGGCGGGGGCGAAGGCCAGCGTCAGGGCGGCCCAGGGAAAGCCCGCGGGGCGCCGCTCGCGCTGCGCGCGGACCAGGACCGCCAGGCCCAGCAGGCCGCAGGCCGCGCAGAGGGCGCGGCCGATGAGGTAGAAGCCGGTCGGACGCCAGGCGTAGAGCCCTATGAAATCGGTGACGCCGCGGCGCAGGCCCAGGCCGGACCAGAGCGCGAAGTAGATCCCATAGCAGAGGAAGAGCAGGTAGGGGAACAAGGACGGGTACTTGAAGAAAGCGGGGCGCAGGCTGCCGCCGCCGAAGGACACGGCGAGGTTGACCAGGTGGGGCTCGTCGGCGTTGTAGGCCGCGGGCAGGCCCCAGGAGATGCCGATGAAGCGCACGGCCGCGGCCGCGGCCGCCAGCGCCAGCAGCCAAGGCCAGGCCGGCCGCGCGCGCTGCGCCTCTCTGTCTCCCCGCATGTGCGTACAAATTTATAATATTTCCCACGACCTTGCTGCGCGCACGCCTTGCCGCCCTCATCCTCGCGGCCGCTTTTCTCCTGCGGCCCGCTCCGGCGCGGGCCCAGGCCGCCGCCATGCATCCTCCCGCCGTGCCGCCTTCGGCGCCCCCCGCGGCCACGGAGAACCTGGCGGACCGCTTCATCGACGGGGCGGCGCATCTCTTCACGCACATGCAAGGCCCGGTCGGGATGGTCTATTTCCCGGTCATCTCGGCCAACCCCAACTCCGGCTTGACCTACGGCATACTGCCCGTCGCCATACTCACCAATCCCAAGCACGAGGTGGAGCAGATCATCGCGCCCATGCTCGCCTACAACCAGTATTTCGGAGCGGAGTTCCTGGGCACCTACTACTACTATCCGTCGAAGGACGCGGTCTTCCGCGCCGTCCTGGAGAGGGCGCAGTTCGTCAACAGCCGGGCGGCCCTGCGCTACGAGGACCGCGCCTACCAGGGCGACCGCTTCATCTTCCGGGTCGACACCAACCTGGAGGAGGACGGCTCGCCGCGTTTCTACGGCATCGGCCCGGCGAGCTCGCAGAACAACGAGCAGAGCTACCGGCTCAAGGAAGGCCTGGCCCAGGTCGACTACGGCTACAAGTTCCAGGATCGCCTGCAGGTCAGCGGCGGCTGGAAATTCCGCCGCACCGAGACCTTGACCGGCACGATACCGAACAACGCGCCCTTCGACCCCGCGGAGCTGGGCGCGTCGAGCTACTCCATGCCGCGGCTGACCCTCTCGCGCGACACCCGGGACCTGATCTCCACCCCCAACCGGGGCAGCTTCTCAGAGTTCTTCACGGAATTCTCCCGCCAGGACCTGGGCAGCGAGGCCGATTTCCAGCGCTACGGCGGCCAATGGCGCTACTACCTGCCGCAGTCGCAGACCCTCACCGCCGGTTTCCACCTGCAGGGCGAGTACTCCGACGGACGCTCCATCCCCTTCACCGAGCTCGCCTCCTTGGGCGGCCCGCGCTCCTTGCGGGGCTTCCCGGAGGGACGCTTCGAGGACCGCGGCTGCGTCTTCGGCAGCTTCGAGGAGCGCTACACCATGCACCAGCTCAACGTGGTCAACGCCGTCACCGAGTTCCAGGTCGCCCCGTTCATGGACGTCGGCACGGTCTTCCCCAGCCCGGCCCGGGTGCAGTTCAAGTATGTCGAACCGGTGCTGGGCGTGGCGTTTAGGGCCGTGGTCAAGCCGACCGTGGTCGGCCGCGTCGAGGTCGGAGCCGGCCGGGAAGGGCCCTGCGTCTACATGGGCATCGACTACCCGTTCTAACGGGTTAAAACCTCCATCCCAGCCGGGCCAGGATGGACACCGCCTGGGCGAAGCTGGAGGACTGCATGGGGCTGCCGAAGGCGGACCCGCTGATGGCCCAGTAGTGCCAGCAGGCCTCGAAGTCCGCCAGATAGTTGCGGGAGAGCAGCACCTGCACGCCGCCGCCCGCCATGGCGGCCAAGCCCAAGGACTCGTTCTCGATCTCGCTCTGCAAGACGGCTCCCTTCTGCGTGATGTCGAGCTCCTCGTCGTAGATGTTGAAACCCAGGCCTCCCACCAAGAACGGACTGACCTTGCGCTCGGGGCGGGCCAGCCAGCGGGCCTCGATGAGCACCGTGGTCGCCGCGACCTGGGCCTTGCCGTTGGCGGCCGCGGTCTGGGGATAGGCGGTGGCAAAGCCCATGTCGTCCATGCGCACGCCCAGGTCCCACTGCGGCTTGAAGTGGACCCGGAACTCAAGATCCGCCGCGATGCCGTCGTTGGCCGCGCGCTTGAAGCCGTAGCTGCTCAAGGGCAGGGCCCCGCCCAGCCCCGCGCTGATGACGCGCTCGCCCAGACGCACGGAGCGCCCGTCCCAATCCGGCTCGTAGTCGATGCTGCGGATGCTGTCCTGGCGGATGTCGAGCGTGCGGTCCTGGACCGAGACGCCGAGATAATCGGTGGTGGCCGACAGGACCCGGCCCTCGAAGCGGGCCCCGCTCTTCATGGTGAAGGTCTCGGCTCGGGCCCCGGCCGCGCCGCCCCAGAAAAACAGCAGGACCGCCAAGGCCGGGATCTTCTTGATCGTCATGGCATCTCTCCTAGTAGACCCCGCGGACCACGCCCTTGAGCGCGGCGCTGGGGATGAAATGGATCGGTTGGCCGGAGGGGTCCTTCCATACGGTGGCGTCCTCGGACTCGTCCCGGTTGTCTCCGAGCAGGAAGACCTGCCCCGGCGGCACGGCCAGCGGCCCCAGGTCGTCGCCCTCCAGGCGCTCCTCGGCCCGCTTGTGCACGGCATAGGGCTCGTCGAGCTCGCGGCCGTCGATGAAGACCTTCTTGGCGCGCAGTTCCACGCTCTCACCCGGCAAGGCGATGACCCGCTTGGCCAGGTCGATGTCCCGGCCGGTCGGGGAATGGAAGACCACGATGTCGCCCCGCTGCGGCGGACGCAGGCGCAAAGTGACCTTGTCCACGAAAAGATGCGTGCCCACGGGCAGAGCCGGCTCCATGGAGCCCGAGGCCACGACGATAGCCTCGAAGACCCAGATGCGCAGAGCCAGGGCGATGGACACAGCCATGCTGACCAGAAACAGCATCCGGGGGAGCTTCATTCGGTGCCCAGGAGGCTATCATATCAGACGGTGCGCGCGCCCGCAATTTGTTATCCTAGGCCTACCATGCCAGGCCCGGCCCGCAGACCCCGGAATCTGCTGCTCGTGGAACTCGTCCCCGACGAGCCGGACCGCCAATTCCGCACCAGCGCCTACCCCTTCCTCATGGGCCTGGCCCCGGCGCTGGGCTGGCGCGCCGCCTGGCGCGCGCTGGGCGTGCGCTACGCTCCCAGCTTGACCTACGCTCTGGAGCCCCGCGACCTGGCGCTTCTGCGCGGCGAGCTGGCCCGCCTGCGGCCCGACGCGGTGGTGTTCAACGAGCGCCTGCGCGAGGACCAATGGCGCGCTCTCGGCGCCGGCGGCGCGCGCCTGGTCTACTGCCCGCTCGACGAGGACCTCGCCTCGTTGGGCGCCTTCCTCAGGGAGCGCCTCGGCGCCGAGGGCCCCGGCCTCGACGACCCCTACCTGGCCGACCGCGTCAAGCCGGGCTTCTCGCGGCGGCTCCTCAACGCCGCGCCCTGGGCCGTGGCGCCGCCGATCCGCATAGTGGCCGGCCCCCGCTGCTGCTACCGCACCCGAGCCGCCGAGAATACTCTCTACCGGGGCCTGAGCCTGCCCTCGCCGCACATGGGCTGCTCTTTTTGCTTCGCCGGCCTGCTGGCGGCGCGGCCCTTTTCCCGCGACCCCGTCGCTTTCGCGGCGCGGGAGGCGGCCGCCGCCTGCCGGAGCGCTGCGCCCGCGGGCCGGGAGCGGCGCTTCGTCTTCGTCGGCCACGAGCTCTGGCGGCGCCTGGCGGAGCTCGTCTGCGCCCTGTCGCGGCAGGGCGTGCGCGACGCGGAGCTCGGCTTCATGCCGCGCGTCGACGAGCTTTTGGCCGCGCGCCGCGCGCTGCAGCGCGGCCTGCCGCGCTGGTCGGCCCGGGGCCTGTCCCTGCGGCTCTACGGCATGGGCGTGGAGAACTTCTCGCCCGCCGAGAACCGCCGCCTCAACAAGGGCATCAGCGCTACGCAGGTGCACGAGGCGGTGGGATTCATCGAAACGATGAGCCGCCGCTGGCCCCGCCATTTCCGCTACCCGTCCCGGCATCTGAGCACCATCCTCTTCACGCCTTGGACCACGCCGGCGGACCTGCGCGCCAACCTGCGCCATTTCAAGCGCTGTCCGCTCATCCACCACGGCTCGGCTTTGGGCAGCCGCCTCCAGCTCTTCGCGGGCCGCCCGATCACCGCCCTGGCGCAAAAGGACGGCCTTCTGCTGCGCCGCAACGACGAGCGCTGCTACAACTCGGGCTGCGTGGTGGCCGCCGACCAGGAGGAGCTGCCCTGGCGCTTCGCCCATGCGCAGACCGCGGTGCTCTGGCGTCTGGCCCGCCGGCTTTCCAGCAACCGCCGGGGCCTGAGCGAGGAGGATGCCGAGGCCAGGGCCGTGGCCGCCCTCCTGCCGTCCCAGGAGGGAGCTCCCGAGCCGCCCGATCCCCTGCCGCTCTTTTCCCGCGCCGTGGCGCTCATCGCGCGCCGGCCCCGGACCCGGTCTCTCAACCGGCTCTTGCGGGACCTGGGACCAAAGCCCTAGTTCCGTCTAGCGCCTAGTCTCCAGGCGCGCTCGGGCCGAAAGGCTCAAACGATGCCCCTGCGCAAGACGGGCCTCGCCTCGCATCCCTTTAGCTTTCTATAATAACGCAAGGCCTATGGCGAATCTCCTCTACATCCTGCGCGAGACCCTGCACCTGGTCAAGAAGCACAAGTACTACTTCCTGCTCCCCATCCTGCTCGCCCTGGTGATCCTGACCATACTCGCCTATCAGGTGGGCCCCGCCGTGGCGGTCTCCTTCGTCTACGCCGGTCTCTGAGGCGATCCCCGGGCGTTCAGGGCGTGCGCCCCTCTTCGGCGAGCGCGCGCTGCGCCTCGGCCAGAGCGAGCCGGTAAGAGGCGTCCTCCGGGTGCTCTCGCACCATGTCCTGCATGAAAGAGCGCAGGCTCGCGAAGCGGCGCGCCCCGCGCATGGCGCGGCAGATCCGCCGCGCGTCGTCCGGATCGATCCGCGAAGCCGGGACCGTGGCCCGCGCCGCCTCGACGAGGCTCCGGCTCGGGTCCTTCTTGCGCAGCGCCTCGGGGAAGAGCCCGGCGAGCTCCTCGGCGATGATCTGCGCCTGCATGCGGTAGACGTGCGAGTCGGGATGGATGCGGAAATATTCGGGCGGCAGGACCGTCGGCGCGAACCGGCTGGCGTAGAGGTCGATGGCCGGCGGCGCCGGCAGGCGGGGGTCCCAGCCGTCGTAACTGCGGAAGAGGAGCATCGCCTTGGCCGGACCCGGCTCGCGCGCGGTGAAGTAGTCGGCGACGGCCCGCCGGTTGGCCTCAAGGACATATCCCCCCCCTTGCCGCTCGGCGACGGGGCCGAGCATGAAGGGATAGTTGAGGTAGATGACCGCGGTGCGGTAGAGCGCCGAGGCGGCGAGCAGGCCCGCCGCGAAGGAGTTGTGCCCGAACGGGACCACGACGAGGTTCTCCAGGTAGAGCCGCGGGTCGGCGCGGAAGTACGGCGCGAACGGCTGGCCGTAGAGGAAGGCCCGCCGGCCCATGCGGTCGAGCTGGAAGAGGATCAGGTCGGGGTCGTAGCGCGCCGCGATCTGCCGCGCGTAGGCGACCTCCTGCATGGCGACATAGGCGCTGACCCCCGCGTTCCAGACCTCGAATCGGCCGCGGAAGCGGCTGTTGAGCACCGCTTCGAGGTGCCGGGGCAAAGTCTCCTCGTCTGACACCAGGGCCCCGTACATGTGAGAAATCCCAACGCAGACGATCCGGTAGACGCCGGCCGGCTTGCGCGCCGCGCGCGGCGGGTCCCGGAAGCCCAGCGCGTTGACGCTGAAGGAGACCGGCCCGGCGGGAGTCTGATCCGTGGTCCGCGAGCCCGGCTTGAGCCGGTAGAGCAGCGCCGGATCCGGCGCGAGCTCGTGGACCGGCAGGTCGGAGTTCTGATAATAGAGCAGCGGCCGCAGCGCGATGACGTCGAGCCCGGTCCAGCGCACCCCGGCCTCGAAGACCGCGGCCGTGAACAGCGCCAGCAGCGCGGCGAAGAGCAGACGGGGCAGCGACTCGACCCGCGTCGCCGGCATCATGGCTGGGGCCCGAGGCTCAGCCCAGGAGCTCGGTCTCGATGCGCCGGTAGTGCGCGACGACCGCGGCCACGAACTCGCGCTTGGCGTTGTAGCTGCCCGGGAAGAAGCTGCCCTTGAAGCCCGCGATGACCAGGTTGCGCAGCTGGTGGCGCGTCAGGCCGAGGTGGCGGGTCACCAGCTCCAGCTCGCGCGAGACCGTGGTGTTGGAGACCAGGCGGTTGTCCGTGCAGATGCTGACCGAGAGGCCGTAGTCGATCATCCTCTTGATGGGATGGGCCGCGATGGTCTTGATGTTGGGGGTGGTCTGCAGGTTGCTGGTGACGCAGGCCTCGATGCCGATGCGCTGGCTGGCGATGTAGCTGGCCAGGTCCTCGACGTAGCGGCGGTGGTCCGGGATGTCCTGGGCCTTGATCATCTCGTGCGCGAAGAGGAAGGTCCCGTGCCCGATGCGGTTGGCGTGGCACTGGGTGATGGCCTGCCAGATGGATTCCGGGCCGTAGGCCTCGCCGGCGTGCACGGTCTTGCGGATGAAATGGTCGTGGGCGTACTGGTAGGCCTCGCGATGGTCCTCGGGCGGATAGCCGGCCTCCTCTCCCGCCAGGTCGAAGCCCACCACCGGGATGCCCTCCCGCGCCCAGGCCACGGCCGAGCGCGCCAGCTCCAAGGAGGCCGCGGCGTAGACGTCGTCTCGGTCCGCGTACTCCATGATGTCGAGCAGGCTGGCGAAATAAGGCGACATGCCCTTCTTGAACTTGCGCATCCCGCAGACGATGATCCCGTAATGGAACGGCAGGTCCGCGCCGGAGCGCACGGCGGCGCGCCGGTTGTGGGCCTTGGCGCCGGCCCAGAGCCCCTTGGCCACGGCGCGCACCGCGTCGCCGGCGCTCATCCCGTCGCAGACGTGCAGCTGCGGAGCGAAGCGCACCTCGATGTAGCGCACGCCCTCGGCCGCGTTGTCCTCCACGAGCTCGCGGGCCACGCGCTCGAGGTTCTCGGGCCGGCGCAGCACCGCGCAGGTGTAGGCGAAGCCGTGGAGGTACTCGGGCAGGTCGCGGTAGGAGTCCTTGAAGACGAGCTTGCGCATGCCGGCTTCGCTGGAAGAGGGCAGCTTCACCTTCTCCTGGCGGGCCAGCTCGATGAGGGTCTTGAGCCGCAGGGAGCCGTCGAGGTGCAGGTGCAGGTCGGACTTGGGGATGCGGCGGATGAACTCGGAGGTGATCCTGTCTTTCATAGAGTCCCTTATCCTACGAAATTTCGCCCCCGAAAGCAGACGCCTCGACGCGTCAGCGCGGCGCCTGCGGCAGCGGAGGTTCCGCAGGCACCGGCCGGACGGATTACCTTACGGCCGGCGCCCGCAATTTCCGCGCCAGGTCCGCGTGCCCCGCCGAGGCGGCCAGGTCGGCGGCGGTCATCCGCGCCGGGCCGAGGCGGGCGGGGTCGGCGCCGCGCGCCTGGAGCAGATCGACGATGGCGGAATGGTCG
>Ga0181516_10002696_pt1 | contig 12344 bp, 7 predicted proteins | sample PEATcosm2014_Bin_25_FD_121104 | JGI IMG/M metagenome (GOLD analysis project Ga0181516, IMG submission 121104) | Peatland microbial communities from MTU Mesocosm Facility, Houghton, MI, USA - PEATcosm2014_Bin01_10_metaG | ecosystem: Environmental > Terrestrial > Soil > Wetlands > Peat | place...
AGGTCCAGATCGACCAGGGAGATTACGGCACCGCGAAGGGCAGCTTTGAGCTGCGCGCGGGTTCGAAGCGCCACCAGCACATTGTCGGCTTCGATTCTCCCAAGGACGGTAAGACGCGGTTCGCGCTGGTGGCTCTGGATCTGCCTGCCATGAACGATTCCAACTCCGGCAAGAGCGACTAGCGGCAGAGCTGAACAACCTGAATTTGCGAGGTTTACGCACCTGGATTCACCAGCCCGACGCTAACGGCAAGAATCCCTTCGTTGCTCCTGAAAGGAGCCTTAGAGAATAGCCCAGGGTGAAACCCTGGGAGTTCGATGCAGCAGAGCGTCGCGCCCCGTAGCGGCGCTGCGAAGATCCGGCTGGTTCGGAGAAAGGCCCGTTGCCGGACGATGTACAAATGTCGCATACGATCTGCGCTTTATTTGGGGATTCGTCTGCACTCCTCTCGCCCCGACAGGGCGGGAACTTCTTCGGGGATGGAGTCATCCCAGGGTTTCACCTTGGGCTATTCTCTCTTCCTCCCCGCGGGAGGAGGTAGAAGCCCCGAGCGAAGCTATCCCCAGACAAAGCGCGGATCGTATGCGATCCCCTGCTTCTTCAAGATGGCCAGGAACTCCGACTGGAAATCCCGCTTGCGATGATGTTCAATCTGATTGGCGATATAGGCAGCGGTGGTTTCGATCTGCGCGCTTCCGACGGAGAATGCGCCGTATCCCTCTTGCCAGGCGAAGTCCGGTAAAACGCATCCCTCGTGCATCCAATGAGACGAGGAACTCTTGATCTCGCGCATGGCAGTGGCAACCGCCATCGTGGACGGCAGAGAGAGCAAGAGGTGCACATGGTCATCCATGCCTCCAACTGCGAGGGCCTTGATTTCAAGTCCACGCGCGATTCCTCCCACGTAGGCCCAAAGCCGTTCTTGAACATCCGGCGGGATCGTCTTGCGCCGTTCCTTGGTTGAGAAGACGCAATGATAGAGCGAGGAACAATAGGTGTGCGGCATACGCCACCATCCTACAGCAGGTGTTCGCCATGGGCGCCAGAGCTTGCTTCGGTCCGCCCCGACGGGGCGGATGGGTTCAATGCACGTTCGTTCCCAGGGTTTCACCCTGGGCTATTCTCGCATCCTCCCTCCGGGAGGAAGTAGCCGCACTCCATCAAACCTATCCGAGGAGCGTGGGGGGAGTTTTCTTCAGCCGAGATCTCCGCATAGCCGGTGACTCGACCGGCGTCCGAACGCCAGTCGTTATTCGTGTTTGACTGGCAAGCCAAAATAGCGTTTTGCAACCACGAGAAGATCTGAGTCAGTCATCACTCCGTATTCGATCCGTGGTTTCTTGCCTGGCGCGATCAAATAGTATCCGATACCGTTGGACTTGGGCCGGAAGACGATATCTGTCCCGCTGATATGAATGCGAAAAGAACGAACGTACACCTCTTTGAAATCGATATTTAATTTGTTCAGCGGTTGTTTGACGCGTTCCGCATAGAACTGAAAATCACCCAGTGTCTCGTTCCAGTCCGCGTCCGCATTGGCGGACTTTGGCGCGGGAGCGCAGAAAGCGATGATGGTATCTCTTTGAATCTGGATGACGTGAGTTTGAGAGAAACCCGGCGTACTGAAGCCAACGCCGATGCACACGGTAGCGAAAACCACGGCTAAACACATCGTCAATTTCATACCGAGAATCCTACTCTCGATTGTTCTGATCATGTTGTCGCCGATTGAGAATCTTCGCCGGTGCTCGGCAAGCGGCCGCTCCGTGCCGGAATCTGTGCTAATGGTTCGCGCTCCTCGGATGTTGTTGCACTAGGAACCTATTGGTAGTTACCGATCAGAACGAACGGCGCCCAATAATATGGGTGCGCGTACCCGAGGGTTTGCGGCGCGGCAGCGGCGGTGTCTTCTACGGTCTCCATGCCGCGGCCGGTTTTGCCGTTGGAGCTGGCCGCGCCGCCATGAATGAACGCAAGCTGCGCCTGGCGCAGCGCTTCGGCCTTGCCGTCCGCAGGGTCCTTGACCCATCGATCGTAAAAATCGCTCATGATGCGGCTGGTGCTGGCGTCGTTCACGTCCCAGAGCGTGGCCAGTACAGCTTCAGCATCTTTCTGCTGGGCGATCATTCCCAGGCTGTCCATCTCCAGGCCGTCGCGGGATTTGTAATCCTTTGCCGTGCTGCAGGCAGAGAGAGTAAGCAAACGCGTGCCATGAAAGGCAATTGACGAATTCTCCATCTCGGAGAGATTCCATTCGAACCCCTTGGCGCTGCCCGCGCTGTCGCCGCCCATCATCAGGTAGGGTTCGTCGCCGCTGCCGGCCTGCAGAACGAAGTGGCTGGCGATATGTACTACGGCAACGCTCCTGTCGGCAAGCTCGGTCTTCAGCGCGGCAAGCGTAAAAAGATCGTCAGGCAGCATCCTGCCTTCCATGGGCCCATGCGACTCAGGCGCGCTGGGGTCGTGGACAACGGATTCTAGTTCCGGCAATACGCCGGGCAGGGCAGGGAGCCCGCCGTAACTGCGCGTGAGGCCCATGGCGAGCGCGGAAGGTTTTTCTCCGTTGAGCAGCGGCGAATCGGTCATGTGGCCGTAGCTCTCGGGCGTGAACAAAACATTGTGAAAACGCTCGACCATGTAACGCCGGCCATCGTAGAGCGCACCCATCGGCAGGTAGCGCAGCGCATCGTCAAGCGACCAGAGCAGTGTTGGCGGCTGGCCGTTTTTGCCGGCGGAAGCCTCCAGGGCCTTCAGTTCATCTTCAAGGGGCGCGGCAACCGCGGCATACAACGCGGTCAACTGCGGGCGTGGATCGGTGGAGGGCGAGCCGAGAGTTCGGAGAGCCGCGAAACACTTCTCGCGCAAGTCAACTGGCGCGATCTTCAGATCGTATTTCTTGCGGGTGGTGGCCGTGACGACAATCGCGTAGGAATGATCCTGGCCCAGCAGCAGCCGAATGCCCATGACGTGCGGGCCCAGTTTCGCAAGCGTGTTTTGCAGATAGCTCTGCGTGGCGTTGGCAGCCGCAATGTTCTCTGCTGAACCCGTCTGGACCAGTGCGGGGAAGACGTTCTTGTCCAGGAAGGCCTGAGTCTCGTTCTTCTTCTGCTCAATGTCCGCGGCCAGCTTCCTCATTTGAGTTTCATCCTGAGCAGTGCGCGTGGGGTTGCTCGAAAGCTTCCCCCAGGCGATGCTGTCCTCTTCGATGGCCCGCGTCAGCTTCTCGATCTGCGGCAACTCGCTCTCAACCTTTAATTGAGCATCGGAGAGTTTAAGCGGCTCGATCCTGGCCCCGGCATCGGGACTGACGCCGCGAACAATATCTTTGAGCTCCTGCTCCTTGAGAAGATCGAGAACCTTTTCGGCTTCTCCGAGACGTCCGGCTTCAACCAGCAACTCCGCCAGGGTGCGATACGTGCCCGACTTCGACTGCGCAAATCCAGCCTGGAGTTCCTTGTCGAGGCCGGAGATGTTCTTGCGAATCTGCTGGTAGGCATTCACGGCTTCGAGCCCAAAGAAGATTGCTTCCTCGGGGTGATGCTGTTTGCGCATGCCGAGCATGATCGAAGTCTCGATGCCGCCTTCGATCTCAGGATCGCCCGCGGCCTTGGCCAGCGACAATGCCGACATCGCGCTGGCGAAAGACTTCTGAGGGTCATTGAGCGCCGAGTACGCCCAGCCCAGGGTCATCAACGCCGCCGCTTCATTCCGCTGGTCTTTCACCTCGCGCCAGAGGGCCAAAGCTTGGAGGTCCAGCGCCAACGCCTGGTCGGGTTCGCCCAGGTCGGTGTGATCGCGGCCCATGTTGTTCAGCGTCATGGCCTCGCCGCGGAGGCTTCCGGTCTCACGAAAGATGGGCAATGCCAGGCCGGCAAACTCGAGCGCTTTGCGCGGTTGATGCAGATCGGCATAGGCGCGGCCTATATCGCTGAGCGCCATTGCTTCGCCGTTGCGGTTTCCCACTTCGCGCCATAGGGGCAGCGCCTGCGTGTAGTAGTCGATAGCCGATTGATGAAGTCCAAGATCGCGATAGAGACGGCCGATGTAGTTCACCGTAAGCGCTTCGCCTTGTCGGCTGCCCACCTCGCGCCAGATGGCGAGGGCCTGATTGTAGGAGTCAAGCGCTTTCTGTTTTTGTCCCAGTTGCGCGTACGATACGGCCATGTTGTTGAGCGTGAGCGCCTCACCTTCATGCTGATTGGCTTCGCGCCAGATGGGCAGGGCCTGGTTGTAGTATTCGAGCGCCTGCATGTCCTGGCCCATGTCGGAGTAGGTTCTGCCCAGATTGTCGAGGGTGCCGGCTTTGCCGGCGTGTTCGCCCGCCCGCGATTGCGCGACCGTTGAAAACGTGTTCGGCGCTGAGGAGGTATGGCTGTCGAACTCCTGCCAGACCTTGAGCGATTCGTTGAGATTCTTGAGCGCATCGTCGCGCTGCCCGAGATTGTTATAGGCTTTGCCAATGTAGTTCAGCGATTCCGCTTCTCCGGGAAGTGAGTGGAGCGAACGCCACATGGAAAGAGCCTGCGTAAGCAGCGCAAGCGCCTTGTCTTCCTGACCGAGATCGGTGTAAACCCGGCCCATGGTGTTCAGCGTTGTGGCCTGGCCGAAAATACTTCCCGCGTTCTGTTCGATGGGCAAGGCTTCATTCAGGCATGCTAGGGCTTTTTGCATGTTGCCCGCAAAACGATAGAGCGAGCCGAGCACATTCAAATCCGTGACCACCTCGCGCTTGTTGTTGGCCTGGCGCGCCGAAGCAAGCTTCTGTTCGTACTGCGTGATTGACGAGCCCAGCGATGCAGTCTGTGCGCCGGCCGTCTCAGCGGCGAACGCGATGGCCATGATTGCAACAACGCAAAGTTTGTGCGTCCGATTCATAGCGTTCCTTTGCAGCATCGGAATCTAGTGCGCCGTGTTCGATGTGTCGGTACCGGCGACGCCCAGGGAAAAATCCGCATCGGTTGAACTGCGGCTCATCACGGGATGCTGATGTCGGCCATCGGCGGATACGCGGTCAGTCACTTGTTTTGCCACTGCGGCGTAGACCTGGGTCAATGGTGTATTGCCTTGGCCGCCTTTCAAAGCCTGGAGAAGAAAATAGGTGAAGTATCCATGGCGTAACGCGTCGCTTTCAAGCGACTCTTCATTCACCTGGCTGGCGGTCATGATAATTCGTCCAGTCCCCTCGCTCATGCGCGAGAGCATCGCGCCGGAGGGAGCGGTGTTGGTGAGCGGACCAGCGGGCGATGCGCCATTTGCCGCCCCGCCACTGTAGCAGGTGTCAAGAATAACCGCCGTGCGCAGCGCCTTCATGCGCGTTGCAACGGCGTCCGCCAACTCGACCATGGGATAGGCCGTGGCATACATAGCATCTTCGTCGAGGCTGCCGGCTGAGTACGCCTCGGTATCGTAGGTGACAAGGTAATTTGCGCCTCCGGTTGAGTCCATGGTGCGCGGCGTGCCGTGGGTAGCCACATAAATTACGACCAGGTCGTTAGGCTCGGCGTGGCGCGCGATCCAGTTCAGCTCTTCTTTGATGTTTTTTGTGGTTGCCTGCTCGTCGGTGAGCACATGGACATTGGCAGCGGGGAAACGGCCGATGGCAGGGTCTTTCAATTCCGCCGCAAATGCATTCGCATCCGCGGTGGTGTAGTTGAGGCGCGGAATGCTGCTGTCAGTGAAGCGCCCGATACCAACCACGAGCGCCCACTTCTGTCTCACCGGGCCAAGCGGAACAGGTGGTGCGGCGGGAGCCTTTGTCTCTTCTCCTTCCAGGCTCATGCCACGTGAGGCAGGTGTTGAAAGAACAAGAGGGTTCAGGCCTTGATCCATTGCCTCGGAGCCGGTGAGTCGGGCTTTGTCCAGGGCATATTTGGCAAGCGCGGTGTGTCCCAGGCGCTGCTCCACCAGGCTGCGGTAGTACCAGGCATCGCCCAGTTCGCTGCACTCTGAGACTGCGTGCTTGAGCAGTTGCAGCGCATCTTCAAATGCGCTGTTGCCGCTCTGCGGAGTGATACGCTCAAGCGCCTGGACCACGAGGTCACGACCAGCGCCGCATCGAGCGCCTTGCGACAATGCGCGAGGGTTTTGAAGCAGCAAGGCGCTGAGCGCGAACACCAGGAGGGCGGTGCGGGAGCGTCTCATTTTGCCGCCGCGGCCTTTCGCGCAGCTCGCGCTTTCATTGCCGCAAGAACCTTTGTGCTGACGCCGCTGCCAGTCAAATCCCGCTGGCCCGCGGCGCTCAGATCGAAGTTCGCAATCCTGGCCGAACGGATGCTCGCGACAATTGTGTCATCTTCCATGCCGGCATTGACCATCGCAATGACCTGGGCGTTGGTGAGGCCTTTGGTGGTCGCAGCTTTTCCGCCACCCGCCGATGTACCTGCTGCTTTGCCGCTTGCTGCCGCTGCAATTTGAGCCTTCGGCGCTCTTTGATCTTCAAGCTCTTTGTAGTGCGCGATGGCCGTCTCAATACGCCTCTGCGGCTCCAGGAAGTACTTCTCGGCAGGCCTCTGATCGACGGCCTTGCCGTAATTGATGCTTGCCTCATCGAGAAACTTCATCGCCGCCTTTGCGTCTTCGGCTTGATACGCCAGCGCCTCGTAAGCCACGCCAATGTCGTACAGCCGGTAGGCGTCCTCTTCGGGCTTGGGAAGAGTCGGCGCGGTTTCATATGTCTCCAGGGCGCGCTCCCACAGCGCCGCTTTTGCCTGCTTGTTGCCCTCGTCTAGCGGACCTTTCTGCTGCGCCAGCAAGACTTCGATGGACTCATCCGTGTTCACGATGTGCTCAGAAATCTGCTGCACCACTTCGGTCATCAGCTTCGACCGCAACTCTGAGGCTGTGGGAGGATTGTCATCCTCGCCGCTGGAACTGGATCCAATTTTTGTCGCTTCATGCTTGAGCTTGTTGAATGTACCCGTCACTGCCCCCTTCACGCCCGAGGAGGAGGCAGTGCCGGAGCTGTCGAACTCCTGATCGTACTTCGAGCTGACGTTTTCAGTAATCAGCGTCTGGCCGCCGGCAGTTTTGGCCTGGAACGCTACGCTCAGCGCCCCGGTTACTCGCGTGAACTGCTGGTTCTTGGGCGCGTTCTTGCCCACCGCCAAAGACTGCTTGGTGGTTACCGTGGGCTGCGGATGGTCATAGTCGAGGATGCGGCAGGACACGATGGTGGATGGCGAAGATTCATCGGCCCGGAGCTGGGGATCGTTCTTCAGGAGCTGCGTCTCCAGCATGGACTGCAAATCGTGAGCGAGCTCGGTCTGGTCGTCGTGTCCGGTTACCGTTACCTTGATGGTGACGCCTGTGAGGTGCGCAAGCGCGGGAAGTTTCCGGTGCAGCGCCACTTTTTCCTTGATTGGCCCGAAACCCTGTGCGGCCGCTCCGGTCGCCAACAGCATTCCGATTGTCAGGCATGAAATCATGGGGGTGTTTCTTGCCTGTTTCATCCGCTCCTCCCGTTGACGTGCCGGAGGGCCGGCCTCATGGGCCGCCCCTCCTCACCCAGTATGCGCCGGGCACTCAAGATTTAGGATGCTATTTTGCCGCAGTGGATTTCTTCTTGGCTGCCGCGGCGGGCGCGTCTGGCGCAGCAGTGCTGGCTGCGGGCTTCTTCGTCGCACCCGGATCGAGCGGCTGAACGCTCACCCGCATAGTGGCGTAGGTCATGCCCGGGACGGCGCTCTGGGCGCGAGACGCGAGCGGCAAATTTGGATCGGCGTCCTTGCGCACGAGATAGCCCTGCACCAGATCGAGATTAGGCAACTCCTTTGCCAGGTCGTCGGTGTGCCTCTGGGGCAGCATCAGGTAGTCGCCGGAGACCAGGCCGATATAGCGGTCTTCGCGATCGGGATCGTTCAGTGCCTGTTGCGTGGCAACGGCGGTGGTCAGGTTTCCCGCCATCACGAACCGCGTGCGATCTTCCCAGTAGCTCAGCGCCTCAGTGAAAGCACTGAGCGCGGGCACGCTGATGGCCGGAAGGCTCACCAATGGAACAGCGATTTTTGCGCCCGCCATCATCACATTCAGCGCCTTCACAAAGATTGAGGTCTGTGCGGCACGGGAGACGTTTACCGCGAGCTTGCCGGTGCCCTGCGTGAGCAGGATCTTGCTGGTGCCCTGAGTCGCTTGAGGAGTCTTGAATCCAAGCGAATCCATGGAAACTTTGCCCGCCTTGTCCGGGGCCAGGGAGGCGATCGCCGTCCAGGCCAGCGGAGCGATGATGTTCATATATGGATGGATTTGGGTTGTATCCACGCGCAGTTGCGAGGCATGCAGATTGGTCTCGCCATTGCCCGGGCGGAACTGCGAAAGCCCGATGCTGACAGCCACGTCCCCGTCATAATTCAACAGCTCGGTCTTGTCGATGTCGGTGGCGTAGCGCAACTGTTTCTGGTCGCTCAAATAGTGAAGATACTGCGTTTCCGCGCCGGGATCGGGAAGCTGATCTCCCGGCCCACGCGTTGCCGACTTCTTCCCGTAATTCGAAGCGTAGGGGTTCACGGAATCGAAGAATCCGTTCCAGAAATCGTAGGAGTCGTGCGGAGTGTCCGCGGCCGAACCTCCAGGCGCGGAAGTCTGCTCGGCGGCTTGCGCGCGGGCCAACTCGGGAAGCAGTGCGGTGAGCAGGCCGAGTGCGGAGGCGTCTGCTATGAAGCTGCGGCGGGAAACGGACATGGTCGTTCTCCTTCTGGGGGAAAGGTGCAACTCGCCAGGCGAGTTGGTTGGGCAATGCCTGAGCTCAGAGCGCTCGAACACCCGGCGATTGGGGACAAGGCGCTCATTTCGCCGCCTCCCGGGGAATACTGCGAATTGTAATTAGGCCGATGCCCCAATTGGTAGGGACTTTGCCGGAAAATCCGCGCGTACCGCCGCTGGTTTGACTCAACAGCCTCTCCAGCGGCGACTCCACTCCCCGCGACTCCCTCGTAGCCACCCCCTCAAAATTGAGGGCGTAAGGATCGGGAAGCGGCTGTGCGGTGCTGAGCATGATGAGCGTGTCCACCCCATACGGCGGACCAATCCGCAGTGTGCGCGCGCCCGGCAGCAAGAATTGATGGCCATTGTCGGCAGTGTTGGGGAATTGGTTCTCAGCGTAGTTGCCCGGATAAAGAACCGAACCTTTGCCGTGGCAATCGATATCGAGGATGTAAACCCAGCGCTTCTCGACGACACGGTCGCTCGATTGCAAGGCCATCTTGAGCAGGTCGCCCTGGTGCGCGGGCTGATCGGCGGGCAAAGGCGTGTCTCCGGTTGATGGGATCATGGCCAGGGAATAGTAGTCCGCCGGAGACGCATCTGCAGGGTTGTTGGCCAGCTCGAGCCAGCCGTGAACCTTGGCCAGCAACGATGCATATTTGTTGAGCGAACTGCCGGCCGCATCGAGGTCGGCAATCGGGACCCAATCCGTTCGAACCGGGTACTGCGAAGTCGCGGAACAGCCAGGGCTGTGCGGGGGCCGGCCGGGCGCGGGCGGACCTGCTGCAAGCTCGCTCTTGTGGAACCACGCGTATGCAGGCCCGTTAGGAGTCAAAACGCCGGTCAGTGCATATTGAGCGCCGGTCAAATCCTTTGCCGGCTGGACGGCGCTGCTTGCATCTGCGGGCGCGAGTTTTGCCGCCAGTTCCCGTGACGGCGGCAGGTTGGCCCAGAGCTTTGCTCCAGTGGGCAAATGCGATTTCAGGGCATCGGCGGTTAGCGTAGCGCCGAGGCTCACGGGCGCGGCCGCACCTGCTGCCTGCAGGGTCCAGTTTGTTCCATCCCAGCTAAGGATGTGCGTCCACGGTTGCTCGGCTGGATCGGTGACCGAATCGATCCCGGCGGCCTGGATCTGAGCCGCAGCCCCGGCAATCTGATCCTGCGAGAGGTTGGCGGGCCAGTGCCAGACCTGCAGCGGGGGCGTCTCTGCCGGCGTCCATTTGCTCAGCTCGAAGATCTCGCCTGGAGCGACTTTTGCGCCGGCAGGCGAGACAATCTCTGCCGAGGAGCGGGCGATACCATTCAGTTGGGTTACGCGCAGGATTGTGGCCTGTCCGTTGCTGTCCGGCGTGACCGCGGTGAATTCGCTGCCGACGCCAATGCCGGAGACCTGGCCGATGTCGAGGCCCACGCTTCCGTCATCGTCGGTCTTGAGAGCAGCGGTGCGCACTTTGCTCGAACCCGCCGCCGCTCCTCCAAACAGAGGTTGCTGGCGGCGAGCCGCGGTCGCGTCCAACTCGGGGTCCTGGTCGGGAACATCGCCGCCTTCGAGCACGGCCTTCACGCGTTGATAGACGAGCGTCGCAGGTGTGTCGGCAGGCAGGGCTTGCAGGGTCTCAATGAGAGCGGCAGTAAAGGCACCATGCGGCTCGGTAGCTGCACCGGTGACGGGTTTCTCCTTGGCCGTCTGGTCCTGCTGCGCGGCAGAGAAAACCAGTGCCGGATTGCCTTCCCGCTCGGTGGGCGCGGGACGCGGTTGTCCATTGGCCAAAGTGTCGGGAGCTTCCGCAATATCGCGCGGATCGAAGGCCAGGCTGCGTTCTTTGTACGTGGGACCAATGCCGCGGCTGATGCCTCCTGAGTGGCAACTGTCGAAGATTACGGTGAGATGGATGCCCTTGTCCAGCGCGGCGTTGAAGATGCGGGTCATCTCGCGATCGCGGACATCGTAGCCGCCCTTGTAAGCGTCGGCGGGCACCATGGTGCTGTCGGCGTGGACATACTCGCCGTTCACCAGCACGGTGAGCTTGTTGCCTTTGCTGTTAACGCGCAGGGAGCCGTGGCTGGCATCGTAGAAAACCACCGTGTCGCCGCGTTGGGGAAGATCGACGAGATACTTCTGCATCGCGGCGAGAATGCCGTCATGCGTGGTTTGCGCGGCAGGCAGAGTAACCACGCCGGGCCGTGGTTTGGGCGGAGCCGGGTTGGTGAGCAGCGTTACATTGCTTGCGGGAAATCCGAACTTGGGACCGGTGAGCAGGTCAGCCATGGCCTGGGCATCGTTGACCGCCCCGTCGAGATTTGAAAAACTGCCCATCTCGCACCGGCCGTAGATGCAGCCTGCAGGATGTTGCGCCGTCGTGCCTGCCGGCTGGTACGTGTTGATGCCGATCAGCAGAGCACGCTGCGTCTGCGCGCCCGACACAACGCAGTGCAAGCAGGCCAGGCTCAAGACAGCGGCGATGAGGTGCTTCATATGCGCTCCAACAGGAGATCCGACCGCGAACCTTCTGGAATGTCCCCCGGCAGGCACAACCGGAAATTGCCTGCACCCAGCCTGTGATGGATGCGAACTTCACGGAGCCGGGAAAGCCCCGTGAACACTGGAACCCTTTCAGTCTATCCGGTTGGAACCCGGCGTAAATAGGGAAGTTGCTGCAACAGATTTCCAGGAAGGCCGCCAGTTGGCGGCTGGGGTTCCACGAATTCCGGCGTTCAAAGAGACGGATTCTTGTGCGCTGGGTCACCGATACATTCGAAAGACGTACTTCCCACGCTAAAAGACTTTGCATTCGAGTAGACTGGGGTCAACAAATAAGGCTATTCAGGCAAGGTACTCAAGGCATCTTGTTCTCTCCCGTGCATCGGAGAAGATGAGTCTCGCATGGCAACGCTAGTTGATTGTCATTCCGTAAGCGCACCGGACTTCACGCCGGTCTCCGAACTCCGCGACCTCCAATTCGATCGTTTGCGGTCGGTGGTTACGCGGGCATGGAACCAAGTCAGCCTCTTTCGCGAACGCCTCGACGAGCGTGGATTATCCCCCAGCGACATCCGCTCGATTGAGGACATTGCAAAGCTGCCTTTCACAGTGAAAAGCGATCTGCGCGACACGTATCCGTTCGGACTCTTTGCCAGTTCGATGAGGGATATTGTCCGTCTCCACGCGTCCAGCGGGACCACGGGTAAGCCAATTGTTGTTGCGTACACCCAGGAAGACATTGACGTTTGGACCTCGGTGCTGGTTCGCTGCCTGGCAGGCTGCGGGCTGCATCGTGGAGATATTGTTCAGAATTCCTACGGATATGGTTTATTCACCGGCGGACTTGGCCTCCATTATGGCGCAGAAGCCTTGGGCGCGACCGTGATTCCCGCATCCGGCGGCAACGCTGACCGGCAGATCATGCTGATGAAGGATTTTGGCGTGACCGCGATCTGCTGCACGCCGACGTACTTTCTGCATCTGCTCGACCGCGCCGCGGAACTCGGCGTAAACATGAGGGATCTTCCGCTGCGCGTAGGAGTCTTCGGGGCGGAACCGTGGACTGAATCGATGCGCAGGCATATCGAAAACAACAGTCCTATTGAGGCATTCGATATTTATGGGCTCTCTGAGATCATCGGCCCCGGCGTGGGCTGCGAGTGCC
>Ga0181516_10002698_pt1 | contig 12342 bp, 11 predicted proteins | sample PEATcosm2014_Bin_25_FD_121104 | JGI IMG/M metagenome (GOLD analysis project Ga0181516, IMG submission 121104) | Peatland microbial communities from MTU Mesocosm Facility, Houghton, MI, USA - PEATcosm2014_Bin01_10_metaG | ecosystem: Environmental > Terrestrial > Soil > Wetlands > Peat | place...
AAAGCATGCACGCTAAAAAGACAGTTATCGTAACAGGGGCCTCGCAAGGCATTGGAGCAGCTGTCGTCCAAGCGTTTCTGGATCGTGGCTATAACGTGGTTGCAACCTCGCGCAATGTTTCCCGGGCCGGGTTCGCTGCTTCAGCGAATCTTGCTCTCGTCGACGGAGACATCGGTCACGCGGCGACGGCCGAGAAGGTAACACAGACGGCGATCGCCAAGTTCGGTTCGATCGACAGCGTTGTCAACAACGCAGGGATCTTCGCAGCCAAGCCCTTTACCGACTACACCGCCGACGAGTTCCACCGCTTTGTCTCCACCAATCTGGAAGGGTTCATCTTCATCACCCAGCTCGCGGTCAAGCAGATGCTCAAGCAGGGCAGCGGCGGCTGGGTAACGAGCATTACGGCCGCACTGGCCGACAACCCCATCGCGGGCACACCGGCTTCAATTCCGATGATCACGAAGGGCGGCTTGAATGCGATTACTCTGAGCCTCGCGAACGAATATGCGAAGAGCAACATCCGCTTCAATGCGGTTGCGCCCGGTGTTGTCGATACGCCGTTGCACAAGAAGACGCCGAAGGACTTGATGAAATCCCTTTCGCCGATGGGAACAATCGCCAACGCGAAGGAGATCGCCGAGGCGGTCGTTTATCTGGCTGAAGCTCAACACGTCACCGGGGAGGTGCTGCACGTGGACGGCGGTGCACACGTGGGCCGATGGTAGGCGGCAAAGGTCCGCAGTTGGGAGACGCAGATCGCCGGCTTCAGGACCTCGGAATTGAGCTTCCAGCCGCGCCTACCCCATTTGGCACTTACGTCGAGACGGTCCAGACGGGTAACCTTCTTTTCTTTAGCGGGATGCTTCCAGTTGTGGACCACAGGCCGAAGTACCTTGGGCGGCTTGGAAAAGAACTTGACGTTGAAGCTGGCCGGGACGCGGCGTATACAGCGGCGTTGAGCGTTCTCGCCGCGGCGCAGAAGCATTTGGGCTCACTCGACCGAGTGACTCGCGTCGTGAGGCTCGGAGTGTTCATGGCGACCTCGGGAGACTTCTTCGACCAACCCAGGGTTGCGGATGCGGCGTCGGATCTGTTTCGCGATGTCTTTGGTATCGAGAAAACAGCGGTTCGGCTGGTAATCGGCGTAGCCAGTCTTCCGCTTGGTGTACCGATCGAACTGGATGTGATCTTCGAGGTCGCCGAATAGCGCCGGCGGCGGTAACTGAATTCAACACTCACCGTAATTTACAGGAGGATTTATGGCAACAACAGCAATCGCAGTAGCAACGATGAAGGTCGCGCAGGTTTCCAAGCCGGGAGCTGGGTTTGAAGTAGTCGAGCGCGAGATTCCCGAACCCGGTGCGGGACAAGTGCGGATCAAAGTGCAGGCCTGTGGTGTCTGTCACAGCGACGCGCTTACGGTGGAGGGTGCGTGGCCCGGAATTCAGTACCCGAGTGTTCCAGGACATGAGGTAGCAGGCATCATCGACGAAGTGGGGGAGGGTGTTTCCGTGTGGACGAAGGGGCAGCGCGTCGGTGTCGGCTGGCACGGCGGCCACGACAACACTTGCCAGGAGTGCCGGCGGGGAGACTTTCGCAACTGCCGGAATCAAAAAATTGCGGGCGTCAGCTACGACGGAGGATACGAACAGTACATGGTGGCTCCGGTCGAAGCGCTGGTTTCGATACCGGAGAGCCTGAACGACGCGGAAGCGGCGCCGCTCCTCTGCGCCGGCATTACCACCTACAACGCCCTGCGGCACAGCGGCGCGTTCCCGGGTGACTTGGTTGCGGTCCAGGGGATCGGCGGTCTGGGTCACCTCGGAGTTCAATTCGCGAACAAGTTTGGTTACAAGGTCGTCGCAATCGGGCGCGGCCCGCGCGATGCAGCGCTCGCCAAGAAGCTGGGAGCGAGCGTGTACATCGACAGTAAAGCGACCAACGCCGCCGAAGAACTGCAGAAGCTGGGCGGCGCCCAGGTGATTCTAGCCACAGCCCCAGACTCGAAGGCGATGTCGGAGTTGATCGACGGCCTGGGCCCGAACGGCAAGCTGATTGTCGTAGGCGCGACCTTCGATCCTATTGAGGTGACGCCGATTCAGTTGATCGGCGGCAGCAAGTCGATCCAGGGGTGGGCCGCGGGCACTCCAGCCGATTCCGAGGATACGCTGCGATTCGCCGAACTCAGCGGCGTACGTCCCATGATCGAAACCTATCCGCTGGAACAGGCGGCCGAAGCGTACGCGCGTATGTTGAGCGGCAAGGCGGAGTTCCGCGTTGTTCTGACGATGTGAACTTGCAACCCAAGCGGAAACACGGCGCAAAGGACTCTCTGATGAAGCACCCGATTTGCTATCGCACCATACAGGTTGATGGCCTTTCCATCTTCTACCGGGAAGCGGGCTCGCAGAACGCTCCAACGATCCTTTTGCTGCATGGCCTTCCCTCTTCGTCGCGAATGTTTCAAGCGATGTTGACGCGGCTTGCGGACGATTACCATCTGATTGCGCCGGACTATCCGGGCTTTGGACATAGTGACTGGCCCGACCCAAAACTGTTCGCCTACACCTTCGACCACGTCGCCGCAGTCATGGACGACTTCACGCAAGCGTTGGGCCTATCACGCTATACGCTTTACATGCAGGATTACGGCGGGCCGGTTGGCTTTCGCATGGCACTGGCCCACCCGGATCGAGTGCGGTCACTCATTGTGCAGGATGCTGTAGCGCATAACGAAGGTCTGGGGGCAAACTGGGCGACACGGCGGGCGTTCTGGGCGGATCGGCCGGCGTACGAAGAGGATTTGCGCAAGAACCTTCTGTCGCTGGCAACGACAAAGACGCGGCACATTGGCGACGATCCGAATGTTGAACTCTATGACCCGGACCTTTGGACGGATGAGTACGCATTCCTGAACGCGCCAGGCCAGGCACAGATTCAGAGCGATCTTTTCTATGACTACCGTACGAACGTCGATGCTTATCCGAAGTGGCAAGCATGGATGCAGAAGACGCAGCCCAAGCTCCTTGTTATTTGGGGAAAGCACGATCTTTCGTTCGATCTCGGCGAGCCAGAACGGTATCGAAAAGACGTAGCGAGCGCGGAGGTTCACGTGCTAGATGCAGGACACTTCGCGCTTGACACCAACGCAGACGAGATTGGGGAACTGGTGCGGCAATTCGTGAAAGCGCAGAGAGAATAAAGCAGTTATTGCCTCTTTTGCTAGCTGATTTACTACACCCGATTCCCCAAAGGCTGCCATTTCGCAGCATGGGAACAGCCGGAACTCTTCACTGCCGAGTTGCGAGCAGCTTTCAGGCGACTCCGTTAGAAGACCGAACCTAGCGGCGCTTCCACTGCATAAAGCCAGAAAGGGGACCTCATGATTTCGCTCGATGCGCTCCAGAGTTCGCTCGCCAATAACTTCTCTCCCGAAGACACCGACAACTGTGAGCGGCAATTCGCGGCTGCACAAAGAGAGCTGGCAGCTTTTCTGGAAGCTATCCGGACGCGCTTCAGAAGCGTCGAGGCGGTTCACGCGGCTGAGTATTGGGTTCGACTTGCGGAGAGCGAAGAGGTTCCGTTGGTTGATGGATATCCCGACTGGCGACACATTACAGTCGCGGCCGCCAGCCAGCTTGCTACCTGGCGTTTCTCCTGCCCGCCGAAGGACCTTAGGCTTTTGGCGCAGGGGCAAGTCTCAGCTTCTGGGCCATCTTAACCAGGTCGGGAAGGGAGTCTGCATTCATCTTTCGCATCACCTTGCCTCTGTGCGCCTTCACGGTGATCTCACTTATGCCGAGTTCGTCGCCGACCTGTTTATTTAATCGGCCGGAGACGACCAATGCCATCACCTCTCGTTCGCGGCCAGTGAGCGACACGTAGCAGTCACGGATTGCCCGTATCTCAGACTCGCGACGGAGCGCAATGTGGCTCCGCTCGATTGCGTGCCTGATCGCGCTGAGGAGTATTTCGTCACTGAATGGTTTGGTTAAGAACTCAATTGCTCCCGCTTTCATGGCCTGGACCGTCATCGGCACATCGCCATGACCGGTGATGAAGATAATCGGCATGTCAGGCCGTTCAGCGGCGACACGCTTCTGCAGATCCAGGCCATTGAGGCCTGGAAGAGAAACATCAAGTACAAGGCAGCTCGGAATAACAACACGCGGGTGAATGAGGAATTCCTGGGCAGAAGCGAAAATCTCTGGCTGCCAGCCAGCACACCGGATCATCAATTCAAGAGACTCGCGCACGGAGATATCGTCGTCAACCACGAACACAACCGGCGCGGCTTGGGACATGGGTGACATCCTCGAATAAGAGTCACGTACGCTGGTCCAATTCATATATATCGCTGTACTCCTCCGGGGCGCAAGTAGGCACTGTGCTTCAGTTCACGCGAAACGCGGCGTTGAGCAAATCGAGAAGGTCGGTATCGCTGAACGGCTTTAGCAGGCACCCCACAGTCCCTCGATTGCGCGCGAGCTTTGGAAGGGCTTCACTACTGTGCGCAGTGATGAAAATAATGGGGATATCTCTGCGCCGCCTGACTAATTCTTTCTGGAGATCGGGTCCGGTCATGCCGGGCATAGCGATGTCCAGGATCAGGCATCGCGTTTGATTCAGCGAATCGGATGCAAGGAACTCCTCTGCCGACGAAAAGGTCTGGGAGGTGAAGCCAAACTCCCCTAACAAGTCGGGGAGCGACTCGCGTATGGATTGGTCATCATCAACTACCGATACGAGTGAGCGTTTGTTCTTCATGGATTCCTCGTGACGTTCTGGGTGTCCATCAAAGCAGACGCCTGAATTGACCCAAGACTGGAACTACCTAATGCACCCTCGGGTGCACGCGGAATAGAGAATGCAAAGGTGGTCCCTGGACCATCATTGGGCGCTGCCCAAAGACGGCCATGGTGACTTTCGATGATTGAGTGGCTAACAGAAAGGCCCATCCCCATGCCGGAATTCTTAGTGGTGAAGAACGCATCAAAGAGTCTGTCCATGTCCTGCGGGTCGATGCCGACCCCTGTATCCTGCACGATCACTCGCACGCAATTGTCGTCATCCTGTTGCGTTTTTATGATTAACTGCCTCGGGCGATCCTCGATACCACTCATCGCATCTGAGGCATTCCGAAGCAGGTTCAGGATGACCTGCTGAAGCTGGACTCGATCGCCTATGACGGGCGGAATCGCGTCTACAAGCTCGGAACGCAGAATCACCCGATTGCTCTGAAGTTCGCTCAAAGAGAGTGTGAGTACTTCTCGAATCGCCTCATTGAGGTCCACTAGCTCCGTTGTTGCCTCCTTCTTGCCGAAGAGAGCGCGGAGTCGTTTTATAACCTCAGATGCACGGTTGCCATCACGAATCGTGCGTCGGGCGGTTTCACGCGCACCATCGATGTTCGGTGGATCGCCAGCCAGCATTCGGAGACATGTGCTGGCGTTGGTAACGATACCCGACAGCGGCTGGTTGACTTCATGCGCGATTGACGCTGTCAAAGCGCCGAGACTGGTCACCCTCGCCACATGTGCGAGCTCCGAGCGGACCTTACTCAGCGCTTCCTCCGAAAGCCGACGCTCCGTCACGTCCTGAACCGCGCCGATGTACTCCCATTGGCCATCTTTGTTTTTACTTCCGTGACCAACCAAGTGCAGGTATTTGATCCTGTTTTCCGGCAGCTGCAGTCGATGCTCGTACTCAAAATCTCTGCCTGCGTGTGCTCGTTCGACCATGTTCTGCAACAACGGAAGATCTTCGGGATAGACCCGGGCGGCGATGAGTTCAAGTGTGACAGGCAAATTCGGATCAACCTCAAAGATGCGATGGACCTGTTCCGACCAGGCGATTTCTCCTGTCGCCACGCGCCAGGAGAAGCTCCCGGTCCTGCTGAGGCGCTGGCCCTCGGCGAGAAATGCCTCGCTGCGCCGCAACTCCTCCTCCGCTCGTTTGCGTTCGGTAATGTCGCGCAAGTAGCCAGTAAAGGACGGGGGGCCTTCGATCGGGATGCGCGAGATGGAGAGTTCGACGGGGAACTCGCTCCCGTCAGCGCGGACCGCTGTGATCTCAATGCGCTGCCCGAGGACACGTGCCTCGCCCGTCGCCAGGTAGCGGGCAAACCCCAGCCGGTGCGGCTCCCGGAGCGACGGCGGGATAATGACTTCGGCGAGGTGCTTACCCACGACTTGGTCCCGGCGATAGCCGAAGGTACGCTCTGCGGCCTGATTGAACTCAGTAATGGAGCCGGTGTGGTCGATTGTCAAAACACAGTCGAGTGCCGAGTCGAGAATCGCCGTCTTGCGCGCCTCACTGCCTCTCAGTTCCTGCTCCGTCCTCTTCCGGTCATCAATGTCGGCGTTTGTCCCGTACCATTTGACGATCTCGCCAGATTCATCGCGTAATGGATTGGCACGGAACAGAAACCACCGATGCTCCCCGTCAAAGCGGAGCAGCCTCGCTTCACACTCTCCTGCTTCTTTAGAAGCCATAATGCGTTGCCACGCACCAGCCAAACCGTTGATGTCGTCGGGATGGACGGCTACCGTCCATCCCCAATTCTTCGCCTGTTCCGTGGAGAGGCCGGTAAAGTCAAGCCAGCGCTGGTTGAAGAAATCGGCGGAGCCGTCAGGACGAGCCGACCAAACAAGCGTTGGGATGGTATCGATGATCGACCTCAGGTTACGTTCCGACTCACGCAGAGCTTCCTCAGCGCGCTTGCGGTCGTCGATGTCGGTCTGCTGGACGCACCAACGGGTTATACGGCCTTCTGCGTCCCGGAGGGGCAGACCCTGCACGTGGAACCACCGATAGATGCCATCGGCGCGCCGAATGCGATGCTCAATCTCGTATGGCTTACCGCTGTTTACCGATAGCATCCATGCAGCGATCACGGATGGAAGATCATCTGGATGAACGGTGTCGGTTACGGCCCATTTTTTCAACTCGTCAAGGGTTACGCCGTAGTACTCCAGCGCGTGGTGATTGACGCTTTCGACTGCACCGGCCGGTGTCATCAGCGCAATCAGCGAAGGGATGGTATCGACGATCAAGCGAAAATCGTCCTCGCGAGAACGAAGCACGTCCTGAGACTGCCTTCGGTCCTCAACATCGGTATTGATTCCGCACCATTTGACGGTCTTTCCGGACACTTCGACCAACGGGCAAACACGGAAGACGAACCTGCGATATGCACCGTCGAACCGCCTCAGGCGCGCCTCCGTTTCCCCCGGCGCGCCGGAATCCACAATGGACTGCCACCACTCAAGCAGCCTGGGCAGGTCTTCGGGATGGATCGCGGCGTGCCATTCCCCGCTGCTGAGTTCGCCGGCGGTCAAACCGGTGTACTCGCACCAGCGCTGATTCAGGAAGTCGATCTCTCCATCCTCCTGAGCGGTCCATACCAGTCCAGGCAGGGCATCCACGACGCGGCTGAGATCGTCTTGCACGGAAGTCCTTTCTCGACTTTAGGATGCCCGACTCAGCAAACGGATGTCCATAATACCTTGGTATCGGTTTACTGCTATGTCGACTATCTGAGTGCCTCGCTGTCGGCAATTTATCAGGATCTGCGGAACCCGTGCAGTTGACGGAGTAAGAGACGGGGACTCGCCCGCCTGCATCAACCGATACGTAGGTATTGATCGATACCATCGTCCAATAGATGTGCCTCCAGGCATCTGTTCTTATCGCAACTGTGGCAGGAATCCGGACCGTTCGGAACCATCCCAGCGGGCACTCTTGCGAAGGAGAACCAGCATGGCCCCACTCGACAAAGTTCAGTACACAGCGAATCGGAGGACGCTCGATGTCCGGTGAATTCAATCATGATCGCCGCCGTTTTATCGGCACAGCAGCCATGACGATTGCCGCCACCCAACTCGGCATGATGGGTTGTGCCGTAGCGCAGTCCGGCGCTGTGGAGCGACTGCCGGAAGAAGGCAAGATGCCTTCTCTTAGCGGAGCGACTGCGTGGCTGAACTCAAGGCCTCTCACACCCGCGGACCTTCGTGGCAAGGTCGTCCTCGTCGATTTTTGGACCTACACCTGCGTCAATTGGCGGCGTACCCTCCCCTATGTCCGCGCTTGGTCCTCGAAATACAGAGATCACGGCCTGGTCGTGATCGGCGTGCATACGCCTGAGTTCTCGTTTGAGCATGACGTCGAAAACATTCGCTGGGCTCTCAATGACATGAAGATCGACTATCCGGTGGCCGTCGACAGCGACTATGCGATATGGCGTGCCTTCAATAACGAGTATTGGCCGGCCAGCTACTTCATCGATGCGAAGGGGCACATTCGCCATCATCAGTTCGGCGAGGGCGAATACCGGCAGTGCGAAGCCGTTATTCAACAGCTACTGACAGAGGCAGGAACGAGCGAATTCAGCCGTGAACAGTCTTCAGTCGATCCCTGCGGGGCCGAAGTTGCCGCCGACCTGGGCAGCCTGAAGACGCCGGAAACGTACACCGGGTATGAGAAGACTGAGAACTTTATGTCTCCCGGTGGCGCCGCCTGGAACAAGCCACACGTCTATGTTGCCCCCGAGCGGCTAGGCCCCAATCATTGGGCTCTTACCGGCGATTGGACCGTGGGAAAAGAGGCCGCTACGCTGAACCAGTCCAACGGGCGGGTCGCCTACCGCTTCCACGCACGCGATGTGAATCTAGTCATGGGGCCAGCGACGCGAGGAACTTCCGTGCGATTTCGGGTGCTGCTCGATGCACACCCGCTGGGTCCTGCTCACGGAACCGACCTTGACAGTGCGGGTAACGGCACAGTGATCGAACAGCGGCTGTATCAGTTGATTCGGCAACCCGGACCGATCGCCGATCACACCTTAGAGATCGAGTTTCTCGATCCTGGCGTGCAAGCGTTTGACTTCACGTTCGGCTAATGCACGACCAGTTCGCCATGTAGACCTCAAAAGGAGACCCATCATGAAGCCCATCAACTTAGCAACAATTTCGCGCTGCCTGCTCGGAGTGGCAGCTCTCTGCGCATTTACCTGCGCGGCTCAAACCGCAAGAGAGGTGCTGGGGCCGGCCGCAGTCGAGCCTCTGGCTGAAGAGCAACCTCCGGCCAAGATCATCATCGACCCGCCTCTCTCCGAACCCCTGTCGCACGGCCGGGTGGTGATTCAATATCGCACGGAAAACCTGCACCCGGTTCCGGTATTCGGGCCTGCCGCGCTGGCCGTATCTCCTCGGATTGGACACGTTCACGTGAATGTCGATGACGCCAGCTGGGTCTGGGTCAACGCGAGCGGAGAGCCGGTGATTCTCAACGGCCTTGCCCCCGGGCCGCACAAGGTACGGCTCCAACTGCAGACCGCGAACCATCAACTGCTCGATGAAGGCGCTGTTACATTCACCGTGCCTGAGGCTTCAATGATGATGGCAGCGCCAGGCACTGCGCAAAGCGCGGCGGAGATGCACGAAGTGGCGACCGTCCAGCCTGGCCAGAACGAGCCGCCGGCGAAGATCATCATCGACGCGCCTCAGGCCGAGCCGCTGTCCCGTGGCGTTTTGTTTCTTCAATATCGCGCGGCGAATCTGCAAATCGTATCGGTGTTTGGGCCGGCAGCACTCGCCGTGTCTCCCAGAGTCGGGCACATCCATGTGACTGTCGATGACGCCGCTTGGCACTGGGCCGACTCAAGCGGCAATCCGGTCATCGTCCAGGGTCTCGCACCCGGACCGCATAAGATCCTGATCCAACTCGTCAACGCAAACCACCAGCCCATCGATCAGGGAGTCGTAACGTTCGTGATTCCGAATGGTGCCGAGCACCATAGTCACCATTGATGCCTGCGTTGCCTGAATCAAAGAAGCAACCAAGGAGAAAAGAGTATGAGTACATTCACTGCAAAAGATGGAACGTCGATCTACTACAAGGACTGGGGAACGGGACCGATCGTTACCTTCTCGCACGGTTGGCCGCTGAGCGCCGATGCATGGGACGCACAGATGCTGTTTCTCGGACAGCACGGGTACCGCGTCATCGCCCATGATCGTCGTGGCCACGGGCGCTCCGGCCAGACCTGGCAAGGCAACGATATGGATCAATACGCAGACGACCTTGCTGGCCTTATGGAACATCTCGGCCTCAAAGAGGCAACCATGGTTGGCCATTCCACCGGCGGAGGCGAGGTTGTCCGGTACATCGCGCGGCACGGGCAGAAGCGTGTGGCCAAGGTCGTCCTGATCTCCTCCGTTCCCCCACTGATGCTCAAGACGGACAAGAATCCAGGTGGTCAGCCGATGTCGGTATTTGACGAACTTCGTGCTGGCGTCGTCAAGGACCGTTCTCAGTTCTATAAAGATCTGACCCTCCCGTTCTATGGCTACAACAAACCCGGCGCAAAGACCTCTGAGGGGGTTCGGGAGTCATTCTGGTTGCAGGGGATGCAATCCTCGATCATTGGTTCGTACGACTGCATCAAGGCGTTCTCTGAAACAGACCAAACTGAGGATCTCAAGAAGATCGAAGTCCCGACGCTGGTCATTCAAGGAGACGCCGATCAGATCGTACCCATCGACGATTCAGGAAGACTCAGCGCGAAGCTCGTGAAGCATGGAACGCTTAAGGTGATTCCCGGCGCCCCCCACGGGTTATGCACTACGCACGCCGATGTCATCAATCAGGAACTGCTCGCATTCCTTCAAGAGTAGCCGAACGTTCCAGCTGCATCTTGTGAACTGGTCGGCTCACACCTGAACGCGCGGGCTGGCCTTAGCGATTGGGTACGCAACAGGATCAAAAGGAGACTCATCATGAACCAAGCGAAATCAATTGGACTATCACGCCGCCGTTTTGCGATGGCCGGACTATCGGCTGGAGCAGTGCTGGTCGCATCGGGACTCTTCGCCGAAGATCTCCGACCTTCACCCGGCAGCCCAATCCTGGCGGACCTCCCCGCGATCAAGCCGGGGACGAACACGTCGTTTGCCCCCCTGAAGCAGATCGATGCTGGCCTTCTGAATGTTGGGTACGCTGAAGCCGGCCCCGCTGATGGCCCTGCCGTAATCCTGCTGCACGGCTGGCCTTACGACATTTACAGCTTCGTCGATGTCGCCCCTTTGTTGGCGTCCGCGGGCTACCGGGTGATCGTGCCGTATCTGCGTGGCTATGGCACGACGCGCTTTCTTTCCAGTGAGACGTTTCGCAATGCCCAACAGTCGGCGGTCGCCCTCGACATCATCTACCTGATGGACGCTCTAAAGATTCAGAAAGCGATCATCGGCGGCTTTGATTGGGGAGCGCGGACCGCCGACATTATGGCCGCACTGTGGCCGGAGCGTTGCCAGGCCATCGTTTCTGTTAGTGGATATTTGATTGGCAGCCCAGAAGCCAACAAGAAGCCATTGCCTCCCAAGGCAGAGCTCGTCTGGTGGTACCAGTACTACTTCGCCACGGAACGCGGTCACATTGGGTATGAAAACTACCGGCACGACTTTGCCAAGCTCATTTGGCAGACCGCTTCGCCAAAGTGGAACTTCGATGATGCGACATTCGATCGCACCGCAGCGTCCTTCGACAACCCGGACCACGTCGCCATCGTAATCCACGACTACCGCTGGCGGATTGGGCTGGCCGCCGGCGAATCGCAATACGACGACCTGGAAAAGCGGCTGGCCGAAAGCCCAACCATCTCCGTCCCTGCGATCACGCTTGAGGGCGATGCCAATGGCGCCGCGCACTCGGACCCTGCATCCTACCGCCAGAAGTTCACGGGCAAGTATGCAAACCGGATCATCGGCGGTGGCATCGGACACAATCTGCCACAGGAAGCTCCACATGAATTTGCTCAAGCGGTCTTAGACGTTGACCGTTATTGATAGGCCGAAATGAGGATCAGTTGCTGCCATATAGCCGGGGCGAACCGCATAATCGTCAGTAATCAGATCATCCCAACAGTTATCGGTGATTTGTCCCTATGCAGAATCGGGGGCGCGTTCACGAGCTCGCCGCGGACTCTGCGGCAACGGTTAGCGCTGAACCCGGTGCAGCACCACCGGGACAGGGCCCGGGGGACGGGAGAAGGGGCTGCGGGAGGGGTCTGATCCATCGGGTGCGGGCCCAATGGCCGGACGCAGCTCCGCCGTCTTCTCCTCGGCTTTGGGCCGCTGCGGACCCGGAACCGGAGCGCGTACCAGTTCGATGTGGTCGCCCTTCATTGTGCCCACATATGTGGCGTTGCCAACTTTGAAGCTGACCGAACTGCCATCTACCTTTCCGTCGAGGATCGGAGCAGCCGCATCGACGCCGCCGGCCCAGTCACCGGAGACGCCTTCCGCGGTTCCGGTGAGCGTGTCGCCGTCCTGTTGAAGAATG